>Ga0209518_1000055_pt1 | contig 162057 bp, 162 predicted proteins | sample RifGroB1_FD_183993 | JGI IMG/M metagenome (GOLD analysis project Ga0209518, IMG submission 183993) | Groundwater microbial communities from Rifle, Colorado, USA - Groundwater B1 (SPAdes) (version 2) | ecosystem: Environmental > Aquatic > Deep subsurface > Groundwater | place: Rifle, Colorado...
CTTATTAAAAAGCCGCATGCCACAGTTTCCGGAACAGTTAAAGATATGCTTGAAAACGGATGGCGCGAAGTTGCCCAATTAAAGCCCGGAGCGGTTATTGTTTGGAAGACGGTAAGGTTCGAAGATAGGACAGAGCACCCACACACAGGTTTTTATATCGGAGGCGCGGAGGCAATCAGCAACTCTTTTACTGATAAATGCCCTCGGAAGCACCATGTTACTTACGGCACCAACCCGGATGGCACTCCCGCGCGTAAAATAGAAAAAATTTATTGGCATCCGGAACTAAATGATTAAAAACATGTCCAATATTGAAATTAAATCTCCCGAAGAGGCGGGGCTGATAAAATCTCTTGAGAAAAGAACTGACGCGGAAGCAAAGCGGATTTTGCGGTTTTTGAAAATGCCGGACTTGTCTAGAGCCGAAGAAAGCCCGATAAACGAGCTTGTAGGCCGGATTTTAAAGATTCCGAGATTCGCCGATTTTGATAAAATCCAAGTTCCGGAAATCGTTTCGGCAGAAATTAGTTTTGACTTGTTTAATTTTCCTAAAAATCATCCTGCGCGCAGTTCTTCGGATACATATTTTGTTGATAGCAGACATATTTTGCGCACCCATACCACGGTGATGTGGTACTATCATTTAAATTTGCCCGGCGTGAAAAGAAAGATAGAAATGGGCCAGCCGGTTGGCGCATTATCTTACGGCAAGGTCTATCGTAAAGACGAAATTGATCGTTTTCATTTGCCTGTGTTTCATCAAATTGACGGCTGGTATTTATGTCGCAAAAAAGACCACATTGTCACAATAGAAGATTTACAAAACGTGCTGTTAGAGATGGCAAGGGCGATTTACGGTAAAGACGTTAAATATCGTTTCAACACCGACCAGTTTCCTTATACTGACCCTAGCTTGGAAATGGAAATAGAAGTTGAAAGCCGCTGGCTGGAAGTTTTGGGCGCGGGCGTGGTAAAGGGCGCGGTGCTGAAAAATTTCGGCGTTGACCCCGATGAATACAACGGCTGGGCTTTCGGACCAGGCCTGGAACGCCTTGCAATGGTCAGCATGAATTTGCCCGACATCCGCCTTTTTTGGTCGGAAGACCCGCGGATTACAAAGCAACTGCGTTTGGGAAATAAATATATTCCGGTGAGCAAATATCCGCCGATTACGCGAGACATATCTTTTGTCGTCGCGAACGATTTTGTGCCGAATAATTATTTTGATTTGATAAGGGATTTGGGCCTGTCTGCCGACAAGGCAGGAGGAGATTTGGTTGAAGAAGTAAGTTTGATTGATAAATATGAAAGCTCCAAAAAGTTCGGGGAAGGTAAAATTAGCTACGCCTACCGGATAATTTTCAGAAGCAACGAGAGGACTTTGATTTCAAGCGAAGTTGATGAAATAATGTCCCAAATTTACTCCGAAACCAAAAAACAATTTAACGCCGAATTGAGGTGATAAAACTTAATGTCCCTTATTATTCCCAGCGGTTGGATGTTTTAGACCCCGAATGGAAATCGCGGAGTTGCGGAACTTGCGCGTTTAAGATGGCGATGGAATTTTTGGGCCCAGAAAAAATAAATTTGGATGATTTGACAAAAGAGGGACTGGCGTTCGGCGCGTATTTGAACGGCGTCGGTTGGATTCATCAGGGTCTTATTGATTTGGCCAAAAAACACGGATTTAAAAATTCTTTCAGAAAAGAATGGCTGGAAGATAAAAAGCAGGACGGAATCGGGTTTATAACAGAAAATTTAGAAAAAAATATTCCGGTTCTGGCTTCAGTAAAAAACGCTGGCGGAGGGCACATTATTTTGATTGTCGGGCTGAAAGGAAGCGGGGAAGCCCCCGAAGGATTTTATTTCCACGATCCAAACGCTTACCGCGCCGTCGAAGGTGAATTTAAGTTTTTAAATTTGCCGGAATTTCTTAAGGTCTGGAAAGGCAGAATTATTGTCATCAGTAAATAACCTCAATTTCTTTAAAGTGCAAATTAATACGCGATCGCGGATTAATTTGCGGTTTGCGAAGTTAGGAAAAATGAAAATAAAAAAACGCGGGGAGCGGTGTTTATGTCAAATTTTGGGGTTTGTGCTTGGCGGATTTTTGTGCTAAGATTTGGGTATAACTTTAGATAAGATTTATGCCTAAAAAAGCCAGGCCTGCCCGCCGGCAAGGCGGGAAAATTAAGCCCAAAAAAGAGGGGGGGGAAGGGGGGTCGTATACCGCCAAGGATATTTTTGTATTGGAAGGTTTGGAGCCGGTAAGAAAGCGCCCAGGAATGTATATTGGGTCAACAGGTGTAGACGGCCTGCATCACTTGATTTGGGAAGTTGTGGACAACTCCATAGATGAAGCGATGGCGGGGCACGCTAAAAATATTCTGGTGACGCTTTTGCCGAACCACCGCGTGCGCGTTGTGGACGACGGGCGTGGAATTCCGGTTGAAGTTCACAAACAAACAAAAAAATCCGCTTTAGAAACTGTGATGACCATACTCCACGCCGGAGGGAAATTTGGCGGGGCCGGTTATAAGGTTTCCGGAGGACTTCACGGCGTGGGAGTTTCGGTTGTGAACGCACTTTCCTCCTGGATGCGCGTGGAAGTTTGCCGCGCAGGCGAACACTGGGCGCAGGAATACCAAAGAGGCAAGCCAAAATCCAAGGTCCAGAAGGTTGGCAAATGCGCAAAATCCGGAACTTCCATAATATTTGAACCAGATTCGGAAATTTTTGCGCAAAAACCTGCCTCGCCTAGTCAAGGCGGGGATGGCAAAATTCCCGAATTTGACTGGAAAACAATTCTGGAGAGATTGCGCCAGCAAGCCTATTTAACGAAAGGCATTAAAATTTCTATATCCGACGAAAGAGAACAAGACGAAGCGAAGCGTGAATCTTACTCTTTTTATTTTGAAGGCGGAGTGGCTTCCTACGTAAAATATTTAAACGAGGGTTTCCAGCCGAAGCACGACACGATTTTTTACACTCAAAAAGAATCCGAGGAAATCTTGGTTGAAATCGCTTTGCAATATGTTGACGACCTGCAGACTAGGGAACTGGCTTTTGCCAATAATATTTTAAACCCCGAGGGCGGAATGCATTCCACGGGTTTTCGGACAGCGCTCACTCGCTCGCTCAATTCCTATGCCAGAAAAAACAGCTATTTGAAAGAATCGGAAGAAAATCTCACAGGTGAAGACGTGCGGGAGGGGCTCACTTCAATAATTTCCATAAAACTTAAAAACCCGCAGTTTGAAGGGCAGACAAAATCCAAACTCGGCAACCCCGAGGCGCGCACGGCCGTTGACGATGTTTTCGGGAAATCTTTTGACGCTTTTTTGGAAGAGCGCCCACAAGACGCGCGGGCGATTTTGGAAAAAGTTATCCTGGCGCTAAAAGCCAGAAAAGCGGCCAAAGCCGCCAAAGACACAATTTTGCGGAAAGGCGCTTTGGACGGCCTGGCGCTTCCGGGAAAATTGGCCGATTGCCAGTCACGAAATCCCGCCGAGTCTGAAATTTTTATTGTGGAGGGCGATTCGGCCGGCGGCTCGGCCAAGCAAGCGAGAGACAGGCGATTTCAGGCGATATTGCCATTGCGCGGAAAAATTTTGAACGTGGAAAAAGCCCGCTTGGACAGAATGCTGACTTCAGATCAAATAAAAACTTTGGTCATAGCGTTGGGAGCGGCGATCGCGGAAAGTTTTGATCTCTCAAAATTAAGATACCACCGCATTGTTATTATGACCGATGCTGATGTTGACGGCGCGCATATTCGCACGCTGCTCCTCACGCTTTTTTACAGATACTATCTGCCGTTGATTCAAAAAGGATACATTTACATTGCCCAGCCGCCACTTTATAAAATTCAAAAAGGAAAAGAAATCATGTACGTTTATTCGGAAGAAGAAAAAAATAAAATAGTAAAGCGTTTTGATAGTCCCAACATCCAGCGCTACAAAGGCTTGGGAGAAATGAACGCCGAAGAATTAGGCGACACAACCATGGACCCGGCCAAGCGCGTTTTGAGGCGGGTAACGATTGACGACGCCAAAGGCGCCGACCATATTTTTGACGTTCTGATGGGCGACGAAGTGGAACCCCGGAAATTATTTATTCAGACACACGCTAAGGCAGTAAAAAACCTCGACATCTAACACATACAAACGTTTACCCCGTACCATCGCGAAGCGATTGGTGCGGGGCACGCCAAAGCGGTGAAGAATCCGGATTTAATTTAAAAAGCCGCCTATGAAAGCGCGGCTGAAGACGAAGATTTCGGAAACACTATGAATGGGGATAGGACCAGTGCCCCTCGCCGGGTGTTGGTTCGCATTGCACAGAGCAAGAGATTTTCTTTGGCTCAAATGCCCGTCGAACTATCAAACCAACTGCGGCGGCCAAGGCCTGTTTTGATCCTCTGTCAAAATCGAGATACGGGCCGGATATGCAAACCGTCATTTCTTTTCCCAAATCCCATTTCATCAGATCTCGCGGGAAAAAGACAATTACTTCTTGGAGCCCGCAGACTTTAAAGTACTCAATAATCTTTTTTGTTAAAGCGACGTATTGTCTTTCTTTAACGACTGGCGCACCCAAGATAAGAACAGTATTCATCTAGATCTCCTTCCTGATTAGAAATTTCTTCTAAAAACAGATTAGCATGTATGGTTATGTTTGTCAACGATTTGACTTATTTTTTAAATGGAGTAGTATCTGAATATAAGGCCCTCCGGGGCTTTTAAAAGTGCTAAAATTTAAATATGTTTCAAAAACTTGCCAACTATCTTAAAGAAACCAGGCTGGAGATGAAAAAAGTGAACTGGCCCACCAGAGCCGAAACTTTGCGCTACACCGCGACCGTGATTTTAGTCTCTTTGGGCGTGGCGGCGGTTTTGGGCGCCTTTGATTTTATTTTTACCAGCATCCTGCAGACTTTTATTTAAATCATTATGGCAAAACAAACTTCAGAATTCGGGAAAAATTGGTACGCCGTGCACACCTACTCCGGCTATGAAGACGCGGTCGCAAGAAATCTCCGCCAGCGGATTGAGTCTTTGGGAATGGAAAACCAAATTTTTCAGGTGGTGGTGCCTAAGGAAAAAAAAATAAAAATAAAAGGCGGCAAGCGCAGAGTGGTTGAGGAAGAAATTTATCCAGGTTATGTTTTGGTGGAGATGGTAGTGACGGACGCTTCGTGGTATGTTGTCAGGAATACCCCGCGGGTCACCGGCTTCGTGGGTTCGGGCACCACGCCCGTGCCTTTGGCCAAAGAAGAAATTGATTCGCTTTTTTCCAGAATGGGTAAAGACGAGCCGGTTCATAAAATTGATATTTCGGTAGGCGATCCCGTGCGCATAATTGACGGACCGTTTAAAGATTTTGAAGGAAAAGTGCACGAGATTGACGAAGCCAGAGGCAAAGCGAAAGTTTTTGTCTCAATGTTCGGCCGCGAGACTCCGGTGGAGTTAGACTTCTTACAAGTTAAAAAGTTGTAAAATGGCCAAAGCAATCAAAACAATATTAAAACTTCAGATACCGGCTGGTAAAGCCACGCCGGCGCCGCCGATCGGCCCGGCTTTGGGTCAGCACGGAATCAACATCGGCGAATTCGTGAGTAAATTCAATGCGGCGACCGTCCAAATGGGAGACGACATAATTCCGGCGGAAATTACGATCTACCAAGACCGGACTTTCGATTTTAAATTAAAAACTCCGCCAGCCTCCGACCTTTTGAGGAAAGCAGTGGGGGTTGAAAAAGGCGCGGCGAATCCTTTGGCCGGAAAAGTCGGCAAGGTTTCGCGCGCGAAAATCCGCGAAATCGCCGAACGGAAAATGGAGGATTTAAACGCCAATAATACAGACGCGGCGATGAAAATTATTGAAGGCACCGCCCGCTCAATGGGGATTGAAGTGACTGAATAATCCTGCTAACCTCTTATTGGAGGTTTCTTTGCGATTTTAACCAAAGGAGGCGATATGAAAAACACGCCGCGGTTTATTGCCATTGAAGGACTTGACGGTGCAGGCAAATCCACGCTGGCCAATGCGATTGAGCTTTGTTTTACGGAAAAAGGGCTGGATATTTTATTGACCCAAGAACCCACCGGCGGGCAGGTAGGACATCGTGTTCAAAGAATTCTTGACGGAAAAATGCCGCTCCCGGGGACAAACCGTGAACTTCAGCGGTTGCGTATTGAAGACCGGTTTGACCATATCCGCAGCATAATCAAGCCTCATCTTCAGCTGGGCAACTGGGTGCTTACCGTAAACTACTGGCTCTTAACTCTGGCTGACGGTATGTCTGAGGGCAAGGTGGAAGATTACGAGCGGATGAACGATGAGATAATTGGCGAACATATGATTTATCCGCATATCGCGCTCCTTTTGGACGCGCCTGCGGATGTTTGCTTGGAGCGTCTTGAGCGGAAAGGAATCCGGTTTGTTGATTGGTCTGAAAAAAAAGTGCTGGAGAAAATCCGCGCCAACTATATGTGGTTGGCCGAGAACGGACGCTTCGGCAATATTTGCGTAATCAATGCTGACAGGCCTAAAGACGAAGTGCTATCCTCGGCCATCACAGCTCTCGGGCCCTTCTTATAGCAGAGGGGCTTGTTTTTTTTATTAAAATTGTTAGGCTTTGGGAAGATTAAAACCGAATATTAACGCTAATAAAACACGGGAGGAAAGAATCATGGAACAGTTTCTGAATTTGATAGACACAGTTCTGACCAAAGGGAAGAAAAGAACGACGAGCGTCCAAGGTCCGGGCACTATTGTTTACCCGGGGTATGAGATGCGGTTTCGGATGGATGATAGCTTTCCGCTTATCACGACAAGGAGCTTGAAGGGTTCTTGGAAAGCTGTACGGGCGGAACTTTTGTGGCTTTTGTCCGGTTCGGATGACATAGCCGACCTTCATAAGGATGGTGTTCATCTGTGGGATCCATGGGCTACTCCGAAAATTTGCGCTGATTATGGACTTCCACCGGGAAGACTTGGGCGGATTTACGGTCCGCAATGGATACGCTGGCCGAAACGGGAGAATAACCTGGTTGATAAAATCGCCGAAATTGTGGAAGGAAATGGAAATGATGAGGATAAAATCAACGAAATTCACTCCTTGCTTAATCGTCGTCCGCGCGGCGGAGAGACAATTGACCAAATCAGTAAAGTAATAGATGAGATCAAAACAAACCCTGATTCAAAGCGCATGACCGTTTCGGCTTGGAATCCTGAAGATATTGATAAAGTGTTTATAGCTCCCTGCCATGTGATATTCAAATTTGCCGTGGCGGAAGGCGGGCTTTACCTAAATCTTTGGCAACGAAGTGCCGATCTCCTTGTAGGTGTTCCTTTTAACATCGCTGAATACGCGCTTTTGTTGCTGATGGTCGCGCAGGTTGTGGGTTTGAAGCCAGTAGAATTTGTTCATCATCTCTCTGATGTTCACATATATTTTGACCAGGTTGAATACGCAAAAATGCAGCTTAAAAGGGAACCAAAACCACTGCCAGAGGTAAAACTCAATCCCGAAGTGACAGATATCTTTAGTTTTCAGCTGGGCGATTTCGTTCTTGAAAACTACGATCCGCATCCGCCAATCAAAGGAATACCAGTAGCTATATAAGTAAGGAGGTAATAATGATGAGGACTAGAGGAAAAATTATCATAATCGTTGCACTGGATCAAAATCGCGTTATAGGCAAAGACGGGAAAATTCCCTGGAAACTATCTGCGGATCTAAAACGCTTCAAAGAGTTAACTATGGGTCACCCTATTATTATGGGGCGAAAGACCTACGAGTCGCTCGGCAAGCCACTGTCTGGGAGAACTAACATTATTCTTAGTCGAGATGAGAATTTTACGAGAGAATCCGCAGATGGCTGTGTAGTATTGCGGTTCTTTGGAGATGCTTTGAAACTAGCTCGCACCATTGACAGAGAAAAGATTTTTATCTTAGGGGGAGGCCAGGTCTACGAAGATGCACTGTTCTCCGCTGACGAGATTTATCTGACTTTGGTCAAGGCCTCTTTTGAAGGCGATGTTTTTTTTCCGGAACTTGATCCTGCAGAATGGTTGGAAGTCAGCCGGGAGCAACATAAAAAAGACGCAAAGAATCCGTATGATTATGAGTTTGTCGTCTACCAACGCAAATAAAAGGAGGTGATGGTCTTGAAAAAAGATTTTGTTAATCCACGTTATGCGAAGAGTGATGACTATCGCGCGGTGCTGGAGGAAATTAAAAAAGAAGGCAAGTGTCCTTTTTGCCCGGAGAATTTTCGGTGGCATCCGAAACCGACCATTTTTGAATGCGGTAAATGGTTTCTCACCGAAGTTGGCTGGAAGTATGAAAATGCCGCACATCACCTACTGTTGATCGGTAAAACTCACAAGGAAAACTTTTGGGAGTTATCGCCGAATGATCTGAAAGAAGTGGGAGAGCTGGTGGAATTGGCTTGTGTACAATTCAAAATCCAAGGCGGTGCCGTTGCGCTTCGTTTCGGAGACACCAAGTACACCGGGGCGACAGTTAAGCACCTTCACTTCCATCTGATTGTCCCGGAAAAGGGGAAAGTGGTTAACTTTCCCATCGGATAAAAAAATAGCCCTGACGCGCGAGATTCGCGCATCAGGGTCTTTTTATGTCACAAATATCAGTTCAATTCCCCTTGCCTTAAGAGTATCCTCGGAATCTGCGTAAGCATTGCCGGAAGCGAAGTAACACTTCTCTATGCCGGATTCGGCAATCAGATTAGAGCAAGTCGGACAAGGAAAGACCGAAACATATATTTTGGCGCCCCTTAGAGAAAATCCTTCCCTGGCTGCTTCGGCTATGAGGGTCTGTTCGGCATGAATGGTTGGTGTAGCTTCGCTTTTCTCTCCTGCTTTAACAAAATCTCTGATGTTGCCGAAAGCGTAGGGACGATACTCGCTTATCGGATCTTTGTTATAAGCTTTAATCTCCTTCCCGTTTTTTGTCACTACAACTGCTCCTACCTGGCGCCACCAGTCAGGGCTTTTCTTTCCCTCCTTTATGGCGCGCCACATCATCTCCTTATCGAAAAGAAAATCGGACTCGCGGTCATATTTGATGTCGGTGCGCGAGATGACATAGCTTTCATCCCATCGGAGAAAGGAGGAATCGTAGCTGACCTCATTATCGCTTAGGTATTTGTCGGCGAAGCGCTTGGTGATGCCTTCTTGGGCGGTAATGACCCGGCAACTTTCCAGAATTCCCACCGAGGAGCTTTCCAGAATTTCTACTTTCTGAAAGCACCCGATAGCTTCAACCATTTTTTTTGCCACCAAGGGGTTTTTTATCGCACGAATTTCTCGTTCTAGGTACTTATGTTCCTCTACTAGACTTTCCCCTAGAATAAAGAGCCCCTCAACTTCTTTTGAGTATTTCTCGAAAAGTTTGAGGTAGCCTTCGTGTATGACCGGAATATATAGCACCAGAAAAGTTTTCATGATTTACCTCCTCTTGTGTCAAGCAACGACATCATCACGGAGAGATTCTTTTTGAGGGCTTCCTGGATAATCGCGGTGCTTGAGGTGTTTTCTGCTTGCCGCGGAAGCACTACAAGTTTATTGCAGTATTTCCTTATTTCCTGTTTCTGTTTTGGCGAATAACTATCTCCCTTCACAGCTATAAATACGTCAGGTTTGATGCGTCTCAAAAGGCCGCATTTCCATTGCCCTTTCTTGTCCACATCGTCGATCCTGGTTACGAAGTCCACAGGAAGCTGATAACTCAACATCTCCATCCGTTCATCTTCCGGAATGATGGGACGGTGCGCGCCTTTTGTTTTTTTGACCACGCGGTCGCTGTCGGTTCCCACCACAAGAATATTTCCTTTCTCCTTCCCAGCTATAAGGTAGCGGACATGCCCAATGTGCAGCATGTCCCAAGAACCGATGGTAAGCACTATTTTATAGCCGGCTAAGCGAAGTCCTCTCAAGATTTTATTGAGAGTTCCGTAATCACGGACAATCTTTTTTCTGAGCGTGAGCACCAACTCGGAAGAAGCATTATTTTGAGGATTGTTCTTATTCATTTTAACCCCCTATTGTTAAGGGTCGTTTTTAGTTCTTTTGGCATTGTAAAAGATAAGCATTTATTTTGCAAGCCCTCGTAATTGACGTGGCTTCTTTTTTTAATAAATATTTTATGCTAATATAATTTTCATATGATTCTAGGAATTTCCGAATTGCATCGTTTGGTCAAAGAGGCCAAATTAGTAGAAGATTTATCTGAACGCGAACTCAATAACCCCGAAGGAGCCGGGTTTGATTTGCGGTTGGGCAAACTTTTTAAATTAAAAGGTGAGGGATTTTTGGGGGTCTTGGAACGCTCAACTCCGGAAGTAGAATTGGTGGCGAAATATGATCCAGAGAATACTATATCCGTAACGATCAAACCGGGAGAATATTTTTTGACGGAAACAATTGAAAAATTCAATATGCCGCTCAATCTTTTATCAATTGTTAAACCTCGCACTACCCTGCACCGCTCCGGAATTATTACTAGGGTTTCGGTTGTGGATCCCGGATATTCAGGCACGGTTCACCCGGCGATTTACAATGCTGGGGGAGTGGATGTCAAACTGGAAATGGGCGCACGGTATGTCAACGCGATGTTTTTTGAAGTTAAGGGGGAAACCAAGGCATACCGCGGGCAATGGCAGGGTGGCAGATTAACAACCAATGGTAAGGAGATTCAAATATGAAAATCAGAATTCTGGCGCTTATTATTTTATTTGTGGGGCTTGCAGCCGGTTTTTATAATGTGGCGGAGTTTTTGGGTTTCCGCGATTCTTGGTGGGAGCGTCCCTTTCGGCTGGGCTTGGATCTTCAGGGCGGGACGCATTTGGTTTACCGCGCCGATACTTCTTCTGTCGCTTCTTCAGAGATCGCGGAAGCCATGGCCGGCGTGAGAGATATTATTGAGCGGAGAGTGAATCTTTTTGGAGTCGCGGAGCCCGTGGTACAGACTGAAAATGTCGGAGGAGAGCGGAGACTGATTGTGGAATTGGCCGGTGTTTTTGACATAAGGGAAGCGATTAAAATAATCGGGGAGACTCCCTTTTTGGAATTTAAGGAATTAAAGCGCGACAAGTCCGGCGGGGTGGCTTCATCCACCGGAGCCATAGCCGATTTTATCATTACAAATCTAACCGGTAGATATCTTAAAAAAGCTTCTTTGAATTTCGCGCAAAACTTGGGCGAGCCAGAAATTTCTCTGGAATTCAACGATGACGGCGCGAAAATTTTTGAAGAAATTACCGCAAGAAACGTGGGGGAGCCGGTTGCCATATTTTTGGATGGCGCTCCCATCAGCATTCCCGTGGTGCGGGAAAAAATCACCGGAGGAAAGGCGCAGATTACCGGAAAATTTTCCGTGGATGAAGCTCGGCAGTTGGTGCGACGCTTCAACGCCGGAGCATTGCCAGTAGCAATCACTTTAATTTCCCAGCAGAGCATCGGCTCTTTTTTGGGCAGGGACGCGCTTTTTAAAAGCTTTCATGCCGCGCTTTATGGGACAATCGCGGTGATGCTCTTTATGATTTTTTGGTACCGCCTGCCTGGGCTTATCGCTGTGCTGGCCTTGGGAGTTTACTCGGCTTTGATTTTGCTTTTGTTTAAATTGGTTCCGGTAACGCTGTCGTCCGCTGGCATCGCCGGATTTATTTTGTCAGTGGGTATGGCGGTTGACGCGAATATTTTAATTTTTGAGAGAATGAAAGAAGAAATCCGTTCCGGAAAATTTTTGGATACGGCCATGGCCGAAGGTTTCCGTAGGGCCTGGACTTCAATAAGAGATTCCAATGTTTCAAGTCTTATTACTTCCGTGATTCTTTATTGGTTCGGCACGTCTATTGTCCGCGGGTTCGCGCTGACTTTGGGCTTGGGAATTTTGGTGAGCATGTTTTCGGCAATCACCGCCTCGCGCTATTTCCTTTACTCTCTGCCGCATAAAACCCAAACAAAACTCACGCGTTTTCTCTTCGGCGTTGGACTTAATTTATAGAAAAAGTTACTCTCCCATTAATGACTCGGTGGCGTTTTTTGTTAGCGATGGCGTTGCTTGGCGGAGCCAATTTTGCTTATGGGGCCGCTGGCGATGTTGCTATTTCCGAAGTTTTATTCGACCCGGCTGGAGGTACGGATACCGGCCAGGAATATGTAATAATAAAAAATTTAGGCGGATCTTCTATAAACATGTCCGGCTGGCATTTATATCCGGATGGCATTGACTACTTTACTTTTCCAGACTTTGTCTTGAATGTCGGTGCATCAGTTAAAATTCACCTCCGCGCAAGCGGCGCGGACAATGAGGTAAATTTGTATTTTCCGGTAGCCTCCGGCAATATGGGCAACTCCTCCGGCTCGCTTGCGCTTTTTTCAAGCACGACTCATTCTAAAGACACAATTGTTTCTTATGTAAGATACCATAATTCGGGGAGTTCCGAGAAAAAAACTTGGGAGACCACTGCAGCAAGCGCTGGTATCTGGACCGCCGGAGCTTTTGTTGATATTTCCGCGGGAGCCGAAGGGAAAATTTTAAAGTTGAACGACTTCAATCAGCGCGCGAGCGTAGCCGGATGGGCTATATCCGACCTGGCCTCGGAATCAACGCCGCAAGCTGAAGAAAGCGGTTCGGCGGATGTATCTGTTTCAGAAACTCAAATCAGCGGCTCGGTTGCCCCCAAGCCGGTTGCGCAAATCAAAGCCTACGCGGGCGAGGATCGCTCTGCGATAGCCGGGGCTACAGTATTTTTTGACGGGTTTGCCGAGGGTTTAAAAGGAGAGCCCTTGGACGGCGCAAGATTCTCGTGGAATTTCGGGGATGGCTCACCTATTTTAGACGGCAAAAAAATTGGGCACGCTTTCCTTTATCCTGGCGCATACGCCGTTTCTTTGGGCGTTTCTTCTGGTGAGTATTCTGCCATGGATACGATAAATATTGCTGTCACGGCAAGCCCGCTTTTGATTGCCGAAATTAAAACCGGTCCGGACGGCTGGGTTGAAATCAAAAATAATTCAGCACGGAAAATTGAAATCTCAAAGTTCGGACTCTCATACGGAGGTAAAATATTTATATTTTCAGAGAATACGTTTATGGCTCCTTACGCGGCGCTGGTTTTGGGCACCACGACTCTAGGATTCTTACTGCCTGCCTACGGAGGAGAAATAAAATTTATTTATCCAAATGGCTCTCTGATGTCTTCTTTGAATTACCCGGCTTCGGTGCTTGCAAAAGAAGAAAGTTTGAATTTTAATAATGACGTTTGGGTTGTAGCCGAAGCGACTCCAGGCGCAAAAAATGAGAAACCATCGTTAAAAATACCTTCCGCTCCAACTGGCAATTCCAGCGCCGCGGAGGCGGCGCCAAAAATTCAGGAGTACAGAGCCGCGTCTCCGGAAGTGGCTTTGACGCTCGGTGATGACCATTCGTCGTTTTCAGTCAATGAATATTTTTGGCTCTTCGGCGGATTAGGCTTGGGTATTTTTGGCGGCCTGATGTTTTTTCTTTTGAGAATATATACAACTAAAAACTAGCTATGCGCGTTATAATTACTGAATGAATGAAAATGCCAGAAAGCCAGCGGTTTTTGTGTTTTCCACATCCTACCACCCTTTCATAGGGGGCGTGGAGGTGGCAATTGAGCAAGTCGCAGAGCGACTAAAAAATCGGTTTGATTTTTTTATTTTTACTTCAAGAATGGATGGTAAACTCCCGACGCGCGAAAAAAGGTCGGAAGGATTGGTAATCAGAATTGGTTTTGGAAATCGTTTTGATAAATTTTGGCTTTTAATTTTTGGCTGGTTTGCGGCTTGGCGGGAATTAAAGAAACGCCGTGGCAAAATTGTTTTTTGGGTTATGGATTTTTCATTCGGTGCCGCGCCTGCCGGATTTTTGACAATCCTTTATCCGAAAACTCCTTTGGTTTTTACAATCCAATACGGTTACGGAGACGAAAGGGTCGCGAGAGGGCGACTTGGCTTTATGAATTTGGCATTTCGTTTGATTCTTACGCAAGCGGATTATGTTACGGCAATTTCAAGCTATTTGCTGAATTTATGCAAACATTATGGCTATATCGGCGGGGGCGTAGTTTTGCACAACGGGGTTGATATTGAAAAATTTTCTACGGCACAAAAAGAAAACCGCAAAAAGCCAAATACCATTATTACCGTTGGCCGTCTTGTCCCGAAAAATAGCGTGGATATTTTAATTAAAGCGATTGCCGAACTTAAAAAATATATTTCGGATATCACACTGCATATTGTTGGCGACGGATCGGAACGTCAAAATCTGGAAGAATTATCGCACGAGTTGGGTTTGGACGGCGCTGTTAAGTTTTTCGGAGAAGCTGCTTACGACGATGTCCCAAAGTATTTAGCCGAGGCGGATGTTTTTGCGCGTACTTCGCGTTCGGAGGGTATGGGCAACGCTTTTGTGGAGGCTTTGGCGGCGGGTGTGCCGATAATTGGCACGCCGATCGGCGGGATTTTGGATATTATAAAAGACGGCGAAACGGGGCTTTTCGTTAAAGTTAGTGACTCGCGAGATTTGGCTGAAAAAATAAAAATTTTGCTGGCGGACCAGGCGCTGGCGCGAAAAATTATTGAAAACGGCAGAAAAATGGTTGAGGAGAGATTCTCTTGGGATAAAATCGCTCAAAATTACGCGGAAATTTTCGGCCACGAGCTCAATATCAAAAAACGGGTTTTAATTGCTACCGGAATTTTTCCTCCGGAAGTCGGAGGGCCGGCTACTTACAGCAAAATTTTGTTGGACGAACTTTCGAAAGAAAATTTTGGCGTGAGAGTTTTAAGTTTTGGTAACATTCGGCGTTTTCCAAAAATCCTGCGGCATATCGCATACGGCTTAAAAACGTTTTGGATGGGACGAAACTCAGACGTAATTTTTGCGCAGGATCCGGTAAGCGTTGGGTTTCCGGCGATGCTAGCCGCCAAAATTTTGCGCAAAAAATTTTTGCTAAAAATTGTTGGTGACTACGCATGGGAGCAAGGCGTTCAGCGGTTCGGTGTTAAGAAAGTTTTGGATGATTTTTTAAAAAATCGGTATCGTTGGGAGGTGGAGCTTTTTCGGAAAATTGAGTGTTTGGTTGCCAATCGTGCAGATAAAATCATTGTGCCAAGCGAGTATTTGAAAGGGGTTGTGACAAAATGGGGAATCGGGCCTGAAAAAATCTATGTGGTTTATAATGCCTTTCAAGACAATGAGTTGTTTCGCTTTCCTCGCTTCGCTCAGGGTGGCTTCGCCAAACCCGGTCAACGACTCATTGTCTCTGCAGGCCGTCTGGTTCCATGGAAAGGTTTTGACGCGCTTATTGAGATTATGCCGGAGATTTTAAAAGAAGTTCCGGATGCAAGATTGGTGATTATTGGCGATGGGCCGGAGAAACAGAATCTAGAATCTAGAATTAAGAATTTAGAATTAGAGGAAGAAGTAACATTGACTGACACATTGCCTCACGAAAAAGTTTTGGAATATTTGGCCGCTGCGGATGTTTTTGTTTTAAACACTGCCTACGAAGGATTTTCGCATCTGATTTTGGAAGCGATGGCGCTCGGCGTTCCGATTGTTACTACAGATTCCGGAGGAAATCCGGAATTGATTGAAGACGGCAAAGAAGGCTTTTTAATAAAATTTAATGATAAGGAAGCGTTAAAATCAAAAATCTTAGATGTTTTAAGTAATCCTATTCTTGCCCAAAAATTTTCCGAAAATGCCAAGAAAAAGTCCAGCGAATTTTCAAAAGAGAGAATGATAAAAGAAACTGTAAAAATTTTAATATGAAAGTTTTAATGATAAGCGGGGATCCGGGGGTTTTGGATCTGAAATCGGATGTCGGGAAAAGAATGGCGGAATACAGAGCTGTCTTGGGCGGGCTTGATATTTTGCTTGCTTGTGGAAACATTTTTAATTTTATTTCCGGATTTTTTCGCGGTCTAAAGTTAATGCGCAATCGCTACGACATTATTACAGCACAAGACATGGAACATTCTCTTCTGGCTTGGGTTTTTTCAAAATTATTTAAAATCCCGTGGCAAATGCAGATTCATTCGGATATTTTTAGTCCGTATTTCCAAACAGAATCGTTTAAAAATAAATTGCGGGTTCGGTTGGCGAAGTTTTTGGTTCCACGCGCAGATTGCATCAGGGTTGTTTCGGAGAGAATTAAAAATTCGCTTACGGCGTACGGCGTAAAGCATATAACGGTTCTTCCTATTTTTGTTGACACTGAAAAAATTAAAAATGTGCTAATCAAAACCGATTTGCATAAAAAATATCCCGGGCGGTTTGTTATTTTGATGGCGTCGCGGGTAACAAAAGAAAAAAACATTGGGTTGGCGGTTGAGGCTATGAAAGAGTTAGTAACCCTCCCACTTCTTTTAATCGTCGGCGACGGCCCGGAACTAGAAAGTTTAAAGTTTAAAGTTAAAAGTGAAAAATTGGAAGGAAATATTAAATTTGAACCATACACTGAAGATTTGGCGTCTTACTACAAAACATGTGATTTATTTTTGCTAGCCTCATATTATGAAGGTTATGGCCGAACCTTGATTGAAGCAGTGGCAGCCGGGGCAAAAGTTATCTCGAGCGACGTCGGTATCGCTCCAGAAATTTTAGAACCGGAAAATATTTTCAAAGTCGGCAATAAAAATGATTTGAAAGAAAAAATAGTTGCCGCTTTAAACCAAAAATTGCCTGCTCCCAAGCCGCTCGTTTCTCAAACAAAAGGCGAATATTTAAGGTTATATAAGAGAAGTTTTGAGATATGCGTAAATAAAAAATGAATCTTTTAATTCTTACTCAAAAAGTTGATAAAGAGGATAGTAATTTGGGATTTTTTCATCGGTGGCTAGAGAAATTTGCGGAGAAAGCAGATAGCGTTTTTGTTCTATGCAGTTTTTTAGGTGAACATGCTTTGCCGGCAAATGTTCAGGTTTTTTCTTTTGGCAAAGAAAAAATTTTTGGCAGAATCAGGCGCTATATAAATTTTTATAAATATCTGTTTTCTGTCATGTCGCAAGCAGACGCCGTCTTTGTCCACATGATTCCGGCATGGGTTATTTTGGTTTGGCCGGTGGCGGCGATTTACAGAAAAAACGTCTATTTATGGTATACTCACAAATCGGTGACGTTTTCATTGAGAATCGCCGAAAAACTTGTTACAAAAATTTTTACGGCTTCTCCGGAAAGCTGCCGCCTTAACTCGCCAAAAATAGTTATAACCGGCCATGGGATTGATACTAACCGCTTCGCGCCGAAGCGCGAAGCTTTAAGGAGCGGGGAAAACACACTTAAACTGCTTTCCGTCGGCAGGATCTCGGAATCTAAAAATCATGAATTTTTGATTAAGGCCGTTGCAATTTTACTAAAAAGGGGTCACGGCGCAATGCTAGATATAGTAGGAGAGCCAGTTACGTCTGCCGATCTTGTTTATAAAAAAAAGCTGGAAAATTTAATTCTTCAGGGTGATTTAGAAAAAAACATAAATTTTTTAGGCGCAAAAACCTATAATGAGATGCCTGATATTTATAATTCTCACGACATGCTCCTTCACGCTAGTGAAACTGGCAGTATTGATAAAGTCGTTTTAGAAGCGATGGCCTGCGGATTGCCGGTTGTGACTACCAGCGAAGTGTTTCGCGGCACGCTTGAAATCATACCAAAAAACCCCAATCTTGTGGCAGAAAAAATTGCGCAAATGACCAATTATAATAAAGATTTGTCTTTGTGCCAAATTATAATACAGAATCATAACTTGGATAATTTGGTAGAGAAGATAGTAAAAAATTTATGAATAAAATACCCTGTTCAATCGGCATTCTGACTTTAAATTCCGGGAAGACTTTGCGTCGTTGCCTGGATTCGGTGAAAGATTTTGCCGAGATTGTCGTTTGCGATGGTAATTCAACAGACAATACTTTAAACATCGCGCGCGAGTACGGCGTGAAAATAGTGAAGCAATATGACTCCGACGAACCCAATTTGCGATGCGTGAAAGACAAAGCGAATGTTCGCCAACGAAACATGGACGCGGCTTCATACGATTGGTATTTTTTTATGGACTCCGACGACGCGCTTTCTCGCGGAGTTGTTGAAGAGATCCGAAAAATCACAGCTGATCCCGCCTCACCATTTTTTGTTTATCGCATGCCAACGCGACTTTTTCTTGACGGCAAAGAAATTAAGCACGAAGCAAGCTATCCTTCTTATCAGACAAGGCTTATAAATAGAAAAATAAAGCCGTATTTTAAGGGCAGAGTGCACGATCGGTTGATGTTTGATCAAAAAAAATATAAAGTCGGCGCGCTTAAGAGTTTTTATGACTTTCATTGGCCAAAAGAGCGCGTAGAAAATTATTGGAAGTACCAAAAAATGTATGCCAATTGGGAGGCGGATGCCGCCGGCGGAGGGCCTTGGGGCGAATTTTTTTATTGGTGCGTTTACAGGAGATTGCGCATCATTGCCGGGTATTTATACAGGATTCCCAAAATGTATCTTCTTTACGGATTTAAAGATTCAATGCCGCTGCGGATTCAGTTTTTAACTTTGTGGCAGCATTTTTATATTTTGTATTTACTTACTAAGCAGCAAATTTTGTATGTGCGCAATAAACGGATTTAATTTTAAGGATGAAAACTTGATTTTGAAAATGAATCGGGCAACGCGGCATCGCGGCCCCGACGGCACAGGTGTTTTTTTTGACGATAAAATTTCGCTCGGCCACAATCGCTTAAGCATAATTGATTTAAGCGGCGCGGCGAATCAACCAATGGCGTCCGGCGACGGAAATTTGGTGGTTGTTTTTAACGGAGAAATTTATAATTTTAAAGATTTAAAAAAAGAGCTTGCGGATTTTTATAATTTCAAAACTTTAAGCGACACGGAAGTAATTTTGGCAGCTTATCAAAAATGGGGCTCGGAGGCCGTAAATAAACTTAATGGAATTTTTGCGTTTGCTATTTGGGACAAAACGAAACGGGAACTTTTTTTAGCGCGCGACCATATCGGCGTGAAACCGCTTTATTATTTTTTGGGCGGCGGCAAGTTCATTTTTTCATCGGAGATTAAGGCGATTTTAGAGCACGATGTGCCTAAAGTACTAAACCGCGAAGCCCTTAACCATTATTTGCGCGTGCTTTATGTGCCGGCGCCGCTTACTATGTTCAAAGGAATCCATAAATTTCCGCAGGCGCATTATGGAGTTTTCCAAAATGGGGAGCTGAAACTCACAAAGTATTGGGAAATTTCGGATGTAAAATATTTTAACAGGCCATTTAAGTATTTGGCGGAGGATGTGCGGGGCGAAATCTTAAAAAGCGTCGAGCGACAATTGATTTCCGACCGCCCGATTGGGCTTTATCTTTCCGGCGGGATTGATTCCAGCGTCGTGCTGGATGCGATGAGCACGGTTCGTGGAAACATAGACACTTTTTCCGTCGGGTTCAGCCTTCCGAATAAGGACGATGAAGAAAAATTCAACCAAGATTTTTATTTGGCAAAGCGCACCGCTGCGCACTACGGCGCGCGCCACCACGAAGTCCTGCTAAAAGAGGAAGAAATCCCGGATTTTTTTGAAAAAGCCTTCTTTCAGCTAGATGAGCCGATTGCCAACCCGACCGCAATACCAATGATGAAACTAGCCGGATTTACCAAAAACCAAAAAGTGGACGTGGTTTTGGGAGGCGACGGGGGCGACGAACTTTTTGGCGGTTATGAAAGATACCGCATAAGCCGCATTATGAGTTTTTTGCCGGAGTTTTTTTTGCCGGAAAAAACGGACAGGTTCGCGCGGTTTATGTTTCAAAAAGATCCGATTTTGAGAGAGGTCTTACAGAAAGAATTTTTTGGAGGAAATATTGCGAAATCTTTTTTTGCTGAAAACTATTTTCAAAAAAACCCGTTTAAAACTTTTGAGGAGCTTTTTATGTCGGTGGACAGGCGAGCTTGGCTCGCGGACGAGTCACTTGCCCGCACGGACAAGATGTCGATGTTTTCGGCGGTTGAGGCGAGAGTGCCGCTTTTGGAAAAAAATCTGGTTGAATTCGCGGCAAGAATCCCAAGAAAATATAAAGTCGGGGCGTTCAATACAAAAATCATTTTAAAAGAGGCGTTCCGCGGGCATATTCCGGACTTTTTGATGCATCAACCCAAACGCGGATGGTTTTCCCCCGCGGCGAAGTGGCTAAGGAACCCTAAAATTAATGCTTTAGCCCAAAACATTCTTTCTAAAAGTTATTATGCCGAAACCGCGCCGATATTTAATTGGGCAAATATTGATATAATCCTAAAAGATCACGTTGAAGGCAGAAGATATAACCTCACGATTTTATGGACGATTATTAATTTTCAGGTTTGGGCGAAATTATACAAAGTAAAATTATGAAAAAACTTGTTTATATTGCCAACGCTAGAATCCCTACTGAAAAAGCGCACGGAATTCAGATTATGAAAATGTGCGACGCTTTTACCGCCCAAGGGATTGATGTTGAGCTGGTATTGCCTAGGCGCTTAAATAATATTAAAGAAAATCCGTTTGATTATTACGGAGTCAAAAAGAATTTTAAAATCACTAAATTGCCGACGTTGGATTTTATTGCGCTGGAGTTGGGCCAATCCGGATTCTTTGCCGAGACGCTTATATTTTTAATCGCTTCTAGAATATATTTATTATTTAAGAATTATGATATTTTATATACGCGCGAAGAGTGGGCAGGATTGTTTTTTAAAGATTTTTGCATGGAAGTGCATTCTTTACCGGCTAGGCCGAGTTTACTACATAAAAAAACCTGGCGCAAGGCCAAGGCGATTTTTGTGCTCACAAGCTTTACCAAAAACGAGCTTATAAAACTCGGCATTTCAGAAAATAAAATTCTGGTTCTGCCAGACGCCGTAGATCTAGCAAAATTTGACATTAGGATTTCTAAAGAAGAGGCAAGAAAAAAATTAAACCTGCCGCAAGATAAAAAAAACATTCTCTACACCGGAAGTTTCTATCTTTATGACTGGAAAGGTGTAGATGTTTTACTGGAAGCCGTGAAAAATTTTAGAGAAGATTTTTTGTTTATGCTCGTTGGAGGTTCAGAGGAGGAAATCTCAAATCTAAAATCTTACACCATAAATCTTAAAAATCTTAAATTAATAGGTCACAAACCCTACGCTGAAATTCCATATTATTTGAAAGCGGCAGATGTTTTGGTTTTACCGAATAAAAAAGGGTCCAAAATTTCCGAAGAACACACCTCGCCCTTAAAACTTTTTGAATATATGGCTTCCGGCCGACCGATTGTTGCATCCGATTTGCCGTCGCTCCGTGAAATTTTGACTGAAAAAGAAGCTTTATTTTTCAGATCTAACGATGCGGCAGATTTAGTGAGGGCAATTAAAGAGATTTTACAAGATCCGACTAGAGCTGAACAGCTTGCTAAAAACGCCCTCCAAAAAGTCCAAAACCACACTTGGTCAAACCGCGCTCACCGTGCTATTGACTTTATAAACAAATAGGCGTATAATTAAGGCAGAAATCAGAATATGAAAAAAGGAGAATGTTTATGTTGCAGAATATAGGAGTAGGATTGGTTGTGATGTATTTTCTTGCGTGGTGTATTGTTTTTTTGTTTGGAGTATGGGCACTAATCCATATTTTCTTCATAGGACCTTGGGAAAATTTTTGCTGGCGACGGGCAAAACATCAACATGAAGAGTATAACAAGCACAAGTTGTATGGTTGATGGTTGCGGATAAAATTCTCTGTGTCTCTAGCTTAATTTATGCTGGGGGCTTTTATTATTTCTGAATTTTAGCGCAAGCACGACGCGAAGAGAGTCAAAAATGTCGCGGAAGGTGCTTTTAGAGCTGCCATTTCGGCGTTCTAAAAATTTAATTGGGATTTCTTTTGTTTTCGCGCCCATTTTTATCATTTCATAGAGAAAATGGATTTTATAAGCGTAGTATTTTGATAAAACCTTGTTTTCATCAAGCGGCAGGCGTTCCGCTAAATTTTTCACGCGCGAAAGCTTAAGGCCGGAAGTGTTGTCATTGGTTGGCAGATTTAAAATTATTTTGGCGAATAAACCGCCGAATTTACTTAAAAATTTTCTCCAATGAGCCCACTCTTTCGGGACGCTACCTCCCAGAATATATCGAGAGCCGATGACATAGTCATATCCTTTATCCAATTCGGCAGCAAGCCGTTTTATGTCTTCGGGGTTGTGCTGGCCGTCGCCGTCAAATTCTATAACAGCGTCCGCCCCCAATTTTTCTATCGCGTATTTCATCCCAGCGATATACGCGGAGCCGATGCCGCGTTTTTTTTTCTCCGCTATTAAATTAAGATTCGGATAAATTGCAGATTTGGCTTTTACAATGTCAGCTGTCCCATCAGGCGAGGCGCCGTCGACAACTAAAATTCCTATTTGGTGGTTTGGGACTTCTTTAAATATTTTTCCGGCGATGTTCTCCAAAAGCCCTCCCACAGACTCTTTTTCATTGAAAGTCGGAATGATTACAATAATTTTCATTGATTTATTTTATATATTTCTATTCGCGGGCCAAGCTCGCTTATTTTAAATAAGCCCAGAGGATTCGCTATAAATTGACTTTCGGCCAGAGAAAGTCTGGAATCTCCGCCAGCGTATGATTTGAGTAAAGTAGCATTTTTCGTTATATTTTTGAAGCGCTCGCTGTCTCTGTAAGCCAGCTGTATGAATAGATATTCATAATGATTTTGTTTTACATAACTATCTATGTTTTCGTAAAAAGATTCATTTGAAAGATCACGAAGATTAAGCGCATGGAAAGATTTAAAATCCGGCGAGTTTTCGGCAATTTCAGCTTGGGCTAAATTCACTTTTCTTAAAGAAGCCGGATCTAATTTTTCCTGTTCGGCCACGGCTGCTTTATTTGTCGGCAAATTGGTGAGACGGGCTAAAACCATTATTTTGGACCTGGCTGGGATGTTGGCTTCCGCCCATGTTAACGCCAAAGTTCTTGAATCGTTTTTTATCGCCAACCAGTCAAGCCGCAAAGTAAAAATCAAAGGCACTAACAGTATCAGCGCGAAAACGTTGGCTAGAATTCGGTTTGATATTAATTTTTGCGATTCCCAAAAACCATAACCCGCCAAAATTACGTAAAACGGCAGGAGCCCCATAAAAAATCTAGGTTCAAACCTGAAAACCAGATAAAAAATTATGCTGTAAGCGTAAATAAACGCCGCAAAAGTCCAAAAAACATTTCTGGATTTTTTGAAAGAGAATATGAGGCCAGCTGCGGCGAAAGCGATCAGAATAAATTCGGATGCCGCTATGGTTTTTGTGAAAAAAATCGGGCTGGTGACAGCGCCTAATATAGTTTTTGCCGTTTCGGCGGTAATATCGGCTTTAAAACCTAGGCTTTCTGGGTAAAGAATATATGGGAGCGTAAAAAGTGCGCCAAAAATTGCGTAAAGTAGATAGAAAAATTTTTCTTTAAAAAGCCTTAAAGCCATTCCTTTTTCATAAAGCAAATACCAAAGCGCGATGAGGATCGCCAATAGAGAATTGATTACAGCAACGCCCACGCCGAGGCCAGCGAAAAATACCGCCCGGAAATATCTTTTTTTCTCTGATAAATCAGGATGCGAAAGCCAAAACAGAACTAGTGCGGAGAAGAAAAACACGGAAAGCCAATGCCGGCTGGTCATGGATATCGCGGTATGGATTAAACTGGTTGCAACAAAAAAAGCGGCAAACAGAGCCGGAGTTTCGTCTGCGAAAATATTTTTTGCTATTTTATAAATTAAATAAACCGAAGCGGCGCCCACAAAAATATTTATTACTCGCGCAATTATAAAAAATTGCGAAAGATCGCTCAATAGATATGCGGCAAAAAGATTCGCGGCGCCTTTATAAAATAAAAATTTTACCGCTACAAGCGCCGCAAAAAACGGCAAATATAAATAAGAAAAATATGGCGGATAATAAAGAACAGTTTTAAAATCCGCCAGATGTAAGACCGGTAGTAGAGTTTTTAGTTCAAGCATTTTAAGCGCGGCCAACACGAAAGGCGGTTCATCATCAACCAGCCAAAGAGGAAGTCCATAGCTTACGCCCGCGATTCTTATCAGGAATGCCAAAACCAAAATAAAAATAAGCCATTTTTGGGATGAAATTTTAAACATAATTAAATTTACTATATATAAAATTTAGTTTATAATCCAGAGATGGCGAAATTGTCTATTGTTATCCCCACCTATAATGAAAAGAGTACGATTTCGGAAATTCTCCGGCGGATTGAGGCTGTAGATTTGGGCGACGTTAAAAAAGAAATTATTATAGTAGACGATGGCTCAACTGATGGCACGCGTGACATTTTGCGGGATTTGGAAAAATTAAATAAATATAAGATTGTCTATCAAGAAAAAAATCAAGGCAAGGGTGCTGCTATTCGCACGGGTTTTAAGGAAGTCAGTGGAGATTTTGTGATTATTCAGGACGCAGATTTAGAATATGATCCGCAGGATTATCCCGCGATGCTCAAACCGGTTCTAAATAACGCTAGCGTAGCGGTACTGGGTAAAAGAATACAGCCGCAAAGCGATGAGAGAAAACACAAGTCGTTTTATTGGTTTAGTTGGTTTGGTAATAAATTAATTACCTGGACAACTAATTGGCTTTACTGGAATAACGCTGGCGAATATGAGGCCTGTTACAAAGTTTTTCCTAAACGGCTGATCGATACCATTGATGTTAGAACAGATAACTTTGATTTTGACAACGAACTTATTTGCAAGCTTTTAAAAAAGGGATATAAAACAATAGACGTACCCATACATTATTATCCTAGAAGTTACAAAGAAGGTAAAAAAATTAATTGGCGCCATGGGTTTTTAATTTTATGGACTATTGTAAAATGCAGATTTATAGAGTAGGCTTTGAAAAGAGTTCTCACATTGTTTAATTGAAAGGAGGCTGAAAATGGAGAGTATTGGCCCAGTTTGTTTGATAACTTCGCCGTCCGTGTTTCTTTCCGACGAGCGCGTTTTTATGAGTTTGGGTATTTTAAAAGTCGCTGCTGTTTTGGAAACTCAAAAGATATCGCTAGAAAAGCTGGACCTTTCCGGGATTGAAAATTACGAAGAAATTATGCTAGCTCACGCTTCGCGCTCCGAGGCCGAATGTTTTGGCATTACCGCGACCACTCCGCAGATGCCCGCGGCTACCAAGATAGCTGGCGTTATACATCGGGCGCATCCCGATGCCAAAATTATTTTGGGGGGGCCTCATGTTACTTTGGTTAACGCCGCTCATAAAAAAGAATTGAAAAGGAAAGTTTTGGGCAGGGCGGCGAGAGCCAAGGATGTGCTGCTTTGTAATTTTGACATTTTGGTCGCCGGCGACGGAGAGGAAGCAATTTTTTTGGCTCTGGATGAGAATACGCCCAAATTAATTGATGCCGATGATCCAAAATCGCACCTTTTTTTGGATAGCCAAAGGCTAAGCTTAATGCCATACCCCGCCCGCCATTTAGTTGATGTAGATAGCTATCATTATTTTATTGACGGAGAACGCGCGCTGAGTCTGATTGCCCAGTTGGGCTGTCCTTTTGAGTGCGGATTTTGCGGCGGCAGAGCATCGCCATTTTTGCGGCGGGTTCGCATCAGATCAATTGAAAGCATCATCAGTGAAATGAAGTTTATGCGCGAGACCTACGGCGTGAAGGGATTTATGCTTTATGACGATGAGCTCAATGTAAATAAAGAGATGATAAAATTGATGTGGGCCATAAGAGATTTAGAGAATCAAATGGGCGAAGAATGGAAATTACGCGGCTTCATCAAGGCCCAGTTATTTACCGAAGAGCAGGCCGCGGCTATGCGTGAAGCGGGATTTTGTCAGATTTTGGTTGGCTTTGAGTCCGGCTCGCCGCGTATTCTGACTAATATTAACAAGCGGGCGACGCGCGAAGAAAACACCAGATGCCTGGAAATTGCGAAAAAATACGGCATTAAAGTGAAGGCGCTAATGTCCATCGGGCACCCTGGGGAATCAGCCGAGACAGTTATGGAAACTTATGAATGGTTGATAAACGCCAAGCCGGATGACTTTGACGTCACCATAATCACTACTTATCCCGGGACGCCGTATTACGATGATGCTGTGTTTGATGAAAAAACTGGAGCGTGGATTTATACTTATGGAAAAACCGGCGATAGGCTCTACGGACTGGAGATTGATTACACCAAGATAGCTGAATATTACAAAGGAAATCCGGAAGGCGATTACCAATCTTTTGTTTATACTGATTATCTTACGGCCGACGAATTGGTGAAGATGCGCGATTTTATAGAACGCGACATCCGACAAAAACTAAAAATACCTTTCAATCCCTCCGTTGCCGCTATACGTTACGAGCACTCTATGGGACAGGCAGGATTGCCAAAAAATATTTTAAAAACAGTAAATTGAATTCGGCCTCCGCAATCTTTGAGGGGGCTTTTTTCTCGCTTTTTTAAATGTTAGAATCTTTTATATTATGTCAGAAAAATTTTGGCTTTGGTTGAAACGACATAAAACAGAAATTTTCATTTTTCTTTTGGCATTTGGCTTACGTTTTCTTTATGCTATTTTTGTACTGCTATTTTTTGGCGAGCACGGCTTTATCGCCCATTCGGATGCTTTTTCTTTTTATCTCCGCGGTGCGGAAAATTTAATTAATCATCGCATTTTTAGTTTAAATATAAGCCCTCCGTATACGTCGGATGCTTACCGCATGCCGCTTTATACGTTCTTTGTGGCCGGCTTTTTGTTACTGAAACTGCCACTTTTTTGGATAATTTTTGTTCAAAATATCATGGCTGGTTTTATTAGTGTTTTTATTTACCGCATTGGCAGATTACTCGGTTTTTCTCATGGCGTAAATCTTTTTGCGGCTATTTTAACGGCTCTGGAGCCGGCATCCATCTATTGGAACAATCTTTTAATGTCAGATTATCTTTTTACGTTTTTATTTGTTTTGTCTTGTTATTATTTTTTTCTTAAGCGCTACTATATTTTCGCGCTTATTTTGGGATTAGCTACACTCACGCGGCCGACCAGTTTGTATTTTCTGCCATTGTTTTTATTTTTAATGATTTTTGAGGATTGGAAAATCTGGAAGAGTTGGTTTCATTTGCCATGGCGGCAAATAGTCATTACGATTTTAATATTTCTTGCGGTGCTTTTTCCGTGGTTGCTTAGAAATAAAATAGTATTTGACACTTGGCAACTCACTAGCGCTTCTTGGTATAATCTTTACGACATACTTGTTCAGAAATTCGCCGATGCTGAAGGTTTTCAATTGTCATATCCTATTCCTCCATCCAATTATCCTAATCTGGAAACTTTTACTCGTGATTTTATGAATGTTCCATTTTATAAAAATCATTTTTTTGAAATTGTTAAAGAGCGTCCGCTGGCTTACCTACAGTTCCATACTACTCTGGCCATAAAATCACGCCTCATTAATTATTATCAGTATTTAGCCGATTATGTTCTTAAGCCGAAAATTCCCAATTTGTTTTTAGGTTTTTTGGGAACATCCGTTTATTTTTTGACGGCACTAGGGTGGTTTTTTTGGGTGATCGTTTACGTTTTAATGCTGGTAAGTTTGTTTTACAAAAGACAACGCGCCTACTCTATTATATTTTTAGCCATGGTTGGAATAATTATGTTTACGGCTGGCAGTACGGGAGCTTTTGGCGCCGACGGAAGTAGGTTTATAATACCCCTCCAGCCGTTTATGTTTTTATTCGCCGGGCTAGGATTTCATTTAATGATCGTTAAGGCAACTAAATGGACAACATAAAATTATCCATTATTTTGCCTGTTTTTAACGGTGCCGAGATTTTGCAGCAGTCTTTGGAAAAACTTAGCGCTTGGATTTCTGGGCAGCCCTACAAAATCGAGCTTATAGTTGTAAACGACGGAAGCGATGACACCACGTCTGATATTTTAGAAAAATTTAAGGGCAAACTTGATTATTATTACACCATTAATTTACCAAAAAATCGCGGGAAAGGTTTTGCTGTGCGCGCCGGCATAAAAGCTGCCTCAGGCGCTTACATTGTTTTTACGGATACAGACCTTTCTTACGGCATGGAGATTTTCAGCGATATGTATAAATTTATGAATTCAAATAAAGATATTTATTTATTATACGGTTCGCGTGCCCATTCGTTGTCGCGTGGCTACGCCGGATATACACTGACACGAAGATTGTCCAGTTTGCTTTTTTCCGGCCTTGCGCGTTTTTTAATTTTGCCTGGCGTGAAAGACACCCAGTGTGGAGTAAAAATGTTCAAAAAAGAATTCGCTATACTGGCCACGGAGAAATTAACTGTAGACCGTTTCGCTTTTGATATTGAGATGTTGATTATTGCTCAAGAAAATCATTTGAAATTTCAAGATTTTCCGGTTGCGCTTTATCATCGCGAAGCTACCAGTGTTCGGCTTGTAAAAGACGCGTTTTCTATGTTTAAAGATATTTTGCGGATGAAAATAAAATCTTGGTTGGGGCGTTATAAAATAAAATGAAGAACTCGTATAATTTAACACTCCTTATTATCACAGCCATTTTTGTTTATATGGTATTTTATGGGTTTCCGGACAGCCCAGCTCCTTGGTTTGATGAAGGCATTAATTTAGGCATAGCAAAATCTTTAGTTACTCGCGGAGTATTTAGTTTGGAAATTGCCCCTAACGAATTCATAAAAGAACGCTCTTTATTAATAACAACAAATTATCCGTTGCTGCTTTGGATCGCGCTTTCTTTTAAAATTTTTGGAATAGGTTTGTGGCAAGCCAAGGTCGTTATGTTTATATTTTTGTTTATTTTCGCGTATTTGTTTTATTCTCTATGCGCGAAATATTACGGCGCGAGAAACTCACTTATGAGCTTGGCTCTTTTGGTTACCTTTTTGCCGCTTTATGGCAATGGCAAAAGCGCTTTGGGAGAAATTCCTGGGCTTACGTATTTTTTGGGAGGGTTATTGTTTCTGGAAAGCGAGCGACCTTGGCGCGTTTTCGCGGCTGGCTTGCTTTTGGGTTTCGGAGCCGCCACAAAATCGCTTTATTTGCTTTTGGCTGCCAGTGTGATGGCGGGCGAGATTTGGTTTACCTGGCAAAACCTGCCTGCCAGCGAGACAGATAAAAAAATAAATTACAAACGTTGGTTTTTGCTGGCTTCGGGAATAGCGATTCCGCTTTTGATTTGGTTTTACACGCTTTTGCCGTCCAATTTTACTTTTGATTATTTAGTAAGAACTTTACAGCTTTATCGTAATCCTTACAATGCGGAGGGCACTATTTTGGTTAATTTTCTGCGATTTTTCAAGGAGTCCACGCCAATTCATTTCGCTTTGCTTTTGGTGGCCTTTTTTCTTTCCAAAATTTTTATCAAGCCGCGCAAATGGCTTAGGCTGGAAATTATTTTAACCGTGTTTGTTGTTCTTGATTTTATTTTTTATTTAAAAACCGCAGGCTGGTACCGCTATTTTTTCCCAGCGCACGTTTTATTGTTTGTTTTATTTCCACCGGCGCTGGGAAGCATTGCACAAGGATTTGGCGCTTACGCTTGGGTCAAAAGGAATGCCCAGATGATTGTAGTTGCCGCTTTAACTGCGACCCAAATTGTTGTCTTGGTGGTGAATACTCAAGCCAGTTTATATTATGACCGTACCCCACGGCAATTTGCAGAAGATGTAAACCAGGCTGTTCCGCCTGGGACAGGAATTCTAGTTGTAGACATTCCGGAGATATCCTTTTTATTAAATCGCGAAGATATTTGGTATTATTTGCGCGCAAATCCGCATATTACTTTCGGCGCGGACTTGCTCTCGACGCGCCAATTCCCCGCTTACATTATAAGCGGCCCGTGGGAAAGCAACTATTATTTAACTAATTATTCGCCTATTAGAAGCGAATATGGTATAAAAATTGATAACGGCAAGTATATTTTGTATGAAAAAAAGAAGCCGAACACAAAAATTTAAGGATTTTATCGCGTTGCCTTTGCGCGCACTTGCGCTTTTTGAAGTGAATAAGTGGGGACTGACTTCTACACAGGCGGAGAGGTTTGAGTATGCGGCCAAAGAAATTCGCGGACGCTGTCTGGACGTGGGGTGCGGCAAATATAATTTATTTGTTCAAAAATATTTGAACGGCAATGGCGTGGGGGTGGACGTGTTTCCTTACGAAGGTTTGACGGAAGAAAATATTGTGACAAGTTTGGAAAATTTCCCTTTTTCCAATCACTCTTTTGATTCCGTGACTTTTATTGCGAGTTTAAACCATGTTCCGAAAGAATTGCGGGACAAGGAACTCGCCGAATCCAATCGTTGTTTGAATCCAGGTGGCAACATAGTTGTTACTATGCCTTGCGCATTCGCTGGCATATTGATTCATAAGATTGTCGCTGTATACGATAGCGTTTTTGGCACGCATTACGACGTGGATTCAGTTCGCGGCATGCACGAAAACGAAGATTATTACTTGCCGGACGCCGAAATTATAGAAAGGCTTAAGCGCGCCGGATTTCGTGATATAACCAAAAAATATTTTTGGACGCAGTGGGGCATGAATCATGCGTTTATCGGCTGGAAAAAATAAAAAATGTTGGAAGCAAAATTAATTGTTGCTATTAAATCTACTGTCTATTTATTTGTTTTTGTTTCACTATTTGTTTACTTGTATTATCGTTATTTTTGGACGAATAAAGATGCTCGTCACCTTTTTTTAATTTTTGCATCAGCATTCGGCTTGATCGTTTGGGCCAAATTTTTAATAGGCTTGTTTCATAAAGAATACATTCCGGCGCTTCTGTTTTTTTATGCCATACCTTCGCCTAAATTAACAAGCTTAATATGGTTGCTTATAGCTTTGGCCGCTTTTTTTGTGTTTCTATATTTTCGCAAAAAGATTGAAGCGTTTTCGCCTCATAAATTTCTTGCGAGTTTATTTTTAGTCTTTTTAGTTTTTTCTTTGGGCGTTGCCGGCGTTCGCGAGGGCGTAAAAAGCATCGCTGATCCGTTTACCCGGACATTTTGGGAATACAGCGGCAATATGAACAAGGTGGAGACGACAAAGGATTTTTTGCATAATTATATCTCATTGCTTCCAGGCTTAGCCAAACACAGCATAACTCATCCGCCTGGTTACACGCTGGTTTTGTATTTTGTTTATAAATATTTTAATGCCGGGTTTTTCGGTGAGGCGCTGTGGGTTGTTTTTATAGCTGGTTTAACTTTATGGCCACTTTATTTTCTATGGAAATATTTTTTAGACGAATTGGAGGTCAGAAGGGCGCTGGAAATTTTTATATTTGTGCCGAGCGTGGTAATGATGACGGCAACTTCAATGGACGGCGTTTTTATGTTTTTAGTCTGGAGTGCTATAACGCTTTTATATATTGGTTGGCGAAAGAATATCTGGTTTTCAGGTTTAGGAAGTTTAGCCGCGGCTTTAGCGTTGTTTTCTAATTTTATTTTTTTGCTTTTAGGTCCGTTTTTTCTTTTCTGGGCGTGGCTAAGCTTGAAACAAGCAGTTGTTGCAGATCGTATTAAGATAGTTCTGCGGATACTTTTTGCATTAGCTGTTTTTATTTTATTTTTTTTCGCCATAAAGCAATGGTCGGATTATTCTATTATAGACAACTTTTTTTCAGCGCGGCTGGCTAACAGCGAAGCAGTCAAAAGCAATTTTGAATCGGCGCAGATTTATTTTCTCTATGTCTTTATGAATATTGTAAATTTTTTGATTTATTTTGGCCTACCGTTGGTTTATGTTTTTTTTCAGGGCTGGCCAACTACATTTAAAGAAAGCAACATACTTTTTAAGAGCGGAGTATTGATTTTATTGTTTTTCTTGGCTGTCGGCGTCTTTCAGGCTAACGTGGAAAGATTATGGCTTTTTATTCTTCCGTTTTTTCTTATGTTCCCTAATAAATTGTTCAAAGAAGAAAATCAATCTTTATTTAATCCATTTTTATTTTTGATGTTGTTTCAAATAGTTGTCACGCAAGTTTTGTTTTACACGTTTTTCTAAAATATTTTTTAATTTTATGATAGAAAATAGATATCAATATAAAGATTTGCTTGTTAGGCATATTGATCCCTACGCCAACGCTAAATATCAAATTATTTTGGATTTTTTGAAGAGAAAAAAGTCTCTGAAAATTCTAAATGCCGGGTGTGGCTCAGGAGATTTTTCTTTTTTGCTTGCCCGGGCCGGACACAAAGTTTTGGGGATTGATCCCGCGCCGGAATATATTGACCTTGCAAAGAAGCTTATGCCGAAAGAATTTACTACTTCTTGCTCTTTTCAGCGGGGTTCTATAGAAGATTTTCCGTTAGGCGAAAGATTTGATTGCGTTATAGCTCATGATGTATTGGAACACATCAAAGATGATCAAGAGGCGGCTAATAAACTTGCCAATTTAGTGCGCCCGGAAGGCAGTCTGATTTTGACGGTGCCGGCTATGCAATCGCTTTTTGGATTTCACGATAACGAGCTGGGGCATTTCAGGCGCTACAGCAGAGACCAACTAAAAAAATTAATAAATAAAACCAATTTAATCAAAATAGAAAAAATTCGCTACTTCGGATTTACTTTGATACCTGTTTGCGTTCTCTTCAGCAAAATTTTGCGAAAGCCCTATCCGATAAATTCAGCTACCGCTGGAAAAACTTTTAGAGGGAGAGTTTTAAATCTATTGCTGAAAATTGATAAATTTTTACCGATGCCATTTGGCACCAGCTTGATTTTATTCGGAAGAAGGAGATAAAAAAAGCCGAGCGTGCAGGCGCATTGCTCGGCAGTTCAGCAGCTTTAGCTCACTTTCTGTAACGCTTCTAGGGTTTCTTCCGGCGTCCAAGGATGAACGAATGGGCCTCCCGACAGAATCGCTCCAACTGTTTCTGTTGTGCCTTGGTGGTTCAAAATTGGCAGATAGCTTCCGTAAACAAAACTTGTTCCCAGAAACTTAAAGAATATTTGGAAGTCTGGTGCAAGTCCTTGTTTACTACGGAATGCGTTGGCGTAAGCTTGGACAGTTTTAGAAAAAGCCCAAGCCAGAACATCTGGCGGTTGTGTCATCAAACCGCCTCCACCGGTACTAACCACAAAGCACTGGCCTGCTCTGAATATGCTTTCGATAACCACTTTTATACCGTAGTCGTTAAGGAAAATTTTATCCGAATTTCCAAGAAGGTCTATTAAGGCCTGCTCGTTTTTCTGGACATTCAGAAGTGCTTCGGATTGTTTTGCACTACTGTCAGTCGAATCAAAACGCTCTGGCGCTAACACGTGGTAGTGCAGATGAGAAATGTTTTGACCCGCGAGCGCGCCAACATAAGCTTGCACCCACATTTCTGCGTTGACATCGCTAATCAAGGAGCAGACGTCGAAGAGTGCTTTTTCAATTTCTTTCACTCCGCCAAGTATTCGCAGCTTGTTTTCCGACCAACAGCTCGGAGGAATGATCATTTTATGATAGGAGTGCGGTGTGAAGCGATTTTCCAACAAAAGCCAGCCGTTATCAAAAGTTTTAAGCACTTTTTCTTCGCCTCTGCAGAATGGGCATTTTACTGGGTCAGTCCGAATGGGCAATTGCCATGGCCGATCCAGCCTTATTCCTGTTCTTGTTCCTCCATAAAGCACTTTCAATCCGCCGGGATATATCCGCCCGGGATATTTTCTGATTACACCTTTAGGCATGAGCGATTCCTCCTTTTTCCAAACTAGATTTTCTGGATAAAATGCTAGCAAATAAACTTATTTTTGTCAAACCCTTGATTTTATTAGGAAATACAATAACATTAGACTATGATTTCCATAGTATTTCCTGCGTATAATGAAGAAGAAAATGTTGGTGAGTTGCACAAGCGCACGCTCGCGGTTTTAAAAAGTCTCGGCGAGCCGTTTGAGATTATTGCCGTAAATAATGCTTCTACTGACAGAACTTTGGACGAATTAAAAAAACTCTCACCAATAAAAATTATTTCCTTGGCTTACAATATTGGCCAGACAGCGGGTCTGGACGCCGGCATACACGATGCCCAAGGCGAGATTATTATTACCATGGATGCGGATTTGCAAAACGATCCGGCGGATATTCCCGAATTGGTTGCCAAAATTCGGGAAGGATACGATGTTGTTTCCGGCTGGCGTAAGGATAGGCACGACTCTTTTAGCAGAAAGCTTTTGTCGCGATTGGCCAATTGGCTCACTGCCAAAGTGACAGGGCTTTATCTCCACGATTCTGCTTGCGCTATTAAGGCTTATCGTAGAGATATTATTCAACCAGTTCATTTATATGGCGAGATGCACGTGTTTTTGCCGGCATATCTTTATATGCGCGGAGCCAAAGTCGCGGAAATTCCGGTTCGGCATCACGCGAGAGCTTTCGGTGTCTCCAAGCATTATTTTATGAAAGCGGTGAAAGATATTTGCGATTTGCTTACCATTAAATTTTTATCAAGCATGACCGGACGCCCTTTGGTATTTTTTGGCGGCGCGGGCGCGGCAGCTATTTTTGTGGGCATGATTGTCGGCGCTGTGTCCGTTTATCTTAAATTGGCGGGCCTTCGCAATTTTGGGCAAACTCCTTTACCTATTCTTGCCGTGTTTTTTATATTGGCAGGGATTTTATTTTTCATGATCGGTTTTCTGGCCGAGCTTATGCTGCGGGTTTATTTTGAGACCAACAGAAAAACGCCTTATATTATTAAGGAACGCTTGGAGACTAAATAGCCATGAAAGTCGTTATATTGGCGGCAGGCGAGGGAATGCGCATGCGGCCGCTTACGCTTGATACTCCCAAGCCGCTTCTAAAAATTGCCGGTAAAACTATTCTGGACCATATTTTTGAAGCGCTGCCTCTGGAAATTGACGAAGCTATTATAGCTGTGCGTTATCTTGAAGATAAAATTAAAAAGCATTGCGGCAAGGAATTTCACGGCCGCCCTGTGGTCTATGCTGAAGGGTCCGATTTGGGTAATGCCTACAGTTTTCTTGCCGCTAAACCTTATTTAAAAAATGAAAGATTTATGGTGGTACAAGGCGATGAACTTTTAACCAAAGAAGATTTCATTAATTGTTTAGCCTATCCTTTGAGCATTTTGTGTTTTGAAGTCCCAGATCCATGGAATCACGCGGTGGCAACTTTAAGAAAGGACGGCAGTATAGAAGAAATGTCTGAAAAACCAGAACGCGCAGTAGGTAATTTGATAGCCAACGGTTTAATGGTGCTCAATCAAACAATCTTTCAGTATAAACCGAAACAGCATCCTAATGGCGAATTTTATTTTTCCAGCATGTTAAATCAATTAATTAAAAAAGAAAAAGTTATGGCGGTTAAAGCCCAAAGGCCAGTTGGCGGCATTTCCACTCCGGCGGATATTAGCCGTGTAGAAAAACTATTATGATTTTAACCAGAACGCCATTTCGTCTGCCCTTAGGAGGCGGGTCTACAGATCTGCCTGCTTATTATGAAAAGCACGGCGGGTTTATTTTCGCGGTGGCGATTAATTTATACATGTATATTGGCGTAATTCGCCCACCCGTGGACGATTTGATACGCCTGAAATATCGCGAAAGCGAGGAAGTAGAAAATATTGACGATCTGAAACATAGATTAGCCAAAGCAGCTCTTAAACGAACCGGCATAGCAAAAATGATTGAAATTTCTTCAAAAGCAGATGTCTCGGATGGAACGGGGATGGGGAGCTCTGCCAGTTATTTGGTAGGGCTCTTAAACGCCCTACATACTTTAAAAGGAGAAAATATGTCCCGGCGGCATCTGGCCGAAGAGGCTTTTGACATTGCCACCCGTGACTCTGGCTTGCCGGACGGCAAACAGGATTTTTATCTGGCGTCTTTCGGCAATTTTTGCGTTTTGGACATTGATACTTCCGGAGCCGTTACTGTTTCCAACGCCGATATTTCCATAGCGACCCAGCGGGAATTTGAACGTAGAGCACTTTTATTTTATACGGGAGTGCGCCGCTCCAGCGAGGATATTTTAAAAGAGCAGCAAACTGATATTCGGGAGAATAAAGAAAGCGCTTTAGAACTTAAACACCAAACCAAAAAAATAGGCCAAAATATTTTTAACGTTTTTGAAGCCGGCAAACTGGATGAATTCGGCAGTTTAATGGACGAACACTGGCATATAAAGAAAAAAATGTCCGCAAAAATAAGCAATGATGAGTTTGATGAGATTTACGAAAAAGCCAAGCAGGCCGGGGCGCTTGGCGGTAAGATTGTCGGCGCAGGCGGCGGCGGGTTTTTTTTAATTTATTGCAGAGAAGGAGCGCAGCCAACTGTCCGCAGAGTATTTTCCCAGTATGGCCTGCGGGAGGTTCAGTTTTCCGTGGATTCAGCGGGCACGCAGGTTTTAGTGAACAAGCCGCGAACTATGATTTTATAATATGTTTAATGCGGCGAATCAAAAATATGCAATCGGCATCCTGGGATTATGGCATCTGGGCAGCGTTTACTCGGCTTGTTTAGCCGAACTGGGGCACGATGTCATCGGCTACGATCGCGATGCAAACACCGTAAGCCTTCTTAACTCCGGCGAGCCGCCGGTCCATGAGTCGGGTTTGCCGGAATTGATAAAGAAAAATATGCTAAGCGGGCGGCTGGCTTATACAAATAACTTGGACGATTTAAAAAAGCGCAATGTGTTCTGGTTTACTATTGATACGGAGATTGACAGAAACGATATGCCTGATATTTCCAATATAAAACAGATGATAACCGACGCGGCTTCTTATTTTAAAAAAGAAACAGCATTAATTTTTTCCAGCCAGCTGCCTGTGGGCAGTTCGGCGGAGTTGAAAGCGTTGGTTTCCAGCCTCCGCCCCGGCCTCAATTTCGGCTACGCTTACCAGCCGGAGAATTTACAGCTCGGCAAAGCGCTGGAAAATTTTTTAAAACCGGCGCGTATTATCGTTGGCACAGATGCCCAGAATATGAAACTAATTGTTGAGAATATTTTTTCGCCGCTTGGCGCGCCCATAGAGACAATAAGTATTCCGTCCGCGGAGATGGCCAAGCACGCTCTCAACGCTTTTCTGGCCACATCTTTGAGTTTTATTTATGATATTGCCGACGTCTGTGAAAAATACGGAGCCAACGTTTTGGAGGTTACGAAAGCTCTTAAAAGCGATTCACGGATAGGCGGCGCAGCTTATTTGGACGCCAGCATCGGTTTTTCCGGAGGCACGCTGGGGCGCGATCTAGCTGTGTTGCTTGACAAAGCTAAAGCAAAAAAAATTAAACTCCCGGTAATTTTCGGAGCGGTAACAAAAAATAAAGAGCGCTGGCGTCTGTTGGCAGATTTTTTAAAGGGGGAAATCAAAAATTTAAGCCAAGCGACCATCGGTGTTTTAGGTATGACTTATAAGCCGGGAACCTCAACTTTGAGGCACTCTCTTTCGGTACAGGTTGTCAGAGACCTGGCGCCTATGGTTAAAGAAATCCGCTGTCATGACCCGTTGGCAAATAAAGAAGAAGTTATGGCCACAGCTAAATGTATATTTTATGACGACCCTTATAAGATGGTTGAAGGTAGCAGCGCTTTGATTGTAATGACCGGATGCTCTGAATATCGGGACCTAGATTTTAAAAAGATGGCGCCTATAATGAAAGAGCCAAAGATATTTTTTGATGCAAAAAATATCTTTTGGGAGCGCGAGCAGGAAATCCGCAAGGCAGGATTTCATTATCAGGGAATCGGCATATCAAAAAATTTATGATTTTAAAAAATAAAAAAGCTTTAATTACTGGAGGAAGCGGCGCTATAGGTAAAACCACCGCCGAGTTTTTTGAGCGAGAAGGATGCGAAGTTATAACAGCCAGCAGATCCGGAAATTATTCGGTTGATATCGCCAGTCCCGAAAGTGTTAAAACCCTTATGAATTTGGTTGAAAAAAAATTTGGATCGCTTGATATTTTAGTAACCGCCGCCGGAACTTACGGAGAAATAGGCTCTCTAGAACAGTGCGACGCGGAGAAATGGTTGGATGCCATAAAAGTTAATTTGTATGGCATGATGCTTTCCATAAAATACGCTTTGCCCATGCTCAAAAAAAACGGGAATGGAAAAATTATCGCTTTTGCCGGAGGAGGAGACGCTCCTCTGCCGAATTTTACTTCCTACGCAAGTTCCAAAGGAGCGGTTTTACGGCTTGTAGAATCGTTATCAAAAGAATTTAGCGATTTTGGGATTGAAATAAATGCAATTTCTCCAGGTCTTGTTAATTCCGGCCTCACCAGGGATTTGGTAGAAGCGGGAGCTGAAAAAGCCGGCAAAGACCAATACGAAGCGGCGCTGAAACAGACAAAAGGCGAGATGAAAACAGTGTCTCCTGAAAAAGCCGCGGAATTAGCTGTCTTTTTGGCTTCGGGAAAATCCAACGGAATAACCGGCAAGAACATTAGTGCCGTTTGGGACAAGTGGCAAGAGTTTTCAAACCATTTGGAAAAGCTTAAACAATCGGATATTTATAACTGGCGTAGAATTAAACCTGAAGATCGCGGTTATGACTGGTAAAAAATATAATTTTGGGATAATCGGAGCTGGCCGCATGGGAACGCGCTGGGCGAAAATTATAAACGAATTTGGAAAAGCATCGCTCAAAATCGTTATTGATAAAGATTTGCCAGCGGCTAGGAAGGTAGCCGAAGATTGTGGCGCGGATTTTTCAAAAAATTATAAAGATGCGTTTAAATCAAGAGTGGACGCGGTGTTTATCGTCACGCCGCATAAGTTTTTATATTCTTTGGCTCGCGCCGCGCTTTTGGCGGGAAAGCATGTTTTTGTGGAAAAGCCAGGCAGCCGCACTGCCAAAGAAATGGAAATACTGCTTAAACTTGCCAAACAAAAAAATCTGCGTTTAATGGTTGGATTTAATTACCGCTCTTTTGATTCAATAAGGCGCGCTAAAAAAATTGTTGAAAGCGGCATAATCGGAGAAATTGATTTCATTAGAATCAGGCACGGGCATCCGGGACGGCCCGGCTATGGCAGAGAATGGCGCATGAATAAAAAGCTAGCCGGCGGAGGAGTGCTTATGGACCAAGGTTTGCACGCCATAGACCTGATTAACTGGTTTTTCGGAGAACTTGTAAAAAAAGTCGCGGGCATGAAAAACAATCTTTTTTGGAAAACAAAAGTGGAAGACAACGCTTTCGTTTTGCTAGAGACGCCACGTGGGAAAATCGGCTCACTGCATGTCGGCATAACCGAGTGGAAACCGATTTTTTCGTTTGAAATTTTTGGGAGCAAGGGTTATTGTTCTATTGACGGCTTTGGCCGTAGATACGGAAATGGAGAAATTTTAACAATCGGCAGATACGACCATAAAAAGCAGATATTGAAAGAAAAAAAGATTATTTGCAATCCAGACGCGGACAACGCCTTGCGTTTGGAACTTAAAGAGTTTATTAAATCAATAGATGAAAAAAGAACGCCCTCACCAAACGCCGCTGATGCCCTCAAGGTTTTAAAAATAATTGAAGAAGTTTACAAGCAAAATTAGATTTATGGCAAATGGTACTAAAAATGTGCTGGTTACCGGAGGAGCGGGGTTTATTGGCTCGCATGTTGTGGACACGCTGATAGACAACGGTTATACTGTCCGGGTTTTGGACAATTTGGCTCCGCCGACGCACAACGGCAAATTACCGGAATGGTTCAATAAAAAGGCGGAATTTTTAAAAGGCGACGTACGGATTAAAAAAGATTGGCGAAAAGCGTTGAACGGCGTGGAAGCGGTTATTCACCTCGCAGCTTACATGGACCAGCATCCGGATTTCAGCAATTATGTCAGCACGAATGTTGAGAGCATCGCTTTGATGTTTGAATCTGTAGTTGAAAACAAGATTCCGATTAAAAAAATTATTGCTGCGTCTTCGCAATCAGTTTATGGGCACGGCAAATACCGATGCAAAAATCACGGCTCAATTTATCCGGAGCCGAGAACCATAAACGACTTAAAAAATCGCCGCTGGGATTATATCTGCAAGGATTGCGGCGAGACTCTGACTTTTCTTCCAGAAAAGGAAGACGATACGCTTTTCCCTCAAATTCCATACGGCATTTCAAAGCTGGCAAGCGAACAGCTTTTAATGAATCTCGGCAAAAAATACGGCGTCTCAAGCGTGATTTCGCGCGTGAGCATCGCATTGGGGCCAAGGCAATCATTCAGGCATTTTTACTCGGGTGCGCTAAGGGCTTTCGCTGTTAATGTTTTAAATAATGAGCCCATAAAAATTAACGAGGACGGCCAGCAATCAAGGGATTTTGTTGATGTGCGAGACACGGCTAGCGCCTATCTTAAGGTTTTGGAGGATTCCCGAGCTGATTTCCAGATTTTTAATTTCGGAAGCGGGAACAATACAAAAATTATAGATTTAGCTGAAATGGTTTCAAACGCGGCGGAAGTGCCGTTCTGGCCGTCTTTGAACAACAGGTTTCGCGCCGGTGACGCGAGGCATTCGCCGATGGACATGGACAAATTAAAAGCATTGGGCTGGAGGCCGAAGTATGCGCTTGCGGAGGCGGTTAGCGAATATTTGAAATGGGTTCGCCAGTTTAAGAATTTAAAAGAAAATTTAGATAAAAATTACGACCAGCTTAAAAAAGAAGGGATACTTTTTGGTTACTAGCGCGTTATAAAAATATATGTCAAAAGACCATATAGCGGTGTATTTGAATGAGGTCGCGGAAATCGCCGGAAAAATAGACCAGGGCTCAATACATAAGACTATTGAAATTTTGCGCGATGTGCGAGAAAAAAAAGGACGACTTTTTATTCTTGGAGTCGGGGGGTCTGCCGCCAACGCATCGCATGCTGTAAACGATTTTCGGAAAATTGCCCATATCCAGTCTTATTCTCCAACAGATAATGTCGCGGAGCTCACCGCCAGAGTAAATGATGATGGTTGGGACTCTGTTTTTGTGGGTTGGCTTAAGCATAACCACGTAACGCCGAGCGACGCGGTGTTGGTGCTTTCCGTGGGCGGAGGAAACGCCGAAAAAAACGTGAGCGCGAATATTGTGCACGCGTTGAATCATGCGAAAGAAGTGGGCGCGAAAATTGTCGGCATCGTCAGCCGGGACGGCGGGTACACCGCGAAAATGGCCGACGCCTGTGTTCTTGTCCCAGTCGTCAACCAGGAAAATGTTACGGCGCACGCCGAGGCCTGGCAAGCCGTTATTTGGCATGCCATAGTTTTTCATCCGGAATTAAAAATGACCGAAGGAAAATGGGAATCAGTCCAAAAACCGATACTGTCTTGAGGCCCGCCTTGGCTTGGCGAGGCAGGCGGGCGGTTTTTCTTGACCGCGATGGAGTGATAAACGATACCGTGGACCGCGGCGAAAATTTTTTTGTGAAAGGCAAGCAGGTACGATGGACCGCTCCGTGGAGGCATGACGAATTTCATCTCAAAAACGGCGTTGCGACGGCTTTGAAAGAACTGGGCAGATCTAGTTTTTTAAAAATTTTAGTGACTAATCAGCCTGACGTGATTTATGAAAATATGTCCCAATTAGAATACGATAAAATAATGGCTGACGTTAAAAAACTTCCGCTGGATGATATTTTTGTTTGCGCGCATGGGAGGGACGACGGATGTGAATGCAAAAAACCGAAACCTGGCATGTTGTTGGAAGCGGCGAAAAAATGGGGGATTGATTTGCAAAATTCATTTATAGTTGGCGATTCGGAAAGCGATGTAAAAGCCGGCCAAGCCGCGGGATGCAAAACTATTTTGATAGATGATTCGCAAAACAAAGATATTGCCGCAGACATTCATGTGACAAATTTATCAGAAGCTGTAGAATATATATATGAAAATATTCATTGATAGCGCGAATTTAACAGATATTGAGGAGAGTTTAAAGCGGGGGTTTGCTCAAGGCATTACCACAAACCCTTCGCTTTTGGCGAAAGAGCCAAAATCGTCTTTTGAGGCGCATATCGGAAAAATTATTGATCTAATTAAAAAATACCAGCCCGGGATTCACTTGAGCGTGGAGGTATTTTCGCGCGACCAAAAAACAATTTTGGATCAAGCCCAGAAATTTATAAAACAGTTTGGATATCCGGAGATGAGTATTAAGGTTCAGGTTGGGTGGGACGAGCTGGAAACCATTAAAAAATTGAGCGCAGCGGGCATTTCGGTAAATTGCACCGCCTGCATGAATGTGACACAAGCGGTAATGGCCGCTCGCGCAGGCGCGAAATATGTCAGTTTGTTTTGGGGTAGAATTCGTGATGGAGGAACTGACGCTGCCATGACTAAAGAGCGCGATGAGGCTATAAATAAAAAAGCGCTTGATGGCGACGATTTTAATCCGTTTAAAGTGGTTCAGGCTACCCGGCAGATTTTTGATCAGGACAAGATTCCTTCTGAAATTATTACCGGTAGCATGCGCGGAGCGGTGGATGTAAGGGATGCGCGTTTGGCCGGAGCGCATATTGTGACTGTTCCTCCCAAATTTTTCCCAGACATGATTTCTCACTTCAAAACCGACCAAGTCGTAAACCAATTTCTCTCCGATTTTGAGAAATGGTTGAGTTGAAAAACGGCTGTTTTTCTATATAATCAGGCATATGATTTCTGTTGTTGTCCCTGTTTTTAACGAGGAGAAAACTATAAAAGAATTGCATTGCCGGATTGTGGAGGCGATGGGAAAGCAAAAAGATGCCTTTGAAATTATTTTCGTGAACGACGGCTCAACCGACAATACCGAAAAAGAAGCCAAAAACTTAAAGCCCCTCAAATTGATTTCCTGCGCAAAAAATCGCGGCCAGACTCTGGCGCTGGATACAGGCATGCAAGCCGCGAATGGGGAAATTATAGTTTTTATAGACGCGGATTTGCAGAATGATCCCGAAGATATTTTGAAACTTCTGGGAAAAATATCTGAAGGATGCGATGTGGCGGTAGGCCGGCGCCAAAATAGGCAGGACGCAATGCCGCGAATTTTGTTTTCGCGTTTTGCGAATTTATTAACGCGTTTGGCTTTGAGGACAAACATACATGATTTTGGATGCGGGCTTAAGGCCTATCGTAGCAAGTTTATTAAAGATTTCAGGCTCTGGGGGCAAATGCAGATTTTTTTGCCGGCGATAGCAAAAAGCAGGGGAGCGAAAGTTTGTGAAGTTACTGTTTCTCACGGCTTGCGAAAGACCGGAGGATCGAAAATAAAATTTTCTAACATGATGGAGGCCGGCATTAATTTGTTAAAAGTAGTTTTCATTACGCGTTTTTCAAAAAAATGAAAAAACCTAAAATATTGCTGGTCGGTGCCGGGAGATTCGGGAAAAAACATCTCCGTAATTTGCTCTTGTTGGAAAAACAAGGGAAATTAACTCTGGCTGGCGTTGTAGTTAAAACAAAGAAAAATCAACAAGAACTCCAAAAAGAATACGACATGCCGATTTTCACCGATTTAAAACCGTCCCTTTTGAAAAAAGCGGATGCGGTGGATATAGTTACTCCTTACCAAACCCATTTTTCCCTGATAAAAAAATGCCTCCGCTATGCCGACGTGTTTGTTGAAAAGCCGTTAGCGGAAACGGCTGAAGAAGCAAATATATTGCGGGATTACGCGAAAAAACATAAAAAAATTTTGATGGTCGGCCATATTTACCGATTTCATCCGCTGACCGAAAAACTAAAATCGCTAGCGCCGAAATTTAAGAATCTGAAACAAATTGAGGGCGAATTTATCAGCCCTATCGCAACTTATGAGGGGTATGACCCGCTTTTGGAAGAGCTTCACTGGTTTGACGTTCTGGATTATTTGTTTGGCGAAAAACCAAAGGTAATTTGGAGCAAAGGCACAAAATACCTAAAAGATGTTTATTTGCGCTATCCAAACGGTGCCGATGCGCATTTTAAAATTGGTTGGAGGAACGACCAAAAAATTAGGACGCTAAATTTTGTGATGTCTGGAGACAAAAAAATCATTTGTGATTTTACCCGCCCCGTAACTGTGGAGCCGCTGGCAAAAGAGCTAACATTATTTATCGATATTTTACGCGGCAGGAAGATTTCTTATCCGGACGGAGAAATCGGCGCGCGGATTATTGAAATAGTGGAAGCGGCAAAGCAGTCTCAACGGCCGAAAACCCCCAGTGTGGCGATAATCGGCGGAGGCATTTTTGGCGCCACAGCGGCTATTATTATCGGAAAATATTTTCCGGTTACTTTATTTGAAAAAAAATCCGGATTGCTCGCCGAGGCTTCGCTGGCAAACCAATACAGGCACCATTACGGATATCATTATCCGCGAAGCCCAGAAACTATACAAGAGGTCCGTGAAGCGAGGCGCGATTTTGAGTCAGTTTATCGCGAGGCGATATCTTCCGGATTCCCAAGCTATTATTGCGTTTCCCAAAAAGGGTCGCTGGTTTCCGCGAAACAATTTTTAAAAGTTTGTAAACAAAACGGCTTGCCCGCAAAAAGGGCTTACCCGCCGAAAATCTTTTTAAACCGCGACACGGTGAGTCTTTCCGTCCGGACTCCGGAGGCGGTTTATGATTATAAAAAATTGAAAAATTTGGTTAGCAGGGAACTTCGCGGCAACCAGAATGTTAAACTAAAACTTAATTCAGAGATTTTATCAGCGCGGCTGAATAAGGATGGGAAGAAAACTTTGATTATTAACTCTAAAAACGGCTCGAAAAGTTCGGAAGAATTTGACTGTGTTATTAACGCTACTTACGCTCGGTACAATAACTTTTGCGATTGGCTGGGCTTTCCGTTGAAAAATTTAAATTTTCGGCTGAAAGAACTGGCTGTAGTGCGCCTCAAGACCAGTGATAAATGCGCCGTCACCATTATGGACGGTCCCTTTGCCACAATTCTGCCGATGGATAGCCATGGCAATTTATACACTTTGGGGGATGTGCCGCTCTCGGTCCATAAAAGCTATGTAAATTTAAAAAGTCTTTCTTTGGATAAAATTCGCAAACTCCCCGCGCCACGCTGGGAGGAAATGAAGGAAAGGTGTTCAAGATGGTTCCCAATACTAAAAAACAGCGAATATATCAAATCAATGTTTGTTATTCTGCCGACCGAACCAGCTTCCGCCGGGACCGACGCGCGGCCGACCGTCGTCGCTTTCCACGGATTCGGCTGTTTTTCAATTTTCAGCGGGAAAGTTATCACTTGCGTCTCCGCAGCCAAAAAAATCTTGCGGGAGTTAAAATAAAAAGAGCGGTTTGCTAGACCGCCCTAACATTCCTTTCCGTCCTTGTTTGTTTGTATGAACTCGTGTTTACTGTTTCCCAAGCCCATTGTCTTAATTCAACAACGCGTTCCGGAGGCACTATCGTATTTTTCATGACTGGATGTTGCCAGTTCATGATGTCGGTATCAAAGTCCGGTGCAAGGTGATTGCCTTTGATGGCTATGTTAAACAATTTACTTCCAGGAAATGGAATAGGAATGAAAAATGTTACATACGGAGCTCCAGCGTTAATTAGCTGTTTGCCCAATTCAACGCTTTGCATTATTTCTGCCTCGGTTTCGTCCGGGAACCCCATCATCATATTTATGGGGCAGGTGATGCCTATGCTTACGGCTGTGCGTACCAGCTCTACAACGTCCAGTCTCTCATGATTAAGTTTTCCGGTAGCATATTTATCCAAGACACGCTGGCTTGCTGACTCTACTGGGAAAACGATCTCATCAAATCCCGACGTTTTGATAATCTCTAAATATTTTCTATCCGGTCTCAACTTTTTATTGGCTGTTGGTTCGCCAAAATGAACCAGATTTACTCCGTTGATGCCGCTCATTTTCATTCCCATTTCAGCCATTCGCTTAAAGAAATCGGTCACGCGGGTTTTTTTTGCAAGCAAGCTGTCGTCTTCCAAATAAAGATGCGTTACTCCCAAGGAACGCAGGATATCAACTTCCCGCATGACCCTGTCTACTGATTTTAAGCGCAAGGACCCAATGTCTCCGCTGGTTGATTCGGCGCTTTTCTCTTCGCTTATGTGGCAGTAGAGACACTCAAAGGGGCATCCTCGCGAAGTCATCATGGGCGCATAACGGCGCCGCTTCGCAGAGGTGATGCTGCCATGCGGTGGGGAATTAATCTCATCGTATTTGGCAAAAGGCAGCAAATCCCATGCCGGCAGCGGCAGTTCATCAAGATTGGTTGTGATGGTGCTAGGCGAGTTTATCACGAGTTCGCCGTTCTCGAGGCGCGCGATTCCGTTTACTTCGCCAAATCCGGAGCCGTTTTGCCAGGCTCTTACTATTTCTACGATGGTTTTTTCTCCCTCTGTGACAGCAATCAAGTCAATGGTATTTTGAGTCAACATCCTTTCAGCCATTGCCCGGGCGTTGACTCCGCCAGCAACTACCAACATTTCCGGATTTACTTTTTTGATAATGCTAGCGACTTCCAGCGCCATTTTTGTTTGAGGGGTGAAATTGCTGTGAATCCCAACAATATTATAAAACCCCCCAGCCAAATATTCTTCCATGCGTTTAGGCGTCATACCGATCCGAGTAAGTCCGTTGGGTTGTTTTACTCTTCTGAAAAATGTATCTTTTAAATTATCTGTGGGACCGCCAACGGAAGCGTCTAAAATATCCACTTCAATTCCTGCGCGGCGAAGCGCTCCAGCGAGGTAAAGCGGCCCTAATGAACCGTCTGGGCGTGGCATTTCAATACTCATAAGCTGATTGGGCGGATATATCAATAAAACCCTTGGATTTTTTCTGGACATACTTTCCTCCTACATTTACAAAGATTGCTATCTAGATGCTACAGATTTTTACAATTAAAGTCAACTGTGGTATTATCTAAAAACTTATGAAAGCTGTTATTTTAGCAGCCGGTGGCGGAAGGCGCATGCTCCCGCTTACTTTATCGGTACCCAAACCACTGCTTCGCATTGGCGATAAAACCGTTTTGGATTATATTTTTGACGCTTTGCCGGAAGAAGTTGACCAAGTTATAATCGTTGTCGGTTATTTTAAGGAACAAATTCAGCGGCATTTTGGAGAACAATATAAAGGCAAGGCAATACGCTACGTTGTGCAGGATGTTTTAAACGGTTCTGGAACTGCTTTGCTTTGCTGTAAGGATTTATTTTCACCTGGCGAAAGATTTTTGGTTGCGTACGGAGACGATATGCCTAGCCGTAAAGAAATCGCGGATTGTTTAAATCATGAGTATAGCTGGCTTTGCGCGCCAACGGATAATCCCAAGCAAGGAGGAGAGGCTACTTTTTCGGATGACGGGCATATTTTGAAAGTTATAGAAAAACCAAAAAATCCGTCATCCAATATGTCGGTAGCCGGCACTATGGTTGTAAATAGCGATATATTTACTTATGAACCCGAACCGCACCCTGTTAACGGCGAATTTTATCTGACTTCTTTGATGAACCGGTTTGTTGCCAATCATAAAGTAAGGGCTGTTTACGGCAAGCAAAGGCCCGGATTTTTATCCCCGGACGAGATAAAAAAATATAAGTTATAAATAAAACTTGTAAATTGGGCGCAATTATTTTACTATAAAAGCTATATGAATAAAGCTGTTGAAGAAATAAAAGATAAATTATCGGATGTCTTTAATGCCGAACCGGCCGTCGGCCTTGTTTATCTTTTTGGCTCGCAAGCAAGCGGTAAAACGGGGCCCCAGAGCGATTATGATTTCGGAATTTATTTTATGGAAAACGACCCAATAAAAAGAGGGCGGATGGTTTTCTATTTTTCTTCGGAAATTTCCAGAATACTCGCCACGGATAAAGTTGATGTTCATAGCATCAATGATATTGAATCGCCGGAACTCAAATATCAAATTATTTCCGGCGGCAAGATAATTTTTGAGCGCGAACCAAACAGGCTGCTTTTAGAGCCAAAAACCCTTAATGAATATTTTGATTTTATTTATCTGCTTAAAAAATATAATTTAACCCGCGCAAAATGAGCAATCTCCAAGTTATAGAAAATCAAATTAGTTATATCATCAAGCATCTGGAAATTGCTGAAGGCTACAAAAAGTACTCACTCAATGATTTGGAAACCAATTTAATGATTAAGGGCGCGACTGAACGCGAGCTCTATATTGTGGCTCAAGCCGTTATAGATTTGGCAGAGGCGGTGGTGGCTTATAAAAATTTTCGCAAGCCGACAACAATGCGCGAAGCGCTGGATATTTTGGGAGAAGAAAAAATTATACCAAACGAGTTTTTGGCCGATTTTCACAAAATTGTCGGCTTTCGCAACGCTTTGGCGCATGATTATCACGATTTGAGGATAGATGTTGTTTACGATGTTTTACAAAATAATTTGCCGCAAGTAAGAAATTTTATTTCTTATGTTAAAGCGGCTGTCGGATTATAATTTACCAATTCCTCGCTGATTTTGAGAAGTGGTTGAGTTGATGAAGTAAGCAATAAAAAATGCCGAGATCGCGCGACCTCGGTCAATAGCTTGTAAAATAGTCAAAATTATCTTACTATAATTGTTAATCTAATGGGCGGAAGCGTTATCAAAAATCTTATAATCTCAATGCGGCCGAAGCAATGGATTAAAAACCTCTTTCTTTTTGCCGCCATAATTTTCGTAAAGCAGTTTTCGGATATTGAAAAGCTTACGGCTGTCTTTGAAGCTTTCGTAATTTTCTGCCTCGCCTCGAGCGCGATTTATCTGATAAATGACGTGGTGGACGCGCCGTATGACCGCAGGCATCCGCAAAAGCGCTTAAGGCCGATTGCCTCCGGAAAGCTTCCGGCGTCCGCAGCCATTTTCGCCGCCGCGGTTTTCGGCGCGCTGGCTGTTTTCTGGAGTTTTTACATAAATAATTTTTTCGCGCTCGCCGTTATCGGATTTTTGGCGCTTAATATTTTGTATTCATTTTATCTTAAGCGTTTCGTGATAATTGACGTGATTGTTATCGCATTGGGATTTGTTATCCGCGTCATCGCCGGGGCGGTCGCAATTAATGTCAGGTTTTCCGAATGGCTGATTCTTTCAACTTTTTTCCTTACGCTGTTTTTGGCGATCTCCAAGAGAAAAAACGAGCTTATGCACGCGGAGGAAGCTGAAACGCGGGAAGGGCTTGGCAAATATTCCCTAGCCCTACTTGACCAGATGAACTCCATTGTTTTGCCCTCCGCCATTATCACTTACGCTTTTTACACTTTCAGCTCCGAGCACAGCAAGCTTCTTATGGTTACGATTCCCGTCGTGCTTTACGGGCTTTTTAGGTATCTATTTTTGATAAACATAAAAACGCGTAGCGACGATGGCCCGACGGACGATTTTTTGCTGGATAAAAATTTGTTGGCAGTTGTTTTTGTCTGGCTGATTGTTTCCGCCGCCATAATTTTATATGCCAAATAAATTTTTTGAAGAACTGGATATGCCTTGGTCCGGCGTGGTTATTTTTTTGGATATTGACGGAACCTTGCGGCCCGACGGAGACCAGGAGATGGACCAGGAGGTTTTAAATAAGCTGGCGGAGCTTAAGGCCAAAAACGAAGTTCATTTAATCAGCAACAAAGGGAACAATATAAAAAAGCCGAGCCGCGAAGCGGCAAAAGGCGTTGATATGGCCGGTAAAAAAGTTATAGTGATCGGCGATAAGTTTTTAACAGACGGCCTATTCGCGAAAAATATCGGCGCGGAATTCATTAAAATCAAAAGAAAAGTTTCCGGCAAAGAACCGCTTTTTGTGAAATTTACTTATTTAGTTGACGATTTTATTTCAGTTATATTATGGAAGTAAAAAAATATTTAATCACCGGAGGCGCAGGATTTTTGGGAATCAATCTCGCGCGCTTTCTGCTCAAAAAAGGGCAGAAGGTAAGAATTTTAGATTTGGCGCCGTTTGATTATCCGGAAAAAAACCGTGTTGAAAGTGTTTTAGGCGATGTCCGGGATAAAGTCGCGGTTGACGGAGCCGTAAACGGAGTTGATGTGGTCGTCCATACAGCCGCCGCGCTCCCGCTTTATTCTAAAAAAGATATTTTATCCACGGAGATTGGCGGCACGAGAAATGTTATAGAAAGCGCCAAAAAACATAACGTCAGCAGATTTATACATATCTCCAGCACGGCGGTTTACGGCATTCCGGACCGCCACCCGATTTATGAAAACGACAAACTTCAGGGAGTCGGGCCTTACGGTGAGGCGAAGATTATGGCGGAGAAATTTTGCGAAAATGCCAAAAAAGACGGGTTCACAGTTACGATTTTGCGCCCTAAATCATTTATAGGACCGGAGCGGCTGGGCGTGTTCGCGCTTTTTTACGATTGGGCGAGCACGGGGCACGGGTTTCCGATGATCGGCAACGGCAAAAATCGCTACCAGCTTTTGGACGTTGAGGACCTTTGCGAGGCGATTTGGCTTGCGGCAACTTTACCGAAAGAAAAAGCCAACGGTGTTTTTAATATCGGCGCGAAAAAATTTACGACGATGCGCGAAGATTACCAGGCGGTTTTGGACCGCGCAAGGTTCGGCAAAAAAATCATCGGCTTCCCGGCGACTCCAATGATTTGGGCGCTGCGTTTTCTGGAGATTTTGAGGCTTTCCCCGCTTTATAAATGGGTGTATGAGACGGCGCACAAAGATTCTTTTGTTTCAATAGAAAAAGCGGAAAGAATTTTGGGTTTCCGTCCGAAGTATTCAAATAAGCAGGCGCTGGTCAGGAATTACGAATGGTATTTGGCCAATCTGGAAAAATTCAAAAACCAGACCGGAGTTTCCCATCGCGTGCCTTGGAAGCAGGGGATATTGAAAATAGCCAAGTATTTTTTTTGATTATGCGATTTGATCTATTGCGGGCAGCAATTGTGGGAGAAGCCATCGCGCTTTTAACTTTGCCGACGTTAAAAAATATAAATTTTTTTGAACCGGTGTTTGTTGCTGTCTGGCTAATTTTTGCGCCGGCGGCCGCACTTGCCGGTTTTTATTTGATTTATTTGATGTCGGCAAGGCGGCCGGTTTTGCTGGAATTGGGGAAATACGGCCTCATCGGGTGCTTCAATTTTTTTCTGGACGCGGGCATTTTCAACTTTTTCATTTTGATTACGGGCATTGCCAGGGGTTGGCTGGCGGACGTTTTTATAATCATAGCTTTTGCGATAACCATAACGCAAAGTTTTTTGTGGAATAAATTCTGGATTTTTAAAGCGAACAATTTAGCCAACGCGCGCGCAGAATACGCAAAATTTTTTAGCATGACAATCGCCACGTCTCTTTTGGGGCTTTTGTTTATGCATCTTATGATAAATACTATCGGCGCCCCTTCCGGTTTTGATTTAAAAATTTGGGCGAATCTCGCGCTTTTGGTTCTTATACCGACCTCCGCCCTATGCAACTTTCTAGGTTATAAGTTCTTTATTTTTAAAAAATGAGCCACGCTGAATATTGCGGACAATTTATAAAACCTGGCGGCAAGGTCTTGGATGTCGGCTCTGGCATGGGCAATTTTTTGCGTAAGATGGCTGATTTGGGGTTTGACGCTCATGGAGTTGAGTTAAACCCGGAGCGCATTTTTGAAAAAGTCGTAAAGGCAAGCGCTGAGAGTTTGCCGTTTCCGGACAATTATTTTGATTTCGTAAATTGCGCAGAGGTGACAGAGCACATTGAATTTCCGCGAAGGGCTTGCGGTGAAATTTTCCGGGTTTTAAAGCCGGGAAACAAGTGCTATATAAGCTTTCACAACAGATTCGGCGTTTATGATTATCATTATCGCTTGTATTTTATAAATTGGATGCCGAGAAGCTGGACCGAGCCGATTTTAAATTTTTTAGGCAGAACTAAAAACGACGGCTCGGCCGGCCGGCAAAAATTGGCCACGATGCATTATTATACTTACGGACGAGTTTTTAAATTTCTCCGCGCGGCCGGTTTTTCCGTTTCGGATATCCGAGAAAAAAAAATCAAAAAAAAGTTTTGGAATTTCGCACTTCCTCTTTTAATTTTATACCGCATTCTACTGCGCCCTCTCTATTTCAATACATTCCACCTTTTGCTTGCCAAACCTTAGATTTTTCTGCTAAGTTGTAATAGATATGACATTTCTTGTAACCGGCGGGTGCGGATTTATGGGGTCTAATTTCATACATTTTTTATTTAAGAACTTTAATAGAGCCAAAGTCATAAATTTGGATTTGCTTACGTACGCCGGCAACAAAGAAAACCTAAAAGGAATTCCGGCAAACCGCCACAAATTTGTAAAAGGAGATATTGCCGATACCGATTTGGTGAAGCGCTTAATGAAGCAAGCGGACTTTGTTGTAAACTTTGCCGCCGAAACCCACGTGGACAGGTCCATTCATGGCAGCTACAGCGATTTTTTGCGCGCCAACGTTTTAGGCGTGCATTCGCTTTTAGAAGCGCTGAAGCATTCTCCAAATATTAAAAGAATGATTCATGTTTCAACCGACGAGGTTTGGGGAGATTTGGATTTGAAATCCAAAGAAAAATTTCATGAACGTTCTCCGTTGAAACCAAATTCTCCATACGCCGCTTCAAAAGCCGCCGGCGATTTACTAGCCATATCGTATGTTAAAACATACGGATTACCCGTGATTATTTCCCGTTCAGTAAATAATTTCGGGCCGAGGCAGTATCCGGAAAAACTAATACCATTTTTTGCGATGCGCGCAATGCAAAGTAAATTATTGCCGCTTTACGGCGATGGAAAAAATATGCGGGATTGGCTTTATGTGGATGACCATTCAGCCGCTCTGCTTATGTTGCTCAAGCGCGGGGCGGTCGGCGATGTTTATCCGGTTTCCCGCGGCGAGGAATATTCCAATTTAGAAATTGCCAGAGAGATTTTAAAAACGCTTAAAAAGCCCGAAAACTTAATAACTTTTGTACAAGACAGACCCGGGCATGACCGCCGTTATTCTGTTGACTCTTCCAAATTAAGGCGGCTTGGCTGGCAACCTAAGCATTCTCTGGAAAGCCGGCTCGCGCACACGATAAAATGGTACGATAAAAACAAGCCGTGGCTTAAAAGCGTTTTAAATAAGAATAGCGGCGTAAATCCGCATATAAAAATATGAAAGGAGTAATTCTTGCCGGAGGCGACGGCACCAGGCTTCACCCGCTTACGTTGGTTACCAATAAGCACCTCTTGCCGGTTTATAATAAACCGATCATTTACTATGCCATTGAAAAGCTTGTTGAGGCGGGCATAGACAGGATCATGCTGGTGACTTCGCCTCGGCAGGTTGAGCACTTCGTCAACCTGCTGGGATCGGGGCAGAATTTTATTTCAAAAAATAACGGCAAGCAGATTCAGATAGTTTACGGAATCCAAAACGGCCCGTCCGGCATCGCAGAAGGACTTTGGATAGCGAAAGATTATATCGGCAACGATAATTGCGTGCTCTATCTGGGAGATAATATTTTGGAAGACGACATCGGCGAGCACATTGCTAATTTTAAGGAAGGCGCGACAGTTTTTTTAAAAGCAGTTAAAGACCCGCATCGCTTTGGAGTGGCTGCGGTGAATGCTACTGGGCATGTTTTAAAAATTGAAGAGAAGCCAAAAAGCCCAAAATCTAACCTTGCTGTCACCGGAGTTTATATTTATGACAATTCGGTTTTTAGAAAAATGGTAGGACAACCGGTATCCGAGCGCGGAGAATATGAAATTACATATATAAACAACAAATATATTGAAGAAGGCAAATTAAAGTCGGTTTTGCTTAAAAAAGCGTGGTTTGATGCGGGAACCCCCGACAGTTTAATTGAGGCGGGCAATTTTATGAAAAATAAATTTCTTGAATCGTGAAATCTTTATCTATTTTTTTCCCTTGCTACAACGACAAAGGTACTATCGGCACCTTGGTCTTGGACGCTAAAAGGGTGGCGGAAAAATTAACTAATGATTTTGAAATTATAGTGATAGACGACGGTTCAACGGACGGCAGCAGGGACTTGCTGATGGATTTGAAATTAAAAGGGGAAATACCGCAATTTAAATTGGTTTTGCATGAAAAAAACAGAGGATACGGCGGAGCGCTGCGAAGCGGATTTGGAGCCGCAACAAAAGAGCTTGTTTTTTATACCGACGGCGACGGGCAATACGACGTGAGCGAATTGCCGCGGCTGTGGAATAAATTGACGGACGATGTGGATATTGTCAACGGTTATAAAATAAAGAGAGCCGACCCTTTGCACCGCGTTATTGTCGGCTGGTTGTATCAACACGCGATGAGATGGGCATTTTGGATGCCGATTAAGGACCCTGATTGCGATTTTCGTTTAATCCGGCGGAAAGTATTTGATGTCGTAGAACTTAAGAGTGACACCGGAACTATCACCATAGAACTTGTAAAAAAAATCCAGAATGCCGGTTTTCGTTTTGCGGAAGTTGGGGTTTCGCACTATTTTCGCATTTACGGCACTTCCCAGTTTTTCAATTTCAAGCGCGTGTTCCTGACTTTGTGGCGCCTGGCTTTTTTGTGGGTTGAGCTTATGCTGTTTTCAACTAAATACAAAAAATGAAGAGAAATAAACTTATTTTGTTGCTGCTGTTTGGTGCGCTATTGTTTGCTCTCTCGCCTTTTTATCGTTCATTAAGCAAGCTTCCGGATGTCTTCTTTTTCCCTTATCTTTTATTCCCTAATGACAGCTTGCCGGAATTGCGCATTGATTCCTCACGCGGAAATGTCGACAAAATCTTGAGTTCGCCGTCAGAACAAAGTTATTATTTCGGCCTTCTAAACAGATACCGGGCTCAAAAGTTGGGCCTTTTAACGCCGGGGGCGCGTTTCATGAAAATATTTGTTGACGGGTCGGATCGCGGAATTTTTCTTGTGTCGGATTCTTGGACTTCAACAATTAAACGGGGGGAAAGGGTGCCAGATAATGCCGAGATCGCGCGCATTACCGATCACCCGGAAAAATTCGCGGCTTTAATGAAAGCAGTTGCCGGCGCGGATGACGAAGCATTTAAAACGGCCATAGGATTACTGATAAATTTGGATAAGTTTTATAAATGGAGTGCGCTGGCTATTTTGTCCGGGTATGCCGGGGAAGATTTTGAAACTACGGAAATGATTTTCAATACTGCCACCGGTAAATTAGAGATGGTGTTCGCTGATATGAGCCTCCGCCGCTTTCAAGATGATTATTCGGAAAAGTCAATTTTGGCAAAGAGAATTTTTTCAATAACGGAATTCAGAGAAAAGCGCAATCAAATCTTAAGAGAATATATACAAGAGCAAGCCGGTAACGATTTGCGGTTTTACGACTCTCTTTATAAGGAAACAAGAGGCGCGTTCTTGAGCGATTTTGGAAAAGAACAAAATAATTTTATTTTTTTAAAGCAAGTTAAAGATGCTCGGCGGACGATAGCGGATAATTTTTCTGCAGCTGAATTGATATCGCGGCCCGCCGGTCAACACAGCGCGGAGCAGAAAGACGCCGCTTCGTTAAGTTCCGGCGCGCGCGAGTTTGTAGCTCAAAATTCTATGTTCGCTTGGCGGGGAGAAAACACCGTGGCGCTTTCCGGCGTTCAGGTCATAGCAAATGACATTATTATCCCGCCTTATTTGCGGGTAATTATAGACCCGGGAACGGTCATTTATCTTAAAAAAGGAATTTCTATTGTTTCTTACAGCCCGATAATTGCGGACACTGGTTACGGAGCGCCAATCCGCTTCCTTCGAGTTTCGCCCTATGAAGCCTGGGGGTCTTTCGCAGTAGTTCATACAGCGGACAGCAAAAGCGTTCTAAATAACATAGAATTTAACGGGGGGTCTGGAGATTTGATAAAGGGCATAGTGTTTACCGGCATGGTTGCGTTTCATAATGCCGATGTTGAAATAACTAACGCCATTTTTAAAAATGCCGGAGACGACGACGCGCTTAACATCAAATACGGGAAAGCGAGCGTCACTAACTCGTTTTTTGGCGATAATTTTTCAGACGCCGTAGACATTGATTGGAGTCCGCCGGAAACTGTCGTGGCTCACAACAAGTTTTACAATAACGGTTACGGCGTGGGCGGAGACGGCATAGACCTAAGCTGGAGCGACGTATCAATAACAAATAACGAAATAAACGGCTGCACGGACAAAGGAATTAGCGTTGGAGAAAGTTCCAAGCCGATTATAAAAAATAATTTGATAAGTAATTGCGATATTGGCGTTGCGGTAAAAGATTCTTCGGAAGCTGAGATTGTCGGAAATATTATACGGGATTCCCGCGTGGGGATTGCCGCCTACCAAAAAAAATCTGTATTTGGAGGAGGGGTTGCCAACATAGACGGCAATATTTTGGATGGGGTGAGAATTGAATATGAAAAAGATAAATTATCAATTTTAAATATCATAAATATCAAATGAAAAAGTCCATCATTTTTTACGTTTGGGGCGGGATTTCGTTATTTGCTTTTGTGCTGGCCACGTTTCTCATATATGCCTATTTTTACGATATTCCCAGATCGCAAGTTATTGCCGGCTTGCCCAGGCCTATCAGAAATACAATAGACGCTGTAAGGAATATTCCGTATTTAAAGTATTCCTTTCGTTCCCACTCTTTGTCAATATACAAATTGTATATACAAGATAATGATTATCAAAAACTCAAAGACGCGTTGCCGAATACCGCCGACCAGATTTTAGACGAAGATGATATAATCAAGGTTCCAGCTAAATTGGTTTACGATGGCGTGGAAAGAAACGTCAAGGTTAGCCCTAGAGGCGACACCTATCCGAATTGGCTTTTTGAGAAAAAAGCGTGGAATATAGAATTTACAGACGGAAAATTGTTTAACGGCTATCCCGAGATTAAATTAGTTCTCCCCGAATTTAAAGATGGATTCATAAACCCGTATCGCGCGAAAAAATTGGGCCTTCCAACGCCCGCCGGAGAAGGAGAATTCGTGATTTTAAAAATTAACGACGGCCCGGAGATGGTATATTTGCAAAAAGAAGGATGGACAAAAGAATTTTTAAAAAGGCATTTCGGAACTGATAACGGAAATTTATACGGAGAAATCGGCGTTCTCGACCCCATTTTCACCTCAACCGCGTTCTGGAAAAAGTACGTGAGCGTTGTCGGAGAGGAAAATAATTACGCCGACTTGGAATATTTGCTGTATTTGATTAACGACGCTCCCAATGACGAATTTGTTAACAAAATTTTTACTGTCATAGACGCTGACAATTTTTATAGCTGGCATATTCATTCCTTGCTTGCCGGCAGTACGCATCAAGATGCCCGTCATAATATACGCCTGTTTTTCAACCGCGAAAAAGGAAAATTTTTCTTTATTCCGTGGGATGTTTTTTTATATGACTGGGCTGCTACCTTGGGCAGGCCGCGCGAGGCAAAAATATATGGGATGGATTTCAATAATAATCCTTTAATCGCGCGCATTTTGGCTAATCCCGAATTTTTGCTTGAGCGCAACAAGCGCCTTTGGGCCTATGTGGGCAACGACGATAATCTTGCTGACGATTTGGCTCATTTTGACACTATTGCGGATAGGGTGGATTCGGCCATTTTTAGCGATTCCGTTAAGTTTAACAGCAACGCCCGGACTGAAGCGAAAATAGATGCTGACCGTTCCACCATTGGGAGCAATTACGCGTTTTTGCGCGAGCAGTTGGACAATGCGGAGGCGTCTGTCGGCATTTCACTGCGGCCGGCTTCCATAGCCGCAATAGCCATCAATTTTACTTATAAAGGAGCAAGTCCGATAAATTTCAACGGATTTAAAATATCCTTGCGAAATCTTAATCCGGCGCACACTTTTCAATTGTACGAAGACGCGAATAATAATAATATATTTGACGCGGCTGACAAAAAAAACTCTGTTTTGGAATACAAAAATAATGTGTTGTCGGCGCAGGGATTGAATTTAATGCTTTATTCTAACAGAACAGGCAACGGGCCTGGTAACCCTATAATTCTTCAGGTAACCCGCAAGAGATTTTTTGTAGTCGCCCAGATTCCTTATGCGGTTGACAGCGCGGACGCATCATTTACAATGTTCAATGAGGTAACGGGATCAAAATTAGATCCTACAATTCATGTTAATAATTTAAACTCGCTGGAATTATAATCAACAGATATATGAATAATGACAATCGTTTCGAATTTAAATATGTTCTTGATGCTGCCGTAGCACCCATTTTAAAAAATTATTTTAATAAAATAGGAATCAGGAACGACCCCGCAAGCAACGGCCACTATGTGGTTACGAGCCTTTACTTTGATACCCCAATGCTTAGCGACTACTATGACAAACTTGCGGGCAATAAATACAGAAGAAAACTGCGGCTAAGAAGTTATTGCGAGACTTTTAATGACGCTAAAACAGCGTGGCTCGAAATTAAGGAGAAGCGTGACATGAGTACAAATAAAAAAAGGCATAATATTGACGAAGACAGATTAAAAATTTTTTTGGAGAAGGGCGACCTTTTTTCTTGCCAAAAAGATTTTTTATATTTATCTTTAATAAAAAATTATCAGCCGCACATAATTGTCAGATATAAAAGAGACGCTTATAAGGACAATTTGTTTTCAGGAGTCCGCCTTACGGTTGACAGCGATTTAGAGACTTGTAGATGGAATGATTTTGTGGATAATATCAATATGGCCCCGGTTTGCAAAGAGTCTATCGTCATGGAGATTAAGTTTCAAAAAGCGATGCCTTGGTGGTTTAAGGATATGATTTACAGATTTAATCTTTCCCGCGAGCCATTTTCTAAATATACAAAATCAGTCGACGTACTTAATAGATGTAATCCTCTAATGAGATAATTTATGAATAATTTATTTGGCATTGCTTCGGTCGAGATTAGTCCAGCCGTTATAGCGCTGAATATAATCTTTTCTTTTTTATTGCAAATAGCGATAGCGGCGGTGTACAAAAAAACCCATAAAGGCCTTTCGTATTCGTCGTCTTTTATATCTACTACGGTAATGGTGGGGGTTTTGGGCACGGTAATTATGATGATTGTGCGAAATAATCTGATTGGCGCCTTCGCGCTGCTCGGAGCCTTTTCCCTGATTCGTTTCCGGACTATCTTAAAAGAAACGAGAGACATAGCTTTTGTATTTTTTGCGCTGGTTGTCGGTATTGCCATTGGTACCGGAAATTATTCCATAGCGTTAATCTCTACGTTTATGGTTTCATTGATTCTTCTGGCGCTTAATCGATTTAATGTCGGCAGCATGACGAGCGGCGTTGGTTTAATACTTACTTTTAACGCCAAAAATGAATTTAATGTTGAGGCGGTAAACCAGTCCCTATCTGAATATTTGGATTCTCTGAATTTATTGCAAGTGCGGACGCACGGCGTGGATATCAATAGTTATAGTTTTTCCATTAAATTAAAGGATGTTCTCCAATCTTCCGAAGTAGTAAAAATATTAAAAAATAATCCTTTGATTAGTAATGTTGAAATTATAACCGGCGAGCATAGTGTGGAATACTAAACTTATTTTCAAAAAAGACGGTAGAGGGAATTTATATGTTGGCGAAGCGCGAAAACAAATACCATTTGCCATAAAGAGATTCTACATTATCAGCAATGTCGTAAGTCCAAAGGTCGTGCGCGGAATGCACGCACATAAAAAATTAGAGCAGGCCATTTTTTGCTTAAATGGCTCTTTTGAACTCTCTATGGATGACGGGCGCAAAAAATGGAGCATTTTTATGAATAACCCCGCCAAGGGCGTTTTACTTAGGAAAAAAGTTTGGCATTCAATGAGTAAATTTTCTAAAGATTGTGTTACATTGGTAGTCGCCAGCGATTATTATAACGAGGACGATTATATCAGGAATTATGATGAGTTTTCTAAGCTAATATAAAATGGCAAAAGATTTTCATGAGGATTATTACGCTGGCCTGAAAGGGATATATTTCCGCAGAATTTTAAAGGCAATAATAAAAATCGGCGGCTTAAAAAATAAGCGCGTGCTGGATTTCGGCTGCGGAAAGGGCGAACTAAAAAAACTTTTGCCAAATAATGTTGTGGGTTATGACATTCTGCCCGATTTGAGCGATGTAGCGGACTGGAGAAAAGTTAAATTTGATGCAATGGTGGCCAACGAAGTTTTTTATCTTTTTTCTAAAAAAGAGCTTGAGAATTTTTTGGAAGAACTTTATAAATGCAATCCCAAAGCAGAATTAGTTGTGGCATCAGCAGGCAGGGCGTCTTAAACAATATAGCCAAATATCTCGGCAATGTTAAAACGCTCTTAGCGGAACTAAACTTCCGCCGAGCGAAGAATTGGCTATATGGTTTATGTGCGATGTGTATTTACTCAATTTTAAAAATTCATAACATGATTCAAATCGTAGATTTTATTAGGGAATATAAGTCAATAAAAAAAGAAATTGATTCTGCTATCAACAGAGTTTTGAGGCGCGGAGTTTTTGTTTTGGGCCCGGAGGTTGAAAATTTTGAGAAAAATTTCGCGAAGTATTGCGGCGTAAAATATGCCGTGGGCGTCGCTTCCGGCACGGACGCTCTTTATTTGAGTTTGCTTGCTTTGGACATCGGCCGGGGAGACGAGGTAATCGTTCCGGTAAACACCGCTTTGGCGACCGCTATGGCGGTTAAAATGAGCGGGGCAAAACCGGTTTTTTGCGACTCCGATGAAAATTTTTTGATAGATATAAATAAAATCCCCGCGCTTATAAATAAAAGGACAAAAGCGATAATGCCCGTGCATCTTTATGGGCGGGCTTGCGATATGGAAAAGCTAAGGGCTCTTGCGAAAGCGCACAAGCTCTTTTTAATAGAAGACTGCGCGCAGGCCCACGGGGCTGTTTGGAACGGCAAAAAAGTCGGCGGCTGGGGGGATTTCAGCTGTTTTAGTTTTTATCCGACAAAAAATCTGGGCGCTTACGGCGACGGAGGAGCCGTAACAACAAATAGCGAAGGCCATTATAAAAAATTGCGCGCCCTGCGTTTTTATGGAGCACACGACCGGGTAACCAGCGCGATGTTCGGCATCAACAGCCGTTTAGATGAAAAACAAGCGGCAATTTTAAGCGTTAAATTGAAATATCTAGATAAATGGAATCAAAAGCGAAAAAACACCGCTAAATTATACGGGAAATTGATTTCAAATAAAAACATTATTTTGCCGAAAGTAAATAATGAAAACGAACATGTCTATCATTTATTTGTCGCGCGCGCAAAAAACCGCGACTCTCTAATGAAAGTGCTGAAAAAGAAGAATATTCAAACATTAATTCATTATCCTCTCCTGCTCCACAATCAGCCGATTTTTAACTATAAGGGCAGATTTGCTAACGCAGAAAAACACTCCAAAGAAATTTTTTCTCTTCCAATGCATCCATTTTTGAAAAAGGAAGAAGTAGCGCAGATAGCCAAAATTTTAAATGCGTGAACACAGCTTGATTATTATCTTGGGGCTTCTGTTGACGCTTTTAATTGAGGCGCCGCTTTTGGTGTTCCCATTTGTTTCAAAGAATTATCAGGGCATCAATATCCCGCATTTCAGCACCGACTCCCACTTTTATTTAAGCCGTGCCAAAGAGGCCTTGGAGGGGCGCAAGCTCGGCAATGTGTTTTTGCGGGAGGGCAAAAACGAGCAGGATGCTTTTTTTATGTATAACGAGCGGGTTCTTACCGCGCCGATAAGATTTCTGGGGCTTGCTGATAGAATCAACGTTGTAATTCTGTATAACATCTATAATTTTATCGGAGTTTTTATTTTGATTTTACTTGCTTATTTTTTTGTTTGGCAACTTTCCGGCAACAAGCTTTTGTCCGCTGTTGCGGCAGTATTTGCGATCGGAGGCTACCACATTGTCTACCGGCAATTTTTTTATAACGACTTTAATATATACGGGCGACCAATGTATCCCTATATAAGTTCGCTGGCGTTTTTTGCTTATCTGAACTTTCTGGCGCTTTGGCTGAAAACGCAAAGATTTGCGTATAAAGCGCTTTCCGCGACTTTTTTGGGTCTCTTGTTTTATATTTATGTTTTTGCTTGGACTTTTGCGCTGGCTTTAAACGGCGCGCTGTTTTTAATTTATTTTTGGAAGCGCGATTGGGTTTTTGCCCGTTCAATAATATTTATTTCCGGCATCGGGCTTCTTCTGGGATTTTACAACTTAATGCGGATGTGGACGCTGTTTAATTCCGATTTTAGCCGGCAGATTTATTACTTCAGCTGGTCTAGCCAGACTTATGGGCCGATTTTTAGCAAGATTGGCGCGGCTACGCTGGCGTTGCTGTTATTCTTTTTTTATAAAAAAAGAAACGATCCCAACGTTATCCTGATTTTCGGATTAATTTTGGCCGGCTGGATTTCTTTAAACCAGCAAATAATTACCGGCAGGGTTGTGGAGATTGGGCATTACTACTGGTATTTCATTGTTCCGGTTTCCATTCTTGCCGGTTTGTATATGCTATGGAAACTGCTGGATAATTTCGCGTGGCGCAAATGGCTGTTTGCGTTTGTGCTGGCCGCTGTGTTTTTGCACGGCGCACTTGGGCAGTATAGGTCCTTTTTTACGTCTTTGCCGGGAAAAGAATACGAACAGCTCTACCGGCCCATAATTGCGGAATTGCAAAAAGACCCAAATCCGGGGGTCGTTTTTGCGGATAACGACTATCTGGCTTATTTGGTTACAATTTATACAAACCATGATTTGTTTTGGCACCCGACGGCGGTTGCGAGTGTAACGCCGTTCAGCCGCTTCAGCGATGCGCTATACGCGTATATGTACATAAACAAAGACGCGCGTGGAGATTTTTCCGGCTATCTGCGCCGCGAAATAGAAAATACAAACAGCGTCTCTTTGTATGAGGGGCTTTACCGGCACATTGAGGGTTTTAAGTCGGGGCTGGATTATTATGACTATACCGGCAAGGCGGTTAATGATAAAACAATCATCGGGCCCTTAAGAGATAAATTAATCGCAGAACTTTCGGCGAACTACTCCAAATTGGCAAACAACAGCGCCATGAACGGACTTTTAAAAAAATACGGAGTAAATTACATAATTTGGGACAAAAATCTTTATCCGGAGTGGAATTTGAATTTTGTGCAAGGGCTTCAGGGCGCCGCATCGTCCGGCAACATTTATTTATACAGGGTAATTTAATACAAAGGATAAATTTCGTCGCTTCTTCCGCGGACGTATTGTTCTTTTTTCGGGCCCTTAAAGATTTTTTTCAGCAGTTTTAATAAGAAAATGATAAGGCGTTTCATAAAAAATTGTGTATTTTTCTGGCCACTTCATTGTAGCCGGCGTCATTAAGATGCACAAGGGTATAAAATCTTGCGTCCCGCTCTTCCATGAATAGGTCGCAGAGATCATGAGTTTGGCCGAACAAATCGGGACTATTTTGTATTTCGCCGAGCATGGAAGAATAGATATTATGGCTGCGCAGAAAATCTCCAGTCTTTTTTCCTCTGTGTGCAGGCCTTAAATCATCATAGAGATGTATTATTTTCTGCTCTTCCGGGGCAAGTATTTTTTTTCTATACAAGTACGGTTGCAGGAATTGCAAATGCCGCGCGTTGTAGGCGCGGCATACCGCGTGAAGAATTTTGAGGTGGTTTTTAAATAAAACTGTTCCCACCTCAATCATTTTATCAATGGGCATACTGCGGCGAATCTCTCCCGACCGCAAAGCGTATTTCTCTGTTAATCTGGCGAGCTCGGAATGTTCTTTGAGCCATGCTATAAGCGCGTCTTTGAGCAATTTTGTTTTATTGCCCGCTATATTTATCGGTTCCCACCCTTCCATTTCACTCATGTAGAAAACTTCGTATTTCTCTAAAATTTCTTTTTTCATGGTTTCCATGGCAACTAGTTCATTCCAGCCGGTGAAGGATATAACGATATTCGGTTTGATTTTATTGCAAAAAAACAGCAGTGTCAGAATATCCTGAGTTTGATAGCCATTAATTTGCGCCAAATTATAACATTGGGCCTTTTTGTATGTTCCGAGAAAAGAGCGGTTTTGATTAAGCATTTTCTCCAGCTGGCCTGCTATAGTCGCGCTGTTGTCAGAAGCGCCGGACCCCCACGCTGCAGACCCACCTAGAAGCGCTATGCGGAGCGTGTCCGGATCTGGCGGCGTAAATTCAGGACAGCGAAACCCCAGAGAATTATTTTCAACGCGGCCCGGTATGGGATTTTTAAGATTAAAAAGACGCAGGCCGATGGGAAGGTAATAAAACATCGGCTTGGTCCAATCCTCAACGCGCCGGATATAATCTTGGTATTCTTCAGCCAGAAAGTCCTTTCTGAAAACTTCTTTTACGAAAAATGTTTTTTTTAGCCGCGCGATTATTCTTAGTAACCACTCGATTATCAAGAAGAAAAAGAAAATGGTTAAAAATAGTTGCATACGCGATTTAGATTGTTATAATGAATAGATTATAGTGCCGGCAGCGAATAAAAACAACACGTCATATGAATATACTCGGCATATCTGCGTTTTATCACGATAGCGCTGCATGCCTCGTGCGGGACGGAAAAATTATTTCAGCAGCTCAAGAGGAACGATTTACCAGAAAAAAAAATGATCCGTCGTTCCCTAAGCATGCGATTCAGTTTTGTCTGTCAAATAGCGGATTAAGCAGCCAAGATCTTGATCTTATCACGTTTTACGATAAGCCATTTTTGAAATTTGAGCGGATTTTAAAGACTTACTGCGCTTATACGCCGGCGGGCATTGAGTCGTTTCTTAAAGCGATGCCGTTGTGGTTTGATGAAAAACTCTGGCTCAAGGAGATTATTCAAAGAGAGTTAAACTATTCGGGAGACATTGTGTTCCCAGAGCATCACGAGTCCCACGCCGCTTCCGCTTTTTTTCCTTCGCCTTTTCAGGAGGCAGCCTTTATTACTTTTGACGGGGTGGGCGAGTGGGCGACAACAAGTTACGGAATTGGCAACGGCAACGCACTGCGGATTATTGCGGACATTCAATTCCCGCACTCATTGGGACTTTTATACTCGGCATTTACTTACTACGCCGGTTTTAAGGTCAATGATGGGGAATATAAGCTAATGGGCCTCGCGCCTTATGGGAATCCGCAATATGTGAATTTGATACTTTCAAAGCTTATAGATCTTAAACCTGACGGTTCGTTTCGCATGAACATGGAATATTTTAATTATTGCCAAGGGTTGACTATGACCAGCGATAAGTTCCATAAACTTTTTGGCGCTCCTCCCCGGGCGCCGGAATCAAAATTAACCCAGCTGCACATGGATTTGGCCCGCTCTATCCAGGAAGTTTGCGAGGAAGCGATGCTTCGCATTTCGCACCACGCTTTTCGTGAGACCGGCATCAAAAAACTTTGTCTTGCTGGCGGAGTGGCTTTAAATTGCGTGGGCAACAGCAGAATTCTAAGAGAAGGCCCTTACGAAAATATTTGGATCCAGCCCGCCGCCGGGGACGCGGGAGGAGCGCTGGGCGCCGCTTTATTTACTTGGTATCAATACCTCGGCAATAAAAGGAATGCGGATGGTTCGGGTGACGCGCAGTTTGGCTCATATCTCGGACCGGAATATAACGACGAAAAGATTAAACGCTTCCTCGACGATAATAAAATTCCTTACCATTATATAGCCGGTGCCATCCCCAAAACGGTTTCTAAATTGCTTTCTGATCAAAACGTTGTCGGATGGTTTCAGGGGCGCATGGAGTTTGGCCCGCGGGCTTTGGGAGCCCGCTCGATTATTGGAGATGCCAGATCGCCTAAGATGCAGGAAATAATGAATTTAAAAATTAAATTTAGAGAAAGTTTTCGCCCGTTTGCGCCTGCGGTTATAGCTGAAAAAGCGGCTGAATATTTTGAGATAAATTGCGACAGTCCTTACATGCTGCTCACATTCCCGGTAAAAAAAGAGAGAAGATTAGCCGTGTCCGAAGATGATATTAAGCTCTCCGGCCTTGATAAGCTTAAAGTGGTTCGTTCAGAAATTCCTGCGGTAACGCATATTGATTACTCCGCGCGCGTGCAGACCGTGCATAAAGAAACCAATCCTTTGTTCCATCAGCTGCTGACGGAATTTGAAAGTCAATGCGGGGTTCCGGCGCTTATTAACACTTCTTTCAATGTAAGAGACGAACCAATCGTGTGTGACCCGATGGACGCGTTTAGGTGTTTTATGAGAACCAAGATGGATTATTTGGTCTTGGGGAATTATCTGTTAAACAAGAAAGATCAGACCTGATTTTTATGGCCCGTTTAATTTACATTTTTATTTATTATTTTATTTTGACACCGATAAGCGTTCTGGCTAAAATTTTCGGCACGCTTTTTCTTATTAAAAGGTTTGATCGTTCCGAGCAAAGTTACTGGAATCGGAGAAAAGCGCCATTTTCGAATAAAGAGGATTATCATGGACAATTTTAAAAAAATGCTCCGATTCGCCGCCGCGCACAGGCTTATTTTGATAAGCGGGCTGATCATGGTTTTTCTCATTTTTGCTCCACAGATTTTTTATCCGCTCCTTACCGAGGATTCATACCAGGGAATTAACGCGGGAGATTACACGGTAGATGAATTGCAGTATTTAGCTATGGGAAAAGAATTATTAGAGGGTCATGGGCTGGGCAATATCCTTCTGCGTGAGGGTAAGAATTGGTATAACATTCATCAAACTTATGTGCCGTATTTTTTTGTCGAGCCATTTAAGTTGCTCGGCATTGCGGATAAAGTTAACGTCACAACTGTTTTTAGAGGGTTCGGCTTTCTTGGCACTTTTATTCTAATTTTACTGATTTACTTTTTCACCCTGCAATTATCGGGAAACAAGCTTTTGTCTTCGGCGGTCGCTCTATTTTTTGTCGGAGGCTATATTCTAGTCAAACTCTATCCAGCCGCGTATTTATTTGGCGTTGCCGGCGCGGAATTTAATATTTACAGCCGTCCAGTCGCTCCTCTTTATGGCATGCTGGGTATTTTTATTTATCTAAATTTATTTATTAAAAGCTTGAAGTCCGATAAACTTTTGCATCTCGTCGGAGCCGGGATTTCTTTAGGGATTCTTTTTTATATTTACTTTTACGCCTGGACTTTTGCTTATGCTTTTACAGCTCCTTTATTTTTAATTTATTGTTTGAGAAAAGATTTTACTCAAGCCAAAAAAATAGCTATCGCCGCTTTCACAGGCTTGCTCATCGGGGCCTATGTGCTAATCCAGATGTTTCTGATGTCTCAATCGGAGATTGGGAAACAGATTATATTTTTTGCTCACGGCAATTACGGCAGAACATTTGTTTTTAGTAAAATATCTTTTGCCGCCTTGCTGGCGCCCCTGATTTTTTGGTATAGAAATCCCAAAAGCGTAAATTGGCCGATATTGCTGTCTTTCGCCTTGGCCAACTGGATTGTTTTAAACCAACAAATAGTTACGGGACAATCTATACAGCCATGGCATTATTTTTTTAATTTTGTTATACCGTTCGCCGTTCTCGTTGGCATATATGTAGCGCACTCGTTTATTCCGTGGGACAAATATAAAAAAGTTTTTTTGATAACTCTAATTTTGTTGGCGTATGCGAATACCGCTTTTCAGCAATATCGCGGTTTCCAATATATAGCGCCTTTTAAAGAGTATGCCCAAAACTATCGGACAATTATTGACGCTTTAAATAAGGACGCTGACCCCGGCGTAATTTTAGCCTCAGACGGCCTTTATCGGGTTTTGCTTACGGTCTATACATCCCACGATCTGTTTTGGAATGAAACGGTAGATGTGTTTAATACCCCGCTGAAAAGATTTAAAGAAGCTCTCTATGTTTATCTCTTCCTGAACAAAAAATCCAGAAACGATTTCACGGGCTACATAAATAAGCTGATGAGCCCAGGCGCCCCTCAACCTAGCGCGGCTTATCGGAGCATTTATTACGATATTGAGAGTTATATATCTCTTGAAAGCTACGAATCCGGACTTAGATTTTGGGATTATAATCAGAAGGCGCTGGCGGGCGATCCTTACATAATTTCTTTGCGCAAAATATTTCTTACTGAGCTCGCTTTGGAGTATCGGCGGATCATCAGCAAACCGAACGGTATCAAAAATATTTTAAAAGAAGCCGGAGTAAATTATATAGTTTGGGATAAAAATAAGAATCCGGAATGGGATTTATCGGTCATCAGCGGCCTTAAAGAAATTGTTTCTTTAAACAATATTTATCTTTATCAGATAAATTATTAACGTGCTGCAGCTGCGCAATCACAAAGCTATTATTGCCCATGGATTAATTATGGCGACGCTAATCATTTCGCCACTGATAATTTTTCCTTTTATGGCCGGGAACCGATATCGCGGAATAAACATAGCCAATTATGGCCGCGACGAATTGGGGTATTTATCTCGCGGAAAAGAGGTCTTGGAGGGGCACGGCCTTGGCAATTATACGTTCAGAGAAGGAAAAGATGGCCAGGATCCGTATTTTAATTACAGCGAATACATGCTCGTAACCCCACTGCGCTTATTGGGCTTGGCGGACAAGGCGGATATCACAACCATTTACGCGTTTTATAATTTTTTGGGCGTTTTTGTTTTGGTTTTGCTGATATATTTTTTGGCTCTTGAGCTTTCAAGCGATAAATTATTGTCCATAACAACATCGTTAATGGTGGTTGGCGGATACGGATTGCTTCAACCGCATCTCTGGTTTTCTATTAATGGTTACGGCCAAGCTTTTTCTCCCTACATTCCTTCTTTAGTCACTTTTGCGTATTTGAATTTACTGATAAAAAGTTTGCGCGAGGAAGTTTGGAGATGGAAATATTTGATTTTAACCGCGTTTTCTTTCGGACTTTTGTTTTATATTTATCTGTATGCGTGGTCGTATATTTTAGCTTTCAACTTAATTTTATTTTTTTTGTATTTTATAAGGGGTGATAAAGAGCGCTTTAAGAAAATCCTGTTTATTACTTTTTTTGGGCTTATAATTGGCTCATATAATCTTTACAGCATTTATATTTCTCTTCATTCAGAATTAAACAAACAGCTGTTTTATTTCTTTGGAGCATCTTACGGCAGAACGCCTATGTTTAATATGGTGAATTTGATTCCGTTGCTTTTATTTTCCGCGTTTATTTATGCCCGGCCAAAAGACAGCGAGGGCGAGATAGAAAAAAAGAGAAATTGGCCACTGATTTTAGCTTTGATTTTAACCGGCTGGGCCGTGATGAACCAGCAAATAATCACAGGAAAAATTTTGCAGCCTGCGCATTACCGCGACGTTTTTTTGGTGCCGATGGCGATTATAGTAAGCCTATATATGCTCTCATTTAAAAAAGCTATATTGATCTTTCTTTTAATCGCAGTTTATATTAATACGGCTATCGGACAATATAAGGCAACGTTAACCGGATATGATCTAAAAATATATCGGCAAAATTACCGGCAGCTTATAGATATTTTAAATAAAAATAATGATGGAGGAGTTATTTTTACGGCCGAACGTGATAACAGTTATCTATTCACAGTTTACACGCCCCATGACCTCTTTTGGAGCAACCCCTTCAGTGCGGTAAACGTGCCCATTAAAAGAATCAAAGACGCTTTATACGTTTATACATATATAAACAAACAAAAAAGAGACAGTTTGTCAGATTATGTCAGGGAAGTAGGAAATCCGCGGTACAAGTTAAATCAAGAAGAATCTGCTTATCGGGATATTTACTTATCGTTAGAGGGTCTTTCATCCGGGCTTACCATATCTGATTATTATAAAAAATTGATTAATAACGACCCGGAAATTTTAAAAAAAAGAGAGCAGATGCTTTATGAGCTCGATTTGGAATATTCAATTATTAAAAAAAGAAAAAATGGCATTGAAGATTTGTTGAAATCCTACGGGATAGATTACATTGTTCACGATAAGAATCTTTATCCGGAGTGGGACATATCAGTTCTCGGCGGCCTTCGAGAGGTTATAGTTTCCAACCCGCCTACCGGACAGGCAGGTAATATCTATTTGTATAAAATTGCAAAATGAAAATAATTTTTATTACTTCTAAATTAAATTTCCAGACGTCCGGAGGGTCGGTTTTCGATATAGACAGAAAAGCAAGATCTTTTTTGGCATTGGGCAACTCCGTTAAATGTGTCACGGCTTTTTCTAAATCCAACCTCATTCCGGGGCCCCAGCCTTATCAGATTATTGAGGAAAATATAATCAAGACCGGACTTGTAGAAATTTCTTGGGCTGTTTATAAAATTTTAAAAAAATATGAAAAGGAAGCCGATTTTTTCCATGTTGACGGCCACGTTTTTCTTTACGGCGCCGGCTTGTATAAACGTTTGGGCGGGCGGGTTCCAATTGTGGCTTTTTTCAATCGTGAGTTAGGATCATTTTCTCGAGACGTTCCCGTCTATGAGTTTGGCCTCGCGGATGAAGACGTTGCAAATACTTTTTTGAAAAAATTGAAAAAATGCGCAAGACTTATTGCAGAAAAATCAATTGGCATGTTATTGGCGAATGCTATTGAGATAACGACTTTTACTTCGCCGATATTGCAGATGGAGTACAATAAATTTGGCTTGGAAGCTAAATATCAGCTGATAAGCCCGGAGTGCGGTGAAATTTTCCGGCATGGCGCTAAAAGAACATTCAATCAGAAACCGCTACAACTTATCGCTGTTGGCCGGCTCATACCTACCAAGGGGTTTGATTTATTGATTTACGCTTTTTCTCTGCTTTCTAGCCAAGATGAGTATCATCTTACTATAGCGGGGAGCGGGGCGGACGAGGCACGATTAAAAAAAATGTCTAAAGAATTTGGTTTAGAGAAGCGCATTACTTTTTCTGGCTGGCTGTCGCGCGCTCAACTTTTTGAAATCTTAGATAGTTCTGATATTTTCATTGTGCCAAGGTGGAGGCGCGAACTTACTTCTGTGGGCCTAATTGAGGCTATGTCGCGGGGGCTGCCGAGCATAGTCTCGGCTGGCAGCGCGACGGCTTGGCAGGCCGGTTCCGCGGCTGTCGTTTTTAAATTTGACGATCCGCAAAATCTTGCTTTGGCAATACAAAAATTATCCGATGATAAAAATTTATTGGAACAGCTGTCAGAAAACGCTTATAAAAGAATTTCCGAACTGCGGTATACCAACTGGACCCCGCAGCTATATGCTACAATGAAACAAATTAAATATTGATGAGCGTAAAATCAAAATTTAAAACCGCGCGTTCGGTTTTGCAAAAAGAAGGGACTTTCACTTTTTTGCAAAAAGCGTACGGGTACTGTTTAAACGCCGCTTTTGCTCAATTTTTGCGCTTGCCGATTTGCTTTATTAAGGCGCGGAGCGCCAAATCAAAAGAGCTTAATTATTTGATTGATTTCGCTTTCCATGGTTGCCGGGGTTATTTCGCGCCCTGGCAGGTCAAAAGCGAGATTTCTTCGCTTTTGAATTTCGTTGCTTCTGAAAAGCCCAAAACTTTGATGGAAATTGGAACGGCGCGCGGCGGGACTTTAATGCTGTTTGCCAAGGCGCTTCCCGAAGATTCTTTGATTATTAGTTTAGATTTGCCTGCCGGAGATTTTGGCGCTGGTTATCCGTTTTGGAAAATATTTTTGTACAAATCCTTTGCTCGCGGGCGGCAGACAATACGTTTAGTTAGAAAAGACTCACACAGCGTTGAAACGCAAAAAAGAATCAAAAGCATACTAAATAACAGGCCGATCGATTTTTTATTCATAGACGGGGATCATACTTACGAGGGAGTTAAAAAAGATTTTGAACTTTACAGCCCTTTAGTCAGAGAAGGGGGAATAGTGGCTTTTCATGATGTTGTTCCTCATAACAAACCCGGGTCAAGGGTGAAAATAAACAAGTTTTGGAACGAAATAAAAAATAAATACGATTACAAAGAGTTTGTTGAGAATTGGGGTCAAAACTGGGCAGGCATAGGCCTGATTAGATTCAAGGGTTGAGCTTTGACGCAATAAGATTTGCCAAAGCCGAAAGCTGCTCCTTGTGTTTTTCTGTTTGGCTGCCGCCTTCCATCTCCCAAATTTTTATTAAATCTACATCCGCGCTTTCTTTGTAAATAGCGGTAATATAATTCACGAGAGATTTTTCGTCGTAAATAAAATTCTCAAGCTGCTCTTTAATGAGCCACGGCAAATCGTTGATATTATCACATTTTTTTGCCATGGGAAGTTTGTTATAAAAAACATCCCCGAAAGTTATTACCGGTTTTTTTAAAAGCATTCCCTCCCAGCCGGATGTTCCGACAAGCGTAGTGATAATTTTGGCGTTTTGGATGAGATTGAATCCTGTTTCTGTTGGTCTGATTAACTTAACGTTCGGGATTTTTTTAAGCTTTTTGTAAAAATTTCTTGGGCGATATCCATACATTGCCGGATGCTCTTTAACGTAAATTTTAAAGTATATCGGCAGAGCCCTGGCAACTTGCTGTATCAGCCAGTTTTGGTCCGTGTAGAATTGCGAAGGCAGCGTTATGTCCATTTCCGGTTCTGCTTGCAGTGGGAAGAATACATAATATTCGTTAAAATTTGGTTCGTCGTACAAATCATCAAAACCCCTAAACACGCGCGCCTTTCTTTTGATTGTATCAATTATATAGTGCCATGGCTTTACGGTATAAGGATCTTGCCTATATTTATTGCGGAAATAATCGGTAAATATTTGAGCTGTCCATTTCAAAGAAACAATGGCTTGGCGCGGCCGCAAGAACGCAAACTGTTTTTTTCTCGTGGTCGGCTTTGCGGCTGGCGTATCGCGGTATGAATATGGTGAGGGTTTGGCGCGGAAATTTTTCAGGAAATTTTCTGCCAGCAGTTGGTGTTCCGGCAAAGCCATTTCTCCGTTTTGGAGCTCATTAAAAGTTTTATCAACGTGACTATAATAACGATAATCTTCGGTAAGGGTGTGAAGGCTTTGGATTCTCGACGGCTTTATCAGCAATATTTTAATGCCAAATTTTTTTGCGGCCTGATAAAGAAATAAGGCGCTTAAATCGGCAATAACCGAAAAAATTATTACATCGGGCTTTTCTTCTTTTAGAAATTTTAATATGGCTTTTATTTTCACTTGCATAAGCCGCATCATTTCTTCATGGGAATAGGGCGAGGCATCATGGGGATATTCTCTTACCAGCTGACCGTGCCTGATGGTTCTATCCATTTCTATATACCGCCAGAGATTTGGAAGTCCGTAATTTTTTTCAAGCTCTTTTAAATAAGCTAGGTCCAACGGCTCATCTTTATATTGATTGTGCACGTTTTCATCAAGCAGGAGTCCTGTATATTGGATGTCTTTCTGGGATTTTAGAAATTCCAAACCGGAACGCAAAGAAACATATCCGCAAAAGTCGGTTACGCCGTATTTCTCTTTTAAAATTAAGGCCAGAGCGTGGCCGATATACGCAAATCGTCTTTGCAGTAAAAAGCAGATTTTCATCGTTATTTTTAAAACAAATGAAGCCGATTCAAAGTTACATTAGTGTGAAAAATATCCGTATTCTGCCGCTTTTAAATATCAAAGGCATGAATGTGGTAAAACCGGTGCATACCGAGGCGCTACGCGTCGTTGGCGACCCAAAAAAAATGGCGCTGCGCTATTATGAAGAAGGAGCGGACGAATTGATTTATCTGGATATTGTGGCGTCGCTTTACCAAAGAAACTTAGACTTTGATTTATTGAAATCCGTTACTGAAAATATTTTTATTCCCGTCACCGCGGGCGGCGGCATCAGGAGCATTCAAGATATCAATAACGCTCTTAGGGCGGGGGCTGACAAAGTGGCTATCAACACTTTTGCTGTCCGCAATCCTGAATTTCTAAGCCGGGCCGCCAAAGAATTCGGCTCGCAATGCATTGTGCTTTACATTGAGGCAAAAAAACAGCAGGACGGCTCTTACGAGGCTTACACGGACGGAGGCAGGGAGCGTTCGGGGTTCAATGCCATTGAATGGGCGAAACGCGGCATAGAACTTGGAGCGGGCGAAATTTTAATCACTTCAGTTGACCGGGACGGGACGAGGCGCGGCTACGATTTGGATTTAATAAAACAAATTGCGTCCTTTGCCACGGTTCCGATTATAGCGCACGGCGGCGCCGGAGATCTGAAGTCAATTGAACGGGTCGTGGCCGAAAACTGCGCTGATGCTATTTCTGCGTCTTCCATATTTCATTATAAAGATTTTAACATAAGGGATATAAAAAATTATCTAAAAGAAAAAGATATTAATGTGCGAATGGCATAATATGGCTAACCCAAAAATAACAATTATTGATTACGGCGTAGGCAACTTGCAAAGTTTAAAAAAAGCTTTCAATTTCTGCGGCATTGAAGCGGCTGTTTCCGAGGACGCGGAGGCAATTTTAAAATCTGACGCTGTAGTCTTGCCCGGCGTGGGGTCATATGAAGCTGGGATGAGAGGGCTTAAGGTCCGCGATTTAGTTGATGCCGTGAAAAATTTCGCAATTCAAAATAAACCAATGCTAGGCATCTGTTTAGGCGCTCAACTTATGCTTTCGGAGGGGCACGAGTTCGGGATTTTTAACGGATTGGATATAATGCCGGGCAAAGTAGCGCGATTTTCTGGCTTGATGGACAATGAAAAAATTCCGCAGATGGGATGGAATAAAATTTATATGCCAAAAGGCGCTTCTTGGCAGGGAACTATTTTGGATTCTATCCCCGAAGAATTATTAGATGTCTACTTTGTGCATTCGTATATTTTAGCGCCAGATAAAAAAGAAAACATTTTCGGTCTGACTACTTATGGCGGGCTGGAATTTTGTTCTATCATTAAACATGGTAATATTTACGGGTGCCAGTTTCATCCTGAAAAAAGCGGAGAAATTGGGCTTAAAATAATTAAAAATTTTATTAATACAATATAAAAATAACATACCGATGGCTAAATACGGACTGCCGGAAGAAATAAAATTTTGCAAAAAATGCGTAATGCCGAATACGCGCCCTTCTTCCAGCAATGAATATAAGCATACCGCGGCGCGGGAGCACGATTTCATTAAATTTGACAAAGAAGGCGTTTGTTCGGCCTGCCGTTTTAACGAGGCTAAAGAAAATAATCAAATCAATTGGGAGGAGCGGGAAAAAGAACTGTTGGAACTTTTGGAAAAGCACAGAAGTAGCGACGGGTCATACAATGTTTTGGTTCCAGGCAGCGGAGGGAAGGATAGTGCCTATACTGCCCACATATTGAAATACAAATATGGAATGCACCCTTTAACCGTAACATGGTCGCCTCATCTGTACACCGATATCGGCTGGAAAAATTTTCAAAACTGGATTCATATCGGCGGGTTTGATAATTATTTATTTACTCCAAACGGCAAAATCCATCGTTTAATTACGCGCAACGCTTTTATTAATTTATTGCACCCATTCCAGCCGTTTATTTTAGGGCAGAAAACATTTGCTCCCAAAATGGCCGTAAAATTCAATATCCCCCTTATTTTTTACGGAGATCATCCCGGCGAATACGGAGCGAATATCTCCATACACCAAAAAGGATTTTCATCGGAAATCGGAGATAAGGGCGGAAGCTCTGGATTTAGCACTAATTACCTAAATCCTGATGAGAAGCCGGAAGAAATTTTTCTTGGCGGAAAATCTATTGCGGAGCATATCAAAGAAGGAGTAAATTACGGCGACCTAAAGATTTATTTGCCGATGGACCAGCGCATTATTAAGGAAAACAATATCGAGTTTCATTATCTAAGTTCTTACATCAAATGGGTACCGCAAGAATGCTACTATTATGCGGTCAAACATGCGGGATTTGAGGCAAACCCAATGCGCACCGAAGGCACTTATTCAAAATATAACAGCATTGACGATAAAACCGACGGATATTTTTACTACACGACTTACATAAAATTTGGCTACGGACGCGCGACGCAGGACGCGGCGCAGGAAATCCGCAACCACCACATCACCCGCGACGAAGGTATCGCGCTAGTTAAAAGATTTGACGGCGAATTGCCCAGAAGGTATTTCCCCGAATTTTTAGATTACATCGGCATGACGGAAAAAGAATTCACTGAAATTGTGGACTCTTTCCGCGACCCGCACCTTTGGAAACAAGAAAACGGCGAATGGAAGTTAAAATATAAAGTAAGTTAATGAAAAAAGAAATTTTAGTTATTATACCCGCGCGGGGAGGGTCAAAGAGAATATCGAATAAAAATATCCGGAATTTTTTGGGGAAGCCTCTGATTGCCCATACTATTTTGCAGGCAAAATCTAATAAGTTAATTGACAGGGTAATTGTAGACACAGACTCTCCAAAAATCGCTTCTGTTGCCAAAAAATACGGCGCGGAGGCGCCTTACTTGAGGCCGAAGCATCTTGCCGGAGACAAAGCGCAGGTTGTTGAGGCGATAATTCATTTGTTGAATCGTTTAAAAAAAGACGAAGGTTACGCGCCAACGCATATTGTGATTTTGCAAACTACTTCGCCGCTTCGCGAACATCGCGACATTCAGGCCTGCTGGAATTTGATGAAACGCACCAACGCATCTACCGTGCTTACTATTGCGCCAACGCATCCAAGACTTTATTATTTAGATAATAAAAGCAATATTATTTTAGCCAATAAAAAAACAAGCAAATCCAGCAATATACAGCAATGGCCCCCGGCCTATCTTTTAAACGGCTGTTTTGTTTATATCGTAAAAACTTCGGCGCTTTTGAAGGAAAAATCCGTATTTACAAAAAACACCAAAGCCGTCGTCTGTGACAAATGGCGCTCCATTGATTTGGATACGCCGGAGGAATGGGTATTGGCTGAATTTTTATTTAAGAACAAAAAAGCGCTGGAAAATCAGATAAAAAGTTTTAAATAACATGAAATTAGGACTTATAGGATTCGGTTCTATTGGCAAGCGGCATTATGAAAATTTATTGCGGCACACAAAAAATATCGTCGTGCTTTCAAAAAGGAAGGACGTGAATTTGCCGCATCAGGTTGAAAACTGGCGAGATTTTAAAAAATCCGGTCCGTATGACGGCATTATTATTGCCAATGAAACCGCAAAACACGCCGCGACCATCAAGAAATGCGTTGCTTTAAGGCCGCGGGCGCTTTTTGTGGAAAAGCCGCTGTCGCATAATTTAAAAGGCCTAAATTTACTGGAGAGGCTTTTAAGGAAGAGCCGGATAAGCGTTTTTATCGGGTACTGCTTTCATTTTTTTGGGCCATTTCTTAAAATTAAAAATATTATAAAAAACGGAAAGCTCGGCCGCATTTATTACATGCGCGCGTCCGTGGGGCAAGATTTAAAGGAATGGCGGCCCGGCAGGGACTACCGCAAAATTTATTCTGCCAAGAAAAACATGGGCGGAGGGGTAATGCTTGATTTGGTGCATGATATTAATTACCCGGCCTGGCTTTTGGACGATGTTTTAATTCCCAAGCGCGCGCTGGTGAGAAAAATATCCGATTTAAAAATTAATACCGAAGATTTCGCGGAAAGCGTGTTTATCGGCAAAAGAACCGGCGTTGTGGTTTCGGTGCATCAGGATTATCTGCGCATACCCGGCAGAAGGTCGTTAGAAATCATAGGTTCCAAAGGCGGTTTATTGTGGGATTCTTCGGATACCGAAGACCGCAATAAAATGTATCAAAGAGAAATTAAATTTTTCTTGAATTGCGTAAAAAACGGCAAATATTTTTCTAACTTTGAAGAAGCGATGAGAGACATCGCAAATATAGAACATTTAAAGAGACTCGGCAATTAATTTGGCGAAGACCCCCACCCCCGCGGCATTTAGATGGTCAAGATCCATATACAGGCGGATATCTCCAATAGTTTGAGACCAATCAAAAAAACGAACACCAGCGTTTTCTTTTCCGAGCGCAAGCACAAAATTTTTAACTTCCTCCTTGCCTGGCTGTTCATTTACTAATGTCGGAGGGAAAGCAAAAATTAATTCGCTATTATTTTTATGCGCGAGCTCGACTATTTTTTTGAGGGTGTCGGTATAACGGCTAAAAGCGGCTTTGTCTAATCCGTTCGGATAAAGAAACTTCAATTGGTTTTGGACCTGCTCGCTGTCTATTTTTGTCAACTCATCGTCCGGGCCGCTGTTTTCTGGCAGTGGTTTTATGCCGGCAAGCCAAGATAGCGTAAATTTAGAGCGAACGTAACTTAATAGAACTTCTTTGCTTGAGCCGTTTTTTACCGCGATTTCAAAAAATTTCAAATACAGCGGTTCGGCATTTAAAAAGGCAAGTTTTTCGTTCCAAGCGTCGGAATAAAAAGCGTAAGGATTTAAAAAATACACGATCTTTTTAGCGCTGTTTCCGTTTTCATAAAAGTATCTAAGATAGGCTTTTTCCGGAATTGGCCCCGCAGCTGCCTTGGATAGGTTAAAAATTTTTTTGCCCAAAATCTTCTCAACCAACAGATGATTTTTGGCGTCCGAAAGGTTCCTGCCGTTTGAGGCGCCCAAAATTACAAGGTCGTAGTTTTTGTTTTTTGGAACAGCGAGCAGTACCGATTTCGTTTCCCAGTTGTGATAAGAATACAGGTTTTGCGTAATTACCAAATAAGCAACAGCCAAAAATAAATTTATTGCCGCAAAAATTAACAGATTAATTAAAAATTTTTTCATTTTAAAAAACCAAATAAATAAACGGCTTTAATCCAAAATCTCCGAAAAATATGATTAGCCAAAAAATAAAAAGATATGCGCTCCATCTCAATAAAGCAGATTGGTTTTTTAAAATTTCAGAAATATCCCGCTCGCCCTGGATGTATTGGACTATTTCCATTAATACTATTCCCCCCAGCGCGATTAATGGCAGATTTACAAAAAGTTGCCCCGTGAACAGATGCCTGACGATATATGTAGCTTCATGAAGATTTTCGGCCCTGAAAAAAATCCACGCGAAAGAAATCAGAGAAAATGTTGTAAAAATTTGCGCTGATTTCAGCAACGTTGGAAATTGGTTTAGTTTAAGCCAATTTATAAGATTTAGGCGGATTGTTTTTGTCCAAAGGCCGAAAACCAGATAAAAACCATAAATGGTTCCGAAAATTACAAATGTCCAATTAGCGCCGTGCCAAAGGCCGATAATAACAAACGTGGCCATCAGCGCGGCGTAAACGCGCGCCGGAGTTATTTTTGGTTTTCTAAATAAGAGCGGGTAATACAAATAATCTCTTAGCCAGCTGGACAGGGATATATGCCATCTTTGCCAGAATTCGGCTATAGACCTTGAGGCGTACGGCCTGTTGAAGTTGTTGATTATATCGTACCCGAGCACCCGTGCGGACCCGACAGCGATATCCGAGTAGCCGGAAAAATCGCCATAGAGCTGGAAAGCGAAAAATACGGTGGCTACGATAAGCGGAACTCCTGAAAAATGAAAAGGGTCGTTATAAACCGTGTTTACCAAAACCGCCGCGCGGTCGGCAATGACTACTTTTTTGAACATGCCCCACATTATCAGAATAAGCCCATTTTTTGCTTTTTCGTAATCAAAAAAATGCTTTTCACGAAATTGGTGTATGAGATGCTGCGGCCTCTCAATTGGACCGGCGACTAACCGCGGAAAAAACATTATATAAAGAGCGTAAATGCCCAAATGTTTTTCTGCCGGTTGTTTTCCGCGATAAACTTCTATTATGTAGCTCATGGCCTGAAAAATATGAAAGGAAAGGCCGATGGGCAAAAGAATGGAAAGGATTGGCAAAGAATAATTCCAACGCAAAAAATTTGCCAGCGCTTCCAGATTTTCTTTTGCGAATCCGTAATATTTAAAAAATGCCAGAAATCCGACGTTGAGCAGGATGATAATAAACAAATAGAATTTTCTTTTTCGCCCGGCCGCCGACTCAATTAAAATGCCCGCGCAATAATCAGCGATAATCAACACGCCCAAAATCAAAATATAGGCCGGAACAAAAGCCATATAAAATAGGGCGCTCGCGGCAAGCAACAGCATCCAACGGAAGCGATGCGGTGAGATAAAATAAACTGCGACGACTGTCGGAAAAAAAACCAGATATTCAAGCGAATTGAACAGCATATTGAGATAGTATAATATAAATGCTATAAAAAATATATTATGGCAATAAGTGGAGTTGGTGTAGACATAATTGATATCGCGCGGTTTAAAAAATTCAGAAAAAATAAACAGCATCCGTTTATCAAAAAGGTTTTTACAACGCGCGAAATAAAGCACTGTTTCAGTTATCACGACCCAGCGCCTCACTTGGCAGGGACATTTGTTGCCAAGGAGTCAGCAAGCAAAGCTTTAGGCGCGACAGAAACTTTTTTCTTAACGCTTGAAATTAGGCGTGATAAGCAAGGTGCTCCCGAAGTTTGGGAAAAAAATAAAAAAATAAAATCAATGTTGATTTCGATAACGCACACAAATAATACGGCCTTGGCAATCGCTATAAAAAAATAATCAGATGAAAAAATGTATAGTATTAGACTTGGACAACACCCTGTGGGGAGGAATTATAGGCGAAGACGGCTTAGACGGAATCAAACTTTCTCTTTCCAATCCCGGAGCGAGCTTTATTGCTTTCCAGCAAGCCCTTTTGGATTTGCAGAGCAATGGCGTGATTTTAGCCGTAAACAGCAGGAACAATTACGACGAAGCTATGCGGGCTATCAGAACCCACCCGAATATGATTCTCAAAGAGCTGCACTTCGCAGCTTTCAGAATAAACTGGGCCGATAAAGCGGATAATTTAAAAGAGATTGCTTCAGAAATTAATATCGGCCTTGATTCAATTGTATTTCTTGATGATGACCCCGCAAATCGCGCCATGGTCCGCGAGTTTTTGCCTGAAGTGGAGGTTCCGGAAATGCCCGCCAACCCGTCTGATTACACAAAATTTTTAATATCTCTGCCTTACTTTAAAACAACAGCCGTTACCGATGAAGACAAAATGCGCGGCAATTATTACGTTACCGAACGCCTTCGCAAAGAGGCTGAAAAAAGCCACAAAACCAAGGAAAGCTTTTTAAAGGATTTAGGCATGGAAATTTACGTGAGTGAAAACGACCGTTCCGCCGCTTCGCGCCTTTCTCAAATGACGAAAAAAACGAACCAGTTTAATATAGACAAACAGCCGTTTACCGAAGAAGAAATTATTGGTTATATTTTAAGCCCGAATCACAAAATATTCCACGCGAAAGCCGCGGATAAATTCGGCGATTACGGAATTGTAATTTTCGCTTTGGCGAATACCGCCGGGGAAAACTGGCACATAAAATCATTGCTTATGAGCTGCCGGATTATCGGACGCGGCGTGGAAACCGCTTTTTTGCACGCTATTTCACAGAAAGCGCAGCGAACCGGCGCGAAGAAAATCACAATAGGGTTTAAAAAAAGCGGCCAAAACCATCCTGCCGAAGAATTTGTAAAAAAATATTTTAATGATAAAATGGCGTCAATCGATGGCTTTACAAATCCGCCTTCGTGGATAAACATCAGATTATTGTAAAAATAAACCATGCTGGAAAATTCTTTAGAAAAAAAATACCCACTTTTTTATAAAACATGCTGTTATCTACGAAACACATTTTTTTATAGGGACATTTTTAGCCTTTGCGAACAAATACCATTTAACTATTCCCTGGCGGAAAAGTTGTGTCAGGATGCGTTAAAAGTTTGTAACTCTGACTGGAATACTTACGCAAAAAAACTGGATAATCTGCTCAAAATAAATATTGAATTTCTGAAATTACAGGCGTCGCTTGAAAAAAATGGGGCATATTTATATTCAACGTTCCGGGAAATTGAAGGCTTGGAGCAGGGATATTTATGGGGGCTTTATTTTTCGCAGATTTTCTGGGCGGCGCATCATCGCGCGTTTAACTTTTTTCTTAAAGAGTTTGTCCGTAAAAGCGGCCGGACAGGCAGATGCTTGGATGCGCCGGTGGGTTCGGGGATGTTTCTTACACAATTTTTATTGACAAATAAAAATTGGAGCGGGGCGGGGGTTGATTTAAGCGCAGCCTCAACGGATTTCGCGGAAAATATTTTCAGGATAAACCGGCTTGCAGGCAGGGTAAAGCTTTTTAATGAAGATTTTCACAAATTCGAGAGCGCGGATATCTTTGAGCGCATTATATGCGCAGAGTTTTTGGAGCATGTTGAAGATCCTGTCGTGGTATTGCGCAAACTAAGGGCGCTGCTGTCTGATACCGGCAAGATATTTCTTACTACGGTAGCGTGGGCGGCATTCATTGACCACATCTATCTTTATAAAAACGTAAGCGAGATTAGGGATCACATATCTCTAAGCGGCCTTAAAATTGAAAAAGAATATATACAAAATATTTTTGACAAAGATAAGGGTAAATTAGAAGATAGTAAAATAGCGCTTAATTATGCGGCAATATTAACTAAATTTACATGAAAACATTTAATCAAATCGCTCAAGAATTATTAAAAATTCCCGCCGGGCAGGTTAGGGATGATATAACGCCAAAAGATGTTCCGGATTGGGATTCAATGAATTATCTGTTTTTTATCTCGGAGCTGGAAAAAGAATTTGATATTTCTTTTACTATGGATGAAGTTTTGAACGCCAAAAGCTTGGGAGAAGTTAAAAATATTATAAAATCAAAAGGCGTTGCACTATGAAAAATATTGCTGATAAATCCATTGATCAAATGTCTATCGGCGACAAATCTTCGTTTAAACGCACTGTCACTAACGAGGATATTATTGAATTTGCCAGAATAAGCGGCGACATAAACCCTCTTCATCTGGATGCGAAGTACGCGGCGTCCACAAAATTCAAAAAACGCATCGCGCACGGGATGTTTTTAGGTGCGCTTTGCTCGCGGTTAGTCGGCGTTTATCTGCCGGGGCGAAGATGCTTGTACTTAAGCCAGGATTTGGTTTTCAAAAATCCGGTATATATTGGGGATACAGTTACCGTTACTGGCAGAGTGAAGCATAAAAGCAATGCCGCGAGAATTATTGAGATTGCCATAGAGATTAAAAATAAAAAAAAGCTCGCTGCTTATGGAACGGCAAAAGTCCAAATATTATAAAAAAACCGCCGTGATTTCAGGCGGATCCGGCTATGTGGGCAGCGCTATCGCGAGGCAATTATCGGCAGACGGATTTAAAGTAGCGCTGCTTTATTTTGGCGCCGTTGAAAGTGATGTTGAAAAAATTATTGCTTCTTTAAACGGTCAAGGGCATAAAGCTTACCGTTGCGATATTCGGGACGAGACGGAAGTTAATAATGCCATAAAAAAAATCGCGGAGGATTTCGGAGAAATTGACGCATGCATCCACGCCGCCGAATCAAAAATTAACCGTTCTTTTTTGCGCGAGCTTTCTGGCAGCCAGTTTAGGCGGCAATTTGAGGCGGGTGTTTTTGGAGGTTTTAATTTTATGAAGGCTTGCGCAAGTTACATGAAAAAGAGCGGAGGCGTGATTATCGGAATAACTTCCTCGTCCGCCAAATCAGGTTCAGTTTACGGGAAAATGGGCGCTTATGTTACTGCTAAATACGCTCTAAGCGGACTTTTGCGGGCGCTGGCCAAGGAATTGGCTTCGGATAATATCTGGGTCCACGAAGTGGCGCCGGGTTTTTTGCGGGGAGGTTTAAACAAAGATTTGCCGGCAGAGATATCCGAATTTCTCTCTAAAAAAAATGATTCCGGCTATCCATCAAGCGTGGAAAACGTTGCGAAAATGGTAGCGTTGCTTTGTTCAGAAAATTGAAGTTATATTACTATAATATTCAGATATTATGGAAAAATTGGACAAACAATTGGAATCGCAGCCAAAAGAAGTAAAATTTTGCGCGCGTTGTGTTGTATCCAATCAGCGGCCGCGCATAACTTTCGGCGCGGACGGCGTTTGCAGCGCTTGCCAGTACGCTTGGAAGAAACATCATGAAATTAACTGGGAAAAGCGCGGAAGGGAATTGGTTGCTTTATGCGACAAATACCGCTCAAAAGACGGCAGTTTTGACGTGGTTGTTCCCGGTTCGGGCGGCAAGGACAGCGGATACACCGCGCATATTTTAAAAACAAAATACGGAATGCATCCCTTGGTCGTGACTTGGGCGCCGTTTATTTATACCGATATCGGCTGGAAAAATTTCCAGAATTTTGTAAAATCTGGATTTACCACAATCAATTGTTTTCCCAACGGAATTTTACATAGAAAACTTGCCAGAATTGCTTTTGAACTTAAGGGTGATGCCTGGGAACCGTTTGCTTTCGGGCAAAAAGCTTACGCTTTCAATATGGCGATAAAATTCGGGATTCCTTTAATTTTTTACGGTGAAAACGGAGAAGCCGAATATGGCGGGTCAACCAAGGACGCCGACAAGTCCTACGAAACGATAGAAAATTGGGAAGAAGTGCATTTTAAAGGAGCGGGGATTGATAAATTACTGCGGGCCGGGCTGAAGATGGGCGTGTTTGACGAAAATGAAATTAAAGACAAAACGTTTGATTTATACCGCCAGCCGCCTTTGCCGGAAATTAAAAAGCTAGGCGCTAGAATGCATTGGCTTTCTTACTATAAAAAATGGGTGCCGCAGGAAAATTTTTATTACGCGCAGAAACACACCAGCTTTGCGGTAAACGAAAGCGGGAGATCCGAAGGCACTTATTCAAAATACGCCAGTTTGGACGATAAAACTGACGGATTCCATTTTTATCTGGCTTTTATAAAATTCGGCATCGGGCGCGCCACGTCTGACGCGGCGCATGAAATCCGCGACGGCCATATTACAAGGGAAGAAGGGGCGGCTTTAGTAAAAAGATACGACGGAGAATTTCCCAAAAAATATTTCAAGGAATTTTTGGAATATCTGGACATTGATGAAAAGCGTTTTTGGGGAATTATAGATTCCTACCGGCAACCTCATTTGTGGGAGCGCGCTGGCGCGAACGGCGAATGGAAACTAAAGCATCAGATAAATTAACATGCCAGAAAATAAACCGGCATTTTTGCAGATAGGGCTAGGCTCCATGGGCAAGCGAAGAATCCGCAATTTATTTGCCAATGGCGAAAAAAATATCATTGGTTTTGATTTGTCGCCGGAAAGGCGGAAAGAAGCGGAGGAAGAATACGGCATAAAAACTATTGATGGTTTAAATAAAATTTCTGATGAAGCTTTTGACTCGGTGATTATTTCCACGCCTCCGAATAAGCATGGGGATTTTATCCGCTGGGCGATTGGCAAGAAAAAACATTTTTTTGTTGAAGTGACTACTTCGGACGATGGATATGAAAATGTTTTTTCCGCCGAAGGCAGACCCGCCTCTGGCGGGGAAAATTTAAATATTGTGATGGCTCCCTCATGCACTTACAGATTTTTCTTGCCGATTAAGATGATGAAAGAGGTAATTGATTCGGGCAAAATCGGCAGGATTTTGTCGTTCCAGCACCATATGGGGCAATATCTTCCGGATTGGCATCCCTGGGAGGACTACCGCAACGTTTATTTTTCAAAAAAAGAGACCGGTGCTTGCCGCGAAATGCTGCCCTATGAATTGATTTGGTTAAATTGGCTCACCGGCTCACAAGTTGGGAAAATTTCTGGTTATATCGGCAAGATTTCGGATTTGGATATGGAGGCGGACGATTTAATTGCGGCTAATCTGCAATACGCGAATAAAGTTGTCGGCAACATTATGATTGATGTTATTTCCCGCAAGCCTTTTCGCACAACCAGAATTTTAGGCAGCGAAGGGGTTTTAGAATGGGAATGGCTGGACCATATTATTAAAATATACGACGCGAAAAGCAAAATTACTGAAACAATAGATGTGCCGAAAGGAAACCCTCATACCGGCTATATTAACGCAGAAGAGATGTACAACGACGAAATCAAAGCGTTTTTAGAAGCGATTTACGGCCGCGCGCCATATCCTTATACTTTTGAGGAAGACCTGCGAAATTTAAAAACTCTTTATAAACTTGAATCGGGCGGGGGAGAAATATGAAAGAATGCTCGGAGATATTCTTTATGTCCCGGCAGGCCAGCCGCACGCGCACACTGCCTCAAAAACCGCGCGCATGCTCATCATAAAAATTCCGGAAAAATAAAAAGACCCCGGCGGATGCTAAGGGGTCAAGAGTTAGAAAAGAATCAATGTCGCTCCTGCGAAAATAATCGCCGCGCCGACGAGGCGTAGGGCGCCATGCTTTTCGCCTAAAAAAAACCAAGCGAGCACAACTGTCCACAAAATTTGAGCTCTTTTTAATGTCCCGACATATGGCACAATCCCATATAAATATCCAGCGTTCATCATCACCGAACCGATGCCCATGAAAAGTCCCAGACCAAAGATTTTCCAGAAGACAACTATGTTGGGGTTTTTCCAATTGCCAGCAACGTTAGAACTCAAAAATATCACGGAGGCTACAAAAAGAAAGGCAAGACTGGAAAAAATCATGGGGTTTGTTGCTAAGACCGCGAGCTTATCAAAGTTGACCGCGACCGCTCCAAGATAAGCTACACCCAAAGCATATCTAGCTCCTTTGCTTGAGGCCAGTCTTAGACAAGGGGTTAGCAAAAAAGCAATTCCGTCATGACGTTTTTCTGGAGTGATTGTTTGCAACCACATCGGAAGGGGATATTTTGCGCCTTTTAGATACAAGAGATATGCGCCTAACGCTATGCAGAGAATCCCGATTCTCCCCCAGAATGTCGGCCATTCTCCAAGAAGCGCGTAAGACATTACTATCACGAACATAGGCATACTTGAAGACAGCGGGGCAACAATTGAGACATCTTCATATTTCATTGCGAGCACGGTTCCGTACAAAATAAAAATGTTCAGAACCGCTGTAACCGCAAAAGGCAGTAAAAACGCGGAGGTCCACACACTAGTTTTTAAAGTGTTTATTCCATTGAACGCAAATTCCAGCAAAAGCGCTGAAATCCCGCAGCCTAACGCGAATAAAACAGCGACTGTGTCTTCATGTATGCCCTCATTTAAAAATTTCTTTTTAATGACGTTTACAATGCCCCAAACAATCGAGCCTCCCACGACGTAGGAATAAAGCACCTCCATGTTATTTTGCATTTCAATCCTCCCTCAAGGCAGATTTTTCTGTATTTGATTGTAAATTATTCTATTAAAAAAGTCAATAACTTGCCCAATTAATGCAGTGATAAACAGTTACTGCGCTCTTTATTTTCTGGTTTAATATAGTGATGAAGAAAATAGCTTATATTTCCGGCAATCGGGCGGATTTCGGGCTGATGACGCCCGTGCTTGAAGCCGTAGATAGAAGCGGTAAATTGTCTCTCAAAGTTTACGCTACCGGCATGCATTTGATGCCCCAATTTGGCGAAACAATCAACGAAGTTAGAAAATATTTTCCAAGCGCCAAAAGCATAGACGCGATTTTTAAAACGGACGACCGTTTGGGCATGGCGAAGTTCGCCGGCGTATTTTCGCAGAAATTGGCGGATGTTTTAAATAAAGATAAGCCGGACATGGTTTTAATTTTAGGCGACAGAGTGGAAATGTTTTCTACGGCCAAGACATGTCTTTATCTTGGCATACCCCTTGCTCAACTCCATGGGGGCGATAAAACTTTTACCGTTGACGAGCCGGCACGGCACGCTATTACTAAACTTTCCCATCTGCATCTGCCTGCCACCAAGGAATCAGCGGAGCGCATCAAAAAAATGGGCGAAGATGAATGGAGGATTCATATTGTTGGCGCGCCGGTGCTGGATGTGATTTTAAACGAGAAATTGCCATCACGCGCGGAACTTTTTAAAAAATTAAATCTTAATCCGAGCGAAAAAATAATTCTGGTAACCCAGCACGCCGTAAGCGAAGAATTTAAAGAAGCCGGCAGACAAATGGAGGAGACTTTGTCCGCGGTAAAATCTTTCGGTTTGCCAGCGGTTGTAATCTATCCCAATACTGACCCGGGCGGCAGAAAAATTATAGAGGTTATTGAAAAGGAAAAATCAAATAAACTTTTACATATTTTTCCGCACATGGAACACAAGGATTTTTTAGGGTTGGAGCGGGAAGCTTCAGTTTGGGTTGGAAATTCCAGCGCTATAATGATTGAGTCGTCATCTTTTAAAACGCCGTGCGTGAATGTGGGCACGCGCCAGCTTGGCCGCCAGCACGGAGATAATGTTATAAATGTCGGCTATAATAGAAATGAAATTAAAAAAGCAATAAAGAAATCTTTGCATGATGAAAAATATTTGGCGGGGCTTAAAACAATAAAAAACCCATGGGGCGACGGCAAAACCGGCCCGCGAGTCGCCAAGATTCTGGAGGATTTGGAAATAAATTCCAAACTGCTCACCAAACAGATAACTTATTAACCATTTGCATACGAATTTGACAAAAAATTGTAGCCGTGCTACATTTTTTTTGTAGTAAAATTGTTCATTGAGAAAGGAGTTCAGTATGAAAGGAAACTTAAACTGGTTTTGGCAGTCTGTGATTGCCATGATTTTTCTCGTGCCGGCGTGGCTGTCAATAGGATTTTTCAACCGCAATTTTCAAGTAAGGCCGGAAGTGTTTTTAACCTGGTTCGCGCTTGGGATTGCTATCGCGTCCGGACTTTTCGGAGCGCCGTCGCTCGGCTCGCTTTTGCCTTCTTGGCGGGTAGCGTGCACTATTCTATTGTTGGGCCTTATCCTCGGCGGCGTCGCGAACATCCAAATATTCAGGGCGGTGGACAGCGCGCCAAATCCCGGTTTGCCGGTGGCTATTGCAAATGTCGCAAGCGTGGGAGTTTTTATCGTTGCGGCTTTGCTTGCCAAGTGGATGCCCGATTATTTCGACCACGTAAAAACTGATCCCTGGGCGTTCTTGGGGATCTTTCTCACGATAATTGGCGCGACGCTAATCTCAATAAGGCGGTAAAACTATATTGCAAAAGGAAAGGGGGCGGAGAGTTAGAAATAGCTCTCTTTTTTATTGCAACTGATTTTATATTTTGTTAGTTTAAAGATTATTACAATGAAAGATTTAATTATCAGCGGATACAAAGTTAATTACGGTCTGCCGCCTTTTATTATCGCGGAGGGCGGGGTTAACCATAATAGCAATTTAGATTTGGCTTTGAAATTGATTGACGCGGCGGCGGAAACCGGAGCGGATGCGATTAAATTTCAGACTTGGAAGACAGAGCAGTTGGTGACCAAGGCCGGCAAGATGGCCGATTATCAAAAACGGAACACCGGCAAAGAAGAATCGCAATTTGATATGTTAAAAAACTTGGAACTGAAAGAGGAGTGGTACCCAACTTTAATTAGCCGCGCGAAAGAAAAAGGGATTATTTTGCTTTCAACGCCGCACGGTGGCAATGAGTCGGTTGATTTGCTGGAATCCTACGATTTCCCCGCTTTTAAAATTGCCTCCGGCGATATTACCAATCTGCCACTTTTGGAATACGCCGCAAAATTAAACAAGCCAATGCTGATTTCAACCGGCATGTCCACTATGGATGAAATTAAAGAAGCGGTGGAAACGGTAAAAAACGCCGGCAACGACCAAATTCTTATTTTTCATTGCACGACGGATTATCCATTGGCGCCGGAAAATGTAAATTTGCGCGCCATCCAAACTTTCATGAAAGAGCTGGGCGTGCTCATTGGTTATTCCGACCACACCTTGGGATCGCAAGTGCCGATAATGGCGGCGGCTTTAGGCGCGTGCATTATTGAAAAGCACTTCACGCTTGATAGAAATATGCCGGGGCCGGACCAAGTTGCTTCCATGGAGCCGAAAGATTTTAAAGAAATGGTGGCAGCTCTCAAACAAACCCCAATCATTATGGGTTCCGGAAAAAAGGAGCCGTTAAAACCCGAGCTTCAGTATTTGTCTGTTGCAAGAAAGAGTATTGTTGCGACGCGTGATATTAAAGCCGGCGAAAAATTCACACGCGAAAATCTAACCATCAAACGCCCCGGCACCGGCATGCATCCAAGGGAGTTTAAAAATATTCTCGGCAAAACCGCGGCGCGGGACATACCGCAAGATACTCTGCTTGGCAGAGATATGATTTTGTGACTAAAATAAGGCTAAATACGTTTAATTTATGTGGCGAAAAAGAGGTTCAAAAACTGGAAAGCGCCTAAGATTCTGCATGGCAAGCCGACCAAATACAATTGGCTGGTTTTGCGCCCCGAAGGATTGAAACTTGGCAAAAACACCGATATCGGCGCGTATACTTTAATCGCGGCGCACTACGGCGTGGAAATAGGAGACGATGTGCAAGTTGGTTCGCATTGCTCGCTTTATTCTTATTCAACAATTGATAATAAGCAGGGGAAAATTACTCTTAAAAAAAATTGCCGCGTTGGAACTCATAGCTCAATAATGCCCGGAGTAACAATTGGCGAAAATACTATTGTTGGAGCACACAGTTTCGTAAACAAAGATTTGCCGCCGAATGTTATCGCGGCGGGGACGCCGGTTAAAATTTTAAGAAAATTGCCGGAAAACTAGCAATATGCCAAAAACCAAGTCAAAAAAAACCAGAATACTGGGAATCTGCTCGGATGTTTTTATAACATCCGCGGTTTTATTGGAAGACGGTAAAGTGATTGCCGGAGCGCCGGAGGAAAGATTTAACAGGCAGAAACTTTATAGAGGGTTTCCTATGCAAGCTGTTAAGTATTGCTTAAAAGAGGCGAGATGCAGTCTGGAAGACATTGATATCGTTGCTTTAGGATGGAATCCGGGACTTCATATTAAACCGTCAAGCATGCGATTCGGGCAGGTGCTTCGCTGGCGCGGGGAGCATTTTCACACCGTTCCTCACGCTCTTTTATCACTTGCCAAAACAACCAAGGTTGATTATGTTGAGCAGTCCCTAAAACAGCTTAAAAACGATATTAAAATTGTTTACGTGACCCATCACAATTCTCATGCAGCCAACGCGTTTTTTCTTTCTCCGTTTAAAGAGAGCGCGATACTGACAATTGACGGCAGAGGTGAAGAGGATACTGCCGGATTTTTTGTCGGCAAGGGAAATAAAATAGAGGAATTAAAACTTGTAAAACTACCCCATTCTTTGGGCTTGTTTTACGGCGCCTTTACTGATTTTTTGGGATTTGCTCCGCATTCAGATGAATGGAAAGTAATGGCTCTTGCCGCCCGCGACTTTCCGCAAAATAAATATTACGAAAAAATGAAAAATCTCGTTTCATTAAATCGCGACGGCACGTTTGAACTTGATTTAAGCTATTTCCATTATTATTTAAACGATCGGCAAGCCTTGTATGCGCCAAAAATGGTAAAATTATTCGGTCCTCCGCGCATTGCGGATTCCGCGATTACGGAAAGGCATTACGAGATTGCAAACGCGCTGCAAAGAGTATCGGAGGAAACCGTTATTCACATGTTAAATTGGCTCCATAAAAAAACAAGCATGGAAAACCTTGTCGTCAACGGAGGTTTTTTTATGAACTCCGTATTTAATGGGAAAATCGCCAATGTGACAAAATTTAAAAATGTTTTTGTATCTTCCTGTCCCGATGACAGTGGCACGTCTTTGGGCGCGGCGCTTTATGCGTATCATCACATCGGCGGCCAAAAAAAGCGCGAAGAGCAAGCGCACAATTATTACGGCCCGCAATTTAGCAATGGGGAAATTAAAGAAGCTTTAGATAAATACAAGGTGAATTATAAATACATCGGCGATATAGAAAAATATACTGCGCGCCTGATAGCTGCCGGAAAAATCGTCGGCTGGTTTCAGGGGCGCATGGAGTTTGGCCAGCGCGCTTTGGGGAACCGCTCTATTCTCGCGGACCCACGGGATCCTCTAATGAAGGACAAAGTTAATAAAGCGGTGAAATACCGTGAGACATTCCGTCCATTTGCCCCGTCAATTTTGGAGGAGCGCGTAGCGGAATACTTTGAGTGCGATAAAAGTGCGCGGGTGCCGTTTATGGAAAAGGTTTTTCTGATCAGGTCGCAAAAAAGGCAAATTATTCCGGCGGTAACACACATAGATGGTTCTGGCAGACTGCAGACGGTGAGCAAACAAACAAACTCGCGTTTTTACAAACTTATTAGCGAATTTGAGCAAATAGCAAAAGTGCCAATAGTGCTGAACACCTCTTTTAACTTAAAGGGGGAAGCAATAGTTTGCAGTCCAACCGACGCTATTCGTACTTTTTATTCTTGCGGCTTAGATGCTCTGGTGCTAAGCAATTATCTAGTGGCCAAATAAATTTTTGTTTATATGAATATATTATTATTCGGCGGGACCGGTTTTATAGGAGAACATCTTGCTAAAAAACTTTCTGCGAGGAAAGATTGTAAGATTACGTCGGTGGGGAGCTCAAATATCAATGAAGGCAATTATTTAGACGCCGAAGTAATTGTGGTGTTGACTCAGCCGGGGACGGCGGTTAGAGACGTTTTAATCCCGAAAATCACAGCGTCTAAAAAATTAAAGAAAATTATTTATCTTTCCTCTCTGCTTATTTATCCGGATTCCCCTCGCCCGCAGAATGAAAAAGTTGTACCTATGCCGGCCACTGAATATGAACGGAGCAAATATAAGGAAGAATTAAAAATCTCTCGTTTCGCGAAAACAATTGGATGCTCATTAACGGTTATAAGAATGGCCAATGTTTATGGAGATATAAAAAATCTCGGCATTCTTAACAATATTTTTTTATCGCTTATACACGGACACGATTTTATTATCCGTGGAGATGGTAATAAAATAGTTAGGGACTATGTATTTGTTGAAGATGCGGCCGGACTAATAGAATTTTTTATTTTTTTAAAACAAAAAAACCAGCGCGAAGTGGTTAATGTTTCTACCGGCAAGGGATACACTGTGCGGGATTTGATTGGAATGGTAGAAAATATTACCGGCAAAGAGGTATATTTTAAAGTTGGCAGCCCCACGCCTGAAAAAAAGTTCAGCATAGGAGACAATAAAAAAATGCTTAAACTCACAAATTATAAATTTAATTATAGTTTGCACGATGGCTTACAGATAGCTTATAAAAATTATTTAAGATACTACAAACATTACGCCAGCGCCCATCCGTATATTGCAGCCAGAGAAAAAAAATATGTTATGGAAGTTTTGAATTCTGGGATTTTAAGCATGGGCCACAAATTGAAAGCGTTTGAAAAAAAATTCGCTGAGTTTGCAGGTACTAAGTATGCTTGCGGGGTTTCCAGCGGAACCGCTGGCTTACATTTGGCGCTCTTGGCGGCCAAAATTGGCTCGGGGGATGAAGTTATTACTACCCCATTTTCTTTTGTGGCTTCCGCCAATGTAATTTTGTATGTCGCCGCGAAGCCGGTTTTTGTGGATATTGATCCTATAACTTACAACATTGATCCAAATAAAATTGAAAGCGCTATTACAAAAAAAACTAAAGCAATTTTAATAGTGCATATTTTCGGCCAGCCGGCTGATATGCATCCTATTTTACAAATTGCTCAAAAATATAATTTGAAAGTTATAGAAGACGCTTGCGAAAGTCTCGGAGCAACTTACAAGGGCCGAAAAGCGGGTACTTTCGGCGAATCGGCTGTTTTTGCTTTTTATCCCAATAAGCAGATGACTACCGGTGAGGGCGGGGTAATTGTGACAAACAGCAAAAATATTTATAGGCTATGCGCTAGTTTGCGCAATCAGGGACGGTCCGAAAATATGCAGTGGCTCGACCATAAATATCTCGGCTATAATTACAGGATGGACGAAATGAGCGCCGCGGTTGGCTTAGCGCAATTGGAAAAGTTGGACTGGCTGCTCAAAGAAAGAAAAATAGCAGGTTGGTATAATAAATTTTTAGCGCCGTATAGCGATTTAGTTCAAGTTCCGCAAGTGCACAAGTATAATACTCACACCTGGTTTGTTTACGTTGTTCGCATAAAAAACATTCCTGACGGCAAGGCGGGTAAAAAAGTGAATCGGGATAAAGTTATTGAGTATCTTAATGAAATTGGCATAAGCACGAAACCATATTTGCCTTCAATTCATCTTTTGAGTTTTTATAAAAAATCTTTCGGGTTCAAACCGGGTGACTTTCCGGTATGCGAAGCGGTTAGTAATAGTGCAGTGGCCCTGCCGTTTTATATAGGTCTTAAAAAAGCGGACATAGAATATATTTCCAAAACATTAGCGGAAGTTATACAAAAATATGCTAAACGAGTTTAAAAATAAAAATATTTTGGTAACTGGTGGCACTGGCTCCATTGGTTCTGAAATTGTGCACCAGCTTTTAAAATTTAGTCCCAAAGTTATCCGTGTTTTCGCTCGCCATGAAGACAGACACTACCAGCTTATGAATGAGTTGGGCACTGAAAATGAGAGATTGCGTTTCGTGGTTGGAGATATCCGCGACAAAGATCGTTTAAGAATGGCCATGGAAGGAGTTGACGTTGTTTTTCATGCGGCTGCTTTGAAACAGGTGGCTATGTGCGAATATAATCCTTTTGAAGCGGTAAAAACCAATATTATTGGCACGCAGAATATCATAGAAGCAGCTAGAGATTTAAAAATTCCAAAAGTAATTGGAATTTCCACGGATAAAGTAGCCGAGCCAGAAGGAATTTTGGGCGTGTCCAAACTTATGGCCGAAAAATTGTTTTTATCTTCTTTTTATTACAGGGGAGACAAAAAAACGAAATTTGCTTGCGTGCGTTTCGGAAATGTTTTGGGAAGCCGCGGCAGTTTACTGCCCTTGCTTAAGAAACAAATCGCGGCTAACGGCGAGGTGGCAATTACAGACCAGAAAATGACGCGTTTTGTGATGACTGTGCCACAAGCTGTAAATTTGATTCTTTCGGCAACCAATATGATGCGCGGGCATGAAATTTTTGTACTGAAAATGCCAGCAATTCGTTTGGTTGACTTAATTAAAGCCGCGGTAAACTATTACGCCCCTATTTTTGGTAAAAAATCTTCAGATATCAAGATAAAAACAATCGGCAGACGCGCTGGTGAAAAAATCCACGAAAAATTATTGGCTGATTACGAAGTACCCAGAGCCTTGGAATCTGGAGAAATGTATATTCTGACCCCGCACGAAACAGTGGCCCGTAGCCAGTATAAAGAACATTATCTGGCCGCTCAAGTAAAAGTTGGAAGCAAGGCTTTGTCGTCCCAATACGCACCTAAGCTTTCTAAGATCCAGCTTGAAGCCATGATCAAAGAAGCCGATGCTCACCAAATTTAGCGAAAAATTAAATCTACTCAACTTATTTAAAAAAGCATTCGGCCAATATAAGTCGGAGATTATCTTACTAACAATCCTCTCTTTTGTTAGTGGATTTTTGGAAAGCATTGGAATTAACGCTATTATTCCTTTATTCTCTTTTCTAAATAAAGACCAGGCACCCGGCGTGGATTTTATTTCCCGAGCCATTGAAAAGTTTTTTTTATACGCGCATTTAAAATATACTCTGGTTTCTTTGCTCGTCTTTATAATTTTGCTTTTTATAATTAAGGCGGCCATTCTTTTCTGGGCTAACTACGTAGCTACGCGCGCAACCGCTTCTTTTGAAACTAAAATCAGAAATGAACTTTTTTCAGCCATATTAAAAGCCGATTGGCCATATCTTTCGGCGGAGAAAGTAGGATATTTAGATCAATCTTTGACCAACGACGTAGACCAGAGCTCTAAACTTTTGACTTACATCAGCGCTTCTATAATAGTTCTGGCCAATTTAATTGCTTACGGTCTTTTGGTTGTGAATATTTCCTGGATTGTGGCACTTTTTACAATGGCTTTTGGAGGAATAGTGCTTTTTTCTTTAAAACCGCTTTTCCGCAGAAATATAGCTGTTTCAGCGGAAATGGGCAGGCTTTACAAAGAATTGGCGCATTACGTAAACGAAAATATAATGGGAATGAAAGCAGTAAAAGCTTCTTTTGTGGAAGAAAAAATAACAGAGCGAAGCAATAAATATTTTGAGGCAATAAAGAATTTAAATTTGCGCGTGGCAGCGTTAAGAAACGCAACTACTGCCTTGCTCCAGCCGGTCGGCTTAATTTTTGTTATTGCCGTATTTATATTTTTTTATAAAATGACTGCTTTTAATTTCGCCGCGTTCGCCGTGATAGTTTACGCTATAAATAAAGTTTTTGCCTATATTCAGCAAGCTCAATCCAATTTGCATACCATTAACGCGCAAGTGCCTTACCTTGCTAGCGTATTGGAATACAAAAATAAAGCAAAAAAACACGAAGAGCGTGATTTGGGCACAGCAAGCTTCCATTTTCAAAAAAAGTTGGAATTCAGAAATGTTGGTTTTTCTTATAAAAATAGAGAAGAAAATGTTTTAAATGGAGTTTCTTTTTCTATAGATAAAGGCGGAATGGTTGGTTTGATAGGTCCTTCCGGAGCTGGAAAAACCACAATAGTGGATTTGATTTTGCGGCTTTACTTGCCGCAGGATGGCGAGATTTTAATTGATGGAAGAAATATAGCAGATATTCGTATGGAAGACTGGAGAAAAAATATCGGTTATGTTTCGCAAGAGATTTTTTTATTGAACGATACGATTGAAAACAACATAAAATTTTATAGCGACGCGATTACTGAAAAAGATATGATAGAGGCCGCGCGCCAGGCCAATATTTACGATTTTATAAATTCGCTTCCCATAAAATTCTCAACTGTCGTGGGCGAGAGGGGGATTTTACTTTCGGGCGGGCAAAAGCAAAGAATTATTTTAGCAAGAGTCCTCGCGAGACATCCCCAGATTCTGGTTTTGGATGAAGCCACCAGCGCCCTTGATAACGAATCGGAAATTTTTATACAAAAATCAATCGAGAGTCTAAAAGGAAAAATAACAGTTCTAGCCATAGCTCACCGCTTATCCACGGTGAAAGTTTCAGATAAGCTTATCGCACTGGATGAAGGGAAAATTATTGAAGAGGGCGTGCCCGCGGAGCTTCTCCAAAATAAAGACTCTTATTTCTTTAGAGTATATAATTTAAAAAATTAGATTATGCGTTTATTTTTAATAACCTGGATCGGAAAAGAATTCGGCCTTGCCGAAGTTGTAAAAGCGCTTAAACAAAAGCATAAGATTGTATATTGGGTAGGCGCGCATTCACGCGAAAAAATCAGCAGCCAAGATTTTTCCGGGACTATTTTCCATAGCCACGACGATGCCCTGAAAGCTATTCCGGCTAAGGAGGTCGGAAATTTTTTGTTTGACCCGCCAAGCGCCGAACTTTTGGAAAAACTTTTAGGTACAGAATCGGAAACGCTCACAATGATGAGCAAAACTTTTGAGAATATGTCTGTCAATGAACGTAAGCATCTCTACTATGATTATGTAAGATACTGGGACGGAGTAGTTAAAAAATTAAAACCGGACGCGATTATATTCCCAAATGTACCTCACAGCGTCTACGACTTTGTTATTTATGGATTAGCCAAGTTTTATGGGATAAAAACGATTATTTTTGAACTGACGCGGGTGAACGATCGGTGTCTGGTGATCAGCGATTTCGCCGTGGGCAGCAGCTTTTTGAAAACGGAACTTAAAAAAAACGAAAACAAGCATTTTTCTGTTGAAGACTTACCCTCGGACATCCATGCCTATTATGATGCGCAGATTAGTTTTAAAGCGAATATTCGGCCGCAAGACATTGTCGAGCTTTCAGAAAAGTATTCCGGGCTCAAAGCTTTAAAAGTAAAAGCGCGTTCTTTTTGGACTACGGTCACCGTACTTAAAGATTTGTCTGTTTTTACAAAAATAATCACTTACTTGCCGCGAAAATTCAGATCCAACCAAAAAACGGAGTATTTAAGTTTGGCAAAACCTGCTGATCTTTCCAAAAAATTTGTTTACGTCCCTTTGCAATACCAACCTGAATGCACCACTAGCCCATTGGGCGGAGTATTCGTGGATCAATTGCTTATGATTGAGATACTTTCAGCGGCTTTGCCGGCCGGATGGTTAATTTACGTAAAAGAACATCCTTTGCAATGGAAACCCAGAGGCCTGGATTATTTCAGCTACCGCTACCGTGGTTACTATAAAGCCATAGCAGATTTGCCTAACACGCAGATTATTCCTTTAGAAACTGACAGTCTTACGCTAATTGATAAATCCCAGTGCGTCGCTTCCGTAAATGGCACTGCTGGCTGGGAAGCGTTGCTTAGAAACAAACCTTCTCTAGCGTTCGGTTATGCCTGGTATCGCGATTGCCCGGGTGTTTTTAAAATAAACGACGTCCGATCTTGCAGTATCGCGCTTGAGGTTATAAAAGCCGGGCTTTTTGTGGATAGCCAGCAAATTATTAGTTATCTCTATAGTTTTGGTAAGATAAGTATAAACGGCTTCAGAGAGCAATATTGCCAGGATGTCTCTCCTATAGACGTCACGGAAAACATTAAAAATCATATTAACGCGATAAATTTAGCTTTAGAAAAAAATGAATTATAAATTTTTGTCAAAAATTCTTTTAACTTCCGGTCTTATCTATTCCGCTCTGATTTTCATTATTTTCCCGAAATGGACCATAGACGACGCTTATATTATTTTCCGATACGCGGAAAACTTCGCCAATCAAGGAGTGCTTACTTGGAATGTTGGAGAACCTCCGATTGAAGGATATACCGGAGTTTTGTGGACGGTGGTTTTGGCAGGATTTATAAAGCTCGGATTTTCACCGATTACCATAAGTCATGTTGCAGGCATTTTAATGTTTTTTGCGGGATGGCTTTTGCTTTTTCTTTGTTTAAGAAAATTAAATTTACCAGATTTAATCTCGGGCATTATCTTGCTTCTCTATGCCACTTCGCCCATACTGTTTACGCACGCTTTAAGTGGATTGGAAACCTCGCTTTTCATTAATGCTATTTTGCTTTCTTTTTATTTTTTGCTTGATGCGAAAGAAACGCCTTTATTTTTATCTTTGCTTTTTGCGAACTTGGTGCGGCCGGAAGGTGCGGCACTAGCCACGGCTTTTGTAATCGCAACCGGTATTTCTAAATTTAAAAATGAGCGGGAAGATTTTAAATTTTGGTTTTGGAAATTTCTTTTCTTTTATTTCTTCCCGGCGCTGATTTATTTTATTTGGAGGGCGAATTACTACGGCGCGCTTTTGCCAAATACTTTTTACGCCAAGGAAGGCAATGGCATATCCCTTGATAATTTGATTGATATCTCCAGATTTTTGAGAACATTTTTTGCAATTCCTATTTTAGCCGCGGCGTTACTTTTGTCTTTTGAAGCCGATTGGCTGTGGGAACGTATCAAAAGCGAGTGGGTAAAATTCAAAAATTCACAAATATTTAATGCTTTTTGGGGCGCGATTATATTCATGATTTTATTAGTTGCCGTTTTGGCCCGCACGCACCTGCTTACCAATTTTTCCACGCGTTTTTATACTCCGCTTATGCCGGCATTTTGGCTGGGTTTAGGATATTTATTCGGCTTGGGATTTTTAGCTCTAAACGAATTCAAAAATAAAAAAACTCTTAAGTACAAATTGACAATCTGTTTTTTTTTGGTTTTGAGCGTTTACCAAATTTTATTTCAAGTCGTTAAATTGAAAGACGAAATGCAGTTTGCCCGCGTTCAGCTTACTTTGCAGGAAACTGAACATAATTTAATCGGCCGAGAATTAAAAAATATTATTCCGCCATCGGAATGGCTGGTAGTTTACACAGACGCCGGGGCGATGCCTTATTTTTCAAAACTTAAAACCGTAGATTTTGGGGCGCTAAATGACCCGTTATTGGCGCGCGGCAATTTATCTCCAAAAGAAAAAATTGATTATTTTTATTTAAAAAATCCGGGAGCAATAGTTTTTACAAGCGAAAATAAAGACAAGTTGGAATATGGCGCGGAAGCGGAATCAATTTCCAATGATTTGAGATTTAAAAATTACATTTTATATAAAAAATATTTTTCCACTATTCCCAATCTTGAATATCACCAATTTGTGTATTTAAGGAAAGACTTATATCATAAATAACATGTCGCAGAAAACAATAGACATCATTGTTAAAATAGTCAAAATCGGGCTTTTTATTTTGCCAGCACTATCTCTAATTGTGGCCGGCAATTTTTTTGCAAATATGTTTCTGCCGGGAGTGGGCGACTTATTTTTCCCGTTCATTACCGGCAAGAATTTTTTCTTCCGCATAGTTGTTGAAATTTTATTTGCTCTGTGGGCAATCGCTGCCATTTTTGATAAAAAATACCGCCCGCGCACCTCGCCGATTTTTTGGGCAGTTTTGGCTATAGTGGGGGTTTTAACGCTTTCTACGATTTTCGGCGAAAATCCATATCGCAGTTTTTGGTCAAACTACGAGAGAATGGAGGGGCTAGTGACACATCTTCATCTTTTGGCATACTTTATAATCTTGATCTGCATGTTTAAAAATGAAACCGATTGGCGGAGATTTTTTTATTCTTCTATCGCGGTGAGTTTCATAATTACCGCCTATTCTTATCTTCAATTCATGGGTAAATTGGAGATTCATCAATCTAGCGATCGTTTAGACGCTACTTTGGGAAACTCTACTTATCTGGCCATTTTTTTGATTTTTAATATTTTTCTCGCGGCTTATTTTTTATTTAAACCTGCCCGCCAATTGGCCCGCCTTGCCGTCGGGCAGGCAGGCGGGGAGCAAAGAATCTGGATACGGAGTATCCTGGCCTTCGTTATCATTATGGAAATCCCGGTTGTTTTTTTTACCGCGACTCGCGGCGCGATTTTGGGTCTTATTGGGGGCGCTGTCCTTTTTTCTATCTTAATAGTATGGCTAGAAGGGAGCCGACGTTCTAAAATTTTAGCTGTTAGCGTAGTCGGCGTAGTTTTGGTACTTTTTGGTACTTTCTTTGTTTTAAAGAATACGGATTTCATCAACAAAAATTATGTGCTCAAACGTTTTACCGATATCTCACTGAAAGAACAAACAATTAAATCGCGGTTCACTATTTGGGGCATGGCTTTGGAAGGATTTAAGGAACATCCAATTTTGGGCTGGGGGCCGGAAAATTTTAATTTGGTGTTCAATAAATATTACAAGCCCCAACTTTGGCCGCAGGAACCGTGGTTTGACAGAGCGCATAACGTTATTTTTGATTGGCTGATTCACGGCGGTATTTTGGGACTTCTGGCTTATTTGGGCGTTTTTATTTTGAGTCTCTATACACTTTGGAAGAAACAGCAGGATAAGTTGGCCAAAGCTATTTTTACCGCGCTTTTCGCCGCCTATTTTTTTCATAACTTGTTTGTTTTTGATAATCTCACATCTTATTTCATGTTTTTTGCAATACTTGGGTTTATCCATTTTTTGGAAATTAAATCTCTACCGCAAATGGATTCGTCAAAGAGTGCTTCTCCTTTTCAATATATTGCTGTAGTCATTGTGTCTGTCGCGGTGATCTTTTCTTTGTACTTCGTAAATATAAAACCTCTTTTAGCAAGCGAAGCGCTCCTCAATGCTTTAAAAGATATGGCAGTTTCGGCCCAAAACGTGGATGTGATTTTGGGTGATTTTGATAAAGTTTTTGAATACAAAACTTTCGGCAATGGCGAGGCAAGAGAGCAATTTAGCAGTTATGCCAGCAATGCTATTACCTTTGATATTTCTAACGACCTTAAAATTAAAATCATACAGAAAGCAATTTCAGAAATGGAGCGCCAGATTGTTGACAACCCCAAAGATGCCCGGTCATACCTTTTTCTTTCGGCACTTTATCTAAAGGGCGGAAAGATAGATGACGCTCTTAAAATTTTGGATAAAGCGCAGGAATTATCTCCTAAAAAACAACAAATCTTTTTTTTGATGGCCGATATTTTGATAAGCAAAGGAGACAATAAAAAAGCCTTTGAGGTTTTAAAAGAGGCTTATGATTTCGCCCCGGCTTACGGCGAAGCCGCTAAAAATATGGCTTTGGTCGCCATACTGAATAATCAAAGCGACTACGCCGAGGAAGTCCTGATGAAAACTTTCGGCAAGAAAATCATTAAAGACCAAAATTTGCTTACGGCCTACGCCCGAGCGGGGAATTTTCAAAAAGTAAGAGACATCTGGCTTTTATTTATTGAAAAAGAGCCTCAAAACGCCCAATACCGCGTGAATCTGGCCGCGACTTTTATGCAGTTGGGGGAAAGGCAGAATGCCATAAAAGAACTGCAAAAAGCCATAGAAATAAATCCGCAATTTAAAGAGCAAGGGGAGCAATTTATAGAAGAAATTAAAGCTGGACGGAATCCATAACTTATCCACAGGCTGGTGTTTTGTGTTTTATATCTTTATTCTGTTATATTGAAATCAGTCTTTTAAAGCGTCGATGCTTTATTTTATAAGCTTTTATTGATTTAGATTTATGAACAGATTTTTTATAAACAAAAAAGAGTCTATCGCTATCACACTTGCGGGCTTGGCTTCCGTTTTGCTTGTTGCCGGCATAGTTTATTCGTCAACCATCGGTACCAATATAAGTACCGGCGGCACTCTTACGGCAACTGGGGCTACTTCATTAGGCAACACGCTCGGCGTTACCGGCCTTTCTACTTTAGCAGGCTTTATTTCCACCGCCTCATCTTCCGTAGCGGCTAATTTTAACGTAGCCGGACCCTTGAGCGCCTCGTCAACTTTAACGGTAAATGGCAAGTTAACGACTGATAACTTTATCGGCGCGAATGGCACTGCTACTCCGGCGGCGGAATTCTCCGCAACTGGCACTGGAACTACAACTGCATATCTTGATACCAGTGGCACTAAGAAAGGAAGCTGTATTGAGTTGGTAAGCGCGACTAGCACCGTTTGGAGAATGTACATCGGCGCGAATGATAGGGGTACCACTACCGATACAGGAAGTCGTAGCGGAGAAGGTTTCGTCGTAGCTATTTGGGAAAAAGGTTCCTGCAAGTAAACTTGACAAGTAAATAATTGCAAAATTACTTATGAAAATTTATTTAAAAGTTTTCGCTGCGCTTCTGTCAGTTCCTTTCGCTTTTGCTAACGCTACCAATGACGTTACTTTAACTACTGAAGCCATCATTAACGTAAGCGGATACAATTGGACTGTGAGCGGAAACAGCGCCGTCATAGACTCCATAACCGTGAATAGTAACAGTTTTAGTTTAACTATGTCGGCCGGGCAAACTTTAAAGTTGGCTTCTTCGGATAGAATCACATTAACTGTGCCGCAGCCTGCTTCTATCCAAACAGGAGTAACATGCAATTCATCTGAAAGCACTTATACAATAACCAATCCTTCCGGAGGGGCTACTGTAACTTTTACCGTTGACGCTAATACCACGGTCTGCGTTGTTAGCGGCGGAGGTGGCGGCGGAGGTGGCGGAGGTGGCGGCGGAGGAGGTGGCGGCGGCGCGCCTGTAGTTCCTCCTCAAACCGGAATAACAGCGCCTGTTCCGCCAGTTATTGCCGCGCCCCAGGTTCCAGCGGCAACCATTGCCCAGCCATCGCCAGTAGCCCAAGAAGTAAGCCCTATATTTAATGAAGATTTGGTTTTAGGCGATAAAGGTGTGGACGTTGAGCGTTTGCAAACCCTTCTTGCCAGGGATAGCTCAATTTATCCAGAAGGCATCGTAAGCGGTAATTTTGGCCAGCTTACGCAAAAAGCAGTGAAAAAATTCCAAGCGAAATACGGCATTTCTCAAGTCGGCCGAGTAGGTCCCGTGACTCGCGCTAAGCTTGCGGAAGTATTTGGCGAAGGCCAAACGCCAGTAGCTCCAGCGCCTGCTGCCACACCGGCTCCAGCGACTCTTTCATCGACTGCAAGCCTTACAAAAGAACTTAGCCCGGGCGCGAAAGGCGATGACGTAAAAGCTTTGCAGGAATACTTAGCAAAAGACAAAGATATTTATCCTGAAGGTTTAGTAACGGGTTATTATGGGCCTATGACTACCGCGGCAGTTAGGCGTTTCCAGGCAAAATACGGCATCTCGCAAGTTGGAAGAGTTGGCCCCGCAACTTTACAGAAGCTCCAGGAACTTATGAGCGGAGTAGTGCCGGCCCCAACGCAGACACTGGCTCCGGAGCCTGCGCCTACGCCAGTTCCAACTCCCGCACCTGTGCCAGCTCCGGCCCCGACGCCGTCTTCAAGTGAAGTCCCGTGGTTCTTGCAACTCACGCCCGCTCCTGTAGCGCAATAAGTTTTCTGAACAAAATAAAACCACCTCCGCTAACGCTAAACGGGGGTGGTTTTTTTATACAGAGTCTCGGTTTCTTTCAGCATCTTTTCAAACGAGAATTTTTGGGAAACTTTCTTTTTGGACACTTTGCCATATTTTTTTCTAAGCTCGGGATTTTCTATTAAAATTTTTAGGGCTTCCGCTAGTGCTTCTGGATTTTTTGGTTTTACCAAAATTCCGCCAATTTGGTTTTCAACTATTTCCGGGAGCCCGCCTACATGGTTGGCTACGACTGGCAATCCCGCCAGACCCGCCTCAATCAGCGCGTAAGCCAAAGCTTCGGTTGTGGACGGCAGAATAAAAATATCAAAAGCTTTTAAATAAATTGCCGCGTCCGGCACAAATCCGACGATGAAAACTTCATTCTCCAAATCCAGGGCGGTTATTTGCGATTTTAATTTTTGTTCGTTTTCTCCTCCTCCCAGAATAAAAACTTTAAATTTGCGTCCGGATGCTTTAAGCAGGCTAGCAGTTTCAATCAAATAGTTAAGTCCTTTATTTTGAGTGAGCTCCGCAATTGTTCCTAGCCATAGAAACTCGCTAGCTTCCGCCTCAGTTTTATTTAAGAGGGCCTGCCTCGCCGACGAATCAAGGCGGGCAAGATCAGCCAATTTCCGCCGTGCCTGGCTTTGTTTTAAAAATCGTGGAGGCACAACCCCGTTATATATCAGAAAAAATTTGTGTTTTGAAAATGGGAAATACATACCTTGGTTGAATACCGCGCGAGAGACGGCGATCACACAATCGCAAAATAAAACTGAAAGCAACTGCAAAAAATAAATAATGACCCTGGTGAAATAAAAACGGTCGTCATTGAAACCCCAGCCGTGGGCGGTGAAAATAGTTTTTGGTTTATAGTCTTTAGTTAATAGTTTGGCGATGAATGCCGCTACAGCTCCCAAGCCACCGATCTTGCTGCTGTTTAAATGTATAATGTCTGGGCGTTCACTTTTAAAAATTTTAAAAAGAACGAAAAGCGATAAAAATTCTTTTATGACGCTGATGTCGCGCTGTAAAAACGGGATTGGTATAGTATGTATGCCGGCGCTGTTGAGTTTTTCAATTAAGATGCCATCTCCACCAACGGCAACGGCCACTTCAAACATTTCTTTATCCAGCGAAGTTGCGATATCATAAACGTATCTTTGTGCCCCGCCCCAGCTTGATTTGGTGATTACGTATAAAATTCTTATTTTTTTATTTGATTTCGGCATGTATAACTGGAATATTAAATCTCGATTGCTTGTAATTATTTTGCTTTTGGGAGATCTCATATCATTTTCCCTGGCTCTTTGGGTATCCCTGACTATCCGCTATTTTTTTGTGCCTTATGGCAGCTATTTGCGGTCCTACCAGTTTCTTTTGGGAAATAATTTTTTACCCTTTACCTTGGTTTTTTTGCTTTGGGTGCTGGTTTTTTATCTCTCCGATTTTTACAGCACTTTGATAATAGGCTACCGCTTGTCTCTGGCTCAGAGCCTGCTCAAGATTCATTTTATAAACAGCGTCATCGCGGTTATATTTTTCTATATTTTTCTGCCCTACTTTTATATCGCTCCGAAAGTGAATCTGGCGCTCTATCTTGTTTTATCTTACATTTTTATATTTTTGTGGCGCGGCTGGGGGCTCACGCATCTCAAAGCGGCGTTCGGCGGCGGCGCTTTTTATTTTATCGGCCCCGAGACGGAATTAAAAGAACTTTTGGCCGCTTTTACTTACAATCCTTATTATAACAATTTAAGAGTTTTGGGCGCTAAAGCGTCCCAAGATATAAAATCGGAGGCCGATATTGATCTTTCGCGGGTCGAAGCGGAAGCTACTAGAGGATTCTTCGCGGCCATAGTCGCGCCCACGGCTTTCAGTTCCTCTTACCAAGATAACGAACGCCTGATTAGAAAGTTTTACGAGCCGATTTTCAAGGGCGTGCAATTTTTCAGTTTCCAGAAATTTTACGAATCGGTTTTTCATAAAATCCCGATATCGTTGGTGGACGAAACCTGGCTTTTAGAAAATATTTCGTCTCCCTCCAGAGCTTTGTATGATTTTGCCAAAAGACTTATTGACATTTTAGTTTCGCTTTCGGCGGGGCTGGTCTCTTTAATTTTTTATCCATTCATCATTTTAGCGATTAAATTGGACGACGGCGGGCCGACTTTTTACGTGCCAGAAAGAATCGGACAAAACGGCAAAAATTTCAGGCCTTTCAAATTCCGTACCATGAAAGTGGGAGCGCCTATCAGCTGGTTTGGGAAAAATGACCCACGGGTTACTCGAGTCGGCAGATTTTTACGGAAAACTTCTTTAGACGAACTGCCCCAGCTTTGGAATGTTTTTTTGGGCGATATCAGTATGGTGGGCCCGCGACCGGATGTCGCGGATTTTGCCAGGGAGCTGGAACAAAAAATACCATATTACAAAGTGCGCACACTGATAAAACCCGGGCTTGCTGGCTGGGCGTTGGTTTCCCAAAGAGTTATGGGCGAAAACCCCAGTTCCGTTGAAGAGACCCGGGAACGCTTGGCTTACGATCTTTACTATATTAAAAACAGGTCGTTTATTTTGGATTTAGCCATTATTTTAAAGACAATCAACTTGGTGCTTGTACGGATAGGGATTGTAAGAAAAATCGCGTAACATCTATGAAACTTTTTATTACTGGAACATCGGGCTACATCGGGGGAATGCTAGTTGAGAGATTTTTGGAGGACCCGAAAGTTGAGTATATTGTTGCATTAGATATGAAGCCGCAGCTTCTGACTCAGCCCAAAAACAATCCGAAGGTTTCTTATATTACTCAAAATCTAGCCGACCCCGGGTGGGAAGAAAAAGTTTTATCCGGAGGTGCGCCGGATATTGTTATCCATTGCGCTTGGCGGATACGCGAGCTTTACGGCCAGAGAGCGCGCCAGTGGAAATGGAACATCGGGGGTTCCGACAGGGTGTTTGACTTTACTTTTTCTAATCCGTCCATCAAGAAACTTATTTATTTTTCAACAGTTGCTTCCTATGGTTCATATCCAGACAACACCATTGAACATAGATTTATGGAAAAGGAGCCATTTAGAAAAAGCGATTACTCTTACGCCGAAGAGAAACGAATTGCGGAAGAGCGTTTGCAAAAAAAATATGAAGAAAAAAAATTAAAGGGTACCGCGCCCCAGATATTTATCGTCCGCCCGGCCGCGATCAGCGGCCCGCGGGGGCGCTATCAATACATCCGCTTCGGGCTTCAGTCGGCGCTCTCGGGCGCTTTAAAAAAACAAAAATCGTTTCTATACGAAATTATTTCTTTGTGGGTTTCGTGGGTTCCGATTACGCCAAAGTGGCTTCGCCAATATATCCACGAAGATGACGTGGCTGATATTATAAAATTGCTTTCGCAAACTGACCTCAATGGAGGATACGAAGTGTTTAATATCGCTCCGCCCGGGGAAGCAGTGCTTGGCAAAGATATGGCGGAGGCGGTCGGCAAAAAAACGCTTTCCGTTTACCCGTGGATGGTGCGTGTGGCGTTCTTTTTTGTTTGGCATTTAACGCAGGGGCGCGTTCCCACTTCGCCCGGCAGTTGGAAAGTATATTCATATCCTATTGCCGTGGACGGCTCAAAAATTACGCGCTTGCTCGGGTTTCAATATAAATATTCTTCCAAAGAAGCGTTTAAGACCAAAAATGGCTACTACAGCCGCTTTGTGGATAGCTAAGCTTGACTTTTAAAAGAGGAGGTGCTAGGATGGGGTTATGTGAGTGTTCCGCCGTTAAGGCGGATACATATCTATGTCTGCACAAAGCCCGCGATTTATCACGGGTTTTGTGTTTTTACGCTTAATTTCCGCGCTTGAGGGGGCTACGGAGGGTTATACTCCATCTATGTCATTTAGGTGAGTGCCAGCTCCGTAACCCCCTGAAACGCAAAAGCTGATTAAAATATTATATCAAAATCCCAGATATTGCACTTCTTCTTCCAGCCGGATGCCATATTTGCGGTAGACTTTTTTCTTTAAAATATCTATCAATTTTTTGGCGTCCGCGGCTTTGCCACGGCCGTTGTTAATTATGATATTGGCGTGCTGTTGGGGCACATAAACTCCTCCGATTCTCATGCTTTTCGCGCCGACGCTTTCTAAAAGCCGACCAGCCGGAATTTTTCCGCTTTTTGCAAAAACATTTTTAAAAATGCTTCCGGCGCAGCGCAAATTAGGCTTATATTTTTTTTCTCTGATTTTTATAATCTCTTTTGATTTTTCCGCGAGTTTTTTAGCGCTGCCTTCTGGCAAATTAAATTCCGCGGCTAAAATTACCCACGGCTTTTTTTTGAAAACGCTCTCGCGATAAAAAAATCCGCATGATGTTCGTGGAAGCCAGCGCGAATTTTTGCCGTCAAATATTTTCACTTTTTTTAAAAATTTCGAAATTTCTCGTCCGTAGGCTCCGGCGTTTCCGTAAATCGCCCCGCCCACGGTTCCGGGGATGCCAGCCAGAGTTTCCAGGCCAAAAAGTCCGGCTGAATTCGCCGCGCCGACCAGCTTTCCCAACGACAAACCGGCATCGCAGATTATTTTTTTGCCGTTGATTTTTAAATTTGCCGCTGCAATTTTTACAATAACGCCGCCATACCCTTTGTCGTTCGCGATGATATTCGTGCCGCCGCCCAAAATATAATATTTCGTTTTTTTTAATTTTAAATCTTTCAGGGCTCCGATAAGCTCCACTTCGCTTTTGGCCGTGATAATTTTTTTGGCCGGCCCGCCGAATTTAAAATTCGTGCGGTGTTTTAATAAGTTATCCACATCTTGATATTAGCACTGCGTCACTTAATATTAAATTAAGGATGGTTCCCAAGAAAATATTTTTTACGAAAGGGGTCGGCGTGCACAAAGAAAAATTGGCGTCTTTTGAGTTGGCTTTGCGGGATGCCGGCATCGCCTACTGTAATTTGATTTTAGTTTCAAGCATCTACCCGCCTGGATGTAAAAAAATTTCAAAAGAAGAAGGAGTAAAATTATTAAAGTCAGGCGAGATAGTTTTTTGCGTATACGACCGGGAATCCACAAATGAGCCGAATCGTTTAATTGCGGCTTCGGTTGGCGTGGCCATTCCCGCTGACCCGGAGCAGCATGGCTATCTTTCCGAGCATCACGCTTACGGAGAGACAGAAGAAAAAGCCGGAGAATACGCAGAGGATTTGGCGGCGAGCATGTTGGCAACGACCTTGGGCATTGAGTTTAACTCTGATATTGCTTGGGATGAGAGAGAGCAGCTTTTTAAGATGTCCGGGAAGATTGTAAGAACCTCAAATATCACCCAATCGGCCGTCGGCAACAAGGATGGGTTATGGACTACCGTGTTTGCTGCCGCAGTGTTTGCGGAGGATAATAATAACAACACAGAGCAAAAAACCGCATGAGAGTTTCTCTAAAGGGCACAAATATCGCGCTTTTGGAATCCACAAGGGAATACGTGTACAGAAAAATTGTCCGGATGACGGAAAAATTGCTGGTTCGCGAATGCGAAGCCATATCTTTGGAAATTGAGGTTGGAAAAACTACCAAGCATCATAAAACAGGCCCGTATTTCAGGGCGGAAGCCAATTTGTCCACCGGCAAAAATTTGCTCCGCGCCGAGGCGGCGGGCGAGACCTTAAACGAAGCGATTGATTTGGTTGAGGAGGAACTAGAGGTGGAAATTAAAAAATTCAAAGAGCGCAGGCGCTCTTTGATGTTGAAAAACGCCCGCAAGCTCAAAAGAGAATAGCGAGTTATCGACTTTTCGAGATTTTTTGTGTAAAATATGCATCATGTCAATTTTTGGGAAAATGTTCGGGAGCTCCAACGAAAGTGCCATAGACGAGCTCCGGCCGGTTGTTGAAGAAATAAATAATTTGGAAAAAAGTTTTGAGACGCTATCGGACGAGGAACTAAAGAAAAAAACGGAAGAGTTTAGACAACGGCTCAACGCCGTTGAGCCGTTAGATTCTTTGCTTCCCGCGGCATTCGCCGCTGTAAGAGAAGCCGCCAAAAGAACTTTAGACCAGCGGCATTTTGACGCGCAGCTTTTGGGCGGGATTGTGCTTCACAAAGGAAGCATCGCGGAGATGAAAACTGGAGAAGGAAAAACTTTGGTGGCGACTTTGCCAGCGTATTTAAACGCGCTTTCCGGAGAGGGCGTGCATATTGTGACGGTCAACGACTACTTGTCGCGTAGGGACGCCGCTTGGATGGGGCAGATTTATAGCGCGCTTAGCCTTTCGGTCGGCGTTTTAAATCACGAGGCGAGTTATTTATATGACCCTCGCCTTGTTTTGCAAGGCGAGGGTCGCCCATTGGAAATGGGTGGTGATGATAAAGATCGCGAACGCGACACGCTCGGTGCTTTTAAAATTGTCCACGAATTTTTAAAACCGGTTTCAAGAAGAGAAGCCTATGCCGCAGACATTACTTACGGGACTAATAATGAGTACGGCTTTGACTACTTGCGCGATAATATGGTTTATTCTCCATCGCAAATGGTGCAGCGCGGTCACAATTTTGCGATTGTCGACGAGGTTGACTCAATTTTAATTGACGAGGCCCGCACACCGCTTATTATTTCAACTCCTGATATGGAATCAGGCGAGCTTTATAAAACATTCGCTAAAATCGTGCCTCGGCTCAAGGAAAACGATGATTATAATATTGATGAAAAAATGAAAACGGCGCTGATTACCGAATCCGGCATTGAAAAAATTGAGCAGATGCTCGGCGTGAAAGATATTTACAGTGAACGCGGCATGAGATTTGTGCATCACTTGGAGCAAGCGCTCCGGGCGGAGGCGCTTTTTCGGCGAGACAAAGATTACGTGGTAAAAAACAGGGAGGTAATTATTGTGGATGAATTTACGGGACGCCTCATGCCAGGCCGAAGATGGTCGGACGGGCTTCATCAAGCCATTGAGGCGAAAGAAGGCGTAGGGATCCAGCAGGAATCGCGGACTCTCGCCACCATTACTTTTCAAAATTATTTCAGGCTTTATAAAAAACTTTCCGGCATGACAGGCACAGCCCAAACTTCCGCCGAGGAATTCCATAAAGTATATAATTTAGAGGTTACGGAAATTCCGACAAATAAGCCCATGATAAGGCGAGACTTGCCGGACAAAGTTTTTCAGACGGAGAGCGGCAAGTGGACCGCGTTGGTGCGCGAAGTAAAAATTAGAAACGAAAAGAAACAGCCCGTGCTTATCGGCACGGTGTCGATTGACAAAAACGAAAAACTTTCGGCGATGCTTTCGCGCGAAGGCGTAAAACATAAAATTTTAAACGCCAAAAACCATGAAGAAGAAGGAGCGATCATTGCGCAGGCGGGGAGATCCGGTGGCGTAACAGTCGCGACCAACATGGCTGGCCGCGGAGTGGATATTATTTTCGGAGGGAACCCAATGGTTTTCGAAGACGCCGAAAGAGTTCGAAGCGCGGGCGGATTGCTCGTTATTGGCACGGAGCGGCACGAAGCGCGCCGCATTGATGACCAGCTTCGCGGACGCTCCGGCCGGCAGGGCGATCCCGGCGAGTCGCAGTTTTATGTTTCACTGGAGGACGACCTTATGCGGATTTTTGCTCCGGAAAGGGTTAAAAATCTTATGGGGAAGCTAGGCATTCCGGAGGACGAGCCGATTGAAAACAAAATGGTATCAAACGCTATTGAATCCGCGCAGGGAAAAATTGAAGGATTTAATTTTGACACCAGAAAGCACGTTTTGGAATACGATGACGTGATGAATAAGCAGAGGACGGCTATTTATGGGCGGAGAAAAAAATTGCTTTTTGCCGAGCAGGAAGAAATAGAGACGGAGGCGTTAGCCCTGCTTAAAGGAATTGCGGGCAAGATTATCCAAGCTCATACCGTGGGCTCGCTGGAAGAATGGAACAAAAAAGAGATTGCGGAGAATTTGGCGAGTATTTTGGGCGGGCCAGCCTCGCCCAGCGCGAGTCTAGGCGGGCAAGATTTTTCCAATATCCGCGAGCGAGTTGAGAAAATGGAAAGCAGGGAAGAGCTAGCCGAGCTCGCGGAGAAAGAAATTGAAATCGCTTTCGTCAAGAAAAAAGAAGATGTTCAGGAGTTTTCAAACGCCATCCGCGTAATCACGCTCCAATCAATTGACGCTTTGTGGATGGAGCATCTGGAGGCGATGGAATACATACGCTCCAGCGTGCAACTCCGCTCTTACGGCCAAAGAACTCCCTTGGTAGAATATAAAAACGAAGGCGCGAGAATGTTTAAGGAACTTGAAGGGCACATCAACACCTACATCGCCAATTTGATTTTCAAAATCGGCCCCGCTCCGGCGAACGTGGAGTTTAAGCAAAATGTCAGAAGTTCAACTTTTGACAAAAATGGCGAGATTGGAAGAAACGACCCCTGCCACTGCGGCTCGGGTAAGAAATATAAAAAATGCCATGGGAAATAAACTTTGTTACAATTAAATTATGGCCATAAGGACAATAAAAGAGCCAATAAGCAAGGAAAAGCTTAAAGAAATCGCCAAAGAGGAATTTGGCAATGTGGTGAAAGCTGTGGTTGATGTTGAACAGGAAATTATGGCGATAGGCGGCGAACTTCATGCTGACGAAGAAGTATTGTTAATGGAAACAGAAAATTCAAAGCGCAAAAACATGAGAAATTTTTTGCATAAAGAACTCGCGAGCGGGGGATGGTCAAAATTTTCACTCGCGGAGCAGTTTGGTAACATTAGTAGCGAGGTTTCTAGGGCGATTCGTTGGCGGGGGAAAGATAAAAAATTGTATGAAGGCGCGATAGAGCGCGCGCTTGAACTTTTTGATCTGACTTTGGAGGACAACCGCTGGCGCGGCCGGCTTCGGGAGATAGCCCGAGTGAGGGAAGTTTTTTGCGACGCCGTTTCCGGCGGGCAGGAATATAAAAGCTCACTTGAGGATTTGGAACTCTATTTTTTTCAGTTTGCCGTTGCTGCCAGAATGAAAATATAAAAAATGCCATGGATCATGAAAACACATAATAAATACAAATATCCAATAGAGATTAACGAGAGTATAAAGATTACTTACAACGAGTCGCCAGCGCATGTTGGAAATCTGAAACATTCTGTAGATTTTATTGTGAAGGAAGGCACACCAGTACGGGCCGCTGCAGATGGGAAAGTAATTGACTTGAAATCTGACTCGGATACAGGAGGTCCGGATAAGAAAATGGAACAATTTGGGAATTTCATCGAAATCGAGCATGAAAACGGAGAGTATTCTGAATATGAGCATCTTAGAAAAGATGGAGTAGTGGTGAAATTGAGCGAAGAAGTTAGGTGTGGGCAGATTATCGGCTATAGCGGAGCAACGGGTTGGCTCGCTCATCTAGATCAACACTTGCATTTCATGGTTGGGAAGTACGGGGAAAAAGATGATTATGAGACGTTGGAGGTCGTGTGGGGTGGTAAATAAAGTGTAAAAAATGCCATGGGAAATAGAAAATAAAACTATGGAGCTAAACGAATTTCTAGTAAGAGCAAAAATAAATACCTACGCAAGTAGCGGCGAAGGTAGAGAACAAAACCTGAAAGATAGTAGTAAGGAGCTAATTTACGAAGAAAACGGTTGGAAATACAGGGACAGATACTTCGGATTTAACACATTTATTGGGGAGGAGATTATTTGGAAAAATGAGGAAATGATTTGGGGTATGAACTATTACGGGCAGATTTTATCTAAGGCAGTTGGTGCTAAGGAGATATACGAATTTCTTAAGGAAGCGCTGTTGCAAGTAGACGAATCCATGCCGTTTCGAGGACCAAAAATATTGAATGAAGAAAATTTCAGTTACCGCAATTCAAATAGTGGTTCTGTGGAAGATTTCCATGGAGTAGAGATGATTTTGTACCAAGGAAAAAGAGTTTATGAATTGCAGTATCATGGCGGCATAATAAAGAAATAATAAGCTGTTATAATATGTATTATGGCAATAAGACCAAAATGCGATATGTGCAAAAAGGAGCTGAAAGAATTCGGCGGGATTTTGTTGAGCCCGCCCAAGAAAAATATCGTGAAAAAATTCCATTTGTGTGTGGAATGCTATAAAAAAATCTCGCGGTTTTTTTGGACAAAATAGTTATGAAATACAACAAACTGGTCAGGGATAAAATTATTTTAGAAGAATCATAAATTATGCCGCAAGAAAATCAATATCTTCACGAAGTCGCGATTACGGCCATTGTTGTAAAAGACGGGAAATATCTAATTACCAAGCGCTCTCCGAACAAAAAGCGCTGGCCAAACTTGTGGACGGTTCCGGGCGGAAGGCTGGAAATATCTGATTACGCGAATTTTCCCAAAGACACGGAGCATTATTGGTACAACGTCTTGGAGAAGGTACTGCGCCGGGAAGTTATGGAAGAGGTTGGTCTGGACATTGAGAACATTGAATACGTAACATCGCTTGCCACTCTGCATAGCGATGGCGCGCCATCGCTTGTTATTTCTTGCATGGCGGATTGGAAATTCGGCGAGGTTAAGCTTCAAGAAGAAGAATGCGATGAATTTGCGTGGGTAAGTTTGGAGGAAGCGAGAAATCACACGTTGATTGACGGAATTTACGACGAACTCGCGATGACCGAAAACCGGAGGCGTGGCAAAAAATCGGAATGGCAGAGAAGCGTGTTATAATGTATGCATGAAGTTTTCTGACGCGGAACTTATTTACAATTATTTTTCAGGCGATGAAAAAGCGCTGGAGATTCTTTTCGGCTGTTATTTTAAGCAAGTATATAGATTCGCGCATAGCTATTCAAAAAACAGCGAAGACGCAGAAGATATTACGCAGAAAACTTTTTTGAAGGCCTGGCGGAACTTAAAAAAATTTGATCAAAGTAAAAATTTTAAAACATGGATTTTCTCTATCGCTAAAAATTCGGCGATTGATTTTCTCCGAAAAAAGAAGGAAATTTTATTTTCCGAATTGGAAAACACTGATGGAGAAAATATGATTGCCGAAACGCTTGCTGACACAACACTTTTGCCGACGGAACTTTCAGAAAAAACAGAAAAATTTTACGGCCTTGCTTTAGCTGTAGGCAAACTTCCTCAAAAATACGGCGAGATAATCTCTTTAAGATACGGCGCTGACCTGTCTTTTTCTGAAATCGCGCGCTTTTTAGGCGAAAAATTAAACACTGTTAGAAGCCGCCATCGGCGCGGCATTTTGATGCTAAAATCCGTTTTTTTGCACCAAAAATAAAGTCTGCGCCGTATTATATACATGGAACCTCGAGAAGGGCTTTTTGAAGAAATAATGGGCTGTATTAGAAAAAAAAGGCTTTTTTACGCGAAGTGCAGAATGGCGGCTTTTTTCTTGCTTTTTGTGGGGTCCGCGACCGCTTTTTTGCCGGTTCTGCGAATCGCCGCGGTGGAATTTTCGGAGTCGGGCTTTTTGGAATTTATTTCGCTTCTGGTGTCTGACTCCGGCGTCATTTTGGTCTCATGGCAAAATTTCCTTTTGGCGCTCGCGGAATCTTTGCCTGCGGTGAGCTTGGCTATGCTTTTGACGGTTGCCATGATTTTTCTCCGGTCGTTCCAAATTATCAGTAAAGACTTAAAATTTGTTTATGGATATAAATAATTTTTTAAAACAAAAAGGTTTTAAAATCATTGCTCTCGCCGTCGGCGCAGTGATCTTGCTGCTTTTGGTTTTCAGCACGGGCGTTAAAGTGGGTACGCTCAAAGCGCATTATTCGTATAAATGGGCAGAAAATTATCACAGGAACTTCGCGGGTCCGCGCGAAGGTTTTTTCGGGGATTTAAAACGCGGATTTGGGGACAAAGATTTTATAGACGCGCACGGCATTTTCGGAACGATTATTAAAATTGATGGAAATATAATCCTTATCAAAGGTAAAGACAACGTGGAATCAGCCGTTTTGGTTTCTGACACAACCGTTATTCGCCGCGGCCGGAAGACAATCAAACCGGCTGATTTGAAAACTGACGACCGCATTGTTATTATTGGCTCACCCAATGATCAGGGCCAAATTGAGGCCAAGTTAATAAGATTGTTTTAAAAAAACACATGAATAAATCAATCGTAATTATTATCGCAGTCACGTTGATAGTTGGGGCAGGCGCTTTTTACGGCGGGATGAAATACGCGGAAAATAAAGCAACGGCGGGTCGCCAGCAAAGGACTCAACAATTTAGCGGAAACGCCGGTGCTGGGTTTAGCGGCGGGACGGGAGGCGGCCAGCGAGGCGGAGGCGGATTTATATCAGGAGAAATTCTTTCCAAAGACGATAAGAGCGTAACCGTCAAATTGCAAGACGGCGGATCAAAAATTGTTTTTCTTTCAGACTCAACGAAAATCACAAAATCTACGGACGGCGCTTTAAGCGATCTTGAAGCTGGTAAAAATGTTTCCGTAAACGGCGCTGCCAATCCTGACGGCAGCATTACCGCGCAAACAATACAGCTTCGGTCGCAACCATGATTCAAAAAATCATAAAATTTATGTCAAGCCATAAAATTGTAGCCGCTTTATTTTTTTTGGCGTTGGCTTACGGCGGATATTGGGGATATAAGAAAATGACGGATACAAGCGGCGAAACTAAGTATCTCCTCGCGCAAGTTAAACTGGGTACGATTACGGCGTCCGTTTCAGGAAGCGGGCAAATTTCCGCCTCCAATCAGGTGGACGTAAAAGCAAAAGCCTCTGGCGACGTTGTTTATGTCGGAGCAAAAAACGGCGATGAAGTCAGAACAAGCGCGCTTATTTTGCAACTGGATGCCAGAGACGCTCAAAAATCTGTCCGCGACGCGGAGGCAAATCTGGAAAGCACGAAACTTTCTTTGGAAAAATTCAAAGTTGAAAACTCAAAAGAGAAACTTGAAGCGGATTTGAAAAAAGCCTACGAAGACGGCTTTAACGCGACCTCAAACGCCTTTTTGGATCTGCCGACAATTATGGCCGGGCTCAACGATTTGCTTTTTAGAAATAATTTTATAAGCAGCCAAACCAACATCAATTATTACTCTGACGCGGTTAAATCCTATGACGAAAAGGCTGTCTTGTATAAAGACGACGCTTTTAACTCCTATCAGGCGGCGCGCAAAGCCTATGACCAAAATTTCACAGATTACAAATCCACTTCCCGCTTCTCTGACGAGGCCTCCGTAGAAAAAATTGTAAATCAAACTTACGATGCCACAAAACTAATTGCCGAGGCGGCGAAGGATGCGTCAAATCTAATACAGTTTTACAAAGACAAATTAATAGAGCGGGATTTGAAACCCAATGCTCTCGCAGACACGCATCTTTCCAGCCTCAATAATTACACTAGCAAAACCAATTCTCACATCACAAGCCTTCTTTCCGTTAAAGACGCGGTTCAAGATAAAAAAGACGCTTTCATAAACGCAGATTTTGATCTAAAATCCCAGGAGCTTTCCGTCAAACAGCGCGAAAACGCGCTACAGGACGCCAAAGAAAAACTCCCAGATTATTTTGTACGCGCTCCGGCTGACGGCGTTGCCGCAAAAATTAATTTCAAAAAAGGCGATTCGGTTTCCGGCGGGGCAGTTGCGGCTACGTTCATTACCAAACAACGCTTAGCCGAAATTTCTTTAAACGAGGTTGACATTGCGAAAATAAAAGTCGGCCAAAAATCCACTCTTACTTTTGACGCAATTCCTGAATTATCCATTTCCGGGGAAGTCGCCGAAATTGACGCAATCGGAACAGTTGCGCAAGGCGTAGTTTCATACGTCGTGAAAATTACTTTTGACACGGATGATAGTCGCGTAAAACCTGGTATGAGCGTGTCCGCCGCAATCATTACGGACGCAAAGACGGACGTGCTTATAGTGCCGGTTTCCGCGGTAAAATCGCAGGGCCAAGAACAATACATGGAAGTGAAAATCGGCGATGCCGCCCCGGAGCGCGTATCGGTTAAAACAGGCATCGCAAACGATGAATTTATTGAAATAATTTCCGGCGTAAAAGAAGGAGACAATGTAGTATCCGGCACGATAAGCGCGCAAACGACTCCCAGCCAAACAACGCGGCAACAATCCGGAGGCTTTAGAATCCCAGGAACGAGATGATTGTTTGCAAAAACATAGCTAAAATTTATAAAAACGGCGATGTAGAAACTGCGGCCGTAAAAAACGCGACCTTTACCATACAAAACGGGGAGTTCGTCGCGATAATGGGACCTTCGGGCTCCGGAAAATCAACTCTGATGCATATTCTGGGTTGCCTTGATACGCCTACGCACGGAACATATCTTTTTGATGATAAAGACGTTTCACTTCTGGACGATAATGAGCTGGCGGATATACGCAATAAAAAAATCGGCTTTGTTTTTCAGGCGTTTAATTTACTTCCGCGCGCGAGTGTTTTAAGAAATGTCGCTTTGCCTTTGGTTTACGCCGGAATGGCCAAAGAAGCGCGCAAGAAAGCCACGGAAGAAGCGCTTGTTTCGGCCGCTTTTCCTCAAAATTTCTGGGGGCATCTGCCGAATCAGCTTTCCGGAGGAATGACGCAAAGAGTCGCGATTGCCCGCGCGCTTGTTAATAATCCCTCTTTGATTTTAGCTGACGAGCCCACCGGAAATTTGGACACAAAAACCGGCGAGGCCGTGCTCCACGCTTTTCAGAAGCTTCATTTAGAACGGGGCCGGACTATTATTTTAATTACCCATGAACCGTACGTCGCGGAGCATGCCGAGCGCATTATAAATATTAAAGACGGCGAAATAATCGAGGACGGCAAAAATTATCATCGCCGGATGATAAATAATTTATGAACCTAACCGACTTATTCCAAGAAACCTACTCCGCGCTTCTCGCCAATAAAGCGCGGTCGGCCCTCACGATTTTAGGGATTGTTATCGGTATCGCTTCTGTTATCGCCATGGTTTCAATCGGGCAGGGAGCGCAGGGAGCGATTCAAACAAGTATTGAGGGGCTCGGTTCAAATCTTCTAACCATATTGCCTGGCATAGTTCAGCCTGGCCGGGGCATTGTCTCCGCGGGCCGCGGAACAGCGCAAACTGTTAAAAACGAGGACGCCGAGGCCTTGCGAGCGATTCCGGAAGTGCTTTACATATCTGCCGAGCACCAAAGAAGGTTGCAGATTGCTTCGCAGGCGGGCAATAATACAAATTCCACCGTTATCGGCGCAACGTCAGAATACGAACCTGTTCATAATGTTTCCATAGACCGCGGAGTGTTTCTTTCCGATCAGCACAACCGCAGCATGTCACGGGTCGCTGTTTTGGGGCCGACTGTTGCCGAGGACCTTTTCGGTTCGGACGATGCTTTAGGCAAAACCATACGCATCAACAAAATAAATTTTAAAGTAATCGGAATTTTAAAACCAAAGGGCGGCGCCGGTTTTTTTAATCCGGATGATGTCGCGATTGTGCCATTGACCACTATGCAGAAGATTTTAGCCGGGGTTGACTATCTTTCTACAATTGCCGTTACGGTTTCGGATAAAGAAAAAATGCCGGCAGTGCAAGAGCGGGCAACGGAACTTCTTTTGGAAAAACACCGTGTTGCCGAGCCGGATTTTTCTATAATTTCGCAGGCGGACATTTTAGGAGCTTTGACGCAAGTTACCCAAACTTTTACGATTTTCCTTGCTTCCATTGCCGGTATTTCGCTTTTGGTCGGTGGCATAGGGATTATGAATATGATGCTGACGACAGTCACCGAGCGCACACGGGAAATCGGGCTTAGAAAAGCTATTGGCGCCAAAAATCGGGATATAAGTTTGCAGTTTTTGGCCGAGGCCGTGATGCTCACATTTTTGGGTGGAGTTATTGGAGTTGCGCTAGGGTGGGTAGTCGCGGTTGTGGTATCCCAATTTGCGGGCATTGCCACGTCCGTTTCCATTCAAGCGGTTTTGCTGGCTTTCGGTGTTTCCGCCGCAATCGGAATTGTTTTCGGGTATTATCCCGCCCGCCGCGCCGCCTCACTTAATCCGATTGAAGCGTTACGGTACGAATAAAAATAGAGCCGCCTGCCTGTCCGGCAGGCGGGGTTTTCCACAGGCGCCCTCTTTAAATTTTTCAAAATGTGCTATAATTAACAAACGCGTTAAATTATGGCTAATCAGCATTTAAAAAGCATTTTAATAACCGGAGCTATACTAATAGTAGCACCGATTTTGGTTTTGGCTGATGAAGTGCAAGACGGCCGAGCAATACAGCTTAGGCAAGAAGCCAAGCAAAAGCGGGAAGTTTTAATGCAGGAGTTTAAAGCAAGGCGCGAAACTTTTAAAGCCGAAGCCCAGAAACGAGTTGATGCGCTTAAGAAAAAATTTGGCGAGGAGCGGGCAAAGAGAATAGACCAATTTTTTAACCAGATGGTTAAAAAATTTGAAAATGCGATTGACCGGCTGAACAACTTAGCTGATCGCATTGAATCACGCCTAAATAAAACAGAAGCCGCTGGCAACGATGTTACCAAAATAAAAGACCAGCTAAAATCCGTGCGGGATAAAATTTCCGCGGCAGAAACGGCGTTAAACGACGCAAAAGCCAAATTCGCCGGCATGGCTGCAAGTCCGGATCCCAAAACGGCTTTTGCTCAAGTAAAAGTTTTAGTCAAAGGCGTTACTGCCATTGTGAAAGGAGCGCATAAAGCTTTGGTTGACGTAGTTAATTCAATAAAAGGTTTGCGTTTAGGAGATAAGGCAACATCAACGGAATCGCGATAATTTAAAAAATATGGAAGAGAACAGACATTTGGGATGGTGGGTAGCAGGAGTCATAGTGGTTTTAATCGCCGCCGCGTTTTTAGTTTACTATTTAAGATATACGCCAATTGGCACGGGCGATTATGGAATTTTGCCGCCGTCGGACACGACCCAATCAATAGAAGCTGACCTCAACTCCACCGATTTGAGCAATTTGGACAAAGAACTTTCGGACATAGACAAAGAACTCGCGCAGTAAATTTTTTAATTCCGTAAAATTAAAAGCCCTTCCAGTAGGGCATTTGCTAGGACAGAAGTATCCCAATGACGATACCCGTCATAAATATATTTACTAGAACCAGCCCAATTAAGAATTTATTATCCATAGGAATTTATTGCGAGGGTTAATCATTACCATTTAATTTTAGTAATAATCGGTACTAATTCTCTGATTGCCCAAGCAATGACTATGCCAATAATAATTAGAAACGGTTTTATGTGTTTAAGCTGTTCTAAAATAAATCCGTCTAAAGTTGCGAACCTTTTTCCTTTTAGTGGAAAATAAACAAGGTTAGTATTTTCTTTGTCTTCTTCAATAAATCCAGCGTTGATACAACTATTTATTCTTAATTGTGCATCGGCGGCATAACTTTTTATTAAATCTTGACTTTTCTTTTTTTCAACTTCTCCAAGTTTATTCCACTCACTTATAAATTCTTTAGTTGGAGGATATTTTTTGCGATGTCTTTCTGCCCCAAACTGAGCGGCCAGAACAGAACGATATACTCTAGGGTCTCTCGTTTGCATTAAAACATTTGTAAATTCTTGTATATATTGTGGCACGGGCTCACCTGTATTGTTAAATTTTCTGTCTAAATTTCTATTATCCCAATCAATAAAATTGAGTTGGTTATCATTAAAATAGCAAACTAGTTGCCACATTCTAAGGGTTTCTTTCATTCCTCTTATTTTATCATATATTTGCATATTACTTGCAATGAGGAGATAAGCGCTATTTTAATTAAGCAGATTTAGCTTAAAATATACTTAATGCGGAGTTTTACTATGGAATATGCCAAAAAAGAGAATTTTGAAGCGCGCAAGAAAAGGGCGGCGGAGATTTTGAGGCGTTTAAAAAGGGTCTATCCCAAGTCCAAGATTGCTTTAAAATATGGAAACAATATCCAGCTTTTGGTTGCGGTTATTTTGTCCGCCCAATGCACGGATAAAAAGGTTAATGAAGTCACAGCCAAGCTTTTTAAGAAATATAAAAGAGTTGATGATTTCGCGAACGCCAATTTAAAAACATTTGAGCAGGAAATAAAATCCGCCGGATTTTATAGGGCAAAAGCCAAAAGCATCATCACTTCCGCGAAAATTTTAAAAAACGATTTCGGCGGAAAAATCCCCAAGACTATGGCGGAGATTATGAAGCTGCGCGGAGTCGCGCGGAAAACCGCCAACATTGTTTTGGGCAATGCCTACGGCGTGGTGGAAGGCATCGCCGTGGACACGCACGTTCGCCAATTCGCGAATTACTGCGCTTTAAGTTTTGAGCATGACCCCAAAAAAATTGAGCGGGACTTAATGAAATTATTTTCCCAAAAAGACTGGTTTTCGCTAACGTACAAGATTATAGATTTTAATAGAGAAATGAGAAAAAAGCAAAACCGCGAAAAAGCAAAAATACAATTGCTGGACATTTGCCCCGCTTCGCCAGTATAATTCAAATATTATACTGCTTATTTAATTTATGCCGAAACTTTTTGTAGTCGCCACGCCAATCGGAAATTTAAAGGACATCACGCTCCGCGCCATTGAAATTTTAAAGTCGGTTGATTTTATTTTAGCCGAAGACACAAGAGTAACCAGAAAGCTTCTCGCGCATTTTGATATTTCCAAGCAAATAGTTTCCTTCCAAGCGCATTCTTCGCCGAAAGTTTTGGCGCGCGTTTTGGATCTGCTTGAATCCGGAAAAGATTTGGCTTTAGTGACGGACGCGGGCACCCCGGGCGTCTCCGACCCGGGCCAGCGCTTAATAAAAGCCGCGAAAGATTTTGCCGAAATAATCCCGATTCCCGGGCCCTCGGCGCTTTCTGCTATAATTTCGGTAAGCGATATTAATCTTTCGGAGTTTTGCTTTTTGGGATTTCCTCCGCGCAAAAAAGGCCGACAGACTTTTTTTAAACGTTTGACTGGTCTGGATATTCCGATAATTATTTTCGAATCTCCACATAGAATTCAAAAAACTTTGTATGAATTGGAACTCGCTTGCGGCGATAGATACGTGAACATTGGCAGAGAACTTACAAAGTTCCACGAAGAGATTTTTAGAGGTAGATTGTCCGAGGCTCGTAAGTATTTTGTGGGCGAGCGTGGACGTGGGGAATTTACTATAATTATTAATGTAAAATAATGCACAGATTTTATCTTCAGCAAGAATTAAATAAAGAAATTTTAATAGTGAAAGATCGTTCTTTGGTTCACCAAATTAAAGACGTTTTAAAGATTAGAAAAGGCGAACAAGTCGTATTTTTCAGTGACGCGCCGGAATATCTCGGCTTTGATTTTACATTTGAGCTCAAAAATATTGAGGCCGGCTCGGCCGCGTTTATGCCCAGAGAAAAGCTTGAAAATAGGCGCGAGTCCTCAAAAAAACTTGTTTTATATCAATCGCTTATCAAAAAAGACAAGTTTGAGTGGGTCTTGGAAAAAGCCACGGAGGTCGGAGTTGCGGAGATTGTTCCTATGATTTCAGCGAGATCGGAGAAAAAAAGCATAAATATTCCCCGGTGCCAAATTACTTTAAAAGAAGCGGCGGAGCAATCGGGGCGGGCGATAATTCCCAAACTTCAAAACGAAATATCTTTTGAAAAAGCGATTTTGATGGCGCAGAATTCCGGACATAAAACTTATTTTGCGGATGTTTCTGAAAAAGAAAATATGGTACGCGGCGCCGGCGACAAACATACCAATCTTTTCATCGGTCCGGAAGGCGGCTGGGAAGAGCGCGAAATCTTCTCCGCCCAACGCGCCAATTCTGAAATAATCTCATTGGGCCGCCTTACTCTCCGTTCCGAAACCGCCGCGGTTATTGCTTCCTATACTTTACTTTGGGGCTGATTTTTCTAATAGCTCTCCACCAAATTACTTGTCCCGCCGTAAAACAACTAATAAGTTCTGTGTCCTGCGTGATTATCACGAGACATGGGTTCAGGAGGACAAGCGCACGTGTTTCAGTTAAGGTTGGCATAGAACTCTCCTTTCAGGTTTGACAGCAATATAGCACTTTGCTATCCTCTAGTAAAGCCGTAGAAGTGAGGCGGGGATACTATAAGACCTCACTAGGCGCGAAAGCGGCTTTTGGTCGCTTTTTGCTTTAGCAAAAATCCCGCCATCCGGCGGGATGAAAGTTAAAACTTTCATTTTTTTAAAGAAACATGCCGGTAACAAGAAAACAAAAAGAAGAGGTAGTTAAAAAGCTCAAAGATAAACTGGGTACCTCCGATTTTGTGGCGTTTTTGAATTTTCATGGTTTGAGCGTGGCCAAGGCGATGGAGCTTAGGCGGGCACTTAAAAAGGTCGGTGTGGATTATTTGGTTTCCAAAAAGACGCTTCTCGGTGTTGCGGTCAAGGAAGCGGGGTTGGAAGTGAGCCGTGAGAAGTTGGAAGGTGAGATTGGGGCGGTTTTCGCCAAAGGCGAAGATGAAACGCTTGCGTCTTCAAAAGAAGTCGCAACTTTTGCCAGAAAAAATAAGGATATGCTGAAAATTATCGGGGGATTTTGGCAAAAAGCGTGGATTGACGCTAACGAAATTAAAAAGTTTGCGGCTGTTCCTTCGCGCGATATTTTGCTTACGCAGCTTGCTTTTATGTTTACACAGCCTGTTGCGAGTTTGGTGCGAGCACTTAGTGCCGTTGGTAACAAGTTAGAAGAAAATAAATAAGGTCGAAGTTGGGGATTAGAAATTAGTAATTAGAAATTTTGTAAAATATGGCAGATTTAGAAAAAATTGTGGAGGAAGTTTCCAAGCTTACAGCTTTGGAGCTTTCCGATTTGGTCAAAAAAATTGAAGAGAAATTCGGAGTCAGCGCGGCGGCTCCGACGTTTGCAGTCGGAGCTCCGACCTCGCTGGAGACAAGCGTCGGAGAAGAGAAATCCACTTTCAATGTGGAGTTAAAATCGCCCGGCGGGCAGAAAATTGCGGTAATCAAAGTTTTGCGCGAAGCGCTCGGAATGGGCTTGGCTGACGCCAAAGCCATGGTCGACGCGGCTCCGAAAACGGTGAAAGAGGACTTGGACAAAGCCGCCGCCGATGAGCTTAAAACCAAGCTTGAAGCCGCCGGCGCAACAGTGGAATTGAAATAACCTCAAAAACTAAGTAATTTTTACTAAAAGAAGCCAACCGTAAAAATTACTTAGTTTTCTCAAACCATGAATATTTTAGAAAAACTTTTTGGGAGTTCGGTGAGAGTAAAACTCTTAAGATTTTTTCTTCTTTCTCCGGAAAAAGTTTATGAGCCGAAAGAAGCGGCGAAAATTTCGTGTACGTCTTCCGGTGCGGTTTCCAAAGAAGCCAGATTTTTGCTTTCGCTAGGATTTTTGAAAACAGCAAATAGGACCGATGTTTTCATTAAAAAAAACAAAAATAAATCCAAAATTATAAAAAAACGCGTGAAGGGATTCCAGCTTTCACAAACTTTTCCGTACCTTCTGGCTTTGAGGAATTTATTGGTGAACGTTTCGCCGGCGTCGCGCGAGAGAATGCTTAGATTTTTTAAAAACAAGGGAAAAATCAAACTGCTGGTTTTGGGTGGCATTTTCAGCAACGATTTTGCGGTGGACACTTTGGACTCCTCCGGCCGACTAGATCTTTTGATAGCCGGCGAATTAAAACGCGGGGCGGCGGAGCGATTTATTAAAAAAGTTGAGGCGGATGTCGGCAAAGAGCTTAACTGGACTTTGATGAGCGCCCAGGAATTTGACCGTCGGCTTGCCATGCACGACAAACTTCTTCGCGATATTTTAGACTACCCCCACGAATTTTTGATAAACAAATTGGGAGTGGAATAATTTGTCAGAAGTTCAAGTTTTGACATTTCGGGCGCGTAGCTCAGCTGGTTAGAGCGCACGGTTCACATCCGTGAGGTCAGAGGTTCGAGCCCTCTCGCGCCCATTGATTTTGGGAGAATAGGACAAGGTTCTTTTCTCCCTATTTTTTTATCCACACCTCCGCGTAAGCAGGTGCGGTTTTGTGTTAAAATAAAGCTAATAGGTCTGATTTAGCCCAAGGTCGATAAAGAAGGCTCATTTTAGCCTACACAACGAGGGCCACTCGAGAGCCCTGGTTGGGAATTATTAGAGATTAGACATTAGAAATTGGTAATTAGTAATTAAACTATATATGTTAGTACAAACATGGGGTGATGTTTTAGTGTTATCTTTCCAGCAACTCTGGGGCGGCGTAGTTGTTGTTGTGCCTAAGCTCATAATCGCCTTAGTTGTTTTCATCATCGGCTGGATTATCGCTGTGGCTTTGGGAAAAGTCGTGGAGCAAATCATCAAGGCACTAAAAGTTGATATGGCTTTGAAAAGCTTGGGTATGGAGGATCCGGTATCGCGCGCCGGGATGAAGCTGGACTCGGGTGCGTTTATCGGCGGGCTCGTGCGATGGTTCTTTATCTTGGTGTTTGTTTTGGCGGCCTTTGACGTACTGGGCCTTTCCCAGGTTACCGAATTTTTGCGCTCCGTGGTTCTTGCTTATATACCGCAGGTGATTGTGGCCGCGTTAATTTTGGTCGCGGCGGCGCTTTTGGCTGACACCGTCAACAATGTGGTTGAAGGCGGCGCCCGGGCGGCCCATCTTCCTTCCGCGGGATTTTTGGGCGGAGTAGCCAAATGGTCCATCTGGATTTTTGCCATCTTGGCGGCGCTTTTCCAGTTGGGAATCGCGGGTCCATTTGTGCAAACAATCTTCACGGCTTTTGTAGCAATGGTTGCTTTGGCCGGGGGCTTGGCTTTTGGCTTGGGTGGCAAAGAAGCGGCGGCCCGCTATCTTGAAAAACTGCGCTCGGACATCTCCAACAATCGATAAGAAATTCAAATCAAAAACCCGCCTTGACAACGGGTTTTTGATTTGATATTAAATAATATTAGAGTTCAGAAAATCAAACAACAACAGGAGGAAAAATTCTAATGCCGAAAATAATCAAGAAGGGCGCATCGATGGACAAGCCGTGGTGGAAAAAATGGATGGGGGTGAATGGCACCAAAGAATCCGCGCCGTTATGTTGTCCCTTTTGCAAAACTATATTTGCGCTGATAAGGGGCGATCATGTACTGGTGCGGGCAGATTGTTATAGCGAAAACGTTGTTGTTAAGTATTTTATTCAGTGCCCTAACTGCAGACACAGGGCTAATCATGATCTCGCAGTTGTGGAATCTAACGCGGCCTAACCAGGCCGTTTTTTCCATTGCTTTAGCTTTCATTTTCCACACGGGGGCTTGCCACGTTAGAAATAAGCCGCCCTGGGGCGGCTGGCGTCGTGTGAAATTATTCACAGGGCGGATTTCTAACGGGGCTTGACTTCCAAAACCAGGGGATTATAATGGCACTACACAAACTATGTTAAACAACAAAAACTTAATCAGCCAAAAAAGCGGGGACTACTGTTGAAATCGCTCGATTTTGATGCAAAAGCCCGCTTTCAAGCGGGTTTTTGAGTTCATAGTGCGTGCCTGCCCCGACTTGCGAGTCAGGGCGGGTGTACTTTGACAAGATTAGTAATTAATTCGTAAGTGCATTTTCTAACAAGACGGTTACAAGGGCGTATGGCGGATGGCTCGAGATAGGATGGGCGATGAAGGACGTGGCGTGCCTGCGAAAAGCTTGGGGGAGGTGGCTAGCAACCTTTGATCCCAAGATTTCCGAATGGGGAAACCCCGCGCCGAGAAATCGGCATGATCTTGCATCTTAAATGGTGCCGGAAGCGAACCCGCTGAAGTAAAACATTTCAGTAAGCGGAGGAACAGAGAATAATAATTTATTCCCTTAGTAGCGGCGAGCGAAAAGGGAAGAGCCCAGAGTTTTTTCCTTTTAGTTAGTTTACTAATTGAGAAGAAAGAGCAGTAGTAAGTTTAATCCTAGTCTTTAATGATAGGGAGAATAAAAACATTAGCAGAACGGTCCTGGAAAGGCCGGCCAAAGAGGGTAATAGCCCCGTAAACGACAATGATTTTTTACTTTCTGGATTTTACTTGAGTACCTCGAAAAATGTATAGTTCGGGGGAATCTGCCGGCACGAGCCGGTAAGGCTAAATACCATCTATCATCGATAGTGAACAAGTACCGTGAGGGAAAGTTGAAAAGCAGCCCGGTGAGGGCGATGAAATAGTACCTGAAACCATATGCCTACAAAGAGTCGGAGCTCCGACGCCCGCAAGGGTGTCGGAGTGACGGCGTGCCTATTGAAGAATGAGCCAACGAGTTATTGTTTTTTGCTGTCTAAGTCCGTCTAGGACGAAGGCACAGGGAAACCGAGTGTTAATAGCGCGAAATTTAAGCAGAAAACAATAGACCCGAAGCCAGATGAGCTTACCATGACCAGGGTGAACCCCGGAGAAATCCGGGGGGAGGCCCGAACCGTTTAGCCGTTCAAAACTATCGGATGAGTTGTGGTAAGGAGTGAAAAGCTAATCGAATCTGGTAATAGCTGGTTCTCTCCGAAATAGCTTTTCGGCTAGCGGCCCGCAAAACTTAGGAGGTAGAGCTACTAGATGGACTTGATAGGGAGAAATCTCGCGAGTCCAACTAAACTCCGAATGCCTAAGGTTTAATGCGGGCTAGTCAGACCATGGGGGCTAAGCTCCATCGGTCAAAAGGGAAACAGCCCAGATCTCAATCTAAGGTCCCTAAATTTTCCCGACGTAAAAGTACGGGACCCCGACTTCATTATTATTAATTTAATAGTGCGTCGGGGCTGCTAAGTGCAAAGAAGGTGGTGGAGTTTCTTAAACAGCGAGGAGGTTGGCTTAGAAGCAGCCATCCTTTAAAGAGTGCGTAACAGCTCACTCGTCAAGAGATTTCGCGCCGAAAATTATCGGGGCTAAGCAGAGTACCGAAGGTGAGAACTCGATATTTCTTTATTGGAATGTCGTTTGGTAGGAGAGCGTTCCAATCGCAGTGAAGTCCACGCCGTGAGGCGGGATGGAGCGTTTGGAAGTGAGAATGTTGGCACAAGTAACCGCAAGTCACGTTAAATTCGTGACCACCGAAAACCCAAGGTTTCCTTGGCAATGGAAATCAGCCAAGGGTTAGTCGGCCCTAAGCCAATGGCGAAAGCCGGAGGCGATGGACAGCTGGTTAATATTCCAGCACTGCGTATTTTTTTGATGGCGGGACGGAATCTAGTACATTGAGCGTGTTATTGGATTCGCGTTCATGGCATAAGGATAGAGCGTAGGAAAATCCGCGCTCTCGCTTTAGTGCGGCATCCAATTGCTTTGAAAACCCGGCACCTTTTTGGACTTTTGAGAAAAAGAAAAAAGTGGTTACTAGGAACCACTTCTTGACCTGGTTAATGCATCAAGCATTACCCCGGCTATAATTAAGAAAATCAGAAAGAGAATTCCGTTTAATTTCGGTGGCACTAAAGATAAATAGTTGCCACCGAACATTCCTAACAAGAAACACAAACCAGAGACTGAAACAATCATTAAAATTGTTGCGATAACACGGAATATAATCTCCTCTTTCTGGCTACTGAATTCTTCTTTTTTGGTATCCATATTTTGTCCTCCTCTATTGGTGAGGATATCATAGATATAATTATAAGTCAAGAGTCTAAAAAGGTGCTGGGAATTCAATGGAGCAGGTTTCCCAGAAAATCGTCTAAAAATATTAATACGCAACCGTACCGGAATCCGACACAGGTGGGTAGGTCGAGAAGACCAAGGTGAACGAGTGAAAGATCCCCAAGGAACTCGGCAAAAAAGCATCCGTAAGTTCGCAATATGGATTCCCAGCTGCACTTTTTGAGCTTTTGCAAAATAAAAGAGCAGGCCTGATTACAGGCCTGCAACAACAATACAGCTACGCGTTATTCTTCCAGGTGGGTCGCTCCGATGAGCGCGCCGGTTGCAATAATGCCAGATAGAATAGCGACGAAGTTGAGGGCTACGAAGTTTACAAGTTCGACATCCTCTACGCCAATGGCCATGACGATTATGTCGGCAAGCAAAATCAATCCCGCCGTAAAGTAACCAGCAACATACAATAACTTCACAAAATCCTTCATTTTGCACCTCCTTTGCCATTATAGCATATTGGTAAAATAAGTCAAGAGCTTAAAAAGTGCGGCTGGGCGCAGCGAAAGTACCCCTGGCGACTGTTTAACAAAAACACAGCTCCCTGCAAACTCGTAAGAGGAAGTATAGGGGGTGATGCCTGACCAATGCGAGAAGGTTAACGCTGGCGTTCCAGTGCAGCAATGTGCTGGGGTGACTGGCCGAAGCCCTCGTCAATGTCGGCCGTAACTATAACGGTCCTAAGGTAGCGAAATTCCTTGTCTGGTAAGTTCAGACGCGCACGAAAGGTATAACGACTGGGGGACTGTCTCGGGGATTTACTCGGTGAAAATGCGATACCGGTGAAGATGCCGGTTAAGTGCAGTTAGACGAAAAGACCCCGGAAGCTTTACTGTAAGTTGTTATTGGCTTTATGTTTTTAATACGTAGCGTAGTGGGGAGGCTTTGAAGCGTTTCTCTCGGGAGGCGTGGAGCCGCCAATGAAATACCCATTTTTAAAAATGTAAAATCTAACCTGTCCGGCAAAACCGGATGGGGACAGTAGCTGCTGGGCAGTTTGTGTGGGGCGCAAGCCTCCTAAAAAGTAACGGAGGCGTTTATTAAGGTCAGCTAGGCGCGGATGGACACCGCGCTAGTCGTGCAATGGCATAAGCTGGCTTGACTGGAAGTCGGACATGACGACCAGATGCGAAAGCAGAACATAGTGAACCGACCGTTGGCACTCGATGCCACGGAAGATTAACGGATAAAAGCTACTCCGGGGATAACAGGCTAGTTCCGTCCAAGAGTCCATATCGACGACGGAGTTCGGCACCTCAAATCGGGGCGCAATGAAAGTAATTTCATTCCTGGGGCAATTAAATTTGCCCGAATAAAAATTTGGCTTATAACGGTGGACTCCAAAAAATAAATGATAGGAAATTTATTTGGACAATACCGTGGGAAGTCGTCTACTCAAAATTTTGGAAAAATAGAATAAAAAAATGACCGCATGCTAACGGTCATGATAGATAGAACAGAAATGTGTTAAGAGCCATATTCGCTAAGAAAATTAGTGAGGAATGATTTTGGAGCTCGTTTGGCTCTCGTATTCAACTCAGTTATTTTACAATAGACATACTCAATTTCATTGTGACTACGACAGAACGCCTTGAATTTCTTAACCCATTTTTTTGCGGCCTTTTCATGAAAAAATGGACCGACTGGATCAAGCGAATAATTAGGTTTAGACCAATGTGTGTTGAGACAAACCGAAGTTAACACAAAAATAATTTTTTTCATTTCTCACCCTCCTTAAGGGAGTTTAGCATATACAATTAATTTGTCAAGTATCAAGGCTTGATTCCAAAATTTTGAGTGGATTGACCCCGTAGAGACTTCTCCGATGTACATCGGAGAGAGCGGCGCAGACATAATGCGCGGCTAAGACGCCAACCCCAGCATCCGCCAGCCGGCGGAGCAGGGTGAAGATATAGTCCGATCCTTCTAGTAATAGAAGACAAATACGACAGCGATGTCGGCTCATCTTATCCTGGGGGTGGAGAAAACAAAACTTCTCTCTCCGATGGAAACATCGGAGTAATAAACAAGCTCAAAACGGTGAAGGCCTATTCATGCGATCTGCGAAGTTTCTCGCAGGTCCCAGGTGTGATACAATTCACGCACATGAAGGCTAACGCCGTGGGAAAGATAAGTAATGAAGCTGGTCGAGCCTATCTTGCTGGCTTGATTGATGGTGACGGGGCTATTATGGCTACCATCGAAAAACACAGCGAGAAAAAGTTTGGTTTTAGAGTTCGGTTGGAAATAAAAATTACTCAGAATTATACTTAATTTTATTTCGCCGTATTCTTTGGCTAAACAAAAGCAAATTAAATTGGCTATACAAATTTTGAATATAGATATTCAAACCAAGGTCGATTTGATTCGCATGGCGAGATTGGCGGATGCATTGTCGCGATTTAATGTACGATCTAAAAATCGCCGCAAAAATTATGCATCAATGATCTAATTATTTATCTCCCCTAACGACTGATTGTTGTAATTTTAGTTACAACATGAGATATGCCCCGCTAAGCGGGGGTATAACACGGCTTGCACCTACTTCTTCTTTGGTAACAAAGACAGAAACGGTGATGGAATAGTCTGATACTTGCGGTAACGCAAGATAACAAAGAAACGAGCTCCCAAGGGTTTGGCTGTTCGCCAATTAAAAAGGTACGTGAGCTGGGTTCAAACCGTCGTGAGACAGGTTGGTCTCCTATCTACTGCACTCGTTGATTCTTGAGGGGGGTTCTTCCTAGTACGAGAGGACCGGAAGGAGGTGACCTCTGGTTTACCTGCTGTCCTGCCAAGGGCACCGCAGGGTCGCTAAGTCGCCAAGTGATAAGCGCTGAAAGCATCTAAGCGCGAAGCATGCCCCAAGATTAGGAATCTGATCCCTTGAAGACTACGAGGTTGATAGGCTCTAGGTGTAAGATCCGCAAGGATTTCAGCCGTGGAGTACTAATAGATCAAACAAACCTGATAAGATTTATCCGTCTTGTTAGGAAATGCGCTTATGAATTACAAAAAATATTGAATCTTTTCATTCGGTGGCTTGAGGCGGTGGAACTACCTCTTCCCATTCCGAACAGAGAAGTAAAACGCTGTACTGCCGATGATACTCCTTTTGGGGGAAAGTAGGCAGCCGCCGATTGAAAGGATTTAATTTATATGGTAGTCTGTGTTTTATGGGAGCGGTTTTGGCTGTGGCTCAAGAGTCGTTGGCAGTAAAAACTGCCTTGGGGTTCAAATCCCCACCGCCACTCATTGAAAGGCGGCCTCCTTTCCGGCTCGGCTGCACGCTGTCCTGCTAAGCGGGACCGCTCCCACCATATTCAGCCTCTCCGCCAGCTGGCGGACGGGGCTTTTTCATTTTTTGCGCTAACCACTTGGCGGTGCCACCGCCAAGTGTAACTACTCAAAAATACCTTATAAAATAAGGCTTTTGCGCTATTGACAAATCATAATTTCTATGATAAACTCACAACAGGAGGTGCCGATTATGAAAACCATAACAATGTTTGGTTCATGGGTTGTCGCGGTGGCGACATGTGGGTTTTTGGTCGATTTGTTTCTGGTGTTTAATGGCGGTTTAGAGATGACCATCGCTGCCTACATGATAGCTGGCGAGAAATCTCTCGGGGTTCCGCTTCTTGGCAGCGGTATTTATCTGGCTACTTTTGCAGCGATTCTTGTTCTCTGGCTCCATAGCATGATCGAAGGCCACGAGGAGAAGAATCGGCGCGCTAAGGCAAACTTCTAGCGCTACGATGGTTGCACGGATAGTTTCTATGGGGCGGTGCGGGGAGAAAAATTCCTGCATCGCCCTTGCTTTTTACAATGTCCTAAACTTAGTTTCGGACAGACTTTTTCTCAAAAAAGTTTTTGACGCCTTGGTATGTTGTGAGAGCCGCGTCACGCAGGGCGTATGGGCGGATTTCTTTGTCATAAAATTCAGGTTCGTAGATATATCCGTATTCCACCAAAATAGAAACTCCGTCGCGCGAGGCGTTGGAGCCGATTGCTATTAACTGCTGATCTTCTATGATAATATCTTTTTCTTTTGGAAAATTGCTCTCGGTCTGGATTTTTTTGAGCTCTTTTCTTATTGATTTTGCAATCTCTAAACTTGCCTGATGATTAGGAAGTTGATCGTCCGGAATATATATCGCAAAACCGTTGTATTTGCCCGGCATGTCGTATTTTCTGCCGGGGTAATCGTTGAAATGCAGATGCAAAACTATGTCTACACCACTATCATTTGCCCACTTGTTTATGCCATAAAGAAGTTTTGAAGAATTATCAGCCGCGGGGTTGTGGTAAACTTTTGTTTCTATTTTAATCGCCCCTATTTTCACGGCGTTTTTAAAAATTGATTTTACCTTTTCTTTAAAAGTGTTGATTGCCGTTTCTTGGTTTTTTAAATAATCCGAAATCCAGTCATTATACTCCCCGGTGTTTTTATTTGTAATGAACGCGGTAAATTTTGGGTCGCTTCTGAAATATTCAAAGAGCTGACTGCCCAATTCGGCATTTAGGCTCGCCTCCGTGACCCCGCGGTATTGCGCCCCGTAACTTTCTTTGTTATGTCCGGGGACTATCAGAATTTTTATGTTGCCCTTTTCGTATTTTTTAATCAATTCTTGCGGCGACGTCGTCTTTTCAAAAATCAAACTCGCAATATAGTAAGCCGGAGTTTCAAGCGCGGTGCCTAAATATGAAAAGCCGGTCCAATAAGTCAATGCAAAAGCCAAAAGCGATATTACCAATATTTTCGCCCGCGTAGCCATAAGGGTATTATAGTATTTTTGCGTTAAATTTTATATACTGGAGTTATGCCGTTTTTTACTTGGGGACTCCGGAGACAGCTCGCCATTTTTTCTGTTTTTGCAATAGTTGTTTTGCTGATTGTCTTCGGCGTTATTTATTATCTCCGACCGCAGCCTACTTGTTTTGACAACCGCCAAAATCAGGATGAAGAAGGCGTGGATTGCGGCGGCGAGGTCGCGCGCTGCGCGCCTTGCTCGGAAAAAATTCACGACCTCACGATTTTATGGACGAGATTTTTTCCGGTCAGAGAGGGCGTATATGACATCGCTGCGCTTTTGAATAACGGCAACCAATTTCTCAAAGCCCAAAAATTTGTTTACGCTGTCAAACTGTATGATGAAAACAATGTTTTAATTGCTATCCGCGAAAACTCAACTTTTATTTTGCCGGGAGAAAAGTTTCTTGTTTTTGAGCCTAGTATTGTAACCCAAAACCGGACGCCGAAAAATGCAGTTTTGGAAATGCGCGCCGTAAGCTGGGAATCCAGCAGGTCGGATCCGCTCCGAATTGATGTTTTAAAAAAGGACCTGTTTCTTACTGATGCGATTGCCCCGCGGCTGGAGATCGGAGTAAAAAACCAATCAAACAGCGAAGTTTATCAAAAAATAGAAACCAGCGCTGTTTTGCTAAATAAAGAAGGCGAGAGTTTGGGCGCCTCCAAAACAGTTATTGATAAATTAAATATTTTTGAAGAAAGAGGCGTGACCTTTACGTGGCCGCAGGCCATAGAGGGGGTTTTTAAGGCGGAAATCTTTTTCAGACCGATTCCATGAACCCAGCGCAGGCATTTAAACGTTTGGATTGGGTGCTTATTTTAAGCGTTCTTACGCTGGTTTTTTTGGGGCTTACAACGATGAAATCATTTAGCCCGCCGATTGGCGGAGAACAGGGCGGCGACTATTTTTTTAACAGGCAAATTGTCTGGATATTCGTAGGGCTTGCGGTTTTTTTTGTGAGCGCGATTTTCATAGATTGGAGCTTTTTAAAAACAAACAGCATATTTTTGATGATACTTTATCTAATTTTAATTTTGACTCTTGTGTTTCTGATATTGGCGGGCCGCGCAATAAAAGGGGCCGCAAGCTGGCTCAAGGTTGGCGGAACCAGCGTTGAGCCGGTTGAATTGATTAAGCTGATCATTGTTTTAATTTTGGCTAAGTATTTTTCTAAGCGGCACATTGAAATTGCGCGAATTCTCCATTTGGCAATATCTTTTTTATACGCGGCGTTGCCGATGGTTTTGGTTGCGTTGCAGCCAGATCTCGGCTCGGCTTTGGTTTTGGGAGCGATTTGGCTCGGTATGGCTTTGGTTGGCGGAATAAAGCTCAAACATCTTTTGGCGCTTTTTGTTCTAGGCGCGGTTGCCGCTTTGATATTTTGGAGCTATTTTCTTCTGCCGTATCAAAAGGCGCGCGTCATTTCTTTTTTAAATCCCCAAAGCGATGTTAGCGGCAGGGGTTATCACGCAATTCAATCGGTTATTGCAATAGGTTCCGGGCAAATTTTCGGAAAGGGTATAGGTTTCGGAACCCAATCGCGTCTTGAGTTTTTGCCGGAGCACGAGACTGATTTTATTTTCGCGGCTTTTGCGGAGGAATGGGGATTTTTAGGTATTTTAATTTTACTGCTATTTTTTTCTTTAGTTGTTTGGCGGATTTTGCGCGCGGGGATTTACGGTGAATCTAATTTTGAGAAACTTTACGCGACAGGGCTTGCCATTTTTTTATCTTTTCAGGCGGGGATTCATATTGGCATGAATTCCGGAGTTTTGCCGATCACCGGTTTGGGAATGCCGTTTTTAAGTTACGGCGGTTCAAGCCTGATTACTTTGTTTTTAGCTTTAGGCATTTTGGAAAGCTTTTCTTTACACAAAAAAGGCATTTTGCTTGGTGGGGAAGAGCGCTACAAAGAAGGTATTTTGGGGGCTTGACATGATTTTGGTGCTCTTGTTAGGCTGAAGGTGACATGGATTTGACACTTTTTTATAAGTTTGCTAGTGTTTATTTAAACATATGAAATACGCATTACCGGTTCATCCGGAGGAGGTCACAAAAAAGCTGTTTATGGTTTTGCCAAAGCGGACCAAAGATATATTGGAGCAGCGTTTTGGTTTGAGTAAAAATCCAAGGCGAATGACTTTGGAGGCAATTGGCCAAAAATACAGCATTACCCGCGAGCGGGTGCGGCAGGTTGAAGCAGATGGCTTTAATCGCATTAGAAAATCTCCGCAAATGCAGGAGCTGACGGTGGTTTTTACGGCCTTGGAGGAGTATTTTGAACACGAGGGGCGTGTTTTAAAAGAGGAGCATGTTTTGAAAAATCTTGCACCGCATCCAAAACACGAAAACCATGTGTATTTTTTGCTTTCTTTGCACAACCCATTCTTAAGATTTCATGAAAACGACGAGCTTTGCGATCGTTGGGCATATGGCGAAGGGGCCGAAGAACGCGCTCAGAAATCCCTTTCTCACGCGGTTGAGGAATTGCGCAAAACAGGCCACCCGGTGGAAGAAAGCGGGCTGTTTGAAACGCTTTCTTCGTCCGCGCGGCATATTACTGGCGGGGAAGTAAGCAATATCGTTTTGGCGAATTGGCTCGGCCTTTCCAAGCTGATTGCCAAAAATTATTTCGGCCAGTGGGGTCTTACGGAATTTCCGGAAATAAAGCCCAGAGGCGTGCGGGATCTTTCGCACATGGTGCTTGTGCGGCACGGCAAGCCACTGCATTTTTCCGAGGTCGCTTCTAAAATCGGCAAATTGGTTGGCAAGCCGGTACACACGCAAACCGTGCACAATGAACTTATTAAAGACGACCGCTTTGTTTTGGTGGGTAGGGGTCTTTACGCGCTTAAAAACTGGGGATATGCTCCTGGGGTGGTTAAAGATGTGATTACGGAGGTGCTCAAAAAAGACGGCCCAATGGCTAAAGATAAAATAATTTCGGCTGTTTTGCGCCAGCGAATCGTGAAGCCAAACACTGTGTTTATTAATCTGGAAAACAAAAAATATTTCAAAAAGTTAGCTGATGGCAGATATAATCTTAAATGACCCCGTCGTAAAGGAGTTCATTTTTTGGGCGAGCAGAACCTGGTTTTTGTGGATGCCTATTCTGTTTTTTTTTATTTTCCGCGACTCCTGGCTGCATTACGTGCGCGCAAATTTTATTTCTACCAAAAAGTACATTTTGCTTGAAGTAAGAATACCAAGAGAAGTGTCAAAAAGCCCCAAGGCTATGGAGAGTATTTTCGCTGGCATACACGGCGCGGCGCGTAAAGGAAATTTAATAGACAGGTATTGGGATGGATGGGTTACTCCTTGGTTTTCTTTGGAGGTAATAGGAGACGAAACAGGCATTCATTTTTACATATGGACGATGGAGTTTTTTAAAAGAATGTTTGAGGCGCAGATTTATGCACAGTACCCCTCAAGCGAAGTTAGGGTTGTGGAAGATTATACAAAAAGTTTGCCTGCGGTTTTACCAGACAAAGACTGGAATTTGTGGGGAACGGAATTTGTTTTGACCAAACCGGATGCTTATCCGATTCGCACGTATGAAGATTTTGTTTTGGAAGATATTAGTTCTAAAGAAGAGGAGCGAAAAATTGATCCGCTGTCTTCACTTTTTGAATTTTTTGGGCAATTGAGGCCCGGTGAGCGGCTGTGGATACAAATGTTGGTGAGGGCCGCGGATGATAAATGGAAAAAGGAGGGCGAAGTGTTGGTGGCTAAGATGACCGGGAAAAAAGCCGTAAGTAAAAGCCCACTCATAACGCAACTGGTTGACGCGATCCACGACACGGTTAAAACCATTTTGGGAGTTTCTGCAGAATCCAAGCCAACAAAAAAAGAATCTGATCAGTTCAGGATGCTCAATCTTTCTCCCGGCGAGCGCACTACCATTGAGGCAATTGAACGCAATATTGCCAAAATTGGTTTTGAGGTTTGCATCCGCTGGATATATTTGGCAAAGAGGGATGTATATAATTTTTTGGCGGTGCCCGCGATGTTCGGGATTTTTAAACAATTTTCTTCGCAGTCGTTGAACGGCTTTAAGACGAATAAGAAAATTACAGTCAGCATTGATTATTTTTTTAAAAATTACCGCGAACCAAAAAGAAAACAGAGGCTTTTTAAGTCTTACAAACTGCGCTCTGTTTTTTTACCCCCGTACAAAAGACGCAGCAAACCTTTTGTGCTCTCTTCTTCAGAACTGGCTACGGTTTATCATTTCCCGGGCATGGTAGTCGCCGCCCCGACAACTCCGCGCATAGAAGCCAAACGCGGCGCCCCTCCTCCTAATTTGCCGATATGAACGACGAGCAAAAAACCACATATTTTGGAGAGACCAACTTCAGAAATCAGCTGAAGAAATTTGGCATAAAAAACATAGACCGCAGGAAGCATATGTATGTGATCGGGAAGACCGGCATGGGAAAAACCACTCTTTTGGAAAATATGGCAGTACAGGACATCCAATCCGGCGAGGGAGTGGCTTTTATTGATCCTCACGGAGATACCGCAGACCGCCTTTTGGATTTTGTGCCAAAAGAAAGAATTGGCGACGTCATTTATCTTAACCCCGCCGATACTGATTGGCCTATTGGCTTTAATATTATGGAGAACATTGATTCAGAGCGCCGGCATTTGGTTGCAGATGGCTTGATGGGTGTCTTTAAAAAATTATGGCAGGATGTCTGGTCGGCGCGCATGGAATATATTTTAAATAATACGATTTTGGCGCTTTTGGAATATCCGGATTCCACGCTTTTGGGAATTAATCAGATGCTGATAAATAAGGATTTCAGAAAAAAAGTGATTGAGCATATAACCGATCCGGTCGTAAAAGCCTTTTGGACGCAGGAATTTGCCAAATATACCGACAGATACGCTGCCGAGGCGACTCCGGCGATTCAAAATAAAGTCGGGCAATTTGTTTCAAATCCGCTGATTAGAAATATCATAGGCCAGCCGAAATCTTCTTTTAATATGCGCCAGGCCATGGACGAAAAAAAAATAATTATAGTCAATCTTTCCAAAGGGATGGTTGGGGAGGACAACTCAAGGCTAATCGGCGCCATGCTTGTTACCAAAATTTATCTTTCGGCGATGAGCCGCGTGGATACGCAGGAGGCGGCGCGCCCGGACTTCTTTTTGTATGTAGACGAGTTTCAAAACTTCGCTTCGGAATCTTTTGCCAATATTCTTTCGGAGGCGAGAAAATACCGCTTGTCTTTAATACTTACGCATCAATATGTTGCGCAAATGGACGAAAAAGTGAGGGATGCGGTTTTCGGAAACGTCGGCACTACAGTAACTTTCCGGATTGGCGCGGAAGACGCCGAGCTTTTGGAAAAAGAATTTTCTCCCGAATTTGAAGTGCAGGACATTGTTAATATCGGCTTCGCAAATATTTATTTAAAACTTATGATTGACGGGGTAGCTTCGCGGCCTTTTTCGGCCGCGACTTTGCCGCCGATAAAGAAACCGGACGAATCTTTTCGCAGCCAAATTATTGAATTTTCACGTAAAAATTACGGCGCTCCTAAGGCCGATGTTTCGGACAAAATAAACAAGTGGATGGAGGAAATGGAGGTCGCTGCGGAAAAAAAGACTGCGGCTGCGCCGCGCGAATTTGGGGAAGATGCCCGGCCTCAAGCGCAGTTATATGACGCTACCTGTTTTGTTTGCGGAAAGCTCACAAAAGTGCCTTTTCAGCCGGATCCGAACAGGCCGGTATTTTGCAAAGAGCATATCGGAATGGCCGGACAATATAAACAGCAAATGCCGCGCCGCGAACCACCGAGGCCACCTCGGCCAAGTACCGGTGAATTTTCGGCGAGACCCACAGAGCGCACAGCATCTTTAAGAGAACTTGAAGGGCGTCCGCCGGAACGCAGAGATTTTCGCCCGCAGCGTGTTGAAATGCATCAGCCTTTCCGGCGCCCGGAAAATCTCCAAGTTTTGCGCGAGGCGCTGAAGAAATCACTAGAATCAAAAAAACAAAATGTTTCGCAAGAGGTAGATAACCCACCCCCCAACCCCCTCCCTAAGAGAGGGGGAGAGGGGGAGGGTTCTTCCAGTTCTGGCACCCTCCGCCCCGGCGAAAAACTGGAGCTCTAGACAAAAATAATGAAATTGTGCTATTTTTTATCCAGAAGGGATACGGCGGAATTTCAATGGATAAAGAGACATTCACGAAAATGCTGATGGACAGCACAATTTCTGGCAGGACGGTATTTGAGGCGCTTTTACAATATTTAAAAACAGCAAAGGCTAGTGATCCAGTAGCTGAAGAAGAATTTTCAAGGCTTGTGGCTGAACAACGCCCTAAGGTTTGGAAAAAATTCATAGAGTACGTTACAGGCGGGCACGAATATTGTTGCGGCCCAAACGCAATTCGGGATGATGATGGTTGTTTAACTAAAGCACATAAAACCATTTTGATGTGTTGTCATAGAATTAAATGGTATCTAAAGTTTGGTGAGTGAAAAACCCCGACACCGTCGGAGTTTTTATTTTTTCTCGGCGCGCTGATTTAACAATTTTGACCGATCGGATGAGTTTGTTAAATTACAAATCTGACAGCTATAGCGCTCAAACTTGCAATTTTAGATGGATAAAAGTTGAGCTCTAATTTGCGTATTGTGTTATAATACCCATGTCTCTACCGAGTTGCACAGAGGAGGGACTATGCTGGCCCAGAGCTGGAACTAATGGGCATGCGAAAAGCGCTACGTCGCAAGTGAAACCGGCGTTCCTACTTGGGGAGCGGCCTAGACCGTCAGCTGACGAGCTGACCAAGAGGCGAAATACGTGATGCAATCTCGCCGCATCTCCATTTTAAAAGGGGCTGTCCTTGACAGCCCCTTTGCATTTTTGCGCTTTTATTTTTTCTCGGCGCGCTCAACGTATTCGCCGGTTGAGGTGTTTATGCGGATGATGTCGCCTTCGTTGATAAACATCGGGACTTGCACCATAAGGCCGTTTTCTAATTTGACGGTTTTTGAGCCGCCGGTGGCGGTATCGCCTTTGTAAGAAGGCGGGGCTTCAACGACTTTGTAATCCATTTTTACCGGAAGCTCTATATTGATGATTTTCTCTCCGAATTTGTAAGCGATTGCCTCTGTATTCGGTTTTAAAAATTTTGCAATGTCGCCCAATTGCTCTTCTTTCATAGAAAAGCGGACGGTTTTTGCCCGCCTCGACTCGCCTTGATCGTCAAGGCGAGGCGGGGGATTGCCTTTTTCGCAAAACCAAAATTCTCCTTTGTTGGAATAGAGGAAAATTATCGGCTGTTTTTCTATTTCGGCTTCGGGAAAGGCGTCGCTTCCTTGGAAAGATTTGGCAACGATTTTGCCCGTAATCAGATTTTTGAGCTTGGTTTGCACGGTGGGTTTGCGCTGCTGCATGCGCAAAAAAGTGTACTCCAAAACAAGATATGGCTCGCCGTCCATCTCAAACATTGTCCCCTTTGTTAAATCGGTGTATGACAACATGTTGAAAAAATTGTATATTAAATTTAGTGGAATATCAAGCGACAATCGGTCTGGAAATACACGCGGAGCTTCGCACAAAAACGAAGATGTTTTGCGCTTCCAAGAACGATCCGGATGAGAAACACCCAAACATAAACATTTGTCCCGTGTGCATGGGGCACCCGGGGACGCTTCCTGTGATAAACGAAGAGGCGGTGCGGCATGTCCAGCGGGTCGGGTTGGCTTTGGGTGGCGAGGTTAAGAAATTTTCGCGTTTTGACCGCAAAAATTATTTTTATCCGGATCTTCCGAAGGGCTATCAAATTTCGCAATATAAACACCCATTGGTGTTTGGCGGCAATTTAAAAGGCGTAAGGATTACAAGGGTGCATTTGGAGGAAGATACTGCCAGATTAATTCACGAAGCACGAAGCACGAAACACGAAACATCAAGTCTTGTGGATTTCAACAGAGCCGGGATTCCGTTAATGGAATTAGTTACTGAACCGGATATGACTTCAGCAAGGCAAGCGCGTGAATTTGCCGAGGAACTGCAGTTGGTTTTTCAGTATCTTGGCGTTTCCGAAGCAAACATGGAAAAAGGGGAAATGAGGTGCGAGGCCAATGTTTCAGTTAAAAAAACTGAAACCGCCGAACAACGCGGAATGGGCGCAGAAGGTCGCGGAACTGATTCTGTTCTGCGTAATTCTGCGTCAGATCAGCGTAATTCTGCGACCTTGGGTACAAAGGTTGAGGTAAAAAATCTTAATTCTTTTCGCTCGGTTGAAAAAGCGATTGAATACGAAGCAAAACGGCAAATTGAGGTTTTAGAATCGGGTAAAAAGGTCGTACAGGAAACGCGCGGATGGGATGAAAATAAAGAAGCAACTTTTTCCCAGCGCTCCAAGGAATCAGCGCATGATTACCGTTATTTTCCTGAACCGGATTTGCCGCCGATGGAGTTTTCGGATGATTATATTGAGGAATTGCGCGCGACTATTCCGGAGTTGCCCGCAGGGAAGAGAAAAAGATTTACGGAGGAATACGGAATTTCGGCCGGTTTAGTTGAGACTTTGGTTCGTGAACGCTCGCTTTCAGCTTTTTGGGAAAAAGTTATTTCTGAATTGCGGGAATGGCTTTCCGGGAAAACACTGCCCGGCGGGAAGAAACCTGGTTTTTTGGCAGTCTCAAAACCAGGTTTCGAGGAGCCGGGTAGTGTTGAGGAGGAAAGCTACAAATTGGCTGCTAATTATTTTACCTCCGATCTTTTGGGATTAATGAAAGAAAAAGAAATTCCGCCGAACGAACTTTTGGTTGATCCGGAAAATTTCGCAGAACTGATTAAAATGATTTATAAAAAAGAAATTAATTCGCGCGTCGCCAAAGATGTTTTGCGAATAATGGTTGAGCATGGCGGCGACCCGTCTACAATCATAGAATCCAAGGGGCTAAAACAAGTAGGGGACGAATCAGCTCTTTCGGAAATCGCTAAAAAAACAATTTCTCAAAATCCAAAAGCGGTTGAGGATTTTAAAAAGGGGAAACAGCAATCTCTCCAATTTCTGGTCGGTCAAGTGATGAAAGAAACTAAAGGCACCGCAAATCCGGAGATGATTAGGGAGGTATTGACAAAAATAATAGGAGGAGTATAATAAAAGTAAATACGGGGTTATTTCCCGTCCTTGATTGATATTGGCACTCTTCGGAGTGCTTCTTTGTTTGCGGAAATCCAGCGGATCTCCTTGTTTTTTTTGAAGTATGTCATCTGGCGTTTTGCATAGTGCCATGTGGCAGTTTGTAGTTGAGTAGCCATTAGTTTATAGTCCAACCTGCCGCGCAGATATAGCGATATGTATCTGTATTCCAGCCCAAAATCATAGAGCCTTTTCCAAGAAACTCCGCTTCGGCGGAGCTTCTTTACTTCGCGAATAATTCCGAGAAGGCGTTTGATTAAACGCGTACGAATGCGTTTTTTAAGCTCTTCCGGCATGCGTTTGATGCCTAACCAGAGAATGTTTTTAGGAGAAACTAATGCACCCTCTTCACTCATTCTCGCTCCGCCAGCGCGGGGCTCCGAGGGTTTCGCACCTTTTTGCCCCTCGCTACGCTTGGGGACCGTGCCAAAAAGGGCGAAAAACCCGTTCAGAGGGTCATTAGTTTCTCCTCTGCTAGCAAAATCAACACCGCAGCGCTTTTTTGGAGAAGAGTCATGCTTTGCTGACGCTATTTCAATTGCCCGAATCAGCCGCCGCGGATTTTTTTGTTCTATTGATTTGGCGCGCGCGGGATCTAATTCAGTTAAATAGTTGAGTAGTTGAGTGGTTGAATAGTCGGCAAGTTTTTTGCGGAGCACTGGGTCCGGCGGAACTCCGCCTAATTTTATGCGTCCAAGCGCTGCGTCAATATAAAAACCAGCGCCGCCTACTATAATTGGCGTTTTCCCGCGGCTTAAAAGATCCGCAATAGCTTTCTCTGCGCATTTTCTAAAATCCAGCGCGGTAAAAACTTTTTTCGGATCGGCAATGTCTATGCAACGATGGGTGACGTTTTTATAAATGAAAACTCCTTTTTTCCATCTACCTCTAACTTTCCCACTTCCAACATCCAATTTTTTATACACCTGCCGCGAATCGGCGGAGATAATCTCGCCGTTTAATTTCTTGGCCAATTTCACTCCCAATTCTGATTTCCCGCTCGCGTTCGGCCCGACAATCACAATAATCCTTGACTCTTTCATAGCCAAATGCTAGCATTACGGAAGAAATTTATACAAGAAAATGGAGGTTGATATGGGCGATTTAGAGAGTGAAGCTTTATCTAACAGGTATGTGCCGTCTGTGGAGCGGGCTTTCGCTGCGTTTCACGATATTGAAGGCGAAAAAGGACAAGTAATTAAAGCACTTCTTGTTAGTGTTGCCAAAGAGCTGTTTGAGGATAATTTTCCAAAAATGACCTTTTCTGTTCAACACGGCTCTGTTTTTCATGAAGTTTTGCTCACCGGCATCTTGGTGCATGCACCAAGAGAAGGAGATAAAGATCTTATTTATGTGCTTATGCTTCCTGACGGGCTTTATGAAACCGGTGGAGATTGTATGATTGATGTTAGCTTTAGGGCGGATTTGCTTAGACCGATGACGTTGTGGCAATACGCTAATTGGGCAAGACACGCTTTGCATGCGATGAATGACAAGAAAAGTGTGTCTATTTGAATAATAGTAAATCAAAACCCCCGTTAAGAGGCGGGGGGTTTTTCTTTGTTTTCGTTTTCTTTTTTTAAAATTTCAATTCTGGCTTTGCGTTTCCTTTTTCTAATTACCAACAATTTTTGCCGTTTGAGTTCAATTGAGCGGGGGAGGCGCTGGCCGCGTTTTTCTTTTAGTTCTTTCTTTTCCCGCCAAAGCTCTACCTGTTCTTCTAATTTTTTTTGATACGCCGCATCTGAATCAATGGCCGTTTTTGCTTGCGGATTTAAAGCCGCCATCGCCTTTGCAAGTGTTGGCGCAAGCACCATTGTGCAGTTATTGAAAGATTCCCACGGGAGCTGCGAACCCATTTCGTAGGGCGTTTCCCGAAAAGTGCCCGGGTCGGCGCGTTTTATCCAAATTTTATTGTTACCTTGAGGCTTGTTGATCGCAAAATGCCTCAAGATTTCATGCACAGTAATCAGATTTTTGTTTTGATATGCAATCTCATCTGACCTTGTTTCTTGGCGGAGGGTGCTCAAAATAACCACTGTGACGCGGAGCCCTATGGATTTTGCCACAAACTTCTCTAAATCTAACTTTAGCTTAAAACCTTTTTAATAAGCTCGTCAATATTCATTATCCCAATATCTCCCTTGCCGCGTTCGCGCACGGCAACTTTATTTTCTTTCATTTCTTTTTCGCCTACCACTAAAATGTACGGAACGTGCTGGATTTCCGCCTCGCGGATTTTTTTGGCGATTGTTTCATTTCTAGAATCTAATTCGGTTCTAATATTTTTACCTTGAAGCTCTGCGGTTACGTTTTGAGCGTAGCCCAAAACTTTTTCGTTTATTGTAAGAACCGCTACTTGTACTGGCGAGAGCCAAAAAGGGAGAGCCCCGTCAAAATGTTCCAGTAAAATCCCGATAAATCTTTCAAAAGAACCGAAAATCGCGCGGTGTATTACCCACGGTTTTTGTTTTTTACCGGCTTCATCCGTGTACGCTAAATCAAATTTGTCAGGCAGCATGACCAAATCCAGCTGGGCTGTTCCCAATTGCCAATCCCGCCCCTGGCTGTCTTTGATATGTGCTTCAATTTTTGGCCCGTAAAAAGCGCCCTCGCCCCTGGCAAGCTTATATTTTATTTTAGACCGCCCAAGCCCGTTCTCAAGCGCTTTTTCCGCAAGTTCCCATTCTTTTTGTTCGCCCAGCGCCTTGTCCGGGCGGGTAGCCAGATAATACTCTGTTTCAAAGCCAAGACTTTTGTAAAATTCGCTGATTGTTTGTATCACCTTTAAAATTTCCGTTTCAGCCTGATCTTGGCGCACGTAAATGTGCGCATCGTCCATCGTGATTTGCCGCACCCTAAACATCCCGCCCAAAGTTCCAGAAAGTTCGTTTCTGTGCAGTCTACCGATTTCTGCTAGGCGCAAAGGCAGATCGCGGTAGCTTCTGATTTTTGAATTATAAATATAAGTTGATTCGGGACAATTCATCGGTTTTATGGCAAGCGTTTCGTTTTCATCCACGGGATTTTTAAACCAAAACATATTGTTGCGGTAATGCTCCCAATGGCCTGATTTCTCAAAAACTTCCCTTTTTACCATTATCGGCGTGGAAATTTCATCGTATCCTTCGCGGTCGTTTATCTCGCGCGCTTTTTTCTCAAGTTCCCTGAAAATTATCATTCCCTTGGGATGCCAAAAAGGCGCCCCCGGTGCGATTTCATGAAATGAAAAAAGGTCCATTTCCTGTCCCAACTCGCGATGGTCTCTGTGTTTCTTGCTTTCAGGCATGGTTTTATGCTAGCACTTTTTGGGTTTTACAGAAAGAGGATTTCGGTGCTATAATTGATTTATATGAAAAATTTATATAAGGTTGGGATTGTTCTATTATTAGCCATAGCTATAGGTTTTTATTTTTATCGCAATTACAAGAGCGAAGTTGTGATAGAGCCGTTAAAAGTGTCGTCTGCGGATGCGCCTGTGGATAAATTAATCACCAGGGTTATAAAAGACAAGAGTTTTGATAAAAAAAACGGCTTAAATATTGAATTCAGCTATACGGCTCCCGGGGAAACAGTAAGAGTCATTTCCGAAAAAGTCGGTGGCGTGGAAGTGGGCAGTATTCCAACGCTTTCATTGGTTGAGGTAAATTCCAAGGGGCACGACCTTGTGGCTTTCGCGCCTCTCATTTGGGGAAGCCTGGACTTTATTGTTGACGCAAATTCGCATTACCAGAGTTTGGACAATCTCAAGGGCGCGCGAGTGGCAATTAGGCCGAAAGTATCAGCTGCGTACAAAAGCTTGGCGTTGGCAATGAAAGTCGCCGGATTTAATTTGGAAAAGGACTACAGATTAACGTTCGGTTCTATTCCTGACAATTTAGCATCGTTTTTTAAAAAAGAAGTGGACGCAGTTCTCTCTGTGCCTTTCGGCGGCGCCGATCTTATCGCGGAAGGCAAAGTAAGAACAGTGCTTGATCTGGAATCAAGATGGCGGAACACGACCGGATCGCGTATGTCATTTGCAATGATGTCTGCGCATAAAAGTTGGATAGACGCCCATCCGGAAACTTTCAAAAAAGTCAGCAGGGTGTTTTTAGAGGCGGAAAAATATGTTTTTGAGCACCCGGAAATAGTTGCTGATTACAAAGATATGCTTGGCATAAAAACAGAAAAAGGACTGGAGGTCGCCAAAAATGACGTTAAGCGGGTTATACCGGATTCTTGGGATCCGGAAGTCCATAAGATGGCAATCAAAAAAGCCATAGAATTTGGCTTGGTGCCAAATATTCCCTACGACGATTTTTTCATAAAATAAATTTTTATATAAATTTAACCCCCACCAATTTCCTTGGTGATAAGGGAGATGGCAGATTAACATGCGCAATGTTGTTGCGATTGTTGAGTTTTTAATAAGAATTTGCTATCATTTCTGGCAGGAAATATGGCGCTATGCTTACTGATAAGTTTGGTGAAAAAATAACCACATCAGAATTACTCGCGGCTATCTTGGCTTTAGTGCCGGATTTTGCAAGAATTGCCGGCCGCGAAAAAGTTCATACATTATTTGGAGAGTTGAGAGCTTATCACCCTATCCTTAGAGAATTTGACGGCTTTGATACGCGCTGGCCGCAAGTCTGGTCGGAGAAGCTGGACGAGGCGTTTAGATGGCTGTCGCTTTCCAGAATGATAAAGCAAGACGGGGAATTTCACGCGTTTGGCATAACTCAAGACGCAACAGAAATCGTGAAAGAAAAAATTTTAAGCCGTTTTACAACCGAACAGATTTTGGACGCGCGCGAGGTTGCAAGAATTATTTCCGAGCGCATAGTTTGCAAATGCGATTGGTGCCGGACAATCAGCAAATCCCTAAGAATGTAAGAATCACGAGCCCGCCCCGCGGGCTTTTCACTTCCAAAACATTCCAACATTCTCAAGAATGTCGGAATGTTTGATTCCCCGATTCGCGCGAATTGTAGAATAGAGCGAGCACCGTTGACTTTACAAAGAGTACTTGCTAATTTTCAGATAGGATAGAAAGGAGAATCAATGGTTTATTGGGCTATTGCTACTTCAAGTAAATATCCTGATGTTTATGTTGAGCGAATTAAGGCGCAGAGCGACGGGGAAGCAAGCGAGAAAGCCGAAAAGTGGCATAAAGAAAACATGGGATTTCGCTACTCATTTGTGGTAGCGAAGGAAATTTCAAAGTCAGTTTTGGATACGGCCAACAACGCCTGTTTGGAATGCGGCAGCGATTTAAGCGGTGGATTTCACGGCGATGGCTGTAGTTTTAATGGCTTTTATAAACCATATTCAAAAATAGACGTTTCTAAAAAAGACGGGCAAAAGTAAGCCCGTTTTTTATATTTTAGTTAACATTTGTTAACAATTGACACATCAGTTAACAGGGATTATCATTATTCTATATGACAAAAGAGCTGTTTTCTACAAGCGAAGTGGCTAAGATATTGGGAATCAGCCGGGTTGCGGTGTTTAAGAAGATTAAATCCGGAGAAATAAAGGCGGTTAGAGCCGGCCGCAATTTCGTTGTACACAGAAAAGATTTGCCGGTTATTTTAGGAAAAGTATTGACTGAAGATAAAAAGAGGGAAATTGCCTCCGCGGTAAAGCGGGTTGTCCGAGAATACGGCGAAACATTAAAATTACTCGGCCAAGAATGAAAACAATCTCAATAGTTGAGGTTGAATATATTGCTTATAGTTTAGCCAAAGAACTTCTGAGTTGGGATGAGCCAATTCCCGATTTCGGCTCGCGATTTCCGAATGTTTTAGAAAGCTGCTTGGCCGCGCTATTTCATACTTTCGGCGGCAAAAATCTTTACAAAGGGCTTATTCCGCGCGCATCGGCGTTGTTTTATTTAATGATTAAAAATCACCCGTTCCAAAACGGCAATAAGCGCATTGCCATGACTGCGCTTTTTTATTTTTTATATAAAAACAAAAAGTGGCTGAAAGTAGATAACCAAGAGCTTTACAACTTTGCCAAATGGGTTGCGGCAAGCAACTCCAAACTCAAAGCCGAAACTCTTTTGGCGATTCAAAAGTTTATTAAAACTTATTTGGTAAGCCGCTAATTATTCAGTTCATATCTTCCTAATCTCCTCGGCGATTATTGACGGAGAATCGTTGCGGAAGGAGTAGCGGCCGCGGATTATAATGCAGTTTCCTTCCAAAATATGCTCGCCGTAGTCCCGTAGTGCGCCGGGGAAAACGACCGCCTCTATTTCGTCGGTCATGTCCTGAAGTTTAACGAACATCATCGCGTCCCCGTTTTTTGTTATGATTCTTCTGGTTTGCGTAATAAGGACGGGAACCGCTACGGTGCTCGGAGGTTTATTTAATTTGAACGCTTCAATGGTCATCGCTTTGCCGTTTTGGCTTTTTTTGACAGCCTCCAAAGTTTTTTCCAACGGATGTCCCGAAACGTAAAGCCCCAAAAGCTCGTGCTCCCATTTTAATTTTTCTTCAAGTGTCGCCGACGGGGTTTTTTCCAGGCGAAGCGGCGGGACGGACGAAGCATCCGCCATTACGCTGAAAAGCGATGATTGGTTGCGCGCCTTGGTTTGATGAGACTCGCGCGCGTATTCTAAAATGCGGTCCATATTTTTTAAGATTTTGTTTCTTTCGCCAAATTCATCCAGCGCGCCGGCTTTTGCCAGCGATTCAACGGACTTTTTGTTTAAATCCCTTGACTCAACCCTTTCCAAAAAGTCAGCCAACATTTTATACGCTCCGCCTCTTTTTCTTTCTGCAATAATGGCTTCAACTATGCCAGCGCCAACGTTTTTAATTGATAAAAGCCCAAAACGAATCTGATCCCGTCCGCCAGCTGGCGGAGGATTGCCGCCGCTTTTAATTAAAGTAAAATCTTTGTTGGAGAAGTTAATGCTCGGAGGAAGTACGGGTATATTCATTCTTTTGCACTCGGTTATTATCTGGCCGATTTTTTCGGTATCTCCAGCTTCGGCAGTAAGTATTGCGCACATATATTCCCCCGGATAATTGGCTTTCATATACGCAGTTTGGTAAGCCACCCGGCCGTAGCTTGCTGCGTGGGCTTTATTGAATCCATACCCTTGGAATGGCTCAAATAATTTCCAGACATTCTCCGCTTCTTCTTTTGTCATGCCGCTATGTTCTTGGCATCCTTTTACAAAAATTTCATGCTGTTTTGCCATTTCCGCCGGTATTTTCTTGCCAACGGCTTTGCGGAATTTATCCACCGATTCCCAGTTGTATCCGGCCAATTCCATTGCCGTAAACAAAAGGTCGTCCTGATAAACCAAAATGCCGTATGATTTTTCAAGAAACTTTGCGACTTTGGGATGAAAGTAAGTTACTTTCCGTTCGCCGTGCTTGCGCGCTATGTATTCTGGAATGTTGTTCATCGGCCCCGGCCGGTAAAGCGCAATCATAGCGTTAATGTCGTATACGGTTGACGGCTTAAGTTCCATAAGATGTTTGGTCATTCCGGCCCCGTTTAACTGGAACACGCCCTCTGTTTCTCCTCTTGCAAGCATCGTAAAAGTTTTATCGTCGTTGAATGGAATTTTTTCAATATCAATTGTTATGCCGCGATACTCCAGTACCAAACTTACTGCGTTTTCCAAAATGGCCAGGTTGCGGATGCCTAAAAAATCAAGCTTGGTTAGCCCAACGCCGTCCTCGCCGACGGTATACATGTCATATTGTGTTATGATGTTGTCGGTTCCTTTTGGATCGTATTGTATTGGTACGTATTCTGTAAGCGGCTCGGGGGCTATTACCACTCCGGCAGCGTGAACTGAAACATGGCGGACGGTGCCCTCTAGTTTTTTTGCCGTATCAATTATTTCGCGCGCTTCCGGATTATTTTCATAAAGCTTTTTCAGCTCCGGCTCAAGCTCCATGGCGTGTTCAATGGTCATCGGAAATCCTTGGGAGCCCATCGGTATTAAGCGGGCAATCCGATCTCCGGTTTCGTAGGATTTTCCGGTCGCGCGGGCAACATCCCGCACGGCGCCCCTTGCCAGCATGGTGCCGAACGTGCCGATCTGCGCGACTTTGTCGGCTCCGTATTTGCTTTTGGCGTAATCAATTACTTCTTGCCTGCGGTTATCCGCAAAATCCATGTCTATGTCCGGAGCCGACGGACGAAAAGGATTTAAAAAGCGTTCAAAAGGCAGCTGAAATTCTAGAGGATTTACATTGGTAATGCCAGACAGATACGCGACCAGGGAGCCAGCTACCGAGCCGCGAACCGTGGTGTAAATTTTTGCTTCCCGGGCGAAGCGTATGAGGTCCGCTACTACCAGGAAATAAGTTGAATACCCTTTTTCTTTTATTACTCCGAGCTCGTATTGCAAACGCTCCGTTGCTTCGCTGTTTTTGTTCAAGTCGTGTTCTTTAGCCGCCTTCAATGTCAAATCTTCCAGCATTTGGTCGGCCGTTTTTTTGGGTTCTAAGGGGAAATTGGGGAAAATGAATTTGCCTAACGTGAGATTTACGTTGCATACTTCCGCGATCTTTTCCGTATTTTTGACCGCTTCCGGGATGTCTTTGAAGTATTCATTGGCCTCTTCGGTAGAAATTAAATGATAGTCGCCGTTTTCAGAAAAGATGGCAGTATCCTCAAGATCGGAGTTGGTTGAAATAGCGACAAGAGTTTTGTGCGCGAGTTTGTCTTCCGGATGGAGATAATGCGAGTCCTGTGTTGCAGCCAGAGGCACGCCGAGTTTGCGCCCGAGCTTTATAAGCGAGGCCCTCCATTCGCTGTAATACGGCAATTCCGGATGGTGCATAATTTCCAAATAGTAATTTTCTTCCCCGAAAATTTCCCGATATTCTTTTATGACAGCTTCGGCTTTTTCAATGTTTCCGGATTGTATTGCGCGGCCGAGTTCGCCCGCGGGGCATCCGGATAGCGCGATAAGCCCCTTCGAATGCTTTCGGAGAAGTTCCTTGTCCACGCGCGGTTTATAATAGTATCCTTCAAGATGCGCGGACGTTGTAAGCTTTATCAAATTTTGGTATCCGGCGTTGTTTTTGGCCAAAAGCGTAAGATGGTAGCGCTTGTTGTCCACGTGCGGTTCTTTTTGGAATCTGGAACGGTTGGCGACATATGCTTCAACTCCGATAATCGGTTTTATGCCTTGCTTTTGGCATTTTAAATAAAATTCAATTACGCCGTACATCGCGCCGTGGTCGGTAATGGCAATTGCCGGCATTTTGTGCTTTTTTGCGAGCTGCACAATATCGTCTATCTTGGAAAGCCCGTCCAAGAGAGAGTAGTGGGAGTGTGTATGGAGATGAACGAAAGACATAATGATACCATTCTAGACAAAAATTTTTAATTGCGCTAGGCTTTTAGCAGATTAGGAGGTTTCATGAAAACGGTAATTGCGGTTTTATTTGCACTCTTTTTGTTTGGCAACCCGGCTTTAGGAGCAGAAGACGATATTTCTTTTGTGGCTTCTTTTGACGAACTACAGAATGCAGTTTCAAAAAAGGACGGCATAAGGGGCTTGGCAGTATCTATGAAATTTTATGATGCATCTGACCAGACAGTTCGTGGCCAAATTAAGGATTTGATAACCAATGTTAAGAAATTGAGCCACCGGCCAATTTATATTTATGGTCAGCCGCTTGAGTCAGAACAGGTTAATGCCTTGCTGGGTAGCAGCAATTTAGTCGGTGGTTGTAAACCTATGTTTTTTGGAGGCATTTGGCCAACGAAACATGCTGATGGCAGCGAGGCTGTGGTTGATATGTGCGGGGCTGATGACAAATCAAGAACAGAGGAATGGCTAAAAAACTTTATTTCGAACGACTGGAGAAGGTTAAAACTTTATTGGAAAAAACATGGCTATGAGGTTTTAGATTAAGACGGGCGCACCCGTCTTTTTGCTTATTTTTTTGACTTAAAATGTTAGAAGCTCGGCGTCTAACATTTTTGCGGTATTTGTTTTTACAAAGTTGTAATATTCGGATTTGTTTTCAAACTGATCCAAAATAATGTCTTGCGATAATAAATTCCCCCATCTGTTTTCGCCAACATAATCTTGGTAGCTGGACCAAGGATAATTATGTTCCTTTTGTCTCCACTCCTTTAGTTCTCGAGGGTTTTTATGAATGTACGCAGAGAGATATAAAAGTTGCTTGTTATCTTCCGTGTGTACGATTTTATACGGCCCTTGAAATAAATGACCTGATTTATTGTATTTTGTGTTGAAGTATTTTGGGTAAGCTGTCAAAACACGCTGCATGTACTGTGAAATACCATTTTCTTTAACTTCTTTAACTGTCAGGTGGAAATGATTAGGCATTAAAGCGTAAGAAACTAATTCTACGGTACGGTTTTTGATTATTTCAGACATTATTTCGCCATTTATGTTAAAAGCTCGGCTTCTAACAAATTTGGAGATATTGCGGCCGATGTTATAAAATATTTCTGGAGATTGCATATGTAAAATAAGGAACAAGAAGCGCACCCAGTCTTTTGTTTCGTAAAAGATTGGTTGTTTATCATTACTTCGATTAAAGATGTGGTAATATTCTCCGGGCGCAATTGGCGTTGTTCTCATTGGTGTTATGCTAACATGTTAGAAGCTCGGCGTCTAACATGTGTGGGGTTGTGATAGGATTTTAATATGGCAAGAAAATTTATTGTAGGAATTGACGAGGTTGGGCGAGGATGTCTTGCGGGTCCATTGACCGTTGCCGCGGTTTTAATGCGGCGCGCGGTTAATTTTCGCGGCATCAGAGATTCCAAAAAATTAAGCGCAAAGCAGCGCAAAGTTTGGGAATCCAAAATTAAGGCGTATGGCTTACGGCATAAAGCACTCGGCTTTGCTATTGCTTCGGTCGGTTCGCAAATTATAGATAGAATTGGCATATCTGCCTCGGCGCGTTTGGCTGTCAGCAGGTGCCTGCGCAAATTAACTACCAACTACCAACTATCAACCATAAACTACAAAATTTTGCTGGACGGCAGTCTCTATGCCCCCAGAACATATTTGAACCAAAAGACAATAATCAAGGGCGATGAAAAAATTCCGCTGATTGCCGCCGCATCCATTGTCGCTAAAGTTTACCGCGACAGAAAAATGACGCGGCTGCATAAGTTGTTTCCGCAATACGGCCTTGCTGTTCACAAGGGTTATGGCACGAAACTCCATCGACAAGCAATAAAAAAACACGGCTTATCATCTATCCACCGCCTTAGCTTTTGTCATAATTTTGTTTAATGCTAGTCTAAAACAAGACAGAGCCTCAAAGATGCATATTAACGGTAGCGCTGATAAGCGGTTCATAGATAATTGGCTTTTGGTAATAAGATTTGATCAAAAATTTTTGCCAGTAAAATAAAGCCCGCTTTTGGCCTGCAAGTTTGCGGGCTTTTCTTTTTTATGCTAGAATATGCTTTATGACAGTCAGAATGAGGCACACCCCTTCCCATACAGGACACCGCAGGTCTCACCACGCTTTAAAGCTTGGGAGTCTTGCGAAATGCCAGAAATGCGGGGCAAAAACACCGCCGCACACGGTTTGCCAAAACTGTGGGTTTTATAAAGGGCGGGAGGTAATTGATGTGCTTAAAAAATTAACAAAAAAGGAACGCAAGGAGAAAACAAGAGAATTAGAGACCAGTCAAACTAAATAATTTTTACGGTTGGCTTCTTTTAGTAAAAATTATTTAGTTTGACTTAATTAATAGGCCAACCGTAAAAACTATTCTGATTTATCTAAAACACTTATGGCCAACCGGCACCTTTCAAGATCAATCGTCATGCAGTCCCTTTTTGAATGGGATTTCTACGGCGGGAAAAGTAAAATCGGCGCGATTTTGGATCGTGATATTTCCGAATTCGGACCCGGATTGGAAGACGGCGGTTTTGCTAAAAAAATGGCGGAAGGCGTGGTTAAGCGCAAAGAAGAAATAGACGGCATCATTGAAAAAGCCGCGCCGGACTGGCCGATTGCGCAGATTGCGCCCGTGGACAGGAATGTTCTTCGCATAGGCCTTTACGAATTGCTTTTCGGAAATCACAAAGAGGTGCCGCAAAAGGTGGCGATTAATGAAGCGATTGAGCTTGCAAAAACTTTCGGTGGAGATTCTTCCGGCAGGTTTGTTAACGGCGTTTTGGGAACCGTTTACAGGGAACTCGGCGAGCCGGGAAAAGACGGAAAAGGCAAAAAACATTACGAATTGGATTTGGCAAAACTACCCAAAGAAGATTTGGGCGGAGCGGTGGTTATCCGCAGAGACGGAAAGGAAATTTTATTTGCCTTAGTGCACGACGTCTTCGGCTACTGGACTTTTTCAAAAGGACATTTGAATAAAAACGAAGATGTTGAAAAGGGCACTGTCAGAAAAACTAAGGAAGAAATTGGTCTAAAAAATCTGAATATTATTAAAAAAATAGGCGAAAATGAATATATCGCCTCCGATCCGGAGACCGGCCCGACCAGGCGGCATGTAAATTTTTTTCTCGCCGAGACAAAAGATAAGGAATTAAAACTTGAAAGCTCCGGCGGATTGGATGACGTGCGCTGGTTTACGCTGGACGAAGTTAGAGGACTTAAAATGTATTCGGACATTAAGCCGATTTTGGAATCAGCTCTCAAAGAGCTTGGTTTAACAACTTAATTCACTTAACTTGCTTAACTTATCAAAATTTGAAGAAACATTGGGCATTGTTTTTCATAACAAAGATCTTTTGCGTACAGCTTTAACTCACCGTTCTTATTTAAATGAGAACCCGAATATGGGTGGCGGACACAACGAGCGGCTTGAGTTTTTAGGAGATGCGGTTTTAGAGCTTGTGATTACCGAATATCTCTATGAAAAATTTCCGGAAAAACCGGAGGGCGATTTGACGGCTCTGCGCGCTTCTTTGGTTAACGCAAATATGCTTGGGGCTGTGGCGAGCGAGCTGGATTTTAATAATTTTTTGCTGCTTTCGCGCGGCGAGGCGAAAGACATAGGCCGTGCGAGGCAGTACATTTTAGCAAACACCTTTGAAGCGGTTGTAGGGGCGATCTATCTTGACCAAGGTTACAACCCGACGCGGGATTTTATTTTAAGAGTTTTGACCGCGAAACTTTCAGAAATTTTAGAAAAAAAACTCTACAGGGACGCAAAAAGTCTTTTTCAAGAAGAAGCCCAAGAGCGCGTCGGGATTACTCCTACTTATCAAGTTATTAAAGAATGGGGGCCGGATCACGACAAGCATTTTATTGTCGGAGTTTATTTGGGGAAGGAGTTGGTAGCCGAAGGCGAAGGCGCGTCTAAACAGATGGCGCAGCAAAGTGCCGCCGAGGCCGCGCTAAAAGTGAAAAATTGGGGATAAACCCCCACACCAATTGAGGTATTCTGTGGCTGACGCAAATTTATATTTACTTGCCTAAACCTCGCTTAATATTTTGCATTGAAAACTGTTAGTAACTATTCCCACAGAAAATTTGCAATAACTCAATTGGTGTGGGGGTAAATAAAAGCCGCTACTTGCGTAGCGGCTTGATTTTGCTGTCTTCGGCTACCTCCCTCCAGCTTTCGTAATTGATTGCCGGAGTCTGCTTTTCTTCTTCTGGCGCTCTAATGGCTTTTTCCTGTTCGGCGGCGCGTGGATTATTGTAGTACGGTCTGACCATTCTCTTTTCAAGCAAATTGGCTAGATGCTGGAATTTTGGTTCACCGCCGTCTATAAATTTCTTAAGAGCTATTAATATCGCTCCTAAGTGGCTCTTGTGAATTAAAAACTGCTCTTCTTCAACATCGCGATCTTTCCACACATAGAGATCTCGGAGCTTAACCCATTTCGGCGCTGAAATAGTTGTTTTAACTGGTTCGTTGCGTAATTCGCCTTCTGCAGATTTAACTAAATAAAGAAATTTCGGATATGGACCGCCGCTGTCCCTGTTTTTGCCGGTGAATCGGTGAATGAGCTCTTTTTCCGTAATTTGAAGGCCTGTTTCTTCAAGACTCTCGCACTCTACTGTGGCATCCGCCGCCCGCAAAAGCAGTGTATCATCTTGCAGGACGCGCTCCGCGACATGACTTAAAAATTCTTTCTGCGCTGGGCTATCGATATTGAATTTTGATTTCTTAGAAAATTTAACTTTTACTTCCAGCGCGAGCGCTTGAAACTCTTCTTGCAGAGTTTCATTCCCGGCCCACCATGAGATTTTTCCGGATCCGGCAAGTTCCCACCGCCACGGCTTTTGCAGCTCGCCGTTTTTTTCAAGCTCGGCTGTAACCATATCAACATAATAGCGAGTGTTAGGCCACCTGTGTTTTTTAAGCTCCTCATTGATCTTTGTATTACGCAAGAGGTTTTTAACAAGCAAAACGCTTTCCGGTTTTTTGTCTATATTAATACACCCCTCCCACCCCAAATTTTCACAATGTTCAACTAATCCCATTGCAAATCTCCTTCCTGACCAAGCCTTTTTCTTTCTTGTTTTACCCTAGCATACTTTAAGATCGAAGTCAAATACAATTTGACAAATTCTCACAATAATTTAATCTTACAAATAAGGCTTTTTGACAAAGAAGTCTAGCATCAGGAGGTGCTTTTTGAGCGATACACCAGAGACGCCAAAGATTTACGTTGTGGATACAAGCGTTCCGATGCATGAAGATGAGGCTTTGGAGAATTTTGGAGACAACTGTGTTTTTTTGCACATAGCCGTTGTTGAGGAGCTAGAGGGTTTGAAAAAGGCGGATGGAGAAAAGGGCGCATCAGCCAGAGCCGCTTTAAGAAAAATCGTGGCCTTCTCCGATCAAGGATCGCTTACAAATGGCGTGCCTACGCGCGGCGGCGGCAGGATTTTCATTTCTTATACTTCTGATGAGGATTTCCAGCTTTTGCCTGTTGGTTTGGAAAAAACCAATGATAACAGGATGATTTTGCTGGCCAAGAAACTTCAAAATGCGAATCCATGTCGGCAAGTTATTGTTGTCAGCAAAGAAAACAGCATGCGCATAAAAGCAAACGCGTGCGGGCTTCTCGCTCAAGACTATAAGCACGATAAGCTTGTGTCGTCTTTAAACGAACTTTATTCCGGCTTTTCAACCATTGTGTTGGAAAAAGACGAGCTTGGGGCGGTGGCGGAGCTTTTGAAGGTTGGATCTTTGGACGAAAGTTTTATAAAAGATGCGCTTGCTTCCGATTTGAATTTGCATCCAAACCAGTGCTGCCTAATCCGCAACAGCGATGGCCAAGAAGCCATGGCGATTTATAAAAAACAGGCTCACACGTTTGTTTTGGTAAAACCGCGTAGCAAAAAAACAGCCGACGAACTCATTCCGAGAAATATGTATCAGTGGTTTGCTTACGCGCTGCTTACGGATCCTTCTGTTCGCGTTCTGACTCTGTGTGGGGTTGCTGGAGCTGGCAAAACGCTTATGAGCCTATGCGCGGGCATAGAACAACTAGGAGGCTTATATAACCAACTTACAGTTTTTCGCACGCCTGCAGGAGTTGGTTTGGAGCTTGGTTTTATGCCTGGAGACTTGCACGAAAAATTTAAGGATTGGAAAAAGCCGATTTTAAAATTATTTAATAGAATGCTTGGTCATCCGGCAAAAGATGATAAGAAAAAATCTTCTAAAAAATCCAGATCTAGTGATTTAGAAATTACTGAAGCGTCTTTGGGAGACTCTTTAGAGATTGGTCCAATTATGTATCTTCAGGGAGACACGTTTTTCAATCAATTCGTGATCGCAGATGAAACTCAAAATATAACCCCAAAGGAAGCGGAGATTGTCAGGACGCGCCTAGGAGAGGGATCAAAAATAGTTTTTACCGGCGATCCGACTCAAATTGTCCGTCCACATCTGGATTCAATATCCAATGGCCTTGTAAGCACCATTGCGTTGCTTGCAGGCGCGGAATATTACGGCCATCTTAATATGCCCATTTCGGAAAGGGATGATGTGGTGCAGGACATGATTGAGCGGGCTAAACAAAGAACACAAACCTAGCAAAATAGCGCGAAACGCGCTATTTTATTTTTTGGCTTGGCTCATTTCTTATCTCTCCGGACTTTATATTTTGATGTAGAGAAATTTAAAAGGGCACCAGCGTGCCCTTTTTGATTTTTCGAAGACGGTTTTTGGTTTGGCTTGTGCGCGAATTTGTGTTATTTTTGGATTAGAGAATTGTGACATTCTGTGAAGAATCACATTGTGATTGATCCGCTTGATGAAGGTGGAGCTGGTGAAGAAGCCGAAGTGTCTGCGGAAGCCCGCAATTTTTTTCCGGGCTGGGGCGGAGCGATGCGAAGCAATGAGATTGCGATAGCGGCTTACAGAAAATGTTTTTCGCCGAATCCCGGCATGGGCGACCGTTTGTTTTTCAAGCATTTAATATTAAAAAAACTGGATGATTATTTTTGCCAAGTCGGCCGATACACTTTTCCGCACATCGCCAGACCGTTGGGTTCCGTAAGCGACCAGAAAGAAAAAGAAGAGGCTTATCTTTACGAGTGGGTTGAAGGCACAGATTATTTTTTGCGGGAATATCCCGGAGAGGGTACGGTAAAAATACACGAATGGGACGAATTCGTTTTTTATTTTAGCAAAGCTGGCATAGCCGTCAGCCAAGATGTTACCGATTCGGAAAACGGCAAAAAATCTCAAAATATTGTGCATCAGATGTGGCGCTACGGTCGGCTCAAACTTAACCGCTGTTGGAAGCGGATTGATTTCGGAGATTCTTCTTTGTATATTGATTACGACGAGCTATCCGATTTTTTGCGGGAGAATTCCAGATACATTCAAGCGATTTTGGGAGCGCCTAGATACGATCTAATGCTTCTCGCTCGCGATTTTCTTACAAAGCCAAAATTAACAAAAAAAGAAACGGAAATTTTAGCCACCCTTGCAGGCAATTACCGCCTTTCTACGCTGCGTCATCTCAAGGCAAAATTTGTAGTAAATTAGTGCGCCCGCTCCAGCGGGCGCTTTTTTATTTGTGCTAATATGAATAAATGAAAAGCTTTTCTTGGTTTTGGTTTACTGCCGCAATTGCGGTTCTTTTGGTGTTTGCCGCTATTTTGCTTTGGATGGGAAGGGTGCCGATTTGCAAATGCGGTTATGTAAAGCTTTGGCAGGGCGTGGTTGTAAGCTCCGAAAATTCCCAGCATCTTTCCGATTGGTATTCTTTTTCACATATCATTCACGGCTTTATTTTTTATTGGTTTTTCTGGCGTATTGGCCGGAAGCGCGGCTGGTCGCTCGGTTTGAGATTTTTACTCGCTTTGTTTGTGGAGGTTGGCTGGGAAATTTTTGAAAATACGGATTTTACTATAAACAGATACCGCGAAACCACGATTTCTTTGGATTATTACGGAGACAGCGTTATTAATTCGGTTTTTGACGCGCTTTTTATGGTTCTGGGGTTCTGGATGGCTTGGCGCATGCCGATGTGGACGATTGTTTTAATCGCAATCGGACTGGAGCTTTTTGTGGGCTATTACATTCGCGACAATCTTGCGTTAAACATCATTATGCTGATTTATCCGTTTAAAGCGATTTTGCGCTGGCAGGGCGGCGGATAAAAAATTATGAAAATTTTTAAGATTATCAAATTAATTTTTAATATTTACAAACTGCAGTAAAAAAAATCCGCTCAAGCGGACTTTAATTTGATCAAAAACGTTTCGTGATATTATTGAAAAAAGTATGCAATCAAATCTATTCCAAAAATGACTTTTAGAAAATGCACAATAAATACCGATGCAACCGCAACGACTATAAAGCGCATGTACCAAAGCATGAATTGGCTCAAAATCGGGTCAATGATGTCAAATACGAACCACCACAGAAATTTTTTCATACGCATTTTTGTTCTGTATCCATTATAGCGTCACACATGAAAAAGACCATCTACATAATTTTATTCATTCTCCTTGGGATTATTTTGCAGTTTTTGGCACACGCAATTATTGAAATTTGGTATATCAATCTTTTGATTAATAATTTCGCGACATACGGCCTCGGGATGACGTGGGAGACGTGGGTTTTGATACATAACATCGGTGCGGTTGTCGTTTTTTTGGCGGGCGCATATCTGGGTTTCCGGCAAGGTAAATACTGGTGGCATAGAATTTATAAAATCTAATCTCTGCATACAACCGCATACAACATTCCGACATTCTTGAGAATGTCGGAATGTTGTGGTAAAGTAGGGTATGGCGAAAAATTTAAAAACAGCAAAACAGATGGAACGGCATTTCAAGGGGGTTGCTAACCACCGGAGGATTGATATTTTATTGTTGGTTTCCCAAAACGATAGTCTTACGGTTGAGGAAATCGCGAATAGTTTAAA
>Ga0209518_1000056_pt1 | contig 159730 bp, 173 predicted proteins | sample RifGroB1_FD_183993 | JGI IMG/M metagenome (GOLD analysis project Ga0209518, IMG submission 183993) | Groundwater microbial communities from Rifle, Colorado, USA - Groundwater B1 (SPAdes) (version 2) | ecosystem: Environmental > Aquatic > Deep subsurface > Groundwater | place: Rifle, Colorado...
TTCACTTTTCTTAGATACATTTCAAGCCTAATTTTAGCAGAAAAAACAGTAAGTGCCCCAAAGGGTATAAAAACAAATAAATTTAGCCTCAAGAAGTTACATAAAAACTAGGTTGGCGAAGTCAGGAACAGTCATGCAGTACCTGTGGTTGCTCCCTATCCATTTAAATAAAACTACTTATAAAACACATTAGATGTGACTGACTGCCACCCCCCAGTTGAACCTGAAGGTAATTCATCTGATGCAAATACTCCAAAGGCTAAAACTTTATTTTAACAATCATTAATTCTGCAATAACCACTCATATAGGGGAATTACTTGAATTTTAGATCCTCTAATTTCTATATCTTGCCGTTTTCCCTCCGCAACTATTATCAATTTATTTATTTTTTCCAATTCTTGCTTTACTGCAACTAAGGCTTTTTCTTCTCTTTCTTTAGTTTCTAACAAATCCAACTTTTGAGTTACTTGAATTAACATTTTCTTTTGTGGCACAAAAAAATCAACTTCTAGATTTTGTATTGTTTTATAGTAATAAATTCTGTCATATTTCCGTCGCAACGTAAGAAAAACCAAATTTTCCATTAACTTCCCTTTATTTTTAGAGAATGAAAAACCTACAGATTGTGCCAAACCTGTATCGATACAGTACAATTTCTTGGCGGCAATTTGTTGTTCTTTAACTGAATAGGCATATTTATTAATGGCAAAAAACAACCAACTGTTTTCCAAATAACTTATATAGTTCTTAACAGTATTAACACTTCCTAGTTTCAGCAAGTCTTTTAATTTATTAAATGATAGCATCGACGAAATATTGCTAATCAAATAAAAGGCTAATTCTTGCAAAATTTTTACATTGTCTATATTATATCTTGTAGCAATGTCACGGTATAAAACATCATCATAAAGTGTCTTATGGATTGATAATTTTGGATATTTGAGTGCATCAGGAATACCTCCAGAAGCAATATATTCGTTGGTAAGTTTTAGTAAATTCCCTCTTTGTTTGGTTGTTAGCACCTTTAAATCAGGGATATTAATTTGTCTATAATTTAAAAATTCTCGAAATGAAAATGGGAATAATTCCACTCGAATTGATCGACCTGTGAGTCGAGTTCCTAACTCTTGACTTAAAAGCGAAGCGTTTGATCCTGTTACTACAAATTTATATCCTTGATCATGCAATCTTCGCACAAATCTTTCCCACTGAGGTACATTTTGAATCTCGTCAAATAAAAAAAACTTTTTTTCGCCAAAAAGACTAATTAAGGTCTCATGAAGTAGATCAAAATCTTTAACCTCGAAATCTAAAAGTCTTTCGTCTTCAAAATTAACAAAATAAAAATCTTCCTTAAGATATTTGATAGCAATTTGTTTTAAAAGTGTTGATTTACCGACTCTTCTTAAACCTGTAATAACAATGATTTGAGGTGTGAATATTAAGCTTTTTAAGTTATGCAGTTCTTCTCGCTCAACACCTAATTCACTATTTTTAAAAGCTTCATATTGTTCTTTTAAGGTTGAACTCAATATATTTTGGTCAATCATATATATTCATACTAACACAAATTGTTTTCACTGTCAATGAAAACTTTTAAGTAATTCCTTTCACCTACTTTGAAAACTAAAAGTGCGTTATTACTTATAGAACAAATTTGAATCAACAGTCTGCCATCCCTCAGCTGAACCTGAAGGTAATTCAGCAGATGCAAATACTGCGTAAGGACCAGATGTTACAGAAGAGACAGAAGATGAAGCAGGAAGTCCAAATGTTTCCATTGTAATAAAGTAAATTCCTTTTGGTTTTTTATCTAAAGTATATGTAAAGTTTGTGTCGACTGATGTAAGTTCTGCCTCATTAGACTGCAGATGAAACTTGGTTGAGAATTTGGCTAATAATTTCCCTTTTGAATCTCTAAATCTAACTGTTAAATTTCCTTCCTCTACACCTTCATCATATCTAAATTTACCGTTTGATTCTGATCCTAAGAGCAATTTTCTTTCAAAAACGATAATATCCTTTAGTTCAGCTGTTCCAGGTACACCCTGTGCCCTACCATCAGGTAGTGAATAAAGAAGCTCATAATCCATTGAAACAGCTTTAGGTACTTTTATCTTTTCAATCTTTAAGTTTATATAGTGTCCATCTATAGTTGGAGTAAGTGAAGCAAATGATCTATCTGGAAAAGCTAGTTCTACAAGTGTTCCGTTGTCATCAGTAACATTATCAGTTTTTTTGTTCTTAATAAAAACAAAAACCAAAACAACAATCAAAATTCCTACAACAAAAAGAATAATCGGAAGATATTTTTTCACTTACTCATTTTGGCATTAATCTAAAATCCTTGTCAATACGCATCCCACATCGGGAGTGGATTACTATTGCCACATCGGTATAAAATTAACTTATGCCAGCAAGATACAACCCTCTTATAGAGAAATATTTTTATCATGTATTTAATCGTGGTGTAAACAAAAGACCAATTTTTAAAACTAAATATAATTACAGAAGATTTACATTACTTATAAAATTTTATAATTCTGTTGAATACCCAATTAAATTTTCTAAATTTATGACACTTTCTCGAGACCAGCGCAGTGAGATCTGGAACAGATTAGCCAAAGAAAAAACTCAAACTGATGTACTTTCATATTGTTTAATGCCAAATCATTTTCATCTATTACTAAAGCAAAATACTGAAAAGGGAATTTCAAAATTGTTAGCCAATATTCAAAACAGTTATGCAAAGTATTTTAATATTAAAAACGAAAGGATAGGCCCACTTTTCCAAGGACAGTTTAAGGCTGTAAGAATTGACAGTGAAGAACAACTTCTACACGTATCTAGATATATCCACTTGAATCCCCATTCATCGGGGATTGTCAAAAATCATGATAAATTATTAAGTTACGAATGGTCATCGCTCCCAGAATATATAAATCAGGTTAAATTTTCATTTTGTAAAAAAGATGATGTGTTAACTAGCTTTAAAAATACTGAAAGTTATAAAAACTTTGTATTAAATAATGCAGATTATCAGAAAGAGCTAGAAAATATTAAACACTTAACCTTCGACTAAATCCCACATCGGGAGTGGATTACTATTGCCACATCGGTAGGTTGTTAATCAACTACTTTGTCAGTTTTAAGTAATTCAATCTTATTTTGACCTGATAATACCTGTTTAAATACGAGAAACTTAACTACTTTATCTGTATGGTTTATAAATGTATGGGATGTATTTTCAGTCTCGATTAAATCACCAGCTGAGACAATTTGAGTTTTTTCTTCATTATTCTCTCTCCATTTAGCAGTTAATTTGCCTTCAATGATAAACAAAGTTTCAGAAATTTTTTCATGGTGATGCCAAGTCTGAGTTGATCCTGCAACCTGTTCATTATAGTGAACCTCGTATTCATTACGAAGATAATAATCAACTTTGGTCCCTTCTGGTTTATCTACATGGATAGCATCAGATTTTTTAATAATTTTCATTATTTTAACTTTTCTTCAAAATACCCCTGAAGTTTATTAATTTCAATTCTTTCTTGTTTGCCTGTGTCGCGGTCGCGGACAGTGACAGAATAGTTTTTAAGTGAGTCAAAATCAACGGTAACACACCAAGGAGTGCCTATTTCATCTTGAGCAAAGTATCGCTTGCCTATATTTCCCCTATCATCCCAAACACAAGAGTATTTAGTATGAAGTATATCGTATATAGATCTTGCTTTAGCTACAAGATCAGGTTTATTTGCAAGAAGTGGAAATACTGCTACCTTGAATGGCGCAATTTTTGGATCAAGTTTTAAAATGATTCTTTCTCCATCCTCACAGTAAGCGTCAAAAAGAATAATACCTGTAAGCCTTGAAAGTCCAAAGGTTGGTTCTACAACATGTGGAATATATTTTTCATTTGTTTGTGGGTCCAAAAACGACAGATCTTTACCCGAATTCTTGGCATGATTTGTAAGATCAAAATCTGTTCTATAGGCAATACCAAACATCTCTTTAAAACCGAACGGATATTTATACTCAACATCCATTGTCTTTTTTGAATAGTGACTTCTCTCAAACTCCTCGTGTTCACGCCACCTTAAGTTTTCTTCTTTCAAACCTAGGGAAAGTGCAAATTTCCACATTTCATCTTTAAAACATTTAAATACTTCTTCCCAATTTTCTTCTTTGATGAAATATTCAAATTCCATTAAGTCAAACTCAAAAGATCTATGTGTAAATTGACCCATGGTAATTTCATTCCTATAAGCTTTACCAACTTGAGCTATGCCAAATGGAACTTTAATTCTTGTAGAATCTAAAACATTTTTGAAGTTCAAAAATATTCCTTGAGCAATCTCACCTCTTAAATAGGTTAATTGTTTTTCATCTTCAAGAGCTCCTAATTTAGCTTCGACTAATAAATTAAACTTTCTAACATTTGTCCAATTTATCTTACCGCATTTAGGGCATTTGATTTTATTATCTTTAATTATTTTATTTAGCTCTTTTAAGTCCAATCCTTCAACTTTTGTATTAGGGGTAGAATCCTCAATTAAGTGATCCGCCCGCAGTCTTGCATGACAATCTTTACAGTCAATCATACTGTCTGAAAATCCACTTGTATGTCCCGAGGCTTGCCATACTTCAGGTTTTAGAATTGTTGCAGCATCAATTAAAACCATGTTGTCTTTACTTGATACAAAAGTTTTAATCCATAAATCTCTGATATTGTTTTTAAGTAAAGTTCCAACAGGACCCCAGTCCCAAGTATTAGCCATACCACCATATATTTCAGATGAAGGAAACACAAATCCACGTCTCTTGGCAAGTGCTACAACTTTCTCTTTTAAGTCCATGGGATTATTATAATGCAAAACTACTCAGAAGTAACGCCGTCAAATTCTTCATCTGAAGATTCCGCTTCTTCTTTAGTTTTGTGCACTGTTTTATTTTTGTGATGAGGTGGTGAGTAAAGTGTATAGAATTTTAAATATTCAGTTTTTGAAGTATTTGCTATATTATGTCTCGCGCCAGCTGGAACAATTACACAGTCGCCATCGGTAATTTCAGCAACCCTTTCATCAATTATAACCTGGCCTGTTCCATTCTCGAACCTAAAAAACTGATCATTTTCCTCATGCACTTCAAAACCAATTTCTTCTTTAGGTTTAAGCGACATTAAAACTAATTGAAAATTCTTCGAAGTATAACGAACTTGTCTAAATAAATTATTCTCCAAAGTAAGTTTTTCAATATTTGCTTTATAGCCTTTCATAATATCATTGTAGCACTTCGCGTTGACATTTCATGATAGCACTTTTCTACCCACTCTGACTGAGTTTATCTTTCTTTCTAATACTTCTTCCAGCTTAATATCATGGTCTGTCATTTTTTTATCATTTGGCCAGTAGCCAAGGTCTACCAGTAAATCTTCTATAAATTTTTTACGAAGTATTTTTAAATTTTTTGCAGTCTCTAACTGTTCAAGAGCTGTAGTCAATAAATTATAAACTTTTGACTGTTTTTCTCCCTCTCTAGTAATTTTATTTACAACCTCACAAAAGTAATAGGCAAGTGTTACTTTATTTAAATTTAACCTAAATTTTGAAAATGTATTTATAGTCTCTGCTTCAGTGATCAAATCAAATCCTTTACCAGAGTTAGCTGAAAATTTGATTTGGCTAAATATTTCTAAATGACCTCTTTTTCTTGAAGTTAATTTTCTTACACCTTTTGCCAAAAGGGTGATTTTACCAAAATATTTTGAAAAAACTGTAATTATCCGATCAGCTTCTCCATAATTTTTTCTTGCCAGTATTATGCCCTCTGAAGAGTAAGTTCTAAGTTTCACAACTTGATTCTAATTTCTTTGTCCACATTTAGCAAAAATTCTTCCTCAAACTTGTTACTAATAATTCTATGAAGTGGTGCATCAGTTCCTGCTTGTTTTTGAATAAGCATTTTGTAATCACCTGCCTGCGCAGGCAGGCTACTCTTTTTAAAGGGTAGGGAATATTTAAAAATTACTTTGGAAACCCCTTCTGGCCTTAACTTAAAGTAGCCTGAAAAAACAGTTTTACCTAGTTCTGTTGTTGTTTCATATTGTTTCTCCAAACCTTCTATTTCAACAAGTTTACTACCTTCTGGAACATATATTCTTACCCAATTAGGAAGAACTGAATTAAGCCAACCATCATGTTTTTCTGGGTTTTTATAAGTTATAGTAACAGTTTTCTCAATTGACCCATCTTTAGTAACTTCAATTTCTTGTTCAACTTCCTGTTTAACATATAGGTTTGATTTTCTACCTCCTAAATTTGAATCATTTATATGCAAATAGTCTGAAGTGCCCGTTTCCATTCTCCCAGCAATACCAAATCCTTCGACTGCTTTTTGGGCATCTAGGTCATGTAAGTAGAAAAGAACATGTTTTTCAGTAACAGACTTAAAAACTGCATTAATAAGCTTTGAGAGTTTATCTTTAGTTGAACCAAAAGCATTTGCTAAAATAGAATTCATTAAAGGTCCAATTATTTTTTTCCTATTATCAGAGTTTTTAGGCCTTAATATAATTTTGCCTGTTAATGGATCCCAAATAATAGGACCTTCGACATCGGCAAAACTTTCAAGTTCGTAAATAACCTGTGGGCAATTACACTTAGGTTCTATCTTGGTTGAAAAATTTCCAAATCCAGGAACACCAATTTCACCCAAAGCATCAAGTAAATTTACCAAAAGGCCAGTATCTACAGCAATTATTCCATCTACATTTTTTAAACCAACGTCATTTGCTTCTTCAGAAAAAAGATCCATAGCAACTTTAAAATCAGGTGAATAATTCATATCCCGAAGCCTAATATTTTGAGAAAGAACATAAGGACCCTTGATTAAATCAACAACAGCCTGAGGCGCAGGAAGTGAGGGTTTATATTTTGCATCTAAATTGTAAATATCATCAGATGAAACAGGTTCAAACTTGGCTTTTGATACTTTCATTATTGAGTAAGCAGTTAAAAAACCGCCAGTTGCACGAAGTTCTTTGTCATTTTGAAAAAGAACCAAATATGTCCTGTCACTATCTACACCCAAAAGATAGGGTGTTGCTTCTAAAAGTGGTTTACTCTCCGAAATATAACCTGAGATTTCATTGAAAAGATCAAGGCCCTTTTTTAATTTTTCTCGAAGGGCAATCCCTTTAAATTTTTCAGGATAATCGCTTGGATTAATATTTGACATTTCCTCTTCAGCTTTTTTAAACTTTTCTGAAATCTCTCCAGCTTTAGGTAATATTTCTGGAATAGAATTAATTACAAAATCTATTCTTTCCTGTGATGTCTGAGTGTTATCCTTTCCGCTGTCGGAAAATCCCAGAACTGATAAATATGGTTCAACTGTTGTTAATGTAATTTCAGTAGCGTCAATGACATATATTCCAGCTTTTATGGAATGGCCTAAATCGTCAATATACTTTCCTAGCCCTGGGAAGATTTTCATCCAAGAAAATAATTTGTAAGATGTCTGAAGTTCAGAAACTGTAGTCTTAACTAAAGTCAAATCATTTTTAATTTTATTAGTATCTTTAATGTTTAAATTTTCAACAATTGGCAGAATTTGTTTATATGCCTTATTGGCTTTGGCGACAAATACTAAAACTGGGGCAGTCAAAAGTATGATAATTGCTAAAATAACTACAGGGACAATTACAAATTTAGATTTTAAATTAAATTTTGATTTTTGAATAACCTCAATCTTGTTTGGTTCTATTTTTGGAATTAAAATGGTAGGTTCCATATCAAAATTATACAGCACCCTTGCCACTAATCATAGCCCAGGGCGTTTTTAATATTATTAAAAGATCAAAGAAAAGTGATTTTTTCCTAGCATAATAGGCATCCATTTCAATTCTTTTATCAAAATTGACATCGCTTCTACCTGACACCTGCCAATATCCAGTGATTCCCGGCTTTACTTTATGCATCTCTTTAACATACTTTTCTGTTCCAGGATATTTTCCCTGTTGCTCTTCGAGTTCTTCTCTTAAATATGGTCGTGGCCCAACCAAACTCATATCCCCTAATAAAATGTTGAAAAATTGTGGTGTTTCATCTATTGAATATTTTCTAATAAACTTACCGACCTTGGTAACTCTGGGGTCTTTTTTGGGTTTATAGCTCCCGCTATTGTGTTTTTGGATATAGGCAATTTTGTATTTTGGATCGGTTTTTTCTAAGATATCACCACCTACTGGCATTGACCTAAATTTAAAAAGTCTAAAGACCTTCCCATTTTTTCCTAAACGTTTCATGTGAGAATTTTCTTTTTCAACCAAAATAGGTCCAGGGGAAGTCAATTTAATAGCAATTGAGACAACCACCGTAACTGGTGCAAAAACAATAATAAGTACTGAAGCGGCAATAATGTCTATTATTCTTTTAGTAATTTCAAAAAACATTTTTTTAAAGAAGATCTATTCTATTTTTTGCTTTTAGTAGTTCCACAATCTTTTTAACTGACTGGGCATGGCTTTTGGAACAAACAAGTAAAGCTTCTTCTGTATCTACAATAATTAAATTATCTACATCAATCGCAGCAATGAGACGGCCGTCAGAGTGAATTAGAGCGTCAGTCGTATCAATATTTATTACCTCCCCGCCTTTTTCATCTCCCGTAATTATGACATTGCCATTTACATCTTGAGGCAAATTCTTCCATACCTCATTCCAGTCTCCTATATCTGTCCAACTATAATCAGCAATTATCATATAAAAATCTTTTGATTTTTCAGAGATTGCATAATCTACTGAAATCTTTTCAAACTTTTTGTATTCTTTCTCTACTGTTTTTTTCTCGTCTACTGTGCCCAAATTCTTTGCAATTTCTTCCATTCCAATACTTAACGTTTTGGCATAACTTTTGACTTCACTTAAAAATTTGTCTGCTCTCCATACATAATGATTAGCATTCCAAAAGTAGTCTCCTGATTCTGTATATTTCTGTGCCGTTTCAAGTGGGGGTTTCTCAACAAACTTATCTAATTTAAAAACATATCTACCTTCTGAAGTATCTACATGTTTTCCCTTTTTCAAATGACCCATTCCAGTATGAGGATATAAAGGTTTGATACCAATTGAGACTAAACCACCGTTTTCAAATGCATACTTGCTAGCAGCAAACATAGTTCTTTCATAATTTAACTGTGGACTCACAAAATGATCAGAAGCAGCGTTAACAATAACCGCTTCTGAATCTTTACTTAAAATATAGGTTGCGCCTAAAGCATGTGCGGCTGCACTATCTCTTCTCTCAGGTTCGACTAGAATATTTTCTTCAGGAACTTTTGGAAGTAATTCCTTAATTGTATCCCCATATTCTTTAGTTGTTGTAACCACAAAAATTTTTTCCCATGGTAGAAACTTGTTTAATCTTTCCCCAGTAATTTCAACTAAGGTTTTATGATTAAACAACTTTAAAAACTGCTTTGGAGTTTTTTCTAAAGATTTAGGCCAGAGTCTTGTCCCCCCACCTCCAGCTAAGATAAGAGCGTACAAGTGATCTTTGTAATTCCCTTTTGAATCTTTCCTTTGAAAAAATTTTAGCATTATTTATTAAGTCTATATTATTAAATCTCATTGTATCAAATTTTGCAATTGCCTGCTTCAAAATTTCTTTTGTTTGACTGTTAAAAAGAACTCCAGTCTTGTCTGGTATGACAGTATCTATTGCCCCACCTTTATTATAAGCAATCACAGGCACTCCAAAACTTTGAGCCTCAACGGAGGTGATACCAAAATCTTCTTCTTGAGGCATCAGAAACGCCATGGCATTTTTATACAAATCGGGTAGCTGATTATCACTAGGTTTATATACAAACTTAATGTTTTGGTTAGCCTTTCGTTGTAATCTCAAGAATTCTGATCCGGAACCTGAAACCACAAGGCGAAGTTCTAAATCATTAAATACGTCAATTACCAAATCGAGTCGTTTGTAAGGTTCAAATCTTCCATGAATAAAATAATATTTACCCTTCGAACTCCCCATTACTTTTCTTGGCAAATCGCATGGGGGATAAATTATTTCAGAATTTCTTTTGTAATATTTTTTAATTCTACTTTTAACTTCAGTTGATATTGCTATCATTTTGTCCGGCCTTGTACTTGCAATAGAATCCCACTTTTCAAGATAACCTACAAACGGTTTTGCAAAAATTTTAAAAAATGGAAAAATATTAAACTTTTTTGGAGGATTATTAAAATAAAAGTCCCTAGCGCTCCAAAGATATCTCGTTGGAGTAAGACAATAACAAACATGTAATGTATTAGTACCCGTGATAATTCCTTTCGCAGCCTCAGAAGTAACTGAAATTACTAAATCATAATTAGAAAAATCAAATGTTTCAAAAGCCAGTGGCATTAACCAACCAATTAATTCATGATTATTTTTTAAAAAAGGTATCTTTTGTAGGAAAGTTGTGTAAATTTTTGGGAAATCATGAGCCCAACTCGCTGAAAGCTCGTTATAGACTGATGTATAAAGTGGGGCATTTGGAAACATCTCATGAAGGGACAATAACACTCTCTCCGCCCCACCAAATTTGTTTACCCTATCATAAACAAGTGCAATTTTTAAATTATCTAGATTTATTCCATTCATTTGACAAAAATGTTACAATACAAGTATTAACAAGCTCCCAAGGACAAAGGCCCGTGTTGGCCGAGCTTTAAAAAGCTACTTGGAAAGTTGACCCCGCTTCAATGCGGGGTTTTCAAACAAAGCAACTTTATATATAAAATCTAAACTCAAAATTTTATTAATAAATCTTTGTCGAACTTTCCATCCATGTTCGGCCCAGTGAAAATTATCAAGCCTTAACTCGTTTAATATTTTATTATAGCTTTTGTCAAACTTAGCTTGGTTTATTATCTCAAGATATACAACTGCAATAGTTGCGTGTCCAATTTTTGACCCAGTACCTGATTCATCAATAAAAATATACATTATTTTGAATATTCCACAAAGAGTTTTTCGCGGTCTTCTTCAATTTGATGAAGTTGTCTTTCAATATTTTTCATAGCTTCCCAAAACGTCATTTTTGATGCAACAGTTGGTTTACTACTTGTTTTTCCTTTTTCTATATTGTCTTCAAATCCCATAGTTCTGATTATACCACCGACTCGTAGATTTTTAATGTTTCTTTGGCCATTTTAAGCCATGAGTATCTTTTTAGGAATTCTTGAGATTTCTCTATTATTAATTTTCTTTCATTATCATTCATTTTTAAAACATTTTCTAAAGCTACTTTGATTGAATTTACATTCAATGGATCAAAATAAAAAACACTTTCAGCATAAACTTCCTTAAGCACTGGAATATCAGAGACTACTGCAAGTGTTCCAGCGTTAATTGCTTCCATCGGAGGCAAACCAAAACCTTCTGTAAGAGTAGGAAAGACAAAAGCAATAGAATTTTTATATAATTTTTCTAAATATTTATCATTTACAAAACCTAATATATCAACATAATTTTGCGCTTTCTTATTTTTAATTATTTTTTCTAATCTTGAAATGAAAATATTTCGACCAGAGACTATTTTTAATTTTACTTTTAATGAAGTTGTAGCATCAATAAGTCTCCCTAAGTTTTTATGAGGATATGCATTACCAGTATAAATAAAATATTTTTGCTTATTCATAAGTTACTTCAATTTTTTTAGGATCGATATCATAATAATCAACTATTTCATTTTTCACTGTCTTACTTGGAACAATAATTTTAATTGAACCAAAAACAGACTTGATAAATGTAACGTAATAACCTAATCTCCAAACTTGATAAACTGGAAATTTTCTTGTTGTTGCTTCCCCACCAGTAAATTTATGCATTATGAGATCGTGTATAGTAACCACAAATTTCCCAAAATATAAAATGGGTACATTAAAATGAGGAAAATGAACTAAATTAGGCTTAAATTTATTGATTAGAAATGGTAGTTTAAACTGTTCTTCAAAAGAATAATGTTTAAAATCTGCCAAAACTTTTTTGAAGTTATCAGGTAATTTAACTTCATTAAAATTATTTTTTCTCAGTAAAATTATGTAATCATTTCTAGAATCTATCTTTGCTAGGTTTTCAACTAACTCTTTGGTATATCTACCATTTCCAGTATTTTTTGGACCATAAAGTCTAGCGTCAATTAATATTCGCATTAGTATGAAGACAACAAAACTACCCTTACAAATCTTATGACCTTATAAAGATTTATCCCGAGAAGAACAAAATAACTAAACCAAACTGGATATTTTTTCCAAAGATTTTTCCGATAAAAAAGCTCCATGGAGGCAACCCCTGCCATTCTTATTCTTTTTCTCTGTTGATCAGTTAATTTATGTCTCCATTTCTTAACCTTTCCCTTAGTTACTCCTTTAAGGTGGGTTATGTAGACATCAGGATAATAAACAAGGCTATAGCCTGCTTTATTAATCTGGAAACATAAGTCAACATCTTCACCATCAAAGAAATATCTCTCATCAAACCAACCAACTTTGTCCAAAAGTTTTTTGTAGGTTAAGAAAAATGCTCCCTGTATTGCCTCAACTTCATGTGTTGCATTATCTGGGATATCTTCATAGTAATAATATTTACTTTTACCTAAAACCAACTTCTGGAAAGAAACCCATGGAACAGGAAACCTACGTCTCACATCTTTATCCATATCTCCATTTGGAAGAACCAATTTACAAGTAACTGCTCCCACCTTTGGATGTTCATCCAAATATCTGACTGTTTTTACAAAGACATCTTTATGTACTATTGTATCAGGATTTAAGAATAGAACCATCTCACCTTCTACAAGAGATTTTGCTCTATTGTTTCCTTTTGAAAAACCCTCATTTGGGCCCTCAATAAATTTAACCCAAGGAAAATTCTTCTTTATCATTTCTTGGCTACCGTCATTACTGGAGTTATCTGAAACTATAACCTCCATAGGAACTTCATTCATATACTCCTTAACAGATTTTAAACAATCCGAAAGAAGTTCTTTTGTATTATAATTAAGAATTATTACGGATAGCTTTGGTTTCGTCATATACATTATTTAGTTTAGCAACAATGCCTTTCCAATCAAAATTTATTTTGACAAATTCTTTACCTGCTTTCCCTATTCTTTCAGCTTTGGCTTTGTTTTTCAAGAGGTCAATTACCATATTTGCCAAATCATCCATATTAGAAGAAACCAAAGCTTCCTTTCCTTCCACGATTCCAAGGCCTGCAACACCTACAGGAGTTGAAACAACAGGAAGACCTGAGGCCATAGCTTCTAATACTTTAAGTCTTGTTCCACCTGGTCCCCTAATTGGTGTAACCAAAAGAGTTGACCCTTTATAAGCATCACGGTTATCCTCAATACTTTCTGTAACCTCAATATCTTTATCTTTCTTTGAGTATTCAACAATTTCCGGTGGAATGTTACGGCCTGAAATCCAAAGTTTAACTTCCTTAATTTCTGATTTTACTTTTGGCCAGATTTCATGAACTAGTAAGTTAACAGCTTCTACGTTTTGCATCCATTTAAAGTTACCGTGATATAAAATTCGAGGAGGACTTTTTTTAACTACTTTTTTACTTTCAAAAAAATCGAGATCCACACCGTTTGAGATAACTCCAACGTCAATATCAGGAATTTCACCCTGCATGACCATTTTGTCATCTTCAGAAACGGCAAAAAGTCTTTCAGCACGTTTCCAATAAAACTTTTCCCAGAATTTAAGCTTTATTACATCAAACATATAAATAGGTCTTAAAAGCGCATTAACTTCATTATCTACATAATGTTGATAAACTGAGTATTCTATAGTTGGTTCAACTAAAATAATGGGGATCTTAGTCTTTGGAATATGTGGCATGACATAAAAAGTTTCTGCATGAATAAGATCATATTTATGGCTTGCAAGTTCATGTTTAATTACGGCTCTTTCCTCAAGAGATAAATTGCGGATTACAACCAGTGGATTAAAACTAATTAAAGTTAAAAAAAGATTTCTAAATGTCCAAGGAGATTTTGGGCGTTTAAAAACATATACTTTTTTACAATACTTTTCAATTTGTGGTAAATATTCCCTTTCTTCTTCATCCTTAATTAAAGACATTAAAGTAATCTCATGTTTTTCACTTAAATGTTTAATTAAGTGATACCATCTTGTCTGCCCACCAGACATTTGATCAATTGGTAAAAATGGCACAAGCATAAGAACCTTCATATTTTTATATTAACACCTTATCCCAAGTTGAATGTGGAGATGTATAACCTAATTTGACCAGAAGTTTTTGAATTGATTTGTTGTACGAATACACTCGTCCCTGAAGTCTTTTTATTTTATTTTTTCTTGCAATTTTTTCAGCTTCTTTAATCAAAAAGGTGGCAATCCCCATTCTCCTAAATTCTGGCAAAACATAGCAATCATCTAAATATAAAATATTGTTAAATTTAAAGAAATCTGGAATTTTTTGAATATCAGCTCTCAAAAATCCTGCAAATTTTCCATCAACCTCAACAATCAAAATAAATGCTTCTTTTACATTATCAAACGCTTTTTTGTAATATCCTTCAATATCTGATTTTCTCATCCTTTCTTCGTCAAGGAGTTCTGACACATTTTTTGCATGGTCAACCCATGAAACAATTAAACATTTCTTAATTTGTGGAATGTTATCAATATTACCTTTTCTAATTTTAATCATATTTGGTTATTTCTTTTTGCAAATCTAAGATTATAAACTTGTCTGTTTTTTGCAAGGTTACAAAACGTTTGGAAAAGTTAACTGTGTCAGGGCTTCCCAGATCAAGAGAAACATAGTGTGTGGCACCTCTTTCAATTAATCCATCAATTGAATCATCAACTGCAGGCCAACCCTTGCGATTCATTTGATATAAAAAGGCAGTATCACCATTATAAGGAGCTATTACTTTTGCATCTTTTGGCAATGTTTCATCAACAACATTACCAACTTCCATGAGTTCTGGGTGATTAACTTGATAAAAAGGTTTTATTCTGTCCCAACCTACCAAAAACATAACTAAAATAGAAAGTATTAAAACTAATTTCGAAACCATGTTTCTTTTCCATAACCACACAGAGCCAAGTGCAAGTGAAATAGAAATTGCAGGAATTATTAAGATTTGGTAATAATCATGTCTAACGTTTGCTGTTGCTACTGCAATTAAATATGTAAGCATTCCCAAATTTAAAAGTAAATTAAATTTGTTTTTTTGTTTTTTAATTAATCCCATTACAAATGGAATTAATCCCCATCCACCTAATATCAAAATCCCAATCCTTTCTCCAAATAACCATCTAAACCATGCTGGATGAAATCTTATTCTATCTCCATTAAAAGCCCACTTGTAAAAAGATATTCCTTCCGGATGTAAGCTTTCCCAATATCTCCAAACCATAAATGGGGCCATTGTAATTGACAAAAAAGCTAAACTCTTTTTCAAATTTTCTTTTTTAATTAACTCAGGTATTAATGGAAACAAATATACTCCAAAAAATGGTTTTTGTAAAAGTGCCAGCGCAAATAATAGCCCCGAAACTACTATGTTAATACCAAAAAAATAAAGTCCAGCTACAGCAAATAAAACACCTAAAGGATCAGGTAAAATTACTCTTGAGAAATAAATATTAAATGGAATAAAAGTAAAGAAAAAGGCAGCAATTAATCCAGTTTTTGCTGAATAATGTTTTCTAACCAGCAAAAACAAAAATATGGCTGTTGCAAGTGAAATCAGTATAGTTAATAATCTTCCCCAGAGTTCTAAACTAAACGTTCCAAAAGTACTAAAAAGTGTAGCGTGCAAAACATTATAAATTGGAAATTCCACCATTCTAATTCCAGTTGGATTGTCTTTTCCACTTTGAATACCACTAATATCATCAAAATGGGGAGTCAAAATATTTATTCCGCCTTTAACATAATTTCTACTAACTGAAGCAGTATCTGCTTGGCGCCAAGAATGCCAATCAGCAACTGGATTATTGATTTTATAAAAACGCACAACAAGGCCCAAAACGAGTATTATTGAAAGTACAAAATACTCATTTTTCACAATCCTTTTCATGAGAGTAATTAAATTATTCATAAATCTTATTTATACTTCCAACTGAAAGCCCAGTAAACAACCAGAACATCGTTGCAAACTTTGATGCTTCAAAGATGTCAATAAACACAGCAGTTAAAAGAATTGCTATTGTAGACCCTATCATTCCAACTTTAAATATAGAATCAAAATCAGTTGTAAATTTAATATTTTTATAAATCTTACTAAGATTAAAAAATATTAAAATAAAGGCCAATAATCCTAAAATACCCGTTTCACCTATTGCCCTCAAATAGTCATTGTCTGTTGCTAAAGTAATTGAAGAATAACCAGTACCTACTAATGGATTTTTAGTAAATGCCCTAATTGCTCTGGGCCACTCAACATTTAATCTAATTGAGGTTGATCTGTCTTCAAATACTACAGGTCCTTCATCTGCAGCATACACTGTATAAACTAAAGACATTTTATTTTTTACGACATCAATAATTCTGCCATATCTAGCTCTTAAATCAGGGGAGAATCCAAAAGCTATTAAACTTATCAAGCCAAAAATAATTATCTCTTTATATTTTTTTGTAAGTAGTAGTGTAATAGAACAGGCGATCAAAAAAGCAACAACTGATATCCTTGAAACAGCTGATGAAAGAAGCCAAAATCCGATCAAAACAGATGAGCCAAAGATCACCTTATTTATTTTTTCCTTAAATACAAAAAATGAAGCTGCAAAAATTGGCATAGTTAAAATAAGATAGGAAGCAAGATCATAATGGCCTGCAAATGTTGAATTGATATGTGAACCAGGAACCCAGCGAAGTGCTATACCCTTGGAATATTCTTCATTTTGTGTGGTTACTACTGGAAAGTCTAGATAACGTTGGCCTAAACCATACAAAAATATAAATAAATTAACTAAAAGTAAGACTTTGATAATATATTCAAAGATTTTTTTGTCAGTATTAACATATTTCACATAAGCAAAGCCAATAAAGAATAAAGACAAGTATTCAACTCTTCTAAAAAGATGAAGTAAAACAATTTTTGACGAAACTGTTTGGGTTAAATAAATAGCAGATATTGTAGATACAAGTCCTATAAATAAAAATATCAAAATTGATCGTGTAATTTTTAATTTAATTAAAGACTTAAAATTTGTAAATATTGGAATTAAGAATGCCAAAAATGTAAAAAGAATTAAAAAATCTTCCAAACGTACCGAAACATATATACCCATAATACGAAGGGCTGGAAATTTTGGAAATAGAGGAATAAAAATAAGCAGAAAAGTCAGTAAGAATTTGTAAAAATTCGATTTACCAATGAAATTGGCCAAGATTCTCTTATACGGCGACAATAGCTTTTGCATATATTTTAGCAATATTTATTCGACCCAATATTAAATATACAAAAAGGCGTAAAAAGGCACCAAATCTCAAGAAAAAGGTAAGAACTGGAAGTTGCCAGGAGGGCTTATGTTTTTTATAGAAAAGTCTTAAGTTTTGCATTTCCATAATAGTTGCTTTCTCACTCCCATTTGTGGCCATTCCATAATGCACTATTTTCCATTTTGGAAGATACCAAGTTTCCCAACCTTTTTTGGCTACTCTGTAGGCAAGCTCAACTTCTTCAACATACAAAAAGAAGTCTTCATCAAATATACCAGATTGGTCCATAGCCGTCTTTCGCATAAGAAAAAAGGCTCCTGTAACCCAATCTTGTTTGTGACTTACCTTAAAATACTCTTCGTTAGTATGAAAAAATGAATATCCATGCATAGGGTGATATGGTTTAATTAATTTATCAAGATATGGAATATCATCAATAAACAACATCCAAGTTATAACTCTTGGAAGTGTTGGAAAATAACCACCTGAACCTTGATAGTTTTTAAGGTCAGGATTCAAAAGTGCACAGGAGGCTAAACCTACCCTTGGATGACTATCCATCCAATTAATCATTTCTTTGAAAATCTCCTTATCAATCATTTTTGTATCATCGTTTAAGAGAAGTACATAACGACCCTTGGCAATCCTCATCCCCATGTTGTTATTTTCACCAAATCCTCCATTCACATCGCGTCTAATAACCTTAACTGCTGGATATTTTAATTTGATTTTTTCTCCAATTTTATCTACTGAAACATTATCGATTAAAATAACTTCATTTTTTACTCCCCTAAGTGAAGAATATAAAGTTTCTAGACAGTCGTTTAAATAGTCTAACTTTGAGGATATGATTACAATTGATAAATCTAATCTTTCTTTTGCCATATTTGATATTCTCTCATCAAAACAATCGTGCTGACAATAGTTAGAAACACAATTAAGACTCTAAGCCAAATTGCACTTGGAACATATCGAACAATAACTTTTTGATCCCAAGTCACCCCATCAATCACCAGTTGATATATTGTCTTTTTAGATTCGAAACCGTTTATGAAAAGAGATTCTCTTAATGGGTGTACTAATTCTTCTAAAAATGTACTCTTTGTTTGATCTCTAATTAAAGCTGGAGCTTCCTCAGGAGGATAATTAAGTCTGGGAGTATAAATGAAACCCTCATTAAATTCTTTTTGGTAATGCTCAATTATTTCCTGACGAGTAAGATTTGTATAATATCCTCGTCTTAATGGTGTTTCCACGTCAGCAGGTTCAAAAGATTGCACTGAAGCAGGTAGTGGTTTTGGAAATTCTGGGCTTTGAGGTAAAACATAAAACAAAAGAAATAAAGAAGCTATAAAAAACAATATTTTTAAAATTTTTTTCATTTACTGGAATAGTCTAGCTCTACCTAGTTTGTAATTTGGATTTTTATTCTTTCTCTCACATATTGGTTTTGCAGGTACACCACCTACAATTGTAAAAGGTTCTACATCTTTTGTAACTACAGCTCCACCAGCAACAACCGCGCCCTTCCCTATCTTGACCCCAGGCATAATTATTACCCTAGGACCTATAAACACATAGTCTCCAATTTCTACAGGCTCAGTCCTGGCCTTGAAATCTTCACTTTCCAAATCATGTTCTGAGTTATAGATCATTACAGATGATGCAATATCTACATGATTACCAATCACGATCTTATCTCTACCATCAAGAAATGCATGATCTCCTATTATGGAATCTTCACCAATTTGAATGTTTCTGGGGTTAAAAAAGTTAGCCCACATATGAAGTGTTGAACCTTTACCGATTTTTATACCAAAGAACTTATATTTTAAATTTCTAATAGTATGAGATGGAACATGTCCAACCCATCTTAAGAGCATTAGTTCAAAATCTAAAAAGTAATTAGATATTCTGTTTAGAACTTTTTTAAACACATCACTTATTGATAGGGCGTTGCCGTTTTTGTCTTTAATCATTTATTTTTTCTATTACTTCTAGTATTTTTCTACTACATTCTTCCCAACTAAATTTTTTAGCTTGTTCAAAGCCCAGATTCACAATACTATTATATTCTTTCTCGTTCATATTTAAAACTTTTTCTATTCCTTTGGTAATACTACCAACATTATTTGGATTAACATAAATGCCAGCCTTACCAGCAACTTCAGGAATTGATCCAATGTTTGAAACCACTACTGACTTGCCACAACCAAATGCTGAGAGTATTTCAATACCAAAACCTTCCCAAAAAGAAGGGAGTATATAAAATTTACAACCCGCCATCAAGGCAGGTCTTTCTTCTTCTGGGAAATAATCTGTAAAAATAACTTTTTTCTCTAAACCTAAACTTTTAACTTTTTCGTTTATCTTTTCAAACATCCAACCTTTTTTACCAGCAACAACTAGCGACAGGTTTGGATACTTAAAAATTATTTGCGAAAACGCCTCAACAAGTCCTTCAATGTTTTTTGATGGTTTAAGTGTACTTACAAAGAGAATATAGTCATCAACTATAGAGTACTTATTTTTGACTCGTCGTACAAGATCTTTATCTACATCAAGATTAAATCTATCTTTATCATAACCTAAATGTGTAACAAAGATTTTTTTAGCTGTGCTTGGGTAATGTCGTACAATGTCTTGTTTGCTAGAGTCTGATATAGTTAGTATCCTTTTGGAGACAAAAATCGAAATAGCACTCCAGTATTTTAACTGCCAAAACACCTTTTTTTCAAAATGTTCCGAATTATTGAGATAACCGAGGTCCATTATTGAGCAAACACGTTTAATTGGTAAAATCGGAGGTGTGTAATGACTCGGAGAAAACAAAACTTCGATCTTTTCTGGATTTTTAAAAAGATACGGAGTAAGTTTTGACAATATCCAAAGTCCTCCACCTGCAAGAACTTTATACTTAAAGTTATTTGTTTCCTTTGGCAGGTCAGGAAGAGGCTCATCTTTAAGATAAACTATAAGATTATTCGGGTTTTCTTTTTTTATGTTTAATTTATACAGGCCCCAAAGCATCTCGTATGCGTATTTATTAACTCCTACTCTATCTTTAATATTTGCCTCATTTCCATCAATACCAATATTCATATCTAGATTGTATCATTGACGACAGCTTAAGTCAGTATTATTATAAAGATATGACAAAGAAAGATAAAAAAGAAATAGTGGACTTATTTAATCAGGGCATAACCGAATTGGTTTTACCAGTGCTCGATGACATGAATGAAAAGATGGCCACCAAAGATGATATCCAAGAACTTAGACTTGAAATTGGAGAAGTTAAAGAAAACGTGGGCGATATTCAAAAGCAACTTGACACGATTCCTGACTTTCTCCATAGCCAATAATTAATATCTTTTAGCTTCAAATTGTTGTTAATTTGCGTACTAGTTTAGAATTGGTAGATGAGGGTTAGAAAAGTGAAGTTGGCTTCTGGTGGTGTTTCTGTTCAAGTTGTGTCTGGTGGACATGATTATAAAGTGATTAAACACATTGGAAGTACTAAAGATTTTGGGAAACTCCAAGGTTTGATATGTTTAGCACATGATTTTGTAAGAAAATATGAGAGGACTGGTTCACTTTTTTCTGAGTTTGAGAAAAATCATATTGTCTCTTTAGATAGTCTGGATTTTGTTGGTTTAAATTATTCTTTTGCATATCAGTTTTTAGAAAAGTATTACAAACTCAATGGTTTTGAAGGATTATTGGACTCACTTTTAAAAGACTTAAGTATTGTAAGAGTAATTGATCCATGCTCTAAATTAAGAAGTATAGGTATTTTGAAGAAATATTTTGAAATTAATTACACCAAAAATACCTTGTATAAAAGACTGTTAAGATTTAACAGGCTAAAGGATGATGCTGAAAAGTTGGCTTTTGAATATGCCAAAAAATATCTCTCTTTTGACTTTTCACTTGTTTTTTTTGACATAACTACACTATATTTTGAAACTTTTAAAGAAGATAAAGAGGAATTTAGGAGAATTGGATTTTCAAAAGATAATAAACCAAATCAGCCTCAAGTTTTAGTTTCTTTGATTGTTACAAAAGAGGGTTACCCAATAGCCATGGATGTTTTTAGTGGTAATACGTTTGAGGGTCATACAATGATACCTACAATTGAAAATTTCAAGAAAAAACATGGAATAGAAAATTTAACAATTGTTGCAGATGCTGGGATGCTTTCATTTGATAACATCCAAAAATTAGTACAAAAAGACATAAAATACATAGTTGGTGCAAGAATATCAAGCCTACCTTTAAAACTAACTAAGGAGCTTTCAAATACCTTAAACAAAACAGAGGGAATCTTTTTTCAAGTAGAAACAGACAAAGGAATACTCCTTTGTGACTATTCAGTTAAAAGAGCAAACAAAAATAGATCAGATAGGAAAAAACAAATACAAAAAGCATTAAATCAAATTAATTCAAATAGCAAATATTCAAAAAGATCAAGATTTGTAAAAGAAACTTCAAAATTAAAACCAGTTTTAAATCAAGAACTCATTTTTAAAGATGAACTTTTAGAAGGAATCAAAGGATATTATACAAACCTCAAAAATCAAGAACCAAGCTTAATTATTTCAAGATATAAAGACCTCTGGCATGTTGAAAAAGCATTTAGAATTGCAAAATCAGATCTTTTAGCAAGACCAGTATTTCACTACAAAAAAGAAAGCATAAAAGCTCATATCTTAATAGTTTTTCTAAGTCTTTGCCTCATTAAATCAATTGAACTTAAAAATAAGAAGTCCATAAGAGAAATTAAAGACATAATTATGTCTGTTCCTGATGTTAGACTTTTAAATACAATAACAGGTGAAATAACCACCAAAAGGCAAAAAAATAAAGAAACTGAAGAATTAATAACAAAACTCAAATACTAATTGCGTACTAAAAGGAGAAAGTCAGGAAAACGTGGGCGATATTCAAAAGCAACTTGACACGATTGATCGAAGAATTGAGGCACAGCAACTAAGGTCTGATAGTCATGGAAAAGTTATTGATCAAATTCGACAGTCCCCCGCCTTCGCCTAAGTGTTTTTCTTAAAATTACTTTTTAAAATTTGGTCCATCCACACACAATTTATACCCTTATTAAAACTGTTCTTAATATAAAAATTAATTCCAGAGATATCTGTCTTTTCAATTAGTGCGCAAGCATATCCACATCCTTTAGTTCTTAAATTAGACAACAAACTAGCTAATAATTTTTTAGCAACACCTTTCCCTCTAAATCCAGGGTCAACAAATATATTTTCAATGATCGCCTTTTTAAAGATCGGGTTATAATTTGAAATTACAAAACCAACAATTACACCTTCGTCTTTTGCCACAAATATTGATCCATCTGTAATACATTTCTCTAAAATTTCCTTTGGCCAAAAAGTCGCTACTTCATCACTAACCTGGAATTCATTTACATTTGAACCTAATTCCCAAATTTTATTCATATCATCAATTGCGGCTTTTTTTATTATTATATTATTCATTTAAATTCATTATAAACTTCTAAAGTTTCTTCTGCACATTTGGTCCAGGAGAAATCGGCAACACGTCTTAGACCCTTGGCAATTAATGTCTTTGGTGTCTCTAGAGCCTTTGTAATACCCTCCGATATTGAGTTGACATCATATGGATCAACTAAAACTGAAGCATCGCCTGAAACCTCTTTCATACTCCCTAAATTTGAAGTAACAACAGGCACTTCGCAGTTAAAGCCGTCTAAAATTGGAACACCTAATCCTTCATAAATTGATGGGAAAACTAAAAGCCTTGATCCAGTTAAAAGTGGTTCTAAATCGCTATCTGGAATAAATCCTAGAAATCTGACACCTCTTTGATCCTCATGTTTAACACCTTTTCTTTCTCCTACGATTAATAGTTTTATATTTTTCCCAGCCTTTGAAAGATGATATCCATTTATAAGTCTTTCTATATTTTTTCTAGGATTAGTACCAATCGTAATAATATAATCGCTATGAATATCAAATTTAACCCTTACCCTTTCGACTTCGGAGTCTAAAGCTTTAGAAAAATTAGGTGCTTCATATATAACTGTTATTAGATTTTCATCAAATCCCAATTCAACAAGGTCTTGTTTTGTGGTGTTGCTTGGTACAATTATTCGTTTGGACTCTTTGTTAACCCATTTTAACCTTTCCTTGTGAGTCTCCACTATAATTTTGGGGGTGATTTTAGGAAATTTTATCGGCGTCAAATCATGAATTGTGGTTACTTTAGGAAAAATGGAAGGTGGTTCAGCCCAATCAGAGGTGTGAATTAAATCCACCTTACCAATCAATTTTTCAATAGGAAGAATGTGTAATTTATTCCATAGAATATCAGCAAGTGTCGGCGGTATCGGAAAAATCTTGTTTTCTGACTTACCTAATTCCTGAATTTTAACCCCTAATTCCTTGTATCTTCTAAACGATCCACCATATAGCAAATAATCGTTTTTAGAATCAATCTTTAGTAAATTACGAACCAGATTTTCCCTGTAATGGGAAACTCCTGTTCCATATATTATTGGTGACAAATCAATTGCGACTTTCATATTTTTGAATCACTACTCCATTATATCTTTTTTCCTCGATCATATTATATCCCCTATCAATTAATCGAAGACGGGTAGAATCTGTGGGGTCAAATATTTCCCAAACATAGCGAGATAGCCAGACAGGCTCATTGCTAATTGTCTTTAGCTCTTGGACAGAAATAATATTTTCTTCTTTTCCATAGTATATTAGTGCTTCTTTTTGTGAATCGTTAGGAAAAACAATTTTTTGATCACCAATTTCTTTGGCTACACTTCTCCAATCTTCACGATGAAATTTAGAATTTAGAAGATAGAAACTAGAAGTTAACAGATTTATTGCTATTATCAATGCAATTAAAATCTTGCCTGCTGTTTCAGACAGAAGCAAGTAAAAGGCGGGCAGAATAAATAAGTATCTAAAATAAGTTAAGGTCGGAATAAAAAATGATATTAAAACACCAACAATTAAACTTACAAGAAACCATGACCAAACTAGTTTGTTTTTTGCTTTTGATAAAGCTAGGGCAAAAATAAAGCCAAGCGTAATGATTACACTTAAGTAGATTGTTTGACTCTCAATACTTACCCTACCAATCATAAATTTTGTAGGAATTAATGCAACGTTTTTAAAAGTAACAGGACCTAATATATTCCACCAATTATTTGCATTTTCTTTGACCAACATTCCATGTGTCAGTTGTTTAAAAAATGTTGGAAACCAAATTATAAAAGTAATTAAAAGAGGTGTTGTAGAAAAAAACATATTTTTTAATATTCTTTTATCATAAAAATACGAATAAGTAATTAGGGCTGGGAGAATTAAAATTGACAAATAGTCTGTCAAAAAGATCAACGGTAAAGTTAAGGCAAATAATAACCATTTTTGTTTCAAAAACAAATAAACTGTTAAGGTAACTAAAAATGTAGCCATTGAATACATCCTAGCTTCTTGGGAATAGTAAATGTGAAGTCCAGATGTTGCTAAAAATAGAGGGGCGATAATTGGCCATTTAACTTTGATCTCTCTGGCAATTAAATAAACCAAGTAGATAGTTAATAATCCAAAAATTACAGATGGAAACCTTAATGCAATTTCAGAATATCCAAAAACTAAAGTCCAATAATGAATTACTAAATAATAAAGAGGTGGATGAAAATCCCCTGACATAAAATGTGTAAAAAAATCAGACAAGCTTAATTGTGACGCTATAGCAGTTGTAGCTTCATCTAACCACAACGACTGGTTGATAGATATCAGTCTAACTATGGTTCCAAAAAATAAAACAGAGAATATCATTTTGCACCTTTTTTGGTAAACATAAAATTAATTATTCCCACAAAAATTCCAAAGTCATACACCAATTTGAAAATTAAAAAATAAAAATTAAAACTTAATACAGATTTAACGAAGCCAATAAATAGTGAGACCGGGAAAGAACTCCTAATTAAACCTATCAAGTAACCCAATAGTCCTAACTTATACTGCCTTTTCCCCACCCATTTGGCATGATTAAATATTTCTTTTAAGCCTTCAGGATTTTTATGAAAAAACACCGCCTTCGGCGAAAAAAATGCTTCGTAGCCTAATTTTTTAGATAAACTCCAATCATCATCATATCCTCCAGGAGTAAAACCACCGACTTTATTAAATTCTGACTTTAATATTGCTCTAAAAACAGGTTGGTAATCTGGATATTTTTTAGGGTGTCTTTTTTTATCCTCCCAACCTTCGTTTATATTCCAGCACCTTGACCAAACATTGCTCCAGTTACTAACGTGCTCTTCTTTGGAAAACACACCTTTTAATTTGCCCGTAATTATTGGCTTAGCAAGCATTTTTATAAAGTTTTTGTCAAAAGTCATGTCAGCATCAACAAAAACCAAAATATCTCCATTTGCATGTTTTGCCCCCAAATTCCTAGCGTTTCCCGCTCCTTTATGGTCTTGTCCTAAAAGGATTAATTTTAGATTTTTAAATTGTATTTTTGAGTTTTGAATTTTTATTTTTGAATTATCAACACTTCCGTCATCAACAACAATTACTTCAAAGTCTTTAAATGACTGTTTAGATAGTGATAATAAACAATCACTAATTACATCTTCTTCATTGTATGTGGGGATAATTACGCTAATCATAAAGTTTTAAATAATTTTTCATATTCTGACGCTATTATATCCCAACTAAACTTTTCAGCCTGTTTTCTTGGTTTACCAAGCCCTAGCTTGGCCAAGCTTTGCTTATCTCCCCAATCAATATTTAAAGCTTCCTTGATCTTTTCTGCGTATAAATCAATATTTGTCGGATCTACAAACAATCCCGCATTGCCTACTATTTCGCGTCGAATTGGATCATCTGTAGCTACAACTGGCAATCCACAAGCCATTGCTTCAATTAATACCATACCAAAGGCCTCAGAGGGCTCAGAGGCCAAGGTGAAAACATCAGCTAGGTTGTAAATGTCAGGCATCTTATCATGTGCTATCTCAACAACTTTAAACCTATTATCTAATAGTCTTTCACCAAGTTCTTTAATTTCTTTCTTTTTATTTCCTCCACCCCCCGCAATTATTAAATTAACATTATTGAGTTTTGAAACAGCATTTATGACTAAATCATGTCTTTTCTGATCAGTAAATGCACCCACTGAAAGAACCGTCTTTTGAATATCATTTTTATTATTTAAAGCTTTTTTAAATTTATTTAAATCAACCCCTCCAGGAATTTTTACCAACTTAACAAACGGGTTGATCTTTCTTGATTTTTCCAATGCTTTTGTTGACATTGGTATGAACCGATCAGGAAAGGTATAGAGATTGACTCTATCATCAAAGCCGATACCTGAAAAACCAGATATGATTACTTTCTTTCTTTTAATTTTTGCCCAAATACTACACAGCACACTTTGCCACTGGCCATTGGTTGGAAAAACAATATCTGTCTTTTTATCAATGATTTTCAATACCTGTAAGGTAAACTCCATTATTTTGAGACTGTAATGATTTAAAAAAGCAACATTTGAACTCTTTTGGTTCCAATCCACGTTTGAAAACAGTGATACTGTTTTATATTTAGCATCTATTAATCTTGGTCCAATTTGATAAACAGTTACGTCGTACCCGTGATCAACAATCTCATTAGATAGTCTATGTACTAAAATTTCGACTCCACGGTTAATGATACCTCCATAAAATGATAGAATACCAATCTTTTTCATTTGTTTTTTATACACAATTCAACTTGTTTAAATTTATTCTCACATGAATAAAACATATCAATAAAATCTTTTAATTCCAAAAATTCAAGTTTATCTTTTTCATTAACCATTATCGCTTCTGACATTTCTGATTTTAAGTCGTTTAAAATTAAATCCTTACTGTTATCATATGATAAATACCAAGGTATATATGGAATTAAAGGTTTAGTTGAAGGAATTGTATTTGTAAATGCATAGATATTGTCCCAGTAATTAATAATATATATTTCTTCAGTTCTTAACTTTATTATCTCTTCAGTTATTTTTATTACTTCAGGTTCATAAAAACGTGTGTTATTTCCAATTTGTCTTTTTAAACCAACAAAGGCAAAGCAAAATATAAAAATCAGAAAAACGATCTTAACTATATTTCTACTTTTAGAAAATAAAAAAATAGCAACAGCAATTGCAATAAATGGCAGAGCCGGTTGAAAATGAAACAGTTCCCACCTAGGGTATACTCCCAAAACTCCTACAAATGCAAAAGTTAAAAGTAAAAAATCAAAATTTAAAGTAAAAATTAAAAATGGAAACACGGAAAATAAAAATTGCCTAAGAGTCGGTAATTGTACCTGACCTACAGCATTGGGGAGATAAAAAATTCCAAATTTAATAGCCCAATCGTAATAATAAAGTATTAAGTTATTAGTAAAAAGATATAAAGTAAAAATTCCAAAGATAGAAGTTACTCCAAGCAAAAACTTTTTGATATTTATGTTAGATAAAAGAACAGGTATCAAAAAATAAATAAATGTCTGTTTCGTTAAAAATCCTAATGCAAAAATAATTCCAGCAAATAAATATTTTTTCTGGCGAATAAACAAATAAAGTAATAAAACAAATGGAACTAAAGCAAGATCAAACCAGAGACCATTGCCTTCATATACAACAGTTAAAAGTAAGTAGATAGCGGCAGACGCAAAAGCGACATTCTTACTCCAAAATTTATTTGCAACAAAATAGGTTATATAAATATTAATGGAAATTAAAACCCAGGTATAAATCTTTAGTTGAAGTATTCCAACTCCAAAAAGTTTAAAAAAGACTACTAGATCTAACAGTAGTAGTGGATTATGAGCTATAGCAATATCTCGATACGGAAGCCATCCCTGTAATATTAGATACGGCCAGGCTATCATTTCAGGCCAGGCAGTAAAATTAATACCCCACTCCATTTTTGATAAACCTCCTTTTTATTTTTCTAAATGGCGTTTGTACAAATGCCATCAGCTTATAGTCAATAGTCATAGGCATCCACGGAGAAATTATAAAATCAGGTTTATCTTCAAAAAAAACTTCTGGATAGTAAAAATCTAACGGAAATCTTTCGCCTATTTCATATTTTAATTTTTTAGATCTTTTGGGAACTTTTTTATCGTCTACTCTACCTTCCCCCCTAGGTAAATGGGTTGCATGTAAATAGGGTGCATCAACAAATTTATAAGTATTTCTTTCTTGAATCTGTTTTCCTTCTTGATCTGCCCATCCCCATACACCATGTACACCTTTAGAATGTAAACCATTAATGTTTCTTTTAATTGCCCTCAAATTATAATGGCCTTTAAGTTCACCAAATTGATATTTACCAGCTTCTTTTTCCTGATAATGATAAATGTCCCCCACTAAATTAATTGTAGGAACAATAATCGTTTCAAAACCTGTAATACTTGTATTACTTGTTATACATTTAACTACTTTTTGTATCGAATCCTGCCAATATATCTCGTCTGCATCTAATACAATGAACCAATCAGCATCTGTTTCATTTAACATTTCTTGCCTGGCTATAGGAAAAGTTTCAGTTGTTACTTCACCATATTGTCTTAAATCTATTTTATCTTTATATTTTTTCTTTAAAAGAGAGGCGATGTCCCAAGATCTATCAGTTGAACCTGTATCCCAAAGAAATAGTTTATCAACATAATTTATAACAGAATTAACAGAATACCAAAGAAAGCGTTCTTCATTTTTGAAAAGTGTATGTGCATATATTGTCATTTTTTAATCCAATAATTGTTGATTACAATAATCCAAGTATAAATTGCTAAAATTGTGTTAGTTATACCAAAAGTAATTGTCGGGCCGATGGCACCATATTTAGGAATAAAGACAAGATTAAGTAAAAATATAGCAGCTAATTGAAAAAAACTAAAAGCACCTATGTAAACGTTTTTCTTCATGCCATATATAATGGCCGAAACTGAAGGTGCAGTAAAAATAAACGGAATCATTGCGGCAACTAAAGCCTTAAATACAGGTATTGAATCAAAATAATTCTCTCCAAAAAGGACTAAGATAAAAGGTTTAGCAACAATTATCCAAAGTATAAGCCCGGCTACTATTGGCAGAAGTGAAAGTGTTGCTTTTACAATGTATTTTTTTTCTTCTTCTTTATTTCCAAAACTTGCAAGCCTTGAGGCAAACACACCCGAGAGACTGGATGTTAACACTACAACAAAACCTGCAAGTCTTGATGGGATTGAATAAAGTCCAGTTGCAGTAGCACCAGCTAGAACTGCAAGCATTTGGATATCTAACCTACCTGAAATTGAAGAGATAATTCTATTAACACCAATCCAGCCTGAAAATTTAATGATTTTAGTATAAACTTCTTTTTCAGGTTTAGATTTTAAGAAATCTGGCTTTATTAAAAACACACTGACAATAGTTCCCACAACTCCACCTATAATAAATGCTAGCAATGAATTTTCAATTGTGACTTTAGCCAAAAACATAAATCCAAAAGTAAAGACCAGCCTTGTTAAATACAATGAATTATCAGAAATTATTGAGGAAACAAATTTTTTCTTTGCTTGAAGAATAAAAGGAAATATCATAGGTAAAGCAAGAGATAGGGAAACTAATGATGTCAAAATAGCAACATTTACCTTGTCAGTAATTAAAAATGTGTTAGCTACATATTTTGCAAAAAAGATTACCAATAAAGATGCTATTAGTGTAGCTTCAAATCGTAAAACGGTAGAGGCTTTTATGTATTTATTTACTAAATCTTTATCACCCTTCGCTTCATTCTCTGCTACAAAATTAACTGCTCCTGTTGATATTCCTAAATCAGTAATTGAACTTAAGATAACAACCAAATTAACAGCAGCAGAGAATATTCCAAAATCTGAAACTGACAAGCTACGAGCGACTACTAGAGTAAAAACAAAACCCAGGAAAGCCGAGAATATATTTCCAGAAAATAAGATATATGTATCTTTTGCGGTTGAAGATAAAACTAACGATTTAGCTTTTAGAAAATATTTCTTCACTGTTATATTCTAGCGTATAATACCTCTAATGAAAAATATAATTATTAAAAACCTAGACAAAATTACAGACATTCAATCCTACCTTGAGAAATTAAATACTAAGAAAAATCTAAATAAAAGATTTTTTATAGAATATCAAAACAATCTTTTTAAAGAAAGTAATTGGCTAGATAAAAATGACATTAAAAACCTTTTGACCCTTTCTGGTTATCAATTTATAGCTATCAAAAAAGATTGGATTATAGCTAGAATTAAGACTGTTGGTTTAAATAAACTATCGGTTTCAATTGTAATTCCTGCAAGAAATGAGGCCAGAAATATCCCTGGAATAATAAAATCAATACCCTATTTTGGTAAATCTCAAGAAATCATATTTGTTGAAGGGGGGTCAAAAGATGACACTTGGCTTAAAATTCAAGCTGAAATAAAAACAAATAAGATTAAAGCCAGAAAAGTTATTGCATTAAAGCAACCAGATTTAGGAAAAGCCAATGCTGTTAGACTTGGGTTCAGGAAATCAACAGCTGATATCTTAATAATATATGATGCAGACAGAACAGTTGACCCCAAAGATATTATAAAGTTCTACAACATACTTGTCTCAGGGGAGGCAGAGTTTGCAAATGGTAGCAGACTTGTTTATCCAATGGAAAAGGACGCGATGCAAATGTTAAATAAAATTGCAAATAAAATATTCGGCTTATTTTTTACAAAAGTTTTTGGTCAAATATTTAAAGATACTTTGTGTGGAACCAAGGCTTTATTTAAAAAAGATTATAATACTTTCAAATATTTCAAAGACGACCCATTTGGTGATTTTGAATTAATTTTTGGTGCTATTCAAAATAATTTAAAGGTTATCGAAATCCCGATTAGATACAAAGAAAGAATATATGGCATGACAAATATAAAAAGATTTCACCATGGCTTGTTACTTTTTAAAATTATGCTGATAGCCGTTTGGAAATTTAGTTTGAAGAAACTTTTTTTACCAACAGAACTGCGTTAGCTGGTTCGTTTTCATATGTATCTTCAGCATTAATCATAAATTCTTTTTCTAATTTATATTGAGATAATACTGTTTGATTTTCGGAATTGTTAAATATCTTTCTCCAATCATCACCCATATAATAATTTTCGTCATCCATTTTATAACTTGTCAAATAAATTGCGTCAAAATCACTTTCTGCAATTACTTTTGGATCTACAGGAAACCAGACAGTTTTTCTTTCACCATACCAACTTCCCCAGGTATCAAGGTTTGTAACCACAACATCGTTACTTGATGTATTGTCTTTTAAGATCTGTGACATTAAAACATAAACTGGAGGTTTACTAGTGTTTTTAGTATTTGATATAAACCTTGAATCCAAAAATAAGATACCTAGGCTATTTGCAATCAGATAAATAAATACAAGGAGGTATACAAATTTAATTTTTACAATTTTTGAAAGCGTAGAGATTGCAAAGATAAGAAGTAGGGGAACAAATGGATGTAAATATCTAAAAAATGGAATTGAAACTGAGGTTGACAAGATAGTTAACAAAAACATAAAAAGGAAAGTATATTTTATATAATTTATCTTTTTTTCTTCCTCCTTAATAAACAGAGATAACATAAAAAGTACAAAAATAGATGAAGGCATGATATCGGGCATTAACTTATATAAATTGTAGAAATTGTAAAATACTTTTTTGCCTACTTCTAAACTGTTTGAAATTAACAGGTCTTTTGCATCAACCTGTGTCCTTAAACCAGTCGTACCAGACAAACTTGGGGTATAAAGAACTGAAACATCAACACCTTTTGACAATATTGAATAGAAAAATGTTTTACCTGTTAGTTTTGTAAACAAAGTTAAGTCAATAGCTATTCCGATAACCACAGCTAGAATTAACTTAAAAAAAACTAACTTTATACTCTTACTAGATATCAAAAAATAATATGTTAATGCTCCAACAATTAAAATAAACCCTTGAGGTCTAGTAAAGTATGATAGACCTGCAACAACTAAACCAAGAATGTGAAGTCGTTTATTTTTTAACGTTAAAAATAGAAAAGTTAAAACTATCTCTAAAATAAACAAAGACTCAGAGGCTCCAGTTAGAGCATATTCCCAAAAGATAGGTATAAAAATAAAGGAAAGTGCAGAAATAAAACCAATATTCTCATTAAAAATATTTTTGGCCAACAAGTAGATTCCTATTATCGATAACAAATAAAAAAAAGTAGAAGTTAAAATCAATCCCAAATCACCTACTCCGAACAACTTGTAAAAGATAGCCACAGAAAAAGGCATTAGAGGGTGCCTACCCCATGCAGGGAAAACATTTAAACTTAAATGATTTAGGATTTCCTTATCTGCTCCAAATGATGAAAAAGTGGACCCATAGCCGTTACCTTGTGCAATATTTTTTGCAATATCGGCAACCTTAGCCCCATCGGAAAAAGTTAAATACTTAGGCATAGAAAATTTCCAATAGAAAAATAGAGAAAGAAGTCCTATAATTCCCAGTAACAAAATCTTTTTGAACATGATCAAATCTATCTCTATTGTAATACCAGTTTATAACGAAGGGAAGTTCATCTTTCAAACGCTTCAAAAAGTTGCAAAATCAGATACGCTTAAGTTAAAAAAAGAAATCGTAGTTGTTGACGATGGATCAAGAGATAATACTATTCTCGAGGTTAATCGTTTTGTTAAAAAGTACAAATCAAAGCTTTTAAAAATTACTCTTCTTAAAAATAGATTAAATCTTGGTAAAGGAGCAACATGTAAAAAAGGGTTTTTAAAGACAACTGGCGACCTGGTAATGATTCAGGATGCCGATTTGGAGTATAGCCCTGATGATTACCCTACCATGCTCCAACCTTTTTTTGAACATCAAGCAGATGTTGTCTACGGATCTAGATTTGTAACCAATAAACCCCATAGGGTTCTTTATTATTGGCACTATGTAGCCAATAAAATGTTAACCACACTCTCAAATATCTTAACCAATCTAAATTTTACTGACATGGAGACTGGCTATAAAGTTTTTAAAAAACACATAATTGATCAAATTGCACCAAAACTTGAATCTCAAAGATTTGGAATTGAAGCTGAGTTAACGGCAAAACTTGCCAAATTAAAAAATGTAAAAATTTATGAAGTTGGAATCTCTTACACAGGCAGATCATATGAAGAGGGTAAAAAAATTGGCTGGCGAGACGGAGCGAAAAATATTTGGGAAATTTTAAAATACAATTTACAACCCATAAAATTTGATTGGTTGACTAAATTAATTTCAAAAATACCAATTAGAAACAAATTTATTTTTATTTGTATTTTGCTTCTTGGAATTTTTTTGAGAACTGCTGGAATCTTTTGGGGGCTAAACACTAATGGGATAAAACATGGCTCACCATATCATGATGAAGGACATATGTATAACTATGTATTAGATAAAGACTTCTTTAAAAACTTTGGAGAATATGAAATTGCCAAACCAGTATATTTATATAAAGTTTTTTACGACAACAGCTCAAATTTATTAGATAGACTTAAGATATCTCCAAAGGAATTCATAAGCGCATATAAAGTTTATGGGATTATGAGAGTATTAACTGCTTTTTTTGGAATATCTTCAATTTTAATTGTCTTCATAATCGCCAATAAAATGTTTAACGAGAAAACAGCTCTTTTTGTAATGTCTATCTATACACTTTTCCCTGGACATTGGTTTATGTCACAGTTAGCTAAAGGCGAGGCTGTAGTAACTTTATTTATTCCCTTAATATTATATTTAGCTTATTTGTTGACAAAATCAAGCAAATTAATATTGTTTGTAATTACGGGGATTATCCTTGGATTAGCTATGTCTACAAAAGCCACCTTTTTGGTAGCTCTACCTGCATTTGGATTCTTATGTCTAGTTACACTGTATAACAACAGAAAAAAATTAGGAATAGCAATTTTTTATTTTTCAGCACTAATAGTTTTTGCTTTTTTTATTTTTAAAACATTTTACCCATATCCATTTTGCTGCTTAAAGAACTACAAAGTAGCCTTGGCCGATCCACGTAATGCTTTCCAACGAACTTCCATTAAAAGATATGACATAAGTCCTACGAGCATTAAATACATTTGGAGTAGATATCAAAGTAAAGATTACCCTTTTTTTACACTCGCATTTTCCGAACCGGCAACATATTTGCATTTGATTGGAATTGTAATTTTGTTGTTTGTTATAATTCACAGAATTAAAAACAAACAGGATTCAAATCTGATTCTTGCACTTCTCATTACTTATGTATTTTTCTTTTTGTCTCTCAATCAATATGGTGATGTTAATGAAGATCGCTACATTGTTCCCTTTGCACCATTCGTAGCTATATTCACAGGTGCTGTTTTTTACTATATAGATAAAAATATACCAAAAATTAAAATTTTAACAAACACAGTAATAATGTTGGTTGTGGGGTATATGTTTTTATTCTCTTTAGCTTATTTTTATCCATACGCGATTTCTGATCCAAGAACTGAGGTGGCCACGTTCTTGAACAAAACTTCAAAATCTAATGAATCCGTTTTTATACTTTTACCAAGTAGTAGAGATAGAATATTTTTAAACCGTGACAAGAAACTTGTTTATAACTATGATCAGATGAAATCTGTTGAACAAGGTAAAATATTTCCCGATTATATTGTCATATATAGAACCATCAATCATAAGGGCAGATGGGGATCGTTTAATTTCTTGGGAGAAATAGCAGAAAATCCGTACGGTAAAATTATTCCAAGTATTCTTGGAAGAAATTATAAGTTAATTGCAACCTTTGGGAAAAGGCCTAGTGTTTTAGGACACGAGAAACCAGAAACATATATCACACCAACTTTTGATGTGTATAAAAAGTTTTAACTTTTTTGTTTCACATAAAAAGCTATAGTTTTTTTTATTCCCTGATCTAAACTGACCTTTGGAGTCCAATCAAGAAGTTTCTTTGCTTTAGCAATAGATACATATTGTTTTTTAATTTCTTTTTCTCTTTCGTCAGGAACAGCTTTGGTTAACAAATGTAACTTTTTGTTTCCATATAATTTAATTATTTTGTCAACAAGTGTAGTTATATCAATTGGCTTACCCGAACCAAAATTGATAACACGGGCTCTTTTTACATTTGGAAGTTTTACCTGCCCTAGCCTTAAATATCCTTCAATTGCGTCATCAATATATAAAAAATCTCGTACAGCGCCTATATCAAAAATTACAGGGTTTATATTGTTAAGTAATTGACTAATTATTTTTGGAAACAATCTTGATGTATTTAGATCACCTGGTCCGTATAAATTTACCATTCTAGATATTTCAACAGGTAAATTATAAGTATCTGCGTAACATTGTGAAACTAAATCAGCCGAAGCTTTTGATGTTTCATAAGGTCTTGAAGGTTGTGGGTAATATTCCTCTTTGTATGGTAGGTGTGGATTATCACCGTAAACATGAGTGGTTGAAGCTATAACAATTTTTTCAACTCCCGCCTTTCTCGCTACTTCAAGAATATTCCAAGTCCCTTTTATATTTATCTCAAAAGTCTCAATCGGACTTATTTTTCCCACTTCAATTAGTGACTGGGCCGCAAGATGGTAAATAATTGTAGTTTTAGACTTTACAAACTGATCAAATAAATCCTGATAATTTCTAATATCGCCATCATATAAAAATACTTCAGCTTTTTTCTTTTTAAGGGCTTGGGATAATTTACTACCAACAAAACCATTCCCACCAGTTAAAAAAACTTTTTTGTTATTCCAAAACATATTATTCATCTTTAATCTTATATATAGTGGCCCTTCCAACAGTTTTTACAAGTGAATAATTTACCTCCATCTGTTCTCGTATATCTTTATATCTAAAATAAGATGCATCTGTAAATGGTTCTCTAATAATGAATTTAACCCTTCTATTTTTAAGTAACTCTAATAATTTTTCAACAGGAGGAAAATATAATAAAAATACATCTCGCCTGATATTAGTATATCCATACCAAGCTGGATGAGAAATGTTATAAATTACCTCATCGTCCGATAAATATGGGAGTATTGCTAAAGCTGTCAGGATAGTATCTTTACTGGGCGATTCAGACTTAATATAATTTGTTATTTCTTCAACTTCTGCTGGTAAAAACAAACCTGTGAAGTATATATTCTTATTCATATAAAAAGAAGTTGTAAATGAAACTATTGTGAATAAAATTAATATTAATCTGATGCTTTTTTTATAAACTTTATTTGTAATTAAATTTATGTCTTCAATAAAAGATGTTATGCCAATTGAAAAAAGAATAAGGAGAGGAGGAAAGAACTCAATCAAATATGGTGATCGGAATTTAATCCACAATAAATATATTCCCAAAAGTATAATTATCCATAAAATTAAAAATTTATAAAATTGGGAATTAAAAATCTTAAAATATTTAGGGCTAAGTGAATTCCGATGCGTCACGTGAGAAAAAGTTAACAACGTTAAAACAATAGTCAAGAATAGTAAATTTACTTGTGGAATCATGTCTACTTTCCACAATCCGGAAAAGAGATGATAACGAAATTGGTACATTGAAAAAATAAATATCAAAAATATAGAGGCAAAACCATAAGTCTTAAATTTATCTTCAATTTTATTTCTTTTGGCTAAGAAATAATAGAATAATGTAAGCAGTGCAAAAGACAATAAAATTAAACCATCTCTAAATAGATTATTTGCTTCAACAATCGCCTCGAGACCAAATTTAAAAGGATAGGTTATAATTTCTTTTATACCCAATGATCCTTTTTCTTGAATTGCCAAATTAGCCGCCCCACCACCAACAAGTTCAAGTGTTCTGCCACCTCCAAAATAATTGTAAGCAAATATTGTGACTAGTGATATTAATACAGAGGTAATTGCAAAAAAATAGATAGGTAATTTTAAAAATTTACTTTTAAATAAAATTTTACTAAACATTTCAAAAAGTGCCGGTAGTAGTATTAGTACTATGCTTGATTGTCTAACAAAAAAGGCAATTGTCATGGCTATCGCGGAGAAGAGTAAATGATGTAATTTTTTTGAAACTCTAAATCTAAATAAAAATAAATATGACAGGATAACACACAACACTTGAAGCGGTTCTGTATGTATCTGTGTAGTATATGCAGCAATTAATGGAAACGCCCAATAAATTAGACCTGAAATAATTGCAATTTTCTTACCCAACATATCCCTAGCAAAAAAATAAAGTAATAGTGATGTAAAAAGGGAAATAACAATCATTAACAATCTACCCACGAAAATTGAGTTGCCAAAAATACTTTGAGATAAAGTTAATAAATAAATAAATGGTAATGACTTGGTTAGAAAATCTTTAAGAGGTATTAATCCATTCCTGATGTTTAAGGTATCATAAAGATACGAGCTTTCATCGTTTGTTAATGGTAAATTGTTTGCGTAATACAAATGTATAAACAAACCCAATAAGACAATAAAACCAACAAGTAAAACTTTTTTATTTTTTAATAACTTCATATACATAATTTGTTTTTATTATAAACTGACCTTGATATCTATTGTCGCCTAAAAACGTAAAATCATCAAATTTAGGTGAGTCAACAATATATTTGACATTTTCACTTTGAAGCCAATTAATTTGGGATCTAGGATTACTGTCGATCAAACCACGACCAAGAAAATCACCCCCTATAAATTTGATTCGACTGTCTCCCAAATAATATTTTGCAATGTAACTTTGAGTATAATCCCTATCAGGCTCAATGGCCACTATACCTGATCTGACTTTTAAATATTTAATAGAATCAGTAAATTCTTTTTGGCCTTTTGTATCAAAATTAAATTCATCTATTTTAAGCTTGACTGTATACAACGAAGTTGTAACTAAAGCACCTGTTATAAGTATCGGGAGAATAACTTTTGAAAATTTACTTATACCTAATAACAAAAGGGTCGACAAAAATGGTGTTAGATGTTGAATATATCTACCACTAGGTTGAAACCATAAAGCAATTATTAATTGTGAGATTAAAAGAATCAAAGCAAGCATTTTTTGTTTGTTTATTTTTTTAAGATAATCAATTAATCCTAAGGCAATAAAAATAACAGTTGAGCTAAATAAAATGTTGAGTAAATTAATGTTAGTTTTAAAAATTCTTATATTCCCCCAGGTGGAATAAATTGCGAATGACATTATTTTCAAATTAGAGGCAAGGTTTTCATAATTTTTGGGTATATATAACCCTCCTCCATCGTCTAAGTAACCTAAATATAGAAAGTTTTTATGATAAATATAGTTGTTTAAAAAAAATGGAAGAACTAAAATTAAATAGATTAAGCAAGGTTTTGAAAATTTGACAATTAAATCTTTTCTTTTAGTTGACCAAAAATAATATAAAAATATTATTAGCGAAATCAGAAATCCTTCATGCCTTGTCATAGACAAAAGACCAAGAGACGTAAACGCAAATAAAATAGATGTTTTTTTGCTCTCTAATGTATAGTAAATTGACGATAGAAACAGAAGTGTAAAAAGAGAAGAAGAAAGAGGTCTAAGTGAATAAAAGAGATAAACAGAAGAAAATGTAAAAAGAATTAAAGATAAATAATTCAAAAATTTTGAAATCTTAAACTTATCCCCGATTAAATACATATAATACAGGGATAGACCTGCAAATATTGTATTTACAATTCTCCCCCACATTATTCCATCAATATTTAAAAAATATGAAGGGATTAATGTTATCGGGAAAAATGGAAGTCTTTTAACATCCAAAAACGGATTCTCAAATGAAATGATTCTTTTTGCAATCAACAAAAACTCAAAAGCATCTCCCCCACTTGTTCCTTGGATACTGGTAATTAATAACAACCTTAACAAAATTGCTATAAAAATAATCACAATAAGCCATATGTATTTTTTCATTACCTTTTTTTACAAAGAATTATTATGTGCCAAGCCATTTTTTTGATAAATGGTATTTTGACAATTATCTTATCTAGCTGGACTAAGAGCTTAAATATGGGAAGTGGAACAAACTTATAAGTAGGCAAGATGTCGGGGAAAGCAAATGGAAAAGATAGAACTCCCCAAAAACCGATCTCTTTAATTACGAATCCAGATTTAATTAATAAATTTGAAAGTTCATCTCCAGAAAACGATTTATGAGTATCTGAAAAATGATTTGATAATCTATAATAAATCTTACGAATCAATTTGAGAAAAATATTACTATAAGGTTCGGAAACAATAAAATATCCGCCCTTTTTGAGCACTCGATAAGCTTCTTCACACCCTTTTACAGGTTCAGGTAAGTGATGGATAATACCTCGTCCGATTATTAAATCAAAGGTACTATCTTTTATTTGTAAATTTTCCGCGTCGGCTTCTAGCAAACGTATGTTTTTGTATTTTTTCCTACCAATATTAAGCATGTCTGGAGACAAATCAACCCCTAAATAATTTGAATTGAGTTTATCCTTAATTAATTCATAAAATTCAACGGTGCCACAACCTAAATCCAATGTATTTTGATACTTCTTTTTTGGAAGCATGGTTTGTATTTGTTCTATCCACAAATTATTAAAATACTTATAATGAGAATTTTTTTCACGCACCCAATAGTAGGATTTTGCTAGTTTTTTGTGTAGTTTTACTTCCTGTAATTTTAATTTAGATATTTTCATTTTTCGTTCTTGGTTAATAATATTAAGGGGTTTTCAGAACCAATTATCTTTTCTTCTGAATAATTTGCATATATATAATTTTTTATCATATCACTTTTACTAAAATAAGAGTCTGTTGTAAATTTTTCAATTACTACAATTTGTATTTTATTAACAGCCAAATAATCAACAATCTCTTTCTCTGAGGGAAAAAGTTTATCAATTATTCTACTATCAATATCTTGGTAAGAATATATAGCAGGATGAGTAATGTTTAAAGCTAGGCTATTTCCAGAAACAAAAGGTATAATCGACGCACCAGTAAAGATCTCTCTCTTGGGGTAATTTTTTATAAGATGGTCTCTGATCTCTATCAAATTTGTTATTGAGTATGTTCCTCTTTGTGGTTTAAGAGTAACCCAAAAAGATAAGAATGTGTTTACAGAGACCACAATCAATAGTGTTAAAAGCAACCAAATATTACGTTTGTAATCAAATTTTATAATTTGATGATTAAACATGAATGAAATCACCATGATAAGCGGTACTAGAAATTCTATCCAATACTCTGTTTGAAAATTCGGATAATAGAAAAGGTAAAAAGAGAATGGGACAGCGAACAAACCGATTAAATATATCAATGAAGTGCTTTTTTGCGTGTCTTTTATGGAATTCTTGGATAAGTATAAGATCAAAGAGCAACTAAACAAAACAGCCATCACAACAAAAAAAAGATAATAATTATCCATACCTATTGATACAAGCGTATTGGGAACACTTTTAACGAAAAGGATCAGTACAATAGAAACAAAACCCAACAGAATATTTTTATGTTTTATTAATTTACCTAAAATAAAACTGAATGCAGAAGTAGTAAAAAGAGATAATATTCCAAAGGCGTAAACCAAATTAAATCTAACAAGCTCAAGTTTAGACACGATAGATACAATATAGCTAGTGTGACCTTGCCTAGCAGTGGCAAGCGCCATAAGATTATAAAAAACTTTTTCGAATCCAATACTTAGACCAATTAAAGACCATAAACCCAAATAAGTGAGAGTAAACATTGAGCATCCTAAAACCGTTTTAATTAGTTTATGAGCAAAATTCTTTTTACTAATCGGGAAAAAAGTGAGCACAGCCCATAGGGGTAAATAGAATATGACCATTTCTCTAGTCAAAATACCTAATGAAATAAAAAAGTAAGAAATCAGTATATTTAAATTTTTACCATCTTTAATTGATCTAAGTAAGAAATAAAAAGAAACAAGTACATAAAATATAGTTATAGTCTGTGTATGAACATAAATAGTGTCATAAACCATCGGAGAAAATACAAGAAAAAAAGAAGAACTTAAAAATCCCAACCTTTCATTTTTTATAAATTTACCTATTAAGAATAAAATAAAACTTATACCAATAGATACAACTATTGAAAAACTTCTCCCAATAAATAAGCTAGATCCAAAAGTTTTAATAAATAGTGCTAACGGATAAACAAAGGCTGGAGATCTAGCAAAGGAAAAATGAAAAGGAGATGAACCTTGGCTAATCAAGAGAGAATCATAAAGATAAGCCCCCTCATCGTTCGTAACTGGTAAAACCAGTGTGTAAAGAAACTTTGCTGAAAGAGATAAAAACAGCACAATTAATAAAGCATAAATCCAATATTTTTTGTTTAATTTGTTAATAAATAAATAACTAAATACTGCAAAAACTCCAGCAATCCCGATCAAAACTGATATTAATAATGGAATCTCATTCATATGTTCCAAAAAAGCACCTGGTCTTTCAAATGGATCAATAAGCAAAAGACTTTCTTTTAAGAAAAAGAGCAGGACTAAAAACGTAATAAAAACAATTATTTTATTAATCATAAAACTTTATACATTACGACTTCCGAATTATCTTCCTTAAATATTTTTACTATTGGAAATTTTTTAATTCTTACGATGTCTAGAAAATCGTGTTCTTTAGGAATTAACAGATAGTTAATAGAATTATCTTTTATCCATTTTTCTTGAATCTCAATTGAATCTATCTTGGGAGGTCGGGTTGTATAGTAAACACCTTTATTCTTCAAAAAATAAAGAGCTTGTGGATAATCGGCAGGTAGACCAATTTTTCCTTCAAAATTCTGCGAAACATCAAGAAGTGCTTTCCTTAACAGATACTCTTGTCGCGTACCTTGGTTTAATTGATTTACTGTTCCTTTCATATAAATATAAAGTGATTTGAATTGGAAAAAAAGTATTAAAACAAAAAGTGGATATACAAATATTTTTAAACTGTATTTTTTTGACAACGAAAAACCTAAATAAACCACTAAAAAGGATGCAAAGGGTATTATTTGAAGCCAATATCTAATTGTTGGTTGATACCAAAATGATATAACAACTTGAGACAGTAAAATAAATATTAAGGGTATAGATAATTTCTTTTTATCATTTATCCATGCAAACACTCCAATGATCAAAATGAAGCTTAGTATTTTCCCATAAGACAAAAATTGAGTTCCAGAAAACCAAATATATTTTGGTATTTCTGAAAGCATATTAAAATTTCGGATAAATTCGTCCCAACCTTTTGGCATCCATAAACCTTCTGGATATTCCAAATAATCTGAATAGAAAAGTTTGCCAAAATTTAAATAATTATTAATAAAAAAAGGTAATACTAATATTCCAAATGGTATTAACGAATAAATTAATTTAATAATTTGTTTTCTCTTAATTGCTTTTAGTAGCAAAAATATAAAGAATATGAAGGCGATAACAAAACCTTCATGTCTTGTCATCGAAGCCAGTCCCAACATAAACCATAAAGAATAATTTTTGTTAAATTTCTTCTTTTTGTAATTTTGATAAAACAAGTAAACAGAGGTGACGATTAAAAAAGCAAATGTGCTGTTGGAAAGAGGTCTTACCGATACAAAAAATAATGTCGGTGACATACCTGTTAGCATCGCTACAACTATTGATAGAAAAATATTTAATTTAAAACTCAACGCAAATAGAAAAATAACTACAGACAATAGTGACCCAGCTAAAGCTGCAATTATTCTTGAATATAAGATAGGATCAACCTCAAAAAATTGTGTTGGAACCAAAAGTAATGGGTAAAAAGGCAATCTTCTTGCTTCCAAGAAGGGATTATTGCCATTGACAATATGTCTTGCAATAAATAAATTGTTATAAGCATCCCCACCAGAAACACCTTTTATTTGATTTGCAAAGTAGATTCTTAGGAAAAAATTAAATATAAAAATCAAGAAAACTGTTGTTAATATAATGGTTTTATTCGATTTCATTTTTGAGCAACAATAACGACCGATAATCCAAACGATGGTCTAAAATATTTTTCTAATTTAATGATAGGTTTTAATAAAAGATTAAATATTTTAATTAATTTAGTATCAATTACCCCTTTTCTTAATATCTTTCCATTAATAAACCAACCAATACCTGAAATAGGATTCAGATAATCTTCAGAAACAATCTTAAAGCCTGCCTTTTTTATTTTATTTCGCAGTAAATTTTTGGTATATCTCCTAAAATGACCTAGATTCTTGTCTAACAAACAATAAAACTGTTGATGGGCTGGAACCAACATCACCAACTTCCCATTTTTATTTAATTTCTTGTACATATTATTAAGCGCCCTTTGATCGTTCTTAATATGCTCTAAAACATTTAAACATATAATCGTATCAAAACCAGTATATTTAGGTTTAAAAATATTATCTTCAATATCCGCAAATGCAACTTTAAGCTTTTTGTTTTTTATCTTTCTAAGGGTGGAGAGATAACTTTTTCTAATATCTGTTGCTAATAACAACTTCGAATCTTTAAGGAGTATTTCTGTAAAATTACCAATCCCAGATCCTATTTCAAGAACTTTTTTACCTAAATTTGGTTTCACAAAACGGTTGTAAATAAGTAAGTTATACCATTTGGCTTCAGACATTACTTCTAGTGATTTTTCTCCCACTGGATCTTCCATAATTATTTCTTTTTGACTAACAAAAATAAATCAAATGAAATTGGCTGTAATAAATTACCTAATAAATAATCAATCTTTTTAATAAAGCCAAACTTTGAAAAAGGTAAAAAAGCGGCTCCTATTCCCACTCCAACTATTTTAACAACGGTGAATCCTAAGAATAGTTTTTTCAGATTAATAAAAGTAAAATGTTGAATATGTGTAATTGGCTCTTTTTTAATTATCCACATCAAATAGTGTTTCAGATTGTGCACAATTTCCATTGGGTTTAAAATATTTGGTGTAGTAATTAAAACACGTCCATTTTTTTTCAACACTCTATTAAATTCACTGACTACTAAATCAGGTCTACTTACATGCTCTATTACCTCAGAACAAATAATAAAATCAAAAAAATTATCCTTATATGGCAGATGTTCAATATTACCGACTTTAAAATTAAATCTATCAATCATTTTTTCTTGTTTTGCCCGTTTGATATCTGCCTTAATAAAACCAGGTGACATATCCAAGCCGTAAACTTTTTTAGCACCGTTTTTAGCCATAAAAAAGCTTAAGAAACCACCATTACAACCTGCGTCTAAAATTATTTTCTCTTTAACTTCAATGTTTTGTTGAACAAAATCTAACAAATGTTTTCTAGCGATTAATTCTTGTGAATATTTCTTGTGATAATCTTTTTGATATATATTTTTCATATTAAATATCAAAAATAATATGTCTTATGTTGGTCGTCATCAAAATACCTTTAACAAAACTGATTTTAGGTTTCCAATTAATACGTTTACTGATTTTACTTATGTCAGACACATAATCACCAGCTTCTATTTTCTTTAACAAGGAATTTTGTTTAATAACTACAACTCTTCCTTTTTTTAAAATTCTAGTGATTGTTTTTGCTGCATCTATAAATTTAATACCCTTACCGCTTCCTAAATTATATACCTGACCATAAACATTTTTGTTCAGTGACAATTTAACAAGTGCCTCACAAAAGTCATCAATATAAATATAATCTTTGATTTGATTTTTGGCAGTTTCAAAAATTTCAATATCTTCATCATGATTGGCTTTATCAATAAAATAATTAATTATATTGTAAGCAGGATTTGGATTATAAATATGCGTACCGTAAGGATTTGCTCCTTTTACAATAATTGTCTTAACTGAGTACAATTTATTGTACAAAAGATGAAAACTAGAAGCTGTGAATTTACTTAAACCATACATCGTTTGTGGTTGAGATACAGTCTTTTCTGATACTGGGATTTCGTTTACTTCTCCATATTCAAGTCTGGATCCTAAAAACACAACAACCAGATCTTTGTATTTTTTTGCCTCTTCTAAAATATTTAAAGATCCTAAAGTGTTTGTCTCCAGATCTAAAAATGGATAATCTACACTAGCTTTTGGTCCAGAATGTGCCGCTAAATTGAATAAGATATTATATTTATGCTTTAGAATAGAAGCTATTGATCTTTTGTCTAATATGTTTCCTTTTATAATTTTTAAATTTTTAATTTTCTTGGCAACTTTTAAATTCTTTCCTTTTAATTCATGTTCAACTAGTGTCACATTATAATTTTTTTTGAGAAGATTAATTGCTAAATTTCGGCCTATAAATCCCAATCCTCCAAATATAACTATCTTTTTATTTGTCATTGTTTCAAGTTGTATATTTTTGTATAAATTTTATTGTAAGCATTTGATATCTTTTCCCAGTCGTAATTTTTTGAAATTTTAACAGATTCAATTCCCATTTTTTGCCTTAATTTTTTATCATCAATAAGTTTAATTAACGAATCAGTTATACCGTTAACATCACCAACCTCCAATAAAAAGCCATTTTTATTATTTTTTACCAAATCCTCGTTGCCTGCGATTTTTGTAGATATACTTGGAAGGCCAGACGATATGGCCTCAAGAAGTGACAAAGGCATTCCCTCAGCCATAGAGGGATGAACAAAAATATCTGATGTAGACAATAATTTTTTAATCTCAGAGTAGTCTATTTGGCCTGTAAACTTAACTAATTTATTTACATTATTTCTCCTTGCAAGTTCTTTTAATTCAGTTAGATAATCCCCGCCGCCGACAATCGTAAAAATAAATTTATTTTTTGTTTTTGCTTTAACATTTTTCAATGCCTGAATAACAAATTGATAGCCTTTTCTTGGCATTAACCTCCCTACTCCTAAAATATTAACAATATTACTCCTTATGTTTTTATGAACAAAATACTTTGTATCTACACCATTTGGAATCATTACAAATTTTCTTTTTGGATCAGATTTTTCTGCAATTTTTTTCAACCCATTGCTTGCGGCGACTACAGTATCGGCTCTTGACCAAATTAATTTGATAATCGGAGAAAGAATCGGATATATAGTTTTGTATCTATAAGGATTAGCATTTGGTACATCGCTACCACCTAAAAATATTACATAAGGTATCTTATATATAATATTTAAAATATATGCAACACCTCCCGCAGGCACTGCAAAAAACGCCTGCACAATATCTATTCTGTATTTTTTAGCAAAAAAGAGTGAATAGAAGAGTGCCGAAATAGAAAAAATAACTAGCTCCCAAAGTGAACAATAATCTTTACTAAGTCTAATCGCAGGTATTCTATGAACAATATAGCCATCATACACTTCTTCCCGCGACAAATTTGCATAGCTTGATGTAACAAGATGAACCACATGGCCTTTTTTGGCAAGATCCTTAGCCAAATATTTGACAACTATTGATCCTCCACCCCCTATCGGTGGATACTCATTGCTAATTAATAATAAATTCATATTTTTTCTGTAATTGTGTAAATTATACCGCCAACAAAACCCATTATCATTTTCAAAACAAATGGTATAAAAGACAATAACACTCCTAAACTAGAACTTATTCCCATTGTTGAAAAGAAAACAACCGAGACACCTTCTCTTACGCCTATTCCACTTATCGAAATCGGTGCCATAGATGCTAAAGACAATAAAGGTACAAAGACAAAAAAAACAAGTGGGTTAATAATTAGACCAAGCGAAAGAGAGACAAAATAGCTTGACGTAACAATTGCCATATAAAAAAACAAAGACCAAATAAATGCTTTTAAAAAGTAAGAATTAAAAATACTATATGATTGTAAAGTATGAACAAAAGTATTAATTGATGAAATCTTTTTACCAAATTTGGGTTCAATAAATTTCCAAAGATTTTCCCATATACCTTTTATATTAAGTGTGAGAAGTGTAAGAAATGCAATGATAAACGCATCTACTGTATATAAAACAATATTATTGGTGAGATATTTTCTACCAACAATTCCCCCAATTAAAGCTACCACAACCAACGCATAAGTCCCGATTACTCTATCTATTGTAACTACACCAATTGATACAGCTCTTTTACCACTATGAGATGACAAAAGAGCCATTTTGACCACATCTCCACCAATAACAGTGGGTAAAAAGATTCCAAAAAATGTACTAATAAGATTAAATTTATAAGCTTTTAAGTAATTCATCTTTATACTTTGCCCGTTAACAATAATGCGCAATCTTTCAGCTTGAATAAGTGTACTGATAAAATTAAAAAGGAAAGCCCAAAAAAGATAGTAAAGATTTAGGTTTTTAAGGTCTTCAGTAAATTGTGCTACTCCTACCTTCTTTATTAAAAAATATATAAGGGTAATACTTACAACAAATTTAAGAATGTTCATTATTTTTTTTCTAGTCATTTTGATTTGATATTTCTACCCCCTTCATATATCCATACATATTCCAAATTGTTCAAATAAATTGTTTTATCAGGAATCATTGTCTCATATGAATTAATTATACGAGTTGCAGGATCAATTTCTGCCCTTCCTTTCATTCCTCGGTACAAAACCACATAATCAGCTTTATCTATTGAATCAAGACCTAAAATCGTTCCGGGAAAGTAAGTGGCCATAACATCTGGATACCATGATGATACAATAAGATCTTCTGGCTTTTCTTTTGTTTCTAAATATTTAGCAGCCAATTCAATTCCTTCACCAAAACCCATTTTAACAGGTGGCTCTACTAGGGGGTTATAATACGCTAAATAGTAAGGATGAATATTCACCGTCTGAAATATTATAATAATCATAGCAATTAAAGCTACCAACAAGGCTATTCTTTTATTTTTAATAGCATTCAAAATACCATTAAGCCCTAACCCTGAAAGAAAAAAGAGGTGGGGATATATTGGAAGGATATACCTTAAACCCTTTTTTGCCCCAAGTGTCATTCCAACTATAAAGTAAATAATAAAAAATAGACTAATAAGTAATGATTTAGTCTCTAAAAGTTTCTTTTTTTTCAAAAAAATAACTGAAGATAATACAAGAAACATAACAATAGGACTACTAAAGTTTTTGAAAGTGTTAACATAATAATAAGGATCAAGAATATATTCACTAATATTATGAGCTTCTGTTAACCCAATTCTTGCCGCACCAAAAAGGGATTGCAAACTTTCTTTCGGTGTAACCCACATAGCTGGCCATAAAATTACAAAAGTAACAGCAGAAATAGCAATCCATCTTAAGAATAGCCTGAAAGAATATATAATTCTTTGTTTATTGAACTTGGTAATGAAAATTAAAATTAGGGGAATGATTGGTATAATGGCAAAGGCGGGTACTTTTGTCAAAAAGGCTAGCCCACCCAAAACAGCTGAAATCTTAAGATAATAATTGATGTGATCTTTTTGATTTAGAGCTAAAAGAAAAAATATAATTGAGGCAAACATAAACATCGAGAGCATTGCATCCAAATGTAAAAGTCTCGAATAACCGAGAAAAAACGGGTCAAGAGCCAAAAAGGAAGAGGTAAAAAAAGCTACACGTTTATCGACTATTTTTGTCAAACCAAAAAAAATGAGTAGGAAAAGCATTCCTCCAATAATAATTAAGGGGAGCTTAATCAAAAAAAGTCGAGTTTCGGATGAATAATTGAAAAATGAAGATGTAGCACGCTCCAATATAACGCCAGTTCCACCCGCCCACATTAAGGTCACGCCAGGATGAGATGCTTCAGCAATCCTAAATTGACGAGTATTTTTTAACTCAAGTTTACTAATTGCTCTCATAAAATTTGTAGATCTTTCAATCCATGTAGACTCATCAGCAGTAAGAATAGAACCTGCTGAAAAAATCCTCGGGATAAACCACATTAAAAGAAGTATTGCTGTCAAACTTTTGTTCTTACGGACAAAAGTTAATATTTGTCTTACAATTACATTCATGCTTTCTTTTCTGCAACTATAATAATAGGATAATAAAATTGAAACATTTTTCCTAAACTTATTGCCAAATATGTTAATCTAAAAGTTTTAAGTAACCTAAGTTTGTTCTTAAGACTATTTGTTTGGCCCCAAGCATTAAAATTCAAATTTTTCATTCTTTCAACCCACACTCCCTCGCCCGTAGAAAAAATCCGCACTTTGTGAGTTTTTTTAAACATCGCTATTACTTTTTTTGGTGTAGTAAAGTTAATTTCATCAAGAAACTCTACATCTCTTCCAAGCAATTTTACATATATTCTTGCTAAAGTTTTAGAAAGAAGCGGAAACCATAAAACTCCATAATGACCTTCCCAAAATGAATTATAATTAGGAGCTACAAAATACAACTTTCCCTTAGGCCTTGTAACCCTTACAGCCTCTTTTATAATTAATTCTGGGTTTTGGGCATGTTCCAAAACCATTACAGACGTCACAATATCAAACGAATTATCTTTAAAGGGAAGCTTTTCACCTATACCATGGACAACTCTTTCTTCCTTGACTCCATATTTTTTAAGAACAATTTTGGCTCCCTCATACGCAAACTTGTCTGGTTCGATACCATAACAATCGGCGCCTTTCTGAAAAGTATTACCTAAAAATAATCCGAACCCACAGCCAATCTCCAATATTTTTTTACCCTTAATCGTTCCTACTGCCTTTTCAATCTGAGTAATTTTCTCATTAGCTTTTTCTATGTTTAAGACATCTTTTGAAAGCTTTTTCCAATTTCTTGTAACTCCAGAATAATAGGTTTTATAATATTCAATTGATAATTTAGTCAGTTTTGGGTTCTTAAACAGTTTCATTTTGTGCCCTCCATATAAATCATAATTGAAAAATCTTTAATTAACGGAATAGTCTTAAATAAATTATCAATAAAATCATAAAATCTGAAAAATAATTTCGGGGCTGGAGGCGTATAATTAAAATTTTCCAGTTTATTTATTTTAATTAATCCATCTGCCCAGATTTTAAAATTATTTCGGGAAAATTTTAGTATGTTTCTCTCAATAGGATCAATTATTCCCGCAATAAAATTAAGCGGAAAATTTCTATTTGGTTCAATAATCACCATTTTACCACCAGTTTTGAGGACCCTAGCCATTTCTTTTACAACTTGTCTAGGTTGGTCCATATGATGGAGAGTCCCGGAACAAAAAACCATATCAAAAAAATTATTCTTGAAAGGTAATTTATTTGCATCGACACATTTAAAAACAGGTTTTGTTAAAATTGGTATATTTTTTATTCTTTCTTTTGAAGCTTTTAACATTTCTTCCGATATATCAATCCCCCAATAAGAAATTTTTCCTTTTGTTTTTTTAAGTAGCCATTGGGCATGAATTCCTGTACCAGTCCCAACTTCCAAAATTTTTTTTGGTATATATTTCTTAACGATTGAAAGAATTTTTTCAATTTTTTTATAGTGATTTCTATTGGCACGTTGATAAACACCAAAACTTCTATTATCATATTTTTTGGCCGAAGAGTTGTAAAATTGACGTTGTTTCTCAGAAAAAGTATTCATTTTTTAGAAAAAATTTGATAAACATTTTCGTACTGTTTGGCAATTTTTTCTATATAATATTTTCCTACTATCTTTTTGTTGTGTACTCCCATAACGCTCCGTTTAATTTGGTGGTTTTTCAGAAGTTCTATACTTTTCGCTATTTCGTTAACATCTCCTACTTTTATGATGAATCCTGTTTCTTTATTAACCAAAAAATCATTATGTCCACCAATATTCCCAGCGATAACAGGTAGACTACAATACATAGCCTCGAGATATACAATCCCAAATCCTTCATGGGAAGAAATTAAAGCAAAACAATGTGAAGCTTTTAGAATTTTATATTTTGTCTTCTCGTTGACAAATCCCACAAAATCCACCCTATTACTAACACCATTTTCCCTTGCCAAATTTTCTAATTCGAGACGAAGTGGTCCATCCCCAATTATTTTTAACCTGACAGTATCTATTTTTTTGATAGCTCGAATAAGATCCGCTATTCTTTTTCGTCTAACCAATCTTGCAATTGTCGTTATTGTAAAACTAGCATACTTCCTAACTTTAGGTAAAACGAAATCGGGTTTTTTTAAAGAGAATGAAATTATCTTAATATCGGAATCTCTATTTAATTTATAAAATTTCCTAGCTCTTTCTGCAACATCAGTCGATATAGCAGCAACATAATCTGAATTATTAAGAACGTACTTAACAGCACTTTTTGTGAAAAAGTTTCTACTGGGTGACAATATCTTCGTAGGATCGTGAATATCTCCTCCCAGAATAGTCAGTACATGAGGAACTTTGGATATTTTTGACAGCAAAATTCCTACTAACCCCGAAGGTACTGCAAAAAAAGAGTGTATTACATCATAGTTTTTATTACGGATTTGTTTTAAACCAATAAAGGCCGCTGAAATACAATAAGTAAATAATGAAACTAAAGTTGACGTTTCAATCGATTTTCTTAATAATATTGGAGCTCTGTAGATACACACATTTCCCTTCTTTTCCAACATAGGAAGTCCTTTGTAGTGAGAGGTCAATACATCAATTTGATGTTTTTTTGATAATTCATCGACCAATGCTTTATTGCCAATGCCACCCCCACCACCCAATGGTGGATACTCAAAATCAACAAAAAGTATTTTCATAAGTGAATTTAATTTACTTTCTCTTTAATGATATAGGTTTTTTTGTTTTGGGTCTCGAAGTATATTCTCGTCAGCATTTCAGCCAGAAGTCCTGTCATAACAAGCTGTAGCCCAACAAGCATACAAAAAATGGCAACTAAGAACGATGGTCTCGATGAAAGTGGAAGTGCAAGAAAAAATCTTTGATAGACCAGATAAGTCAAGAGTAAAGCTCCAACCCCACCCACAAAAACCCCAAGTTTTCCAAAAAAATGCATTGGTCTTGTTTGAAAAGAAAGTAAAAATTTAACAGTTAAAGCATCGAGTATTACCCTTAACGTTCTGTTAATACCATATTTTGCTTTTCCATACTTTCTTGGATGGTGTCTTACTATTACTTCTGCAATTTTTGCACCTGCAATATGAGCTATGGCAGGAATAAAACGATGCATCTCACCATAAAGTTTAGTCTCTTCTAATATTTCAGATCTATATGCTTTTAATGTACATCCCGTATCGTGTAAATCAACTCCAGTAATAACCGATATTAACTTATTTGCAATCATAGAAGGCAATCTTCTCGTCAAAAATGGTTCTTTTCTATTCTTTCGCCAACCTGAAACAACATCGTAACCCTCATTTAATTTGTCAAGTAATTTAGAGATATCTCTAGGGTCGTTCTGTAAATCTGCATCCATTGGAATAGTGACCTCACCACGAGCGTTATCAAAACCAGCTGACATAGCAGTGGTTTGTCCGTACCTACGTCTTAAAGCAATAATTACTACTCGTTGGTCTTTGTTGGCAATTTTTTTCAATTCGTTCAGGGTGTTGTCAATCGAACAATCATCCACGAAAATTATTTCATAACTTAAATTTAGTTCAGAAACCACCTCATTAATTTGATGATGTAAAATTGAAAGATTCTTCTCCTCATTGTAGGCAGGAATAACTAGAGACAAGTCAATCTTTTTTTGCATATTTTATTAGGTACCATTTTATCATCATAGATATACCTTTTTCAAACTTAAAATTCGGTTTCCAATTAAGAAGTTTTTTAGCTTTTCTGATATTTGCGTAGGTCCTAGAGACATCTCCAATTTGATTTGGTTTTTTAATAATTATTGCCTTTTTACTCAAGCTTTTTTCGATTATTTTAATTAACTCGCTAAGTTTTATGGGGCTTGAATTACCTAGATTAATTACTTCAAACTTAAACGGCTGATATACACACTTAACAATGCCATCGACAATGTCGTCGACATAAGTGTAGTCTCTCATAGTCGAGCCATCCCCAAACATTTCAATTTCATTAGCGTTATAAATTTTATCTATAAACTTTCTTATTGCAAGATCAGGTCTCTGTCTTGGTCCATAAACGGTAAACAACCTTATAGCGGTTGAAGGAATCGAATAGAGGTTGCTATAAATTTTTAAAAGTTTTTCACCTGAGAGTTTTGTTAACCCATAGGGAGAAATTGGATTTTCTGCCTTATCATCTTCGGAAAACGGAACTTTCGGTCTTTCACCGTAAACTGATGAGGAAGAAATAAATATAAAGTTTTTTAACTTAATATCTTTGCAGGCTTCTAAAAGTGTTAACGTGCCTTCAATATTGGTTTTAAAGTAAGCCACAGGATCTTCAATTGAAGGCCTAACTCCTGCTTTAGCAGCTAAATGTATAACTTGATCAAATTTATGTTTCAAAAATATGTTTGCAATCTTTTTTCTGTCTGTAATATCAACATTAAATAACTTGAAGTTTTTATCTCTTTTAAAAACTTTAATATTTTCCTTTTTATCTTCAATTGAGTAAAAAGGGTCAAAATTATCAATCACCACTATTTTGTGGTTCTCTAAAAGAAGTCTTTTAACTAAATGTGATCCAATGAATCCTGCTCCTCCTGTTATTAATATTCTCATATTAGTTCTTAAATATTAGTGAAATTGTAGCACCTTTTTCAATTATTGCCTTGATCTCTTTTTTATCTTTTAAATATGTCAAGAGATCAGATTTAGGATGTTGATTCAAATAATAGGTTTCTAAAATAATATAGTCAGATTTTCTAAAATCGTAAGTTAATGGTAACGGGGAATAATATGGAGTAACCGATGGACATCCAGCAATATAAACACTGCCAATTGCTTTAATACTATTTAAATAGTTGAGAGCCTCTCTTTCGCTGGTGCACCATCCGACCAAAACATATTTTTGTGCCCCTTTTGCACCTCCTACGAAATTATTAAAATAAATATGGGTACTTTTTAACCAAATTAGCGGAATAATTATGAGTGCAAAAATAATTAGTTTAATATTGGGTAATTTTTTGATTAATTTAGTTATTCCCTCACTAGAAATAATTACTAAAACAGGTATCGTTGGTAATGCGTATCGAATATCGATTTTTTGAGATGAGAAACTTATTACGGCAAGATAAATTAAAGTATATATCAAAAATGGGAGATATTTTTTGTTTAGATTAAATAGTCCAATTAGTAAACCAATAATTGTAATTTCTGTTAATCTGGCAAAAATTTGGAATAAATAGTAACTCCAATGGGGATTGGTGGATGAAACTCCAAAATAAAAGTTCTCTAAGTAGTTTCCTTGTACAAAAAAATAAACTCTATATAAATAATCAAAAATGGAAATAAACGGCAAAAACCAAGAGAGAGGCCAAAAAACCTGAATCATTACAAAAAAGAAAAGTAAGTTATAAAAAAATAACTTACCCGGTTTTACGATAAAAAACCAAGGAATTATAACTAAAAGACCTAGCGGTTTAGTTAAAAAGGCTAATGATAAAAATATCGCAGGTATTAGATTTATTTTTTTATCTAAACTTGCCTTAATAAAATAATATATTGCAGTGATTGAAAAAAGCGTTAGTAAACCGTCATTAATTGCCCATTTTTCAATACCAATTAAAACAGGATTTAAAGCGTACAAAAAACCAGCCAACAAAGCGATTTTTTTATTCAAATATAAACCAATTTTGTACACAAAAACAGAAATTAGTGAAGTTAGAAAGATAATTGGAAGCCTAGCGGCAACTATATCTGAAAATATATTTAAACTGTATTTACTTTGTCCGGCGAAGACAATTTGAGAGATCCCACTCACGATCGAAAGAGGTAAACCAATAGCGGGAGTTTCTCCTTGATAAGTCCACCATGCAGTTTTCAAAAACTCAGTATTCCATTTAGACAAAGCATAAATTAACTCCTTACTTCTTGTCATCCAAGTAATTTCGTCTGAATAAATCGGGTGATTAGGAAAATTCCAAAGCCTAACAAAAAGTGTTATAAAATAAATTATTAAAATTGTTTTTGAAAACTTCATATTAATTTTGCAACTTTGTTTCCTATTTCTACTGCATAATTCGTACCTCTATCCCAAGGATAAACTTGTTGTATATTTGCATTATAAACACCGGCTATTTCTGACACAAAAGGTGGAATCTTTTTAGAATATCCATTAGACACAATGGGTTGTGCAAAAGGAGCCTTGAATAAATATTTATTTACAATCACATTCTTTTTAAAATCAGGATTAATTTTATTTAAATACGGTAAATATATATCTAAGATTTCCTCAATATTTTTGCTGTATAAGTTAGAACTTTTATCAAGATAGTTCCCAACATAAACAACATGTCGATTGTTATAATTCCTTTTATCCATAAAATTAGTATGTTCTACAACGGCTAAAAAGGGGGAATTGGCATCATTAATATTAAGCCAATAAGTATTGTCTTTTAAAAATGGTTCTTTGAGTTCTAAAACTAAATTAATTGCACCGATCATTTTGATACCTGTTTCTTTAAGAGGAATTGTATTTATAATTTTATCTACTATTAGCTGTCTTTTGTTTGTAAAAAGGACAAATTTACCACTCTTTTTCTTAAATTTCTGGAATAGTTCGTTGTAGTAAATTATTACTTTTTTTTGTTTTAATTTATTCACGATTCTATCTGCAAACTTTTGAAATCCACCGGCAGGATAACATAGTGATGGTGTTCTCTTTTTGATTCTTGCCCAAAACCAAGACAACAATATTTTTTTGTAATCTACACCAAATTTTTTTGTAAAAAGAGGTTTCCATAAAACATTCCAAGACTTCTCACCCATAAAAAAACGTATAAACTTTTCTGATGTAACTTTCTCATAAAGCTTAAGGAATGGACTTATTTTTAAAGAAAATAATATAATTCCTGTTCTAAGCCTATCAATGATACTTAATTTAGAAAAAATCAAAAGTGCAAAGGGTGAATCAATTTGATAAATCTCACCTTTAATAAAAGTGGACGTTTTTGGCCTAACTGTAACAACCTTGTGACCAATCTCTTTGGCCAAATTTAAAATTGAATAATCGTTGGTAAACCAATGATGGTAGTGTTTTTCCAAAGTCCATTTCCACACTTTTTTTGAAAACCCAACTGCAAGACCACCTGCTTTATTTTCTGATTCAATTAAAGTAATCTGATGTCCTTTTTGAGATAAACGATATGCAAGTGTCAAACCTGTAAACCCAGCACCAATAATTGCGATAATCATGAGACAAAATACCCCCTCATAAATAATGCTTCAGTTATTACAAGCAAGATAAGCATTGTAGTAAAAATGAATATTTGTGCCTGTTTCTTAAATTTAACAATATTTGTTGCCAAATATATAAAAGCTGGAAACAGAACAATTACGTATCTTAACATAGAAGAAAAACTACCTGTAAGCGTTGGTATTAAATAACCAATTGTTAAAAATAACCAATACTCAAGTCTAATCTTTTTAAATGAATAAATAATAACTAATAAAAATGCTATGGCTACCACAATTTCAAGAAGTGTAGTAAACACAATTGGAAAGTAATTCCACGATAAACTAGGTAGTATTTTGACAAAATATCGGTAAAAAACTTGAGGTAACATAATTAGATGATCACTTCTCTGTTCTCCAAAGTTTATCTGATTATGAAAAAGCGCTAAAGCATCTCCCCATTTATATTTTGAATAGCCCATGTATCCAAAAACACCAATCGGAATAATTCCAATAATACGAGTTAATGAAGATAAACTACCAAGTACTACTCCTAATAAAAATTTCCTTTTCCTGAAAAAGTAAAAACCCCAGACAACTAGAGCTAAAAATAAACTTTCTGTGTATACTGCGCCAAAAAAGAAAGATGATGGAAACATTAAAAGTAATATTATGGATAATCTTGCAACCTTTTGATCATAATCTAACTCAATTAGTTTGTATAAACCAACAAGAGAAATTAGGAGACTTAAGTTGGAAATTAGTAAGGCAGAAACAATTGAGCCACCAAAAAAACGAATCAATAATGGATAAAGCGGAAAAAAGGCTTGCTGTAAATCTTTATAACCATTTACTGCAATTGACAAATAATGTTCTCCGTCAAAATTGGCCCAAGACCAGAGAAAAGGATTACTGTTATAGTCAGATATCATCCCCCCCAAAAAGTTATCACTTAATCTCGGGACAAATAGAATTGCTAGATAAGCAATTAATAAAGTAGTAACTCTCCAAACAAAAAAGCTTTTGAGTATAAATAAAATACTAGACTTTTGCATACACTTCTAATGTTTCCTTTGCAGTCTTTTCCCACGTGTATATGCGTGGCAATTTTACATTTTTATTTGGATTAAGAATTCCCATTGCTATATCTTCTGGACTATTTGGATTTATATATTTTATTTCAAGGCCCATAATCTCAACAAGAGTTTGAGCCTTTGAAACTACTAGCGGGGTGCCGCTGGAGTAGGCTTCAAGAAGTGGCAAGCCAAAACCCTCGTAAAAAGACGGCTGTACATAGCAATATGCTAGATTATATATTTTATTAAAATCATTATCCTCTACAAATCCTGGTCTTATGACATTTGAAAAGTCGATTCCCTTTAAATGAACCAACTCTGGATGATCTAAATCCATATTTTCAATTTCTTTGGCTTGTTTTCCTACAACCACTAAGGTCTTCTTTGCCAATTTGCATGCCTTAACTAGGTTAGGAATATTTTTGTTATAATAAATATCTCCCTGAAAGAGTATATATTCATTTGGTAAAGAATATCTTTTTCTAATTTCTGTCTCCCAAGCTTCTTTTGCAAGTTTTTTAAAAGCTTTCTTTATCCCCAAGTAAGTAACAAATATTTTATCCGGATTTACACCCAAAAACCTAGATATGTCTTTTTTAGAAGTTTCTGAAATTGTTATTATCCTGTCTACATTTTTCCATATCAAAAATTTATTTATTAAAAACTTTAAACTTCCTTTTATACCAGGAGGGAAATGATTTGGATAAATTAATCTATGTAAATCATGGATTGTTAAAACAACTTTTTTTGAAGGTTTAAAAAATGGGAGTGAAATAAAAAACGGATGAAATCCCACGTAATGAGTTAAGTCAGCATCTTTTGGATTATCTACAAACCTAATATTTTTACTGTTTAGAGCCTTAATTGCTTTTGTCAATTCATTATTATGCAGACCCATAGCACCCAAGGCACTGTTTGCCCCCGAAACCATTGCCACCTTCATATGAAGATATTATATAGCACTTCCAACTATCTGACTAATGTTTTTATAGCCTTCTTTTTGAAGTCTTTCTGAAAGATCCCTATTTATTTGAGCAGTAAGTTGAGGTCCCTCAAAAATCATTCCAGTTATGAGTTGGACTAAACTTGCACCGTTTGCAAACTTGACCCAGGCATCATCTGCATTAAACACTCCTCCACAGCCAATTATTATAAATCTATCTTTAAAATTTTTATAAGTGAGTTTAATTAATCTATTTGAATCTTCAAAAGTTGGTTTGCCTGAGTACTTACCCATCTTAAATTTATTAACTTCAGAACTGACTAGAACTTTATTTTTCTTGTTTGTTTGCAAGTTTCCAAATATAACTCCCTTAATATTGTGCCTTGAAATCACATTTAACATTTTTAATGTATAACCGTCAGTTTGATCAATCGGCATTTTTACAAATATAGGCTTTGTTAATTTAATTTTATCCATCTCAAGAAGTAGTTTTTCTAGATTATTATATTTGTAAAAATTTATTCCAGCATCATGAATAATATTAGGACAGCTTATGTTTAGTTCGTAATAGGCATTATTTATATTAAAATTTTTGGCATATTTAAATGCAGACAAAATATCAGTTATCGATTTATCAATAGTATCTAGTTTAGGTGAATTTGTTCTTCCGATCGAAATGCCAACAGGATAAATAAGTTTTTTTTCTGATAATTTTTTTAAAGTTTGTTCAATACCCAGATTTTTAAAACCTTTATTAACCAATAATGATTTGCTTTGCGGAAGTCTACCTAGTCTTGGTTTTGGATTACCACCATAACTCATATTAGTTATGGTTCCAACTGTTTGAAAGCCAAAACCAATAAATGGAAGTGTTTGGGTTAATCTTGCTTCATAATCAAATCCTGCTGCAAGGCCAATTGGGCTTAAAAATTTAATGTCTAATATTTTTTGCTCTAGGTTTTTATATTTTTTAACAAATATTCTTTTAAATAAATTAAGTATTAGTTTGGGCAAACTCTCTCCCATTTTAACCATGGTTTCATGAACGACTTCAGCATCAACCATAAATAACATTGGTTTTAAGATAAATTTATAACCATACCCAAGAGAGTCTACAACCAAGGTACTCCACTCTTTTTTGAAAAAGATCCATGTTAAACCAAATATTAAAAAGGAAATTAAGGCGGAAGCTAAGCAATATAAACAAAAGAGTCCAATCGCAAAAACTTGGATATAGATTAGATAAAATGAAAACAAAACACCAAAACTTGATGTCAGCAAAAAGAAGTGTTTAAACATTGTTTCTTTCTTCAAGAGTAAAAAAAACAAAACAATATAATAAATTGAGCCCAAAAGAGATAATGGAATACCTAATATTTCAGAATATTTAGAAGATGTTACTGCCAAGCAATTTATCCAAGGACTAATAGGACACCCAATTGAAGTTAGCGTGTAATGTTCCCAAGTTAAAAAAACAGAATCAGCCAACCCCAAAAGTATTAATATTCCAAAAACAAAAATATAAACCTTTCCCATGAAGGTATTATACAATTAATACTCGACTCTTACATCATGAAGCCAAATTTGAGGAGGACGTGAGAGCATAAAAACTATAACGTCAGCCAAATCTTCAGGTTTTATAAACTTATCTTGATTAAAATGCTCGCCTGTTTTACTAAATAGGTTAGTGTTAGTTCCTCCTTGGTGAAGCGTAGCTACTCTTATTTTTGAATTTTTAAGATCTGTTTTCAAAACCTCAGTGAATCCTGTTACTCCCCATTTGGAAGCTGTATAAATCGATTGGCCTTCTTGAGTTGTTACACCAGATCGGGACGAGACGTTTAAGATAATTGCTTCTTCATCTCTTTCTTTGAAGTACTTTAACAATTGTTTAGTAACATAGATCACACCCTTCAAGTTAATGTTTATAACACTATCAATTTCTTCATCGGATATATCTTCTAATTTGTTTAACTCTTGCCAAACACCTGCAATATTAAGTAAAATGTCAACAGTATTAAAATCCACCAAAATCTTATTAATTGTTTCCTTTACTTTATCTTTATCTGAAACATCGCATGAATAACTTTCAACTTTGGATGATCCCAATTCTAAACATTTATTTTTAACCTCTTTGAGTCTGTCTTCATCTCTAGCTACTAAGGCCAACAAAACTCCTTCATTAGCAAGTTTTAAAGCAACTTGCTTGCCTATGCCATCACTTGAGCCTGTTACAACCACAACTTTTCCTTTTAAATTCATATTTTCCAATTTCTAACTTCTTTGACTCCTGTTTGATTTTCGTCAAAGATCTGTAGCCTATTTAACTTTACCTTATAAAACCTGGATTTCCATACTTTTTTAAATATTTTATATGTTACAGGAACAAACCCTCTTTTATTCCATACAATAATTATATCTTTAATTTCTGAGACAGAAGTTACTTTAGTGGCATTACCCCTTGCTTGAAAACCTACCTTTTTACCATTAGGGTTCTGTTTACTATCAGCTATTGTTATTGAAACTTTTGGATTTTTCAAAATATTTTGAGCGTGTATAGTTTTAGTTCCACTGACAAAGTAAAAATTCAAATCATCGTCAAATAGATAATAAACTGGAGCAGCCCAAGGTTCTTTGTAATAAGTTCCTAAGGACATTAACTTGTGTTTTCCTAAAAATGTAAGTATTTCCTTTTTGTCTTTTTCAGTTAATTTCATACTGTTTTTAGAGATAATCCACCATCAACCACCACCACCTCACCCGTCATTGCGTCGTTTTTAATAATGGCCGTCGCCATCTCTGCAATTTCTGAAGGTTTAATCAACCTTCCAATCAAGAGCTCTGTTTTTGCTTCATTTTTAATCTCTGGTGAAAACTCATCCCAAAGTCGTGTGTCAACATAACCTGGCGCTATCGCATTTACATTAATTTTTGGAGCAAATTCTTTAGCTATAGTTCGTGTTAAATTATTGATTGCAGATTTTGATGCTGCATCAGCAGCTTTGCCTGGCCACGCAACTTTATCTTCGGCGTAAACTGATGAAATATTTAAAATTTTACCTTCATTAATAATATTCTTTGCATATTTTATTACAGTAATATAACCCAAGACATTGGTATTTAACGCCCTAGACCATAACTTTAGATCAAAAATGTCACCACTCTTACTGTATCCGGCATTATTTACTAAGATATCTAATTTCCCAAATTTTTCTTTTACAAAATCAAACAAATTCTTGATATCTTCTTCGTTTTGTAAATCAACTTTGAATTTATAACTATCATCATTCAACTTTTTAAGAGTTTCATCTGCCCCTTTTTCATTTGTATTATAAGTAAAAACTACCTTACAGCCTTCTTTTGCCAAAGCAATACAAATTGCTTGTCCAATTCCACTACTTCCACCAGTTACAACTGCAATTTTGTCTTTTAAGTTCATGGTTATAGTATAACTACTTTATTTCCAAAATTCTATCTACTCTGAAAACTCTTTCTTCACCCCTTAGGTCATCATCGGCAATTACACCTATAAACTCCTTGCCAAGATACTCCATCTTGCCAATTTCTCTTGGCCAAATTGTCCTTTTTGTTTTTTCATCATTAGATTTTAAATAAGTGATATCACACGAGCCTTGCTCGTCAAGTTTTTTCTTTAAATATTCTATTTTTACATCAAGTGAAATATTATTATCTGATAACTGATATTGAAAACTTGTCAAAAACTTTACAACTTTCCAGTCGAGCAGAATATGACTTTTTTTAATTGGAACACGAAGAACAAGTCCTGAAAGTGTAGTACATCTTGATAATGCAACATATGTTTGACCATGAGCAAAAGATCCTCTACCCATATCAACAATTACTTTGTTAAAAGTTTTGCCCTGGGATTTATGGATTGTTATAGCCCAAGATAATATTATTGGATACTGTGTAAATGACCCTGTCGTTTCTGTGGTTATTTTATTATTTTTAGAATCATATGAAAATTTATACATTTCCCAGGTATTAGGAGCCACATCAACTAATTCTCCATTTTCAAGTCTTACCCAAATTTTCTCAATATCATTTTCTTTTTTAATTTTTTCTAGTTTTCCAACCGTTCCGTTTATCCACCTCCCCAACTTGTCATTATTGGTCAGCATTACCTGAGATCCAATTTTTAAGTCCAATATGTGTGGTGCAGGAAAGGCTTTTTCATCAAAATCTCCAGTAATCTCTCCTTCATAGGTATACATCTTTCCATCTAAACTTGTTAATTTTTTATAATTTATTTCATCAGCTTTGGCATTAACTGTTACTAATTCTATAAATCCTTCGTCAGTCTTTAGTTCAAAATTAAAATTTGTATTTTTATTTAGAAGAGTTAATAAATTATCGTCAATTGATCTATTCCTGACGGCATTTAAAATTTTAATAAAATCTTCTTCGGTTTGTCTATAAATTTTTTCAAGTTCTATCAAAATAAACTTGGTTTCTTTAAAAGCTTTGGAATCAAAAAAGTAAGGGCTTTCATACATAGTACTAAATATTTCTTTTTCTTTGTAAGTTACAACAGGAGGAAGCTGATATAAATCTCCGATAAACACAAGTTGAACACCTCCAAAAGCCGTTTCCTTGTCAGGGCCATGCATTTTTAAGAATGTATTAACACAGTCTAATAAATCAGCCCTGACCATTGAAATTTCATCAATAATTAAAATTTCTAAATTTTTATAAATTTCAGGGTTTTTGACAGTTTTATATTTTTTCTGTACTTTTTCAATTGTGATATCAGGGCGAAAGCGAAAAAAAGAATGAATTGTTTGTCCCCCAATATTAACAGCGGCAACACCTGTTGGAGCTAAAACTACATGGTTTTTTTCTAAATTATCTCTAATTACTTTAAGAAGTGTGGATTTTCCCGTTCCTGCCTTTCCTGTAATAAAAACATTTTTCGCGTCTCTAACTGCACCAATTGCCTCCTTAAACTTTTCATTAATCTCAATCTTTGAAGTCATTTGAAGAATTATAACCTTGTTTTACTTGACTTACTATTCTAAAATATATGTTATATGAAAAAAGTTACTTACAATTTAATTTTTAAGACAGAACCAGAAGGAGGGTTTACTGTTTCAGTTCCTTCGCTTCCTGGTTGCGTAACTTATGGTAAAAATTTAACTGAAGCTAAAAAAATGGCTAAAGAAGCAATTAACGCATATTTAGCCAGTTTGAAAAAACATGAGGAAGTTGCACCAAGCGATGAACATTCATTCTTCTCAACTATAAATATGGATACACCAATACCGTTTTCATATGCCTAAACTTCCAAATTTTACGTCAAAGAAATTATTAAAGAAACTTAAAAAATTAGGATTTATCGAAGATCACCAAACGGGGAGTCATATTGTAATGTTTAATTCAAAAAATGGAAAAAGGGCAGTTATTGCAATGCATTTAAACGACATTCCAAAAGGAACCCTGATTTCGTTACTTCGAGAGGCAGGAATTTCAAGAGAAGAAATTATAAAATAGATTATTTCAGTGTAAATCCCGCATCAACATATATTACTTGGCCTGTCATTGCGTCATTTTTTGCTAAAAATATAAATGCATCTGCAATTTCATCTTCTGTAACCCATCTTTTTAAATATGTTTGAGCAATAAACAAATCGGTTTGTTCTTTAGTCATCCCATCATAGTTTCTAGTTTTTACAAATCCTGGTGCTACTGCATTTACCTGAATATTTGGGGAAACCATTTTAGCCAGGGTTTTTGAAAAACTATTAATTCCAGATTTTGAAGCAGCATAAACAACAGATCTACCACCATATTCTGCACCCCTAATCGAACTTGTATTAATTATTTTTCCATAACCCTGTTTTTGCATATATTTTAACGCCTCCTTTGAACACATCATTGGTCCAATCAAATCAGTATTTACAAGTTCAACAATATCCTCATAACTTGCTTCAAAATATGGAACTTTATCATTTGGAATTGCTGCATTATTTATTAATATATCGACTGTCCCAAATTTTTTAACGACTTCGTCAAACAACCTAATTATTTCTTTTGGCTTTGTAACATCAGCCTGTACCAACAATCCCTCGGAGATTTTATTAATTTCATCGACAGTCTCCTGCCCCCCCCTAGAATTAATATTAAAATTTACAACAACTTTTGCACCTTCTTTTGCAAATCTTATAGCAGTTGTTCTACCTATCCCGCTTGAAGAACCTGTAATGACCACAATTTTATTTTTTAAATCCATCTTATTTTATATCTTTATTATCTGTTACATATTTAAAATATGCAATTGGGAAGTGCAGGGCGCTAAAAAAACTCCAGAGAAAGCCGTTTACGCCGTCAAGGAAACCGAGATGACGAAAATAGAGAGTCAAGAATTTGGAAGTAGGAATTAGGAAGACATACTTAACAAAAGACAATATATTATTAGGAAGTTTCTTTACTTTTAGCTCTTCCGCGTGAAGATCAGTGTAGCGATTTAAACGAGATAAATATCTTTTTAAAGTTGGTGAATCATAATGCAGTAAATCACCATTTAACCAGCCAACTTTTCCATCAAGTTCAATTTGTTCATGTACAGACTTTTGAGGGAATCTGGCAAAACCGTTTTTAACTAATCTTATTACTCCATCTGGATATACCCCTGCGTGAATTAAAGGTTTTCCCAAAAACATATTCCTTCTGGGAATAAAATAGCCCACCGTATAACCTGTAGATTTACCAATTGGACCGTCACGTTGTTCTATTAATTTTTGATGACGTTGAAATAGTTTGTCGGTTTGCGAGTTACGAGTGACGAGTTGACCATTAACAACGTTGAGTATATCTGTTACTAATTCTAGTGTTACTACTTCATCCGCATCAAGTTGCAATATCCATTCTCCATTAGCTTTTTCGAGTGCTTTTTGTTTTGTAATATGAAATATATCATGATGTTCTTCAAGATATACTTTGGCTCCAAGTTTTTCTGCAATTTCACGAGTAGAATCAGTTGAATATTCATCAAAAATAATAATCTCAGATGCAATATCTTTTACGCTTTCCAGGCACCGTTTAATATTTTCTTCTTCGTTTCTTGTTGCTAGGATAACGGACAGTAACACAGTTTTGGGGTTACGAGTTACGAGTGGCGAGTTAACATTTTTGATCATTTTTTTGTTAAATAACTGATGAACGCACCCATCCTTTTTGACAATTCTAGCAACTGGCTATTTATCTTATCAAATTCTAATTTGTTTATATAATTGATCGATAAAGCAATGTAAAGTTGGTTTCTAACTTCTCCAGCTGAACCTTTCGAAATCATTAAAAATCGTCTAAATTCATTATTATTTCTTTTTTCAAAACCTTCGACAATATTTGAACTAATTGACACCACAGCTCTTCTAATCTGATCTCTTAATCCAAAATCTTTTGAAAACTTGCCCTGAGATGTAATATCGTAAACATCTTTTGTAACCAACAATGCTGATTTCCAGATTTCTAAATCCTCAAATTTTACAATATTCATATTTTGTTTAACTCGTAACCCGTAACTCGTCACAGATTAATTGTTTTATTATTCATGCCCTCCTACAATATAAAATGCATCACTCTTATTAGGATACTTTATTAATTTTAATACATCAAATTGTTGTAAATGTCTTAAACCAGTATAATAACTGGGAGTTACCGTGTATAAAATTCCTTCATTAGGGTAACTTTCTATAATATTCCAATTACCAAACTGGTATCTATCAAACGACAGTACTGTATTAAAACTTTTTGAATTACTTTCATCATATCTTACAGTTGCTAAAAGTTCAGGAAGTGGAACTTTTAAATAATACAAAAAGTATATATAAGGTTGTTGACGAATATTATCAACGTACATTTTATAAAAATCATTATTTTTCTGACTATATTCAACAATTTGTTTCATACCATACTGCCACTCAATTGCTTCTTTAACTGGATAGATGTTTAGATAATAGCTAAGGTAATTTTTAACTTCAAAACCCAAACTTATCAAAATAGCCATCACAATAACAAGTTGAACCAATTTATTTTTAAAAAGCACAATCAGAGCTTCTGTTCCAGAAGCCGATAGTAGTAACACAGGAACTATCATAAAAATTCCTCTTATAGCGCTTGGTTCTGTTGATGAAACCGCACTGGGGATTGGTGATAATATCAACCAAAAAACAATAACGGACAGGACTTGCCACTTCTTTTTAGTTATTAAGACGAGTAATCCAATAAGTGAAAGTATCAAATCTATTTTGTAAAACTCACCAATTACTTTCACTGATGCTCTTGGACCCAGATCACCACTTCTAAACAAATATGAATAAGTAAAATGTTTTTTATAATTATCAAAAATGCTTACATCGCTTGCTAATTTGGTTTGATTAATTCTGGCAAAACCTAAAATTCTAGTATCCTTGATCAGTAGTATTCCAAAAAGAAAAACTACTAATACAGATGACATAAACACTGTCTTGTTTGCCAATAACTTTTTGATATTAATTAGACAAACCAAAACTACAACCATTGGAACTACTATTTTTGCAGAATGATATGAATAAAACGAAAGTCCAAAAAAAGAAAAAGCGAGGGGAATCAAATAATTGGATTTTCTAATTCCAGTGTAAAACATGACGAGTCCTGCTATTAAAAAGAAAAGAGCAAAGTTATTTTCCCACAGGCCTCTTGAGAAATGAATATGGTATGGAGAAACAGCTAAAAATAAGCTTGAAAATAAACCTACTAAATCACTCTTGAACAATTCTTTTGCAAGAAAAAAAACAAAAAGAACAGTCAAAACACCTATGCCTGCACTTGTTGCGCGAATATTAAAGTCTGATAATCCAAATAGCTTGACTACGATAGCGGTCAAATAAATATGCACTGGATGTTTGTCGTCAGCAAACGACTTAAAAACAAGTGGAAACTTATTTCCATATTCATCTGCTCCCCAATTGGCAATTGTATATGCGTTATATCCTGCTGCTACCTCATCCCAATTAAGTGAAGCTGGTATTTGATCAAGTTTCCAAAATCTTAAAAACACTGCAAGTAAAACAATTAATGTCAAAAAAAAATAAGTTAATTTTTGCATATTTTAGGAAAATCAAAATTTCCAAATGACTTTACTGTTGAAAATCCCCAATCAGAAACTGGATTTAACTCACGGGTTGTAATAAATTCCTTTGGATTTACTTTTTGGTAAAAAAGGGCAAATATATAAGGCTGGGCAAACTCATCCGAAACACAGCCTTCTTTTTGTTTTTCAAAAATCTGCTTGTACTCATGTTGCCATGCCGAACGGGACAAATTGTTGTACTCCGTCCCGAATTTATACATATAACCTTCAAAAGACAAAGCGTAAAGTACAATAATTATAGTTAATAATATATTTTTATTTTTAGTAAAAAGGCTAGAAAAATAATAAACTCCAAATGCTGAAATTACAGATAAAATAGGGCTCATTAAAATAGCGCGTAGGGCATGTGGATTTTCTTTAGTAATAGTAGCTGGAATTGGGGCTATTAATAAAAGTCCTAAAACTAAATATAACTTCGGATTATTAGACTTTAAAATGTATAAAATTCCTAATACTAAAAATAAAGCATCTAAATAATACAACTCTCCTGTTTGTGGAATCTGACTTCTTAGATTGGTATCGCCACTTACAAATAAATATTTGGGTGAAAAGTTTTTGAAGTAATTTATAACTAAATTACTTTTTGACCCAACTGTTTGTAATCTTGATAAACCTGAGTCTTCTTTATACAACTTATACAACGGTACGACGCTTGCTATCAAAATTAATACAGACAGAGCAACAACCACAAATTGTCGTTTATATAAATGGTAAATAAAAATAATTCCAAGTACTATTGGTGTTAGTATTCTAAAACTATTATAACTATATGCAGATATGACAAATAAGAATGTTGAAATAATAAATAAGAATTTACTTCGCTCAAAAGAGCGAAGCAATAAATAAATTGCCCAGATAAAAAATGTAAGTCCTGCAGTTACTTCATATCCTGTTCTTGAAAAGATAAAAAACCAAGGAGTAATGCTAAATAAGAATGATGAAAGAAGAGATAATAATTTGTTTTTAGTTAACTCATATACCATTAAATACAGTCCAATTATTGACAAAAGTCCATACATAACAGCTGGTAAACGAACAGCCAAAGGAGTTAAACCAAATATAAATTCGCTAGCAACAACTGAGTATATATAGACAGGAAGTTTAAACTCTCCAAATGCACGAAAATGTAAGGGCATAAATTCTCCCCATTCGTCTCTACCAGTAGTTAAAACTGAATAGGCGTTGTAACCAATTGATGCCTCATCCCAGTAAACTGAAGAGGGTATTTCACTAATTCTAAAAAGTCTCGTTCCTAAAAAAAGAAAACATATCAATATCAATACAAAATTATTTTTAATAAACCTAATTATTTTATTCATATTTGTATCATTGTACTAGTACAGCAGTACTTGTTTGCTTTGACTCTATAATTTTGTAATCATCGCCTACTACTTGAATTGCTTGTTGATTTGTAAGTGGAATAACTTTATATTTAGAATTGGTAAAATCGCCAACAATCTTCTTATATCGACCTTCGTACTTCGGATCACCATAATGAGGCAGTATTGTAAAATCTACAATACCAAATCCGTTATAGTTCTTTAGATTCGGTCCTAGTTTTGGATCATCTAAAGTTATTACCGCTTCCAACGATGGACCAACTATTGCTGATCCTGCACTACTCCCAACATAAATCAAACCTTTTCGCAACAATTTTTTAATTACTTTATCAAAACCGCTTTCTAGAGACTTTTCTAATAAATAAAATGCATTTCCACCAGATACAAATATCAAATCAAAATTTACAAGCAATTTATATAACACTTTTTCTTTTTTATTCTTAATATCAACATCGGTTATTTTAAATCCTTTATTTAGTAAGGCTTCTTTATCTTTTTCGACAAACCATTTGTCTTGATATGGATCAGCTGCGGTCGAAATAAAAGCAATAGAAACCTTTTTCGGTAATATGTTAATAAATTTAACTAGATCATCGACTACATATGCAGTAAACGATGCTAAAAATAATTTATTATATATTTTCATAGATTATTTGTTATTTCGAATGCTGGTTCACCGTTTAGGAAATAAATTTTTTCAAGTATTTTGGCCTCAGGTGGGAAATCACCAGGTTTTCCAATAAATAATATTTTTTTGCCTTTATTTGCCTTAATGACATCTTGATATTTTGTACCTTCATCCCCTAGGTCAGGAAAATAAAATCTATCAAATCTTAGTACTCTTACCCAATCAAAAGTTTCAAACCTCTCTAAATTATAACTGTTCTGAAATCTGGCTGGATCATATTTTAAATAGAAAAGTGTAAAAATGTGTGGTTCTCCATAGTGTCTTGTAAAAACAATTAAACTGTACTCATCCATATGATCCTTTATATATTCAACAACCTGTTTGTTCCCATATTGCCAGTCTCGAGAATAGCGTATAGGGTATAGGGTATAGAGATTAGTTGCAAATATACAAAAGTTAATTATAAATAGAGCAACTGTTGTCGCGATTATTGCAGTCTTTAGTCTTTGGTCTTTAGTCTTTTGTATGAATTCATATATACCAACTGCAGTAAAAATCTGATAAACAGGGGCAGCAATTAAGGTGCGAAGTGCATTGGGAATACTATCATTGGTCATAGAAACAGGCACAAACGATAACAGTAACCATGGCAGTAATATTTTTAAACTAAGATCTTTCTTTTTTAACAGTACAAAAATACCAAACAATAAAAATGGGGCTTGGAACCAATATAGCTCACCAACACCTTGAACATGATGTTGGTGATGACCAGCACCTTTAAGAAATAAAAAACTTGGACTAAAGTGGGCAAGATAGTTTTGACTAAAATAATATGTGTTATATGTATATCTGTTATGAATTAATTTTGTAAAAATAGGTGATAATTTTGATAAATTTCTTCTTTCTTCAATTCTAGGGATTAGTCCTTTATCATTTGTAATACTAACTAACTTATAGCGTGCAGAGGCATCTCCCGAAAGAACAAAAGGTATAATGGGCGAAGTTAAAAATATAAATGCTAAAAAGCTAAATGCTAAATATTTAAGATTCTTCAAGAAAAAATTAAAATTTAATAGATAAAAAACAAACAAGAACAATGGTGTAAAAATTCTTGCTGTGTTGTAAGTATAGACCGAAATTACAAACGGAACCATTGAAACAATAATCCATTTTTTTTCTTTTAAACCTTTAACTAAAAACAGTAAGGCCAGCAAAAACCAAAATAAAGAGAATGATGATTCAAATGAAGCGCGAGTAAGTTGAATGTGCCAAGGAGAAACAGCTAAAAGAAATGCCGAAATTAAAGAAATATATCTTTTTCTGTACAGTTCCTGCGCTAAAAGATATAAAAGAAATATTGTTAAAGTTCCATAAACAACAGGGGTGATGCGAACCCCAAACTCGTTTAGTCCAAAGATGGCAACTCCCGGAATTGATGCATATATTTGAGCAGGTAGTTTATACTCTCCAAATGATTTAAAGTGAACAGGCATAAACTGTCCCCATTCATCTCTCCCCGTCTTTAAAATTGAATATGCATTATAAGCAATTGAGGTCTCATCCCAATTTAAGGATGGAGGAATTGAAGTAATTTTGTAAAATCTTAAAAAAAATGCGAGGGCTAATATTAATATTAATTTACTTTTCATTTTGATCAGTAATTGTTACATTGCCATATATTTTTGGCCATTTTTGATATTGTGATATTACAAGTCTTGGGTCAACCTTAGCATAAACTGGATAGGCGTATTCAATATTGTCTATATCAGTTGATAGCATAATCTCGTGATCTTGACTTTCTTTTATTGCTTTTAGTGATGCATTTTTGGCCTCAAGCGACCAGAAACTACCAAACTTATTTGGTGCATAATAATAAATAGTTACAAGCACTGCAATAAGTTGAACACACATCATGGTAAATATAATAAATCGCATTTTCTTCGAAACGCAATCTAGCGCGTAAGCAGAAATTAATATAAATGGTGGAATCATTAAATTATTACGAAGAGCATGAGTTTGTCCCAAAAACATTGTAGCCAGGGGAACTATTAATATCCAAGTTAATAATAAATATAAGTCTTTTGGACTATTCTTTTTAAGCTGATATAAACCAAAAAGTAAAACTAGTAATTCAATTATGTATAACATTCCCCACTCGCCAGGATTATGCCTTGGATTTCTATCCCCTCTTAAAAAAAGAAATTCGGGTGAGAGGTTTTCCATATAACCTTCAAATAACACTCTTACATACTTTAAAGGCTTGTTATAAACCAACGGCTTAATAATTTTAGGTAAGGTTGATAATGTTCTTTCTTCATTTATCTTTTGAGTAATCTCTTCTCTCAAATTAGAATCAGATAAAACATTTAATCTTAAAAATCTTTCTTCTGAAACGCCTTTTAATGTTTCTCTAATAGATAAAGCTGCGAATAATGTCAAAATAATTAAGGCGATTATAAATAATTTGCTTTTAATTATTTCTTTAAAATTAGTATATATGACTAAAATTAAAAGCAGTAATGGCAGAGTTAATTTAAATGTTGGATAGGTAAAAATAGCCAGACCAATGCCAAGAGCCATGGGAATATACTTTTTATATAAAAACATAACTACCCCAAAAAGAGCAAGAAATAACGCAAAATGAGCCTCAAATCCTGCTCGGGAGAGATATATATCCCACATAGATATGGCAGTTAAAAAACTTGCAATAAGTCCGACCTTTTCACTGAATAACTTTTTACCCAGGAAGTACATTAAAACAATAATTCCAAGACCCGATACAAAAGATAATCCCCTTACCCCCCAAACACTGGGCCCAAAGATGGCTACAAAAGGTACACTGCCATAGACATATCCAGCAGGCCTACCTACACCCATTTTAAATGTTAGAGGGAAGGCTTCGCCTGTTTGATCTTTTCCTGTCAAAAGAAGCGAGTATGAATCATAAACAATGGTAAGTTCATCCCCATACAAGGGCATTGAATTTATCTTATAGGCTCGAATTGCAAAGCCTAATAGAAGTATGGCAATTAGTATATAATTTGTAAGTAATGGAAACTTTACTGATGGGATCAATTTTTGTATTCGCCCTATTAACCTTCCTATCATATATCTTAATTGTACTAAATATTCCTTATATAATCATACCAATTGTTGTTTTTTTATGTATCTGGGGATTTAAACGTTTTTACTCCCATATTAAAAATGTAAAAATAGTCTGGAATCTTCAAACATTTATAGTTCTTTTGGTATTTTTGATCGGAATTATTGGCCAACTAGCAGTTATTGCTCCAAGCGGGATCTACCAAAATGGTGATTTAATCTTTTGGAGCGCTCATGGCCACGATGGAACATGGCATATGGCTCTAATGGAAGAGATTAAGAAGGGCTGGCTTTTCCAAAACCCAATCTTTTCAGAAACTAAACTAACCAATTATCACTTCTTCTCTGATATTTTGCCAGCAATGATAAGTAAATATACCGGAATTTCAGATTTGAATCTCTACTTCAGAATATTCCCTGCTATTTATTCCTTCTGGTTAGGTATTTCAGTCTATTTCTTAACTAAAAAAATTACAACAAACTCAAACGCACCAATTTGGGCTGTAATTTTTACATATTTTGCAGGAAGTTTTGGATATTTAATAGGTAAAGGAGAAAGTGTTTTTTGGGCAACTCAAATACAAAGCTCAAGTGGCAACCCACCACAAATAGTTTCTAACTTTTTATTTTTAACTGCTATTTATTTTGTCTTAACATTTTTACAAAATAGTGACAAGTCAAAACAAAAATTATACTTTTTTATCTCACTTATTTTACTTGGGACAATTTCTGCATTCAAAATTTATGCTGGAGTAATTATTTTATTAACTTTAGGTTTAATTGGTACTTGGAATTTAATATTTAAGAAAGACCTCAGATTATTCATACTTACATTGTTTAGCGGAATTATTGCCTTGGCTTTATATTTACCTAATTCATCAAACTCTGGATCATTTTTAATTTATGAACCATGGTGGTATATACGAACCATGATTGTTGAACCGTCAAGACTAAACCTGCTGGATTGGGAGTTAAGACGCCAAACATATATTTACGAGCATAACTTAAAAAGAGTTATTTGGCTTGAAGGAATGGGCTTTTTGATTTTCTTTTTCGGAAATCTTGGAATGAGATTTTTGGGCCTATGGGAATTCATAAGAACTAATACAATATTTAAAGTATCAATAGTTTTATCATTGGTATTACCATTATTATTTCTTCAAAAAGGTGTTGCCAGTAATACTGCACAATTTCTACAATACTTTATTTTATTATTTGGAATACTATCAGGAATTGCGATTTCAAAAATTCCTAAGACTTTTTCTTATTTTCTGTTTCCTGTTATTTTCGCTCTAATGATTCCAACACAAGTAAAGTTGTTTAAGGAATTTTACATCTCTGAAAATCACCTAAGACAACCATTTACTAAAGTTAGTAAGGCAGAACTAGATGCTCTTAATTTTATAAAAGAGAATACTAGTATAAATGATGTTATATTAACTCCACCTTATAACGAGTATCTGAATTTAAAAAAACCAGTTCCTGATATTTGGGACTGGTTTGATACATCGTATGTTTCTGCACTAACTTCAAGAAGAACATACTTTGACGATTACGAGCAAGTAGATATCATGGGTTATGATTATAAATCACGTCTTGAAACAAAGAAGATAATTTTTGACAACTTAGATGCTACCAAGATTAGTGAGGCTCTAAAGTCTACCAATGCCAGTATTCTTTATTACCCTAAAGTAGTTGCACCGAAAGTCAATCCAGAATTACTTGGTCTATCAAAATTTTTTGAAAATTCAGAGGTCATAATTTGGAAAATATAATTTATCCTCCTTCTTTAATCAACCTTTTAATAACTTTGTCAAAGTCGGATTCGATTGGCTGAGTTTTATTAAATTCTTCATATTCTTCTAATGCTTTCTTGTCGGCTTTTTCCTTTGAAACTCTTCCTTTACCTTTTAAAACATTGTATTTATTAAAAGTTAAAAAATTATTAACACTTTCAGCAAACTCTATCATGTCAAAAGTCTGCTGGTTTTCAATTAAATTCTCAATATAATCAAAAAAGCCAGAGATCGAACGTTCGAGTCTTTTAATTTGTTTTTCAGACAAATAATTTTTGGCAATTACTACATCTAATGATAATATTCTGCCATCTGGAGCGTTTTTCCAAGTAGTAAGTCCCATATAAGGCATTTTATGATCCGATCGATCACTTATTAACTCCGCAGCTGTGTGACCAGTAATTGCATAGTGAAATTTATTTTGAATGCTTGCAAAAAAAACTTTAGTTATTTGAGACTGTGGATTATAATCAACACTACATTCAGCAAAAATATCAGTTATTTGTTGATAAATTCTACGTTCACTGGCACGAATCGAACGAACCCTTTCTAATAAATCTCTGAAGTAATCTTGTCCAAAAACTTTCGACCCTTGTTTAAGTCGGTTATCATTTAACACAAATCCTTTAATAATATATTCTCGGAGTATCTGGGTAGCCCAAATGCGAAATTGAGTAGCTCGTTGCGAATTAACTCTATAACCAACAGCAATAATTGCATCGAGATTGTAAAATCTCGTTTTGTATATTTTATTATCATTTGCAGTTGTTTCCAAAATGGAAATAACTGACTTTTCATTCAATTCGCCACTTTCAAAAATATTGGCTAGATGTTTACTAATGGCGGGAACTTCCACACTGAACAACTGAGCTATCATTTTTTGAGTTAGCCATAAAGTTTCATTTTGGACATAAACATCAAGCTTAACATCACCATTTGTGGATGTATAAAGAATAAACTTAGATTTTTGAGTTACTTTATTCGCCATTTGGAAAAGATATTAGAATAGATTGTTTTTACATTCGTAAGAACGCCCTCTGATTTGTGAAATGTAACCATTGGAATTCCACCTTCTTTTGTTTCTTCGCCGTAATTATAGTTAAGAACTGAATCAGTTGGAGTAATTAAAAATAACTCTATTATTTCTTCTTCCCCTGCTGTTGGTGAAGAAATTATAAACTTAAACTTTTTATTTTTTGAATCAGAAAGTGGATCAAAAACAATTTTCACAAAGTCGCCATCTCCAACATTAAAACCATTTAGCATAACTTCTCTTATTAAATTATTCTTTTCATCATACAAGCTAAAATTAATATTCTTTTTATTTTTTAAATTTGGGTTTTTAATTGTTGTACCCACAGCCATTAAATTATTATTCTTAGAGATAAATTCTTGAGTAAAAGTTCTGGTACCATATATAGAAACTCTACCCATATCTCCATACCCTGGCTGATCTCCACTAGGAACCATTTTAATTGGAAGTAACATTAGAATAGGTAACACAAATATTAAAGCTAATATTGATATGACAGTAAATTTAGTCATTTTTATTTATTTTGTAAGCAATTACTAATGATATTCCTGCTAAAACAGAGTGCAACATGCTTTGGAAAATAAAGGGGTCGTAAAATTTCTGTATAGCTAAAAATGGAGTTGGTAACATGTCGTACCAAGTTGTATAAATTCTAAATAGTGAGATTGTCATTGAGCGATCTGAATAAAATAAAGGAATACTTATTGCAAAAATTGCCCAGAAAAATATAGGTATCGACAGAATTGGTTTTTTAACTACTAAAATAATCAGAAATGGTGCAATCCAAAGTAACCACGATATATGAAAGTGAGAAAACGAAAAGATAATTAAAAGTAAACTGACTAAGTAATTAAATAAATGGACCTTCTTGTCAAAAACATAACCTGTAAAGAATAATGCGGTCATCAAGAATAGTCCCATTACAATTGATTCGCCAAAACCAATTGTAAAACTTGGTCCAAATAGTCGCGTTGAGAGTCCAGAAAGAAGCGCTGAGCTTGTAAAAGCCTGTGACCAAAATGGAATTATTGTAAATAAAAATATTGATATTGGAATAACTACAGACAATATCTTTTCTTTTGTATTTTTTGCCTTAAGTATCAAGAACGGTACAAAAAGAAGCGCATAAAGTTTAAACGATACAGCAAGGCCAATAAAAATTGCAGCTGTCAGTAACTTTTCTCTTTTAATATATAAAAATGCAATTAATGTAAGAAGTACTGCAAAAAGATCAATATTAGAAAAGGTATAAATCAAAACTATTGTAAAAGGATTAAATAACCACAAAGCAAATGCCTGTTCCCCTTCTTTTTTGTCTTTAAAAAGTTTAAGCAGTATAAATGCGATTGCTAAATCGGCAATCAATAATGGAAGTTTTAAAAATATTAAATAAAGAATTATATTAGGATTATTAACCACAGAATTTGCACCAGCATCAGACAGCCATTTTGTAAAATTGTTTCCCAAAACAGTTGAAATTATGGCTTGGTAGCTACCAAGAGTAAAATAAGTTAAAGGGAAATATACAAATTCTTCTTTCAACGATAAACTTGCCCTATTATTTATTAAATATGGGTAAATGTTAACAACACCTTGTTTAAAAAATGAGGTTTGAAAAGCTATTGTCTTTATATCTGGATGAAACAACAATCCAGAAACAAGTAATCTTAGCGCAACAGCTAATACTAATAATTTTCTAAGGTTCATTTTCTTTTCTTGGGAAATAGTAATATATATAATAGGCCGAAATTCCAACAAAAACACTATGCAATAAACTTCTTGCCATATTAATATCAAGACTTGTTCCCATCATTTTCCAAAAACCTGGCAAATTATAAAGCGCAGGATTAACTGCTGAAAAAAGACCAACAGACAGACCTGAATCAAAAAAACTAATCATTCCCACATATGTCATTAGTAAACCAACAAACAACGGCCAGTGTTTAAACTTTGTATAAACTAAATCCAGCACAAAAAATGGCATTGTCCACAAAAACCACTGTGGGTGAAAATGGGTAAAGATGAAAAATGTTAATATAATAATAAATAAATTTTGCCACAAAGACTCAATGTAAGTCTTATGGTAAAGAAATATTAAATATATAAAAATAGTTGCAACAAGAAAAAGAATTACTGATTCACCACCTGAAATTGGTATTTGCGCGTAAAAGCTTTTTGTTGTTTGGCCAGCCAGCATTGCAGTTCTTCTAAAACCTTCTGATAAAATAAACGGAAATGAAAACACCAAATAAGTAATCCCCGATGTAAATAATATTTTAAATCTTTCCCACCAATCAGTTTTAACTAAGACCAAAGGAATTATAAATAACAGTGGAAATATTTTAAAACCTGCACCAAGACCTAACAAAACAGCACTGGGTAATAAACTTTTATTTCTAACTACCCAAGAAATTGCGAGTACAGTTAAAAATGTTGGGATTATATCAAACTGACCAATCATATAAGTTGCATAGATATTTACAGGATTAAAAATCCAAAGTGCAAATGCCCATTTTTTTTCTTTCTCTGTTTTAAATAATCCCATCAATACAAAAGCTAATGCTATATCAAAGAAAAAGTATGGAAGTTTCATTAAAAATAACAGTAAATTAAGCTGGGGACTGCCTAGGGTTTTTGAAAAATCTAATATAAAATTATTATGAACATTTTGGTCTACCATCCAAGTTGTTAAAAGCGACGCTCCCCCTAAAAAGAAATAAGGAAGTGGTGGATAGTTAAATAAGTTTCTCGGATATACTTTTAAATACGGGTGATCTTCAGGAAGGTCCCAAAGATAATCGTAAAAGTTTGTGATATTACCTTCTAAAATTACTTTCCCAGCAAAATCAAATGGGATAACATCAGAATGATATGTCGCAAGAGACAATATAATTCTTAAGATTATCCCAATTGTTAAAACTATTGCTATAAAACGTGTCATCTCTTTTTAATTATTAAATATACAGATATTCCAATTGCCGATATTGAAATAATATCAAATATCAATCTAAACAGTGACTCTTTGTACTCTACTGTTACTTCATGCTTTCCACTTGGTATGTTAATTGAAATTTGCCCAAACGGCTTGCCAGAAAATATTTCAACTTTTTGTCCATCAACTATAGCTCCAAAGCCTGGGTAGTTATATTTATTATAACTTAACACAAATTCACTTTTACTATCAGTTTGAATAATTGCATCTAGTGGATTTAACTCCTCGATTTCAAGTAATGCGTCACGATTTTCTGTAAAGGCTCTAGGATAATTCTTGTCTGGTTTTATTTCTGTTTCCTTTGGAAGTCTTAAATATTCTTCTGAAGTTTTCAAATATTGGGTACTTGCTGAAGGAATTGGTATATATCTATTTATATAATAATCGTCGTTTCTACCTAAATATTCACTAGTCTTAAAATAATTAAAGTTAAGAAAAATTGAAAGGAAGATGACAATAAATGGTACAAATCTAAATATTTTGAATTTTGAAAACACAATCATAAATATCGGACTAACTAATGTGACCATTGCCAGAAATCTCCATGGAAATTGGAAGTATGGTAGAAGTGGTAAATTTCTCCAAAACCAAGCCGAACGAAAATTCATCATAAACACACTGAGTAAACAGACTATTATAGACCAACTAATAAAAATCTTTTCCTCTGTCGAATATTTTTTTCTTTTTAAGAGAAATATAATTGAACCAAAAATAACAACTAAAATTCCCACAGCACCCATGTAAAAAGACATTGTGTCATAATTTCCAGGAACAGATGCCCCATATCCCCAATATGGAGTGATAAATTGTTTTAGTGCAGGGAAATGGTCATAAAAATTAAAGACTGTATCGTATTTCATTAAAGTACTTTCGTATATTGCAGGGAGCCAAAAATAGACAGAACACAAAAGACCTAAAACTAAAGACTTTAAACTGCTAACCACTGATTGACTACGGTCTACAGAAACAAAATAAATTCTTAAGATAACAAACAACAGTAAAAAAGGCATGAACATATATGCCATAATATTGTGTGACAATATTAGACCAGCAAAAGATAGAGCAAGTATGTATGGCTTGTTTTTTATTATTGCCAAAATGATTAGTGGAAAAAATACAAAAGCCGTTATCTCTCCTATCGTCCCTCTAACAAAAAATTCTAAAGCCCTGTAGGGCGCATAGACATAGAGAACAGCACCGGCTAGCGAAAAATCCTCCTTCATATATACTCTTAGAAGTTTATACATGAAATACATAGATACAGGAACTGATAAACCAAAAACCAACTTCACACTATTAACTAGCGAAAAGCCTATCAAATGAAATATTTCTGCGATGTAAAATGGAAGAGGATATACAAAAGTAAAAAGAGGATAGCCAAAACCAAAACTTAAATCAGGGACATATCTGGGTGGAAATTGTAAACTTTTAACAGCCCTATTCATCTCAAAAAGCCAGCCAATATGCAGGTCATCAGAAACACCAAAATAACCATTGACAAAAAGATAGCGGACAGCAGGAATTGATAAAATCAAAATTACTAGTAATAAATATTTAGATATTATTTTTTGCATTTTATAAAACCCAACAAAGCAAACAAACTAATGATTGATATCATATTTGCAAATGTTCTAAGTGGAGTGTTTTTGAAATTACCAATTACCTCATGTTGCCCCGGAGTTAATAAAATTGAAATTCTACCTAAAATATTATCATGTGTTACAAGATGCTTATTTCCATCAACCTTAACTTCCCAGTTTGGAAAATAAAATACTGGAATATCGATTTGACTTACTGTCATTACATCGGCATTAAATGAAAAGCGATTCGACTGATTTACAAAGTTGATTAATTTTGCTTCTCCAGAAATTATTAACGGATTTTCAGGAGCACCTTCTCTTGGTTCTAGAGCAGTTTTAGGTAAATAATCTAAAAGTGCACCACGTCTCTGTTCTTCCCATAAATTCCCTGTTAATTTTTGTGAATCATTAATGTCATAATATTCTCTAGGTCTAAAATAACCCCAATTTAATAAAACTGTCAAACTTATAATTATTATTGCTAATATCTTTTGCCATTTTTCTTTTGTCATAAAAACAATCACTCCCCCCAAAAGTGATGATGTAAAAATAGATAGCGATAAAAATCTCCACGGAAATTGAAAAAACTGTAAAATACTAATATTTTCCCAAAAAATAGTTGACTTATTGTGAGTCATATAAATGGAGATGACAAACAGTAGAAAGTAGAATGTAGTAAGTAGCAAGTGTTTTTTAGTTTTCCTAAAAAATAGGAAGATTGGGGTGAAAACAGCAAGGATCCAGTGTGGCCAACCAATTTGAAAATTCATAGCGCCAGTTGGACCCGGAATTGAGGTTCCATATCCCCAAACTCTATCAAAAAATAATTGTCGAATACTGATAAAGTTTGCCCTGTAATCAAGTTCAAACCTAGTTAAACTTTCTGTTTGTACCAAATTTTTTTCCAAAAATGCAGGTAACGTAAAAAAAGCAGAGAGACCAAAAGCAAGTAATAAACTTAGTAAAAATAACTTATAATGTTCCCGATTTTCGCTCCAAAGTAGATATAAGATCCATACAATAATTACGGGTAGAAATACGACAGTCATAATATTGTGTGTTATCAAAAATAAAGCCAAGAAAAAGGTTGCCCAACCGAATGACTTTTTGTAAAAAAAGTAAAAAACAAAGGGAATAATTGCTAAGGCCATACTTTCTGAAAGCGCACCCCTAACATAAACATCAAGAGCCTTGTAGGGGGCAAACATATAAAGTACTGCTGAAGTTAAACCTGCATATTTTCCCCACAAATCTCTGACCAGTAAATAAAGACCGAAACTACCAAATATTAAACTTGCAAAGAAAAGCAATTTAGATGCACCTAAAAAGCCTACAAAATAACTTAATATTGCACCAATGTAATAAACTGAAACACCGTAGAAATTAAAAACAGGCATTCCATTTCCCCAACCCATATCTGGCACCCAACGGCAAGGAATTTGGAAGTCGGTAAAACATTTTCGTATTTCAACTATCCTTATTACATGCAAATCATCTTGATGAGAAAAATATCCGCTCCTAAACAACGGCAATGAAACAAATATTCCTAGAACAAAAATTAAAGCAAGCTGCCAGTTATTTTGTAAGAGTTTTTTCATTTTTAATAATTAACCAAAACAATATCAGTATACTAGTTAATGTTAGAAAATTTCCTATTTTTCTAATTGGTGTATCGGTAAGTCTTGCCGTAATTTTATATTCACCTTTAGACAATTTAAAAGAAATTAATCCATAACAAAAGTCTGTACCTCTACAATCATTATTGTAATGATTTACTTTTTGCCCATTAACTTTAACCTGCATCCCTGGAAAGTCAAATAATGGTAAACGAATATTCGCATTTTCTAATACTTTAATATCTCCAGTTTGAAAATTACTGCCTTTTTCGTAATTTAATATCTCTGCTTTTCCGTCCATAATTTCAGGAACATCTGGAGCTTCGTTAATTGGTGGAAGTACAGCGAAAATTGGCAAATAATCAAAAATCGATATCGTCATTTGTTTCTGCCAACTTATTCCTGAAAACTTTTCCTTATCTGTTATGTTAATCCAATCTTTGGGAACAAAGAAACCAATATTTAAAACAAAGACGCTAATAATAATTATTCCTCCAAATAAATATTTATATTTTTTAGAAAAGTGGATAGCAAATCCACCTAAAATTGATAAAAGAAATATACTAACCGCTAAATATCTCCATGGAAACTGTAACCACCACAAGATTGGGAGTTTGACCCAAATAAAGCTTGATTTCATATGAATCATGAAGATGGTGACTAGTGATAAGATACAAAGTAATAAAGTTAAAATAGATAGTTTTCGCTCTTTTTTGTAATTCACAAAAGCAATGCCCGCTGCTAATAAACCTACAATCCATTGGACAAGCCCTGTTGAAAGATTTAAAAGCTCATTTGGAAAACCAGATGAACCATAACCCCACTCTCGTGAAATAAACAACTTATACAAACTGACAAAATGTGCACGATAATCAAAATATCCAGAGAGGATAGAATCAACATGAACAAAATTTTTCTCAAAAATTACAGGTAGTGTAAAAAAGGCAGCTAAACCAAGACCCAAGAGTCCTGATAAACCAACTTTGATCCACTTATTTTTACTTTCTCCAATTAACCAATATCCTGCCCAAATTAAAGCAATCGGAGCAAAAATTAAAGACATTAAATTATGAGTGGTTAGAAGTAGACCTAAAAATAATGAAAATAAAACTAAATATTTTTTAGACCCATTTTTTATTAGCATATATATTGCCCAAAGAACCAGGGGGAAGAAAGTTAAGGCCCAAAACTCACTCATTGCTCCTCTAACGTAAACCTCAACTGCTTTATAAGGCACATATGTATAAAGAATTGAAGATACAAAGGCTGGCCATGAGCCAATCAAAGAGTCAACCAAAATAAACATAGCAAGTGCCGAGGCAAAATAACCTAAGATAAAGAGTATTTTTACTGTATCTATGTATTGCAAACCTAACCTATGCAGTAATGCTCCAACATAATAAACAGATGGAGGGTAATAATTAAACTGAGGATAACCATAACCATAACCTGCATCAGGCACCCAACGGCAGGGAATTTGGAAGTCATCCAGACATTTATCAAGTTGTTGTACACGAAATGCCTGTAAATCATCCTGCATGGAGAAAAAACCAGGACGCATCAAGTTCCAACAAGCTGGGATTACGGCTAAAATAACCAAAATATACCAAATGTATCGTTTCACCTTTTTATTTTACAACAATCTGGAGTTATTTTTTTAGGTCAATTTTTACTCTGACATCAACGCTTGAGTTTGGATCATTCATCCAAACGGTTTTTGGAGTAATTTTATAAATTTTATAGCTTTTACCATCAAAAACCATCGATTTAATAAATTGAATTGCTCGTTTGGTATTAATTCCACCATATGGATATTTTCTTAATCCATAAATTTTTGCAATTTTAAGAGAATCCTTTAAATTAACAACTTCTGCAATTGCCTCAATTTGAAGCCCTACTCCTTCACCCCAAAGCTGTTGTGAGTCAAAAATTGCAACTGCAATATCTTTATTTGCTTTTATATTTACACAATGCCTTGATGTTGGCATGGAAACAAAATATAAATTCCAATCCGTATCATATACGTAAACTACTGGAGAGATCCACGGTCTGCCCCCCCACTTGAAGCAATTGTTAGATACTGATTACTTTCAATTATCTCTCTTGCTAATTTATTTAAATCCTTAACCATAATGTTCCAATTCTACCACATTTATATCTTGATATTTTTCACTCTGTACTCTGTATCAATGAATCAATTCATTGATACAAAAAACACTTAATCTATTTTAGATGACTACCACCATTTACAAAAAGAAAATTACCGTTTAAAAATTTATGCGGGTCATTAATTAGTAAAATTGTTGCATCAGCAATATCTTCTACTGTTGCAACGCGCTTAAACGGATTTTCTTCTGCAAATTTCTTCCAAAGTTCGTCATTATTTTTTGAATCTCCCCAATTATCTGTACGAACTTGACCAGGCATAACTGCGTTTACACGAATACCATATTTTGGTAAGTGTATAGCAAGTGATTTCGTAAACGAAGTTAGTGCGGCTGTAGCAGTCGCATATGATAATATATCTTCTGCGGGCCTCTCGTCTGCATTACTCGATATCATAATTATATTTGCATTTTTGCTTTTCTTTAGAAGAGGTATTGCATATTTCGTAGATAGCCATGCTCCATGAAGTTTTGTATCAATCGCAAGTTTCCACTCTTCAAAAGTTGAATCTTCAATAGTCTTAACTATATCTCGTTCAGCGTTATTAATTAACACATCTAGATAACCAAATTCTTTTCCTACCAATTTCATCAGTCTCAAAACACTTTGTTCTTCAGTAACATCTAATTCTTGTAAGGAAGCTTTTCCACCTGTTTTTTCAATTTCTCTTACTGTATTTTTACCACCTACCTCGTCGGAAAAACTAGTGACATAAACATAATAATCATCCCTCGCCAAACGAATTGCGATTGCCTTACCAATTCCTTTAGACGATCCTGTAACAACCGCAACTTTTTGTTTTTTATTTTTGTGCATAAAGACTATTATACATATCCTAGCAAGAAATTTTTTTGTAAAACCAATTACCTATTTTAGCGTCTTGAACACCTAAGCCTACCAAATCAACAATTGTAATATCATCATCTGATGCCCTTCCCTTCACACTTCCAATAATCACATCTCCCAAATTCCCTTTTATTTCTGATCTGGTTATAACTTTTTCTTCTAACGCATGATGAATATCTCCATTTGTAGAACAAGCTTCTATGGAATCTGCATATATTTTAACATTAGGTAATCCAAAAACTTTTGCATCTAGTTCTTGCATTGTAGGTCCACAAGCACCAACCCCTGTTATATGTGTTCCTTTACTGATCCATTCTGAAAAAATAATTGGTTGAGAACTTGGAACAGCCGTAACTAAAACATCAACACCAGAAACAACATCTTTAATTTCTTTGCAACCAACCAAATTAATATCGGGGAACTTTTTACCCATCCAATCAATATACTCTGCAACATGACTTGTGTTCCTTCCCCAAACCTTTACGCTTTCAATATTTCTTACTTTACTAAGATAAATAAGTTGCAGTTTAGCTTGTACACCGTTGCCAATTATCCCAACTGTTTTACTATTCTCTCGGGAAAGCCATTTAGAAGCCACAGCGCCAGCAGCGGCTGTCCTATGATCAGTTAAAGTAAAGTCTCCTCCTTCAATCAATGAAACAGGTTGACCTGTTTTTGCATCAAAAATCATAAAAAAACCAGTATCCGTAGGAATCCCCACTTCTTGATTGCCCCAAAACCCTGCAGAATACTTAAAAACGAAATAGTCGTCGCCTCGAACATATCCAGCCTTAAAATGGACATGACCTTCTTTACCATGTAGACCCTCAGTTGGAAAATTAATAAATGGCGGAGATACTGCGTCTCCATTTGATAATTGAGCAAAACCTTTTTCAACTTCATTTATTATTTCAGCAATATTTTGTTCACAAATCTCGGCAACTAATTTTCCTTCGACAAGCCTCATGTCTTTTAAATTTAAATTTTTAATATTTTCCATGAGTTTTTATTTAAAAAGTCCCAATATTTTTTGCCATTTTTGGCCGGACCAGATTATAGCATTAATTATATAATGCTTGACAAGTCCATGATAAGTTTTACTTGATGGTATTAACTTTTTCCACCTCTCCCCTTCATCTGCAAGTTTTTTAAATGTTGCACCATGATAATGAGTTATGACTGATTCGGGAAGATAATAAACCTTTAAGCCTTTATTCCATGTTTGCCTGCAATAATCAATATCTTCAAAATAGGCAAAATATCTCTCGTCTAATATTCCCACTTTTTTTCTTGCTTCTGGTGTAATTAAAAATACAGCTCCAACTACAGAATCTACGGTTGTAGGTTTAGTATCCTTTGGTGCGAATTTATCAAACAAACCTTTTTGACCCAAAAAGTATTCTTTAATGGCATTTGTAATTGTAGGAAAATTAAAACATGACATTTGAGGGGTTCCGTCAATGTTTAAAAGTTTGCTACCCACAACACCTGCGTCAGGATTTTTTTCTGCAAATTCGACTAAACTATTTAATGAATTTTTGTAGACAACAGTATCATTATTTAAAAGTAATATATAATTACCCTTACTCTTTCTGATTCCTTGATTATTAGCTTTAGCATAACCAGTATTGTTGTTATTAAATATTGCAGTAAAGTTTTTATAATCTTTATCATATTTTTTAAGCATCTCAACCGAACCATCATTACTGCCATTATCAGTAACAATGACTTCAAATGGGGAATTTAATTTATGTTTATAAATTGATTTGATACAGCCTTCAGTCAAGTCGACCGTATTTAGATTAACAATAATTATGGAGAGTTTCACCCCCACACCAAAATTAAAATCAACATTTTCCGTAATTTTCATTTTTTTATAGACTGTTTTGGTGTGGGGGTGAATTTATAGTTTGCAAATATTGCCTCATCTGAAACCTTACATTCTTTTATTTCTTTTTTTCTAGCTTTTAAAGCAATGTTAAGTCTACCCAAGGCCATAAAGATAATCAAAAAATAACCAGGGTGTCTTAGAGCTCTTAAAATAATTGCAGGGATATGTTTTTTAATTAAATTTTTACTATGTATATTTTTCCAAAGCATTAGAAGTTGATTCCTTTCTTTAACACGAGCAACATATTTTTTAGGAAATTTTGAAATTGTTGACTCATGTTGATGAACAACTTTTCCATTTGGTTCCCATAAATTAATATAACCTCTTTTTGTTGCTCTGTAACAAAGATCAATATCTTCCCAATAAAAAGGAGAAAGTAGTTTTTCATCCATTCCCCCCAACTCCTGCCAAATACTTTTTCTAAAAACTCCACTTCCTCCGCTTACATAAAAACTTTGATGAACGCTCTTAGTTTCTTCGTTCATTCCAAGTTGGATGTAGCCATCTGCCCAAAAACCCTTAGCTCCCCCATACCCAGTCTCATGTGTTGAAACGGCAAAAACTTTTGGATCTTCAAAATGAGGCACTACACTTTCTAAAAAATTCTTTTCTGGAATAACATCAGTATTAATTAGAAGGATTAAATCACCACTTGTTGCCCTAACCCCAGTATTAACAGCTGCCGAAAAACCTCTGTTTTTAGTATGTTTAATTAATTTTACCTTATCTTTATATTCAGTAGACAGAAACTTCACACTATCATCCCAACTTCCATCATCTACTATGATAACTTCAATAATATTATTTTTAGGATTATTGACAGCTTCAAAAAGCTTTGGCAAATTCTTTTCCATAATGGTTTTCCCATTAATATTTGGCATTACTACAGATACTTTAAAACTTTTCATAATTGTTATTAAGTCATTAATTCTAACATTTTTTTCTTAAAAATCTCATGACTAAATTCTTTTGCGCTCTCAGTCGCAGATTTTGAAATTGATTTGTAAATTCCAGGTTTTGATAGTACCTTTTTTGTTATCTTTACTAAATCGCTTTTGTATTCCCAGAGAAAACCATTTATGCCGTTTACAATAATTTCTTTAAAGCCTCCTGAATTAAAAACAATTGGTACACATCCAGCGGCCATACTTTCAACTAGAGTTATACCAAAATGTTCTACCTTTTCCGGATTTTTCTCTTCATCAATTCCAAAACCTGCTGCTGACCAAAAGAATTTACTCTTCCCATAAATATCAACTATTTTTTTAAAACTTGGACTTTCAACAATATCAATATTATACCCACTACATATTTTTTTAAGTTTATTAACATACTCTCCAACACCAACTTCAGTACCACCAGCTAAAATTAGTTTCCAATTGTGGTAACTTTTGTCTTTAACAAGTTTTTTGAATTCAGTAATTAAAATTTTATGACCTTTGTTTTGTACAAGATTTGAAAATCTTCCAACATACAAAACAATGTTTTCTTTTCTTTTGGGTTTAAATAACTTAGTATCTACTGGTGGGTAAAGCACTAAGGAGTTAACAGTATATTCCTTATCAATTACATTTTTAGTAAATTTTGAATTGCATATTATTTTTTTAATTCTAAATAGTTTCATTTTATTAAGAAGCGAGTTTCCATTTACATTTGTGAATGGAACTTGAAAATGAAGGTAATTATTTTTAGCTCGTAGTGTTGGTACACTTCCATCACTCACCCAAAAACATACATCATACCCTTCACCTCTATTTATATCTTTAACAAAATTAACGTTTTTAGGAAGTTTTATTCCAAAACGTTTTGTTAGTTTTTCTTTGATATTTTTATCTTTCCACTCGATATCAACATCAAACCCTAAATCTTCAGCTAAAACTTTAGCAAAAGACAAGGTGTATTTTTCACCACCACCAAGAGTGTCTAAGTATGGATTGTATAAGCTTGCTTTTCCCATAATTTTGAATAGCTAATCAGTCTACTATATATTTGATAAATTCCATAAATTATTCCTTTTGTACCATCTAGAAAACAAAGTTCTTTAACAAATCTTATATAAAATTCTCTAAATCCAGCTGATGCAAATCTTAAAACGTTCATTTTGGGGTGTCCCGCATCTACCATTAGTTTACTTTCAATTTCTGACCACTTGTTTGTCTTCTCAATCATTTGAGAAACAGTAATATTTTTGCGGTGAACAATCGGATTTTTAAAATGGCTCAGTTCGCCTTCAAATTCTGGTTCCTCATGTAGTTCCCCCATCCATTTTTTTAGACTGCGTCTTAAAAAAAGTCTTTTTTGGTAATCAGGGTATTGTCCACCATACTTAAATTCTTGCCCAAAAATGAAATTCCGCCTAGGAATTGCAAAGGCAGTGATTTGTGATTTGTGATTTGTGATTTGTAACTCAATTTCTTTGCGAAGAAATTGCGTAACTTCTTCATCTGCATCAACATACAAAACCCACTTACCCTTAGCAAGACTCATTCCTTCATTTCGCCACTCGCTAAAGCTACCTCTTATTTTACTTGTATCTACTTTAATTATCTCATCACACCAAGAAATAGATTTAAAAGATTTTTCTAAAAGTTTTTTATCAACATTCTCGCCTATTAACACGACCGCCGATATTAACGGTATTGCCATTGCCCCATCCCCTTTCTTCCTAAAAGTGCATCAATTGCTCCCCATTTTTGCCATGTTCTACCTTTAAATATTAATCTAACACAATCTCTTATAACTGCAATTTTTGTTCTAACTTTTGCATATCGCATGGCAAAATATAATCTATTTCTGGTCAAAAAATAATCATTTGTGGGGCTACCTGATCCACCTGTAGAAGCAGATACTTTGTGCCACATGCATGTTCCAGGAAAATAATAAGTTTCAAAACCTTTAGCTTTGGCCTTCATTGAAAAATCTGGGTCTTCCCAATAAAGAAAAAATGAAGGATCAAGAAGTCCGACTTTTTCAAATACTTCTCTTTTAATTAATAGTGTTGCACCATTTGCAAAATCAGTTTTTTCTGCCTTGTCGTATTGTCCTACATCTACTTCATCTACTCCTCTATGGGGTGAATAAATATTATCCCAGTCTAGTATTCCACCTGCATACCATAAGACTTTTCCAAGTTCGTCATTTTTATATTTATCTTTGTGGAATTCATATCCTTTTGCAAAATACATCTTTGGAGAGACAATGCCTGCTTTTGGAGTTTTTTCCATAAAATCCACCATTTTTGTAACCATGTCAGCAGGAACTATGACATCATTATTTAAAAGCAAAATATAATCTGCCCCTCTTTTAATTGCATCTTTAATTCCATAATTATTTCCACCAGCATAACCTCGATTAGCACCGCTTTGAATAAACTTAAAACCCATATTGGGTAAGCTATAATTTTTAAGCACTCTCTCTGTATCGTCTGAGGAATTATTATCTACAACAATACACTCCAATTTAAGTTTCCCTGGATTTAAAACAGCAATATCTTTAAGCTCTTCCTTGGTCATATCAAGAGCGTTGGTAGTTAAAATAATTATAGAAACTTTAACCATGAAAACTCCTTTCTCATCCACCATTTTATATCATTAACAAATGATTTAATAACACTATTAAACTCTTTTTTATCTATTTCTACTTCTTTATATTTTAAAGATTCCCAAACTCTTAGATAAACAAAGAATTCAGAAAAAGATTGTAGCAGTGACAGGATCAGGCCATGAATACCATCCTTATAACCTTCTCTGGCAAAGAACCTTGATAAAAATTCTGATAGCGGTTTTCTAATCAAATCCTGCCAACTGAATTTATAACTACCTTTTATTAACTCGGCAGCTTGAACTTTTGAATATCTAAACATCTTCTCAACATAACTATCAAGAGACGTATAATTATTGTGGATAATTGCTAAATCTTCTTTAGCTACTAAATCAAATCCTTTTCCTTTCGTCATTGGCACAGAATGTATTATTTCATTCCAAGAAACGTGTCCGTTTTTAAAGAAACGAATGTTAAAATCTGGCCACCAACCTGTGTGCTTCATCCACTTTCCAAAAATTATATTTTTGCGAGGAATTCTATAAAAATCTGCCCGAGGATCTTTTATCTCTTCTTTCAAAAGTTTTTTTAAACTCTCAGTTAGCTTTTCATCTGGATCAAGAATTAATATCCAATCTCCAGTTGTTTTTAAAATTCCAAAGTTTCTAACAGGTTCAACAAAGCTTAAATTTTCATGTTTGTATATTTTGGCCCCCATCCTTTTTGCAATCTCGACTGTTCTATCTGTTGACTCCAAATCGACAAAAATTATTTCATCTGCAAAGTCTTTAATAGATTTGATAGATTCCTCAATATTTAGCTCTTCATTATGTGAACAATAAACAACTGAAATTTTATTCATACTTATATAGTATAACCTCCCTGTTCTCAAAAATCTTTTCTAAGTTTAAATCGCCTGTACCCAATTTTAGATATTCTCCACTAAGCGGAGAGTTATCTTTGACAAGATATAAATATTTAATGTTATTATCTTTTAAGAACATGCTCCCTTTTTGAGGATCTAAATTTGAGATGAAATTCAAGGATTCTTCTCTTCTTGTTTTCCAATCATAATCCATGATATTTAAATTAATTTCATCCTCGAGAAAAACGTCCTTTTTAGAGTAGGCGGATACATACGCTGTTGAATCGTAAAAATACAGAGGTCTTGGTGGATTATTTTCTGCCGTTTTCGCTTTATTAGAATCAAAGGGGTAAGTAAAAACTATCCCCCGATCTTGATTTGCTAAAAATTTCAATGCATATAACTCATCTGTTGATATTTTGGATTGTGGCCTTGGTGGCAAATAGTGTTGAAGCGTAGCCCAACTACCAAAAATAGCAAAAACAATAATTATCAGTTTAAATATAACTTTCGACCAACTTATTGCAATTCCTGCAAAAACAGAAAAGAAGAATAGATAGTAATAGAAGAATTGAATAGTATTCCAAGGCGTACCCTTTTGAACAAAAAACATTGGAATTACAATAGCCATTAAAACCACTGTCAGAATAAATACTAAAAGAGTGTCAAGTTTTTTATGTTTTAAAAAGAAGTAAAACCCAACAACTCTTAATCCCATATTGCCTATGATAAATATTACAAAAGCAGTTCCATAGGCTAAGATACCTTTTATCCAGATGTGTCCCATTTTGTAAGTAGTCATAGCAGAATAAAACCTATCCCAACCCAATCTGTCTGAATAAGACATCATAGTTTCCAAAAACCAAAAGGGTTGCCAAACAAATACAGATGTGCCATCATTTTTAAATAGAAAAAATAATATTAAATTTAATAGTAAAGAACCGAGAAAGACTTTGGTGAGCAGTGAACGATGAGCAGTGAACAGTTCAAAAATACTAGCAATAAATAATCCACCAAGAACTAAAATTGCAGCATAGGCTTTAATTTGAATTAGAATTCCAAAACACAATATACTTAGTAATAATTTTTTATTTTGTAGTGCAATTAAACCTAATAAAATAATAATTAAAGATAATGCAAAAGGCGGATTAATTAATGTTGAAATTGATTGTGAAGCCCAAAACATTGATTCACCTGTAACAACCTTGTCTCTTAAAAATGTAATTACAAAACCGAAGCTACTACCAAAATAAACAAAAAATACAGCCCAAAAACTTTCACTAAGTGACCTTCTCCAGTTAAAAACAAATTTATAAGTCAATATTCCAATTAGAAATGAAAAAACAATGGGAAGTAATTGAAAATACAGGGAACCAATACTGATCCCTGTTAAACGATGTGTTATCGCTAATAATATATCAAAGCCAAGATGATAATTCTGTAAAACAGAACCGGAAAAAACAGGATTATTAAAACCTCTTCTTGCAAGAGATTCAATTAAGGCAACATGCCACACCCCATCGTGTCCATTTGCACCCCAGAAGCCAATGCCATTAGAACCTTCCAACCCACTTCTAAACATGGTGACAGACCAAATCAAAGTACCAAGTAGAACTATAAAATATTTAACTATTTTTGACCCCATGCTTCAATTTCTCCAGTATAGGCTTTAAATGCAAAATCTTTAAAATGAAACCCATGCACAATCTTTGCCAGATTGTCAAAAATGAAGGGTGAATAATATTTAAGTCGATTTAAAACATATTCAATACTTAAAACATGATACGTTCTTCTAGTTTCAATGTTTTTGTATCCAGTTTTTTCAAGTGCCAACCTAAGTGATGCCTGTGAAAAATACATAATATGCTCACCTGGTTTATAATGATACCAAAGGCCATTAAGAAGTTTGTGCCATAGACCACCTACATCAGGAGTAACGAGAAAAATATAACCTTTGTTTTTAAGCAGTTTGTGAGCTGTTTCAAGTTCATAAAGAGGATCTTCAACATGTTCAATAACATCTTGATAGGCTATTGCCTCAAACGAATTAGGTTTAAACCCCGCCTTATCAAGTGTAGTATTTTTAACATTTAAGCCTCTTTTTATGGCAAACTCGTAAGCAAATTTTGAAACTTCAACTCCACTTACATCTTTCCAACCTTCTTCTTTTGCGGCCATTAAGCAATCTCCTAGTGCACAACCAACATCCAAAAATTTACCCTTACCAGAAATTCTTTTTTGTATTTTATTAAGCCTATCTGTAAATGTTTTCTTATTAACTCTCATACCTTCATAGTAATTTGCATACCCTCCTTTAGGGTTTTGGTTTTGAAAGTAACTCTTATCATATTGAGCTAAAACATTTTCAGAATGAAAAAAATCCCAAACAAAGGAACAGTTAGAGCATTTTGCTAGTTTATAACCATGCATTGCCCAATATTCTTTATGTTTTTTACTACCACAAATAAGACAGGTATGTTTAGTTAGTTTTGCCATTTTGTATCCAACGGTTGCAAAAGATTTTATCATCCAATCTTTCAACATCATAGTCGGAAATAAAGTGAACCCTACGATATGGAGTTAAATCATCAAAATTACAGAGTTTATCATCATAAATTCTATACTTAACACCCGAATCTTTTTGGCTTTGAATAACTACAAAATCCCCATCTATCGTGCAATCTAATTTTGAATCAATAAGGTAGGTTTTTCCAATTTCAATTTTCGGACAAATATTAGTAAATAATTTTCGTTGAGCATGTTTGTTATAAAAAACTGTTTGATAATAAATTCTTTCTGATTCTGATGTGACAACAATAGTTTCAAGTTTAGTTCTATTTAAATAACTAGCAACAATCCTCTCAGTTATGAAATGATTATCTTGTTGATCAATCGAATAACGGAACAAAAAGAAAATCAAAAAGTTTATAAACAAAAGAATGTACAACCCTACAACAACCACTTTGAAATTGAATTTATATATTCCGTAGGATATTAAAATTATATAGAGAGGTATATGCAAAAACGATCTAAAAACAAACTGGTTACCTACTGTACTAATTGTTGAAGCAACACTACCTGAAATAAAAAGGATTAGACATAAAACTAATAAATTTTTTTCACCTTTATCCTTTGAGTTGCTAAAGTAATATAGAGCAATAATTATCATTAAACCATCCAGAAGATATAAAACACCATGATCAGCAAAAGGAACTACACCATCTCCAGATAAAAACAAAAACTCAGGAGAAAACTGGTTTACAAATTTTGAGGTGGTTATTTTAGCAAAAACTGTAAATTTATTATAAAAAACTTCCTTTAGGAGAAAATCGACAGAAACCCTTCTGTTTTGATTAACGACTTCAGCATATTTTTCCAAATTCAAAAATGTAATTTGATTAGATCTTTGAGATAAAGTACTACCATTTAGGCTCTTTGAAATATAGAAATATGAACTAGTTAATAGTAAGACAAACGAAATAGATATTATGACTAACTTTTTATTAAATAAAGATAAAGATAATAAAAGAACAGGGATTACTGGCTTGGCTCCAAAATATGAATAGAATGAAAGTATAAAAAATATAAATGGGTATATAATTTTTTGAAACTTTAACTTAAAGAACAAATAAATACCAATTAAAGCAAAAAGTAATGCGAATGGCGCCTCTGTAGGCTGGCGACTATAAAAATATAGCCAAGGGTTAATAAGTGAAACAAAAAATGAAATTAGACTAAACTTTTTATTTTTAGTTAATTCAAAAATTATTAAACTTATAAATAACCCGATAAAAATACTTACAATTACAAATGGGGCTCTAATAACAATCGGCAATAATTCAAATGGTCCATAAATTGGAGATAGTAGATATGAAGGTAACCCACTCAAACCTGCCCAGGTATTGGTTACAAAAAGCGATTTAGGGAAAGGTACTCCAGAAAGGTCTGTACCATTATCAAAATAACTTTTTGAGGAAAGTGTTACGTCAACTTCATCATTTAAAACTCCAACCGGAAATTCGTTTAGATAAATAAATCTAATTGCAATTAAAATTACTAAACTAATTGCGATTAAAAATGGTTTTAAGGCTTTTTTTAACATCTTCTAACAAACTTGAACCGACCATGGAAATAATTGAGGCAGAATAGGAAATTACTCCCACTAAAACTAAAATTCCCAAGGAGTAAAAACTTACATCTAAAAACTTTCTAACAAATACTAAAGTAACAAACATAATAATTGAGGCCATAAGAGGTTTAATCATTGAATCACTAATTGAAAAATTAACATACTTTTTAGCAATATAGACTGCGACGACTGAAGAAAGTCCAACTAAACTGTAACCTACGGCAGCGCCATTTACACCAAACTTAATGGCCAAGAAAGGGATTAAAACCCAAGTCAAAGTTGTCCACATAATCATCAAGTAAAATGTGATTTTAATTTTACCAATAGCATTTAAAAGATTTGTTAATTGGGTTGTTGCTGAAGCAAAAGCGTAATTAATTGATATGAACAATAACGGTGTAAGTGCAACCACCCATTTATTGTATTTAGGAACAAGTTCTACAACCCAAGGCATCAATATGACAATCCCAACTAAGCTGGGAAAAACGAGTAAACATATAAAGAATATTGATCTTGTAACGCTTCTTTCTAAATGGTCTTTTTCAGTTTGTAGTCTAGAAAATGCAGGGAAAGTAACTTTCGTTACTGTGTCCATAAAAAAGGTCAGGGGAAGCCTTGCAACTTTTTGAGCAAAAGAAAGTATCCCAATACCAGCTGGACCTATGATTCCACCCAAAATTAATGTCATTCCATCGTCTTTAAATGTAGCTAGGAGTGTATTTATTTGATAAGGTACACCAAATTTAAATAAATCTTTTAAAGTTGATAAAGAAAATGAAAATCCCGGTTTCCAAGGTTGTATCCAGTAAATTACGGTAAGTCCCACCAAACTTCTAATAATAACTGCTACAGTAAAACTGGTTATCCCAAAGCCTTTCATGGCAAAAACAACTAAAACAATGTTATAAACAAAAGTTTCTAGAATTTGAGGGAAAACCAACTTAACAAATTCAAGTTTTCTTTCAAGTAGAACAGAGGGAATACTTTTCAAAGAAGATATTATCAATGAAAATCCTAGTGCATACATTAACCACTGGCCACCAGTGGACAGTGAATAGTGATTAGTGATTAGTGGGGAAACAATAAATAAAATTAAAACTAAAAACAAAATAAGACACTGTTGAACAGTAAATGTAGTTTTTAAATCAGTATCAGATGGAGTTTCTTTCTTTTGAATTAAGGCTGCCGCCAAACCGATGTCAGAAAAATAAGTCAAAAAGTTAACAACTGCCGAAACAATTGCAAAAACACCAAATTCAGAAACTCCCAAATAGGCAAAAAGTAAAAGCTGAGCTACTAAAGTTACAACTTGTAAAATTACGGTTCTACCTGTTAAGACAACAACGCCTCTAACCGACCTTGCTTTTACGTCAGAAATTGATAAATCCTTGTCTTCCATTATTTAGATTGTAGCACCTCAAAAAACAAAAGTTCTTCTTGAGGACCAAACTTAGTGTATTGATCTGAATCTGGTAGTCTTAAACCTTTAGTAAACTTATTAATTAACTTAAAACCTTGTTCCTCAGCACTAGCATGAAATCTTGATTTATTAACCACTAAATAAGTTTTATTGCCTGCATCAACTGCTTCTCGTAAACTCTTGGGCGTACCATCAACAATAACCCCAACTCCTATGACTACAATGTTTGGAATATCATTAACATATATTTGAAGTCCATCAGGCAGTGTCCCAAAGTATCCTTCTGTCCCCACCACAATTTGAGTTTTTGGATTTTGGAGGTTTTGAATTTTCAGGAAATTGGCAATTTCCGCTATTCCTTGCCCAGCTGTCCACTCCTCCAAATAGCCAGACCTTTCCCCCCTTGGTAGGTTTGCTTTTTCAGGATTTGTCAGTAAATAAAAATTGAAAATGGAACTTTGAATAACAAAAAGGCCTATTAACCCATAACTTGTAACCAGCAACCACTTAGCTTTTGATAAGAAAACCATTCCAGATAAAATAAATAAATATGGCAAGATAAAAAATATATATCTTGCAGTAAAAACTCGAGCTAACTCCGCTTGAACAAAAAGTGGGAATAAAAACCAGGCAAAAAGGACAAGTGTCTCTTTAAAGTATTTTTTAAAACCCACATAAATTCCAATTAAAAATAACGGAATTAAAATAAAAGGTCCCATTGTAACAATCCAAACTGCAAAATCTTTTAAGTATGGAATTAAAGGGTCAAAAAAGTTTGTCCAAATATGGCTTAAAGGCAAAACATAATCTCCTGTCCTTGAAGTTAACATCCCAAAATTTGGACCAAGTCTTTGGATATTGTAAATTCCAAACGCAATTAAATAAGTTGCTCCCAATCGCCATATTCCTTTCCAATTTGTCAAAAACCAAAAAGAAGGTAATAAAAGTGCAATAAAAATTGCAGGGGACTTTGTAAGTACTGCAAATCCTAACAAAAATCCAGTTACCATGGCAAGATCAAGCCTTTTGTATTTGGCTGTTAGTAATCCAAAAATCGCAGTCCAGATACCAAACATTGAAAGCATTGAATCGACAAGCGCCATTCTGTCAAAGAAAACAGCAAAAGGTGAAAGTGCATAGAGGAAAGAGGCTAATAAGGAAACCTTTTTGGATTTAAAAAGTAAATAACTTAAAGTAAAAACTCCAAGCAAAGTACCCATGCCAGTACAAACTGAAATCAGACGGCCTATAAATAAAGGGTCCGAGAACCTGTTAATTAAAAACATTAAAATCCACATAAAAAGAGGCTGTTTACCATCAGATAAAGGCAAAAACCGTAGTGTTGGTTCATTAGCCATTACCTGTGCCCATCTGACATATATTGCCTCATCTACAAAGATAGGTAGTATTGTTAAGTTTGTAATCCTAATTCCAAAACCAATTATGAGTATTATAAATAGTCCCAACCCCGCCCACTTCCATTCATTTATAATTTTTTTTGTTTTATACATTTATTTTTATATTCTCTCGGAAAACTTTTGCTTTATATATTCTGTATTCGGCCTCAATAACTGGATAACTAAAATATTGTTTTTGTTATTCTTTCTATACAGAATCCATTTTTCCTCAGCTTCACTAAAAAATAGTCTAGGATAATCGTTGACATCAGCAGTAAGAATTAAAGACCCGCTTAATACAGAAGCTGAAGCAATTATTTTGTCTGGCAACGAAATTGAATTATTTTTAGTGTTATCAATTTTATAAAGCGTTGAAATCTGAGCACCAGCAATTAGAATATCTTCGTTCAAAGGATATCTGTTAAATAAACTTAGTGTTGAAGAACTTATTTTTTCCTGTTCCAAAGTTGCATCCTGCAACAATTCCGATATCGAAATGTCAGAGATAGCTAAACCAAAACCTCTACCTACCAAACTTAATAAATACTTTCCCAATTCGCCTTTTAGGTACTTATTCGATAAATATTGAAGTATACAAGTATCCAAAATAATATTTTGTATTGGATTCTTTGAACCTAAATCGTTTGTATCACTCATTTATTATAAAGTTTGGCTGAGGGAAAACTTTTTTCACGGATAATATTCTCAACGCTTTTTCAAAATCTTTAACAGTCCTTTCATTAAAACCACTAAAATCTTTGACAGAAACTTTCCTGCCACCTAACTTAAAGACGCTATTTATCTTTTCTGGCTTTGCTTTATTATTCATACTTACATTATTACATAAGTGTCAATAAAAACAAAATCATTTCACTTTTTTAAACTCTTTTGTATCAATATTATAATAATAAAGTCTTTCAGAATTTATTATTTCATTCATTGATTTGTTAGTCAAAATCATTATTCTTGAGCCAGATTCTAATTTCTGATCAGTAATTATCTTTTCAATTGCCTCTGCAACCTTTAATGGATCTACCGCGTCATCTGTTGTAAATCCTAATTTAGCTGCTATGTCCTTTAGCATTGGTGTATCAACATAAACGGGTAAAATTGTTAATACTTTGATATCTTTGTTTTCTATAGCAACAGAATCAAAATAAATATCAATGGCTACTTTTGAAGAACAATACATCCCCAAACCATCTTCTGCAAATCGATCCGAAGTCGACGAAATATTTACTACTACCCCTCCTTGAAGCTTCTGTTTTAATAATGATGTTAATTTTATAGGAGCGATCAAATTAATACCAAATGTTTTATTAAAAGTTTCTTCAGTAAAGTCTAAAGATTTTTCAGCAAACACAACCCCTGCATTATTAATTAATATATCAATTTTTGATTCTGAAATTGAATTTTTGATTAATTCAAAACTTTCTGACTTTAATAAATCTACGTTAACCCAAATAAAGTTATTATCATTAATATTCGGATTAGTTCGTGAAATGCCATACACTTTATAGCCGTTTAAAAGAAATCTGCCAGATAAAGACTTACCTAATCCATAACTTGCCCCTGTTACAACAACGATTTTCTGTTTTTTCATTATTTAATTAGTTTAATACTTTTTGGGCTAAATTTGTACTTACTAATAACTTTTCTACTTGTTTCTCTATCTTTCTTTCGCAATTCTCTCTTGGTTTCTTCAGATGAAACATCAACTACATCGAAATTCGTCATCAAAAACCATTCTCCAGGATCTAAAATTTTTAAGCATTTTGGGCACATATGGTCAATTTTTCCAACTGGTATAGCTTTTTTATAATCGTGGTAACAAAATCTGAATTCTTTTATTTTCTTAACCATTAATTAACAGTATACCGAATCAATACCTAAGTCAACAGATTAGTATTTTGGAAACTTTTCACCAGATAATGTTGTTTTAATATACAACTCAGGGTCAAAATCAATATTAAAAACTTCTTTCAAAATAACTTTGGCAATATAGGCATTTCCCAGTTGATTTGGATGTTGTAGGTCAACCTCACCTGCTTTAATACCTTCAACTGAATTTTCCTCAGAAATGAAAGTGAAAAACTTCTCTGTCGAAAACTTTTGGTATATGCTAAACATATCAATTTTTTGGAGGTTAGGTAGACCAGGAACATCCATAAAAGCTTTTGCATAAGGTTCATACTCTTTATTTTTTTTAGAACCGTCTCCCGCAGGGGTTGAGTTACACCATACAACCTGTGTGTTTAATTTATTTACAATCTTAATTACATTTTCAACGCTACTTTGTACATCAATGCCCAACACAGGATCATTTCCACCCATTAAACCTATTACTAGGTCTGGACTAATCAATTTAATAGTATCAACCCTGTCCAATATGTCTTTTGTCGTTGAACCATCAAGTGCAAGGTTAAATCCCCTTATTCCCCACTCAGATTTTTGCCAATCTCCCATGAATTTGGTCATTTCTTCTTGTAATACATACTCGACTATTTCTCTCCAGTTTGGATGTACCCATTCACAGGATGTTATGGAGTCTCCAACAAAAGCAATCCAATATTTTCCATTGTTATTTAATTTTTGTTTTATATCTTCAAGTAAAATCATTTCATTTTTTGTTATTAAATTATTCACCTTGTATCAATGAATCAATTCATTGATCCAGAAACCACGCTCTTAAATTAATTGTATCACTGTACTAGTACAGTGATACACCAACATTAATTAGATTTATCAAAATTGCATTTTTCACTTTGTTAAATATAACACTTTAGTCAAAACCTTGCCAGATGAGGCCGATGCCGTCAAATGTTTTTAATCCTTTCATTCCATCAAATCCATCTGGAATAATAATTGAAAATATTTTGGTTTCTCCTTTTTTGGGAGGAACATCGGCTTTAATTCCATAATAATCGAAAATATATTTAAATCCAAAACCATCCCCAAGTTTAGTACTTAGAGAAATTCCATAATTTTCATAACCTACCTTATCAACAATAAACTCAGCGATATCTGTTTTTGATTTTAAGCTCCAACTCTTTTTATAACCATACCAAGCTTTCAAATTTAAATAAGTAGCTACTATTAAAACAAATATAAATATAGCCTTTTGTTTCGATAATGTTTTTAAGAAAAAGGCTAACATAAACAATAAAGATGGTACAGTCATCAGTAAATAATATTCTGAAAATTTTCCCTGTTGAATAAAGAAAAAGAGTGATGGAAAGGCAGTAGTAATTAAAAGAAGAAGTGAAAGTTTATTTTTATTTTTATCTCTTAAAAAACTAATGCAATTGACCAATATCAGAGCAAATATACCTTTGACAATTATATTGTCAAGAATATTAACATTCCTGGGATATAAAGTTGGAACAATATTATTGGACAAAATATTAATAATTTTCCCAAATCCTAGAAAATAATCTAGGCTGTCGCCTTTAAAAATCCCGGCAAGTTTATTAAAGTTACTAAAGTTATGCGCTACGTCAAAAACTATATTTGAGGACAATCCAATTATCACAATTAGGCTTGTGTAAACGATTGTTAACATCTTTGGTCGAACAGGATTTGCAAATATAAAATAAGTTAAAATAGAAAATAGACTTAAGACTATCCCAAAATGTGATTGAAAACCTAAAATAAAACCAAGCGACATAACTAAATAACCTATTTGATTTTTTTGAGAAAGGTATGCACCTGTTAGAAGTATTATCTGAGCAATAAAAAAAAGGGAAGGCGCCCAAGGCGTTTGGTCCCACGTAATTAAGTTAAACGAGGTTACTGTTAAAAGAAGTAAAATAATTGAAGTTTTATTGTCAATAAATCTGTCAGCAAATAAATAAATTAAAAATAAGGTTATAACACCTAAAATAACACTTAAAACTGCACCTGAAATTGGATTATTATCCATCAGTAATGAAGTAAAACTTACAAGATAGATATACCCTGGACCTATAGAAAAATTACCAACTGACGTGACTTGACCCAAAAGTGCAAAGTCTCCTTTTACAATTTTATCTGCACGAGTTGCCAGCCATTCTTGATCCGCGTCAAATAAAGTTCTTTCCTGAAGTTTATAAATTCGCAAGAACAAGCCAAAAACTAATAATGATATAACTAGAAAATATTTTAAATATTTTTTCACCTATAAATTCCCTTTATGGCATTTATTCTAATTTTTAATAAATCTCTTAGTCCCTCCCATGAATCCTTGATCGGATTTACTTTTGTTCCCTCTTTATGGTGCCAAACAACTGGAACCTCAGTAATTTTTAATTTTAGTTTTCTAGCTACATATAATATTTCCAGATCAAATCCTGCCGATACCGAAGCTCCTGCCTGCGCTTGATTGTTGTTAAATATTTGCAATTTTTTAAAAATCTTCTCAGAAGCTGGCTTAGTAAAAGCTTTAAATCCACATTGAGTATCTTTATAAGGAAGTTGTAAAACAATATTTCGCAAAATTGAAAGGCCCAAAGCCATAGTTTTTCGAATTAATGGTGCTCCCTCTCTACCAGCACGTGACCCGATAACAACATCATATTTTTCTCTAAATTTAGGTAATATCTTTTCTAACTGATCTATGGGGGTTGCTTGATCCATATCATCAAAAATAACAATTTCACCAATTGCTTTAAGCATTCCTGCAATAACTGTACCACCTTTACCTCGATGTGGTTCTTTTAATACTCTAATATTTTTGTGAGTTTCAGCAAATTTAAGAGCTAATTCAGCAGTTTTGTCCGTTGATCCATCATCAACAACCAATATTTCCCATGAATAGTCTTGTTCTTTGAGATAATCAACCATACCAGAAAGTGATCCCGTTCTTATATTGTTTTCTTCATTATAAGAGGGTATAACAATGCTTAAATATAATTTATTCATATAATATTCTTTCTCTTCTTTCTACCGTAATTCCACCAAACTGTACTTTTTCCATAACTTTTCCTATTCTTTTTTGCCGTTCAAGCCAGACCACAAGTCTTTCAGGATGAGGTGAATCAATTTCATATAAAGTATAGAGTAAAGAAACTTTATTTTCATCTTGTTTAATATCCATCCATTTAAATAAATACTCATATGAATAAGGAATAACTGGTGGCACATAAACATCAATATTAAACTTTTCATTTCCACCATCATTTTTAATCCATTCAACTGCTTTGAGCTGGTTTGAAAAGTTAATTTGATCTGGATTATTGAATTTATAAGTAGTTTGCTTTAAGTTAAAAAATAAAAATATAACAATTAAAAAAATTGTAAGTTTCCAAAAACGCGCGACAATTAACGAAATCCCTAAAATTATGGGTAAATAAAATCCGGTCAAATAATAACCATACAAATTACCATTGTTACCCGAATAGAAAGTATAACAAATTAATGGAATTCCTAAAAATAATAAAAATAGTATCAAAATATCCCAACGATTATTTTCCATATATTTTCTAATCTTGCCAAATAATTAATTTCAACAAAATTATTTTGATCTAAGTTTTTGATTATATTGTTAAATAAAATATTTTCGTGTTTAAAATTAAACAAAATTTGAGGTATTAAAGTCAAAAACAAGAAAAATGCAGAAAGTATAAATATTTTTAATTTAGGTTTTTGCCAAATTGTAAAAAAAAGAAGGATAGGCAAATAAAAGATCGCACTAGCTAGTTCAAAATGCAGTGATATACCAACTAGTAAGTAAATGAAGTACCAATAGTAAAATTTATGTCTTTTTAAAATTAAAATCATAACATAAAAAATTAATATTGAAGTTAAATATATAGGTGTAGGATTACTAAGCCATCTGTTAGAAAAAATAATATAGTTTGAAAATGAACCAATTATTAAGGCTATAAATCCAGTTACTTTTCCGCCAAGTTCAACGCCAGTTAAATATAAAATAAGTAAAGATAAAACAGTTAAAAAAGATAAAAAAATAGATGGGATAACAGGATTTCCACCACTAATTAAATAAAAGGGGGCAATTAAATAATAATAAAGTGGACCTAAAAAAACTCCCTCAAGTCCTGTAACTGGTCCAATTAAAAATAATTTGTCTCTATGCCATAATTCCCAAATAACTAATGCGTCTCTTCCTTGATCATAATGGAAATCAAGAGTTTCTCCAATTTTATAAATTCTTAAGATAAAGGCAAGGAGTAAAATTATTAAAATCAATAAATTCCAGGGGGTAAAAAAATTTCTACTACGAAGTAGCAAGCTTTGCTTATACTTTTTTATTAGCATATTTTCTGCAAGCAGATAAAACTTTCTCAACAGCTTCATCAAAACGATTTTCAACTTTTGCTCCCGCTGCCGGCTTGTGTCCACCTCCGCCAACCTCTTCAGCTATTTTTGAAACATCAAAATCTTTTCTTGATCTGAAACTTATAGATAAAATGTCTTTATCTGTTTCGACCATGATGACGCCAAAATCAGTGTTTTTAACTACTGGGAAAAATAAATTAGCGCCATCTTCTTTGGCTGAAGAGTCTTTACCATATTCTTCATATATCGATAATGGTATAGCTGACCATACAAAATGACTTTTTTCATCAATTTGCATCATTTCAATAACTTTGCCCCAAAACTTTATTGTCTTGAAATTAATACTTCTGTAAATATTGTAAATAATTTCATCTTTATCCGCCCCTAAATCAATTAACTCACCCGCTATCAACAAGGTTGATTTGCCAACTCCTCCATATTGGAATGCTCCAGTATCCCCAATAATTCCCGTCAATAAACAAGTTGCAACCTTTTGATTTAAAGTTACACTCCAATCAAAAAATATTTTATAAAGCAGTTCTGATGTTGAAGTAATTTTACTATCAATCAAATTAATACTGCCAAAACCTTCATTCGTATGATGATGATCTATCACAATAATTTTAGTATTAGGTTTATCAATCTCTTTTGAGTTAGCCACCATACCATAAGTTGAGGAATCCATGACAATAAATAGATCAAATGCCGAAAAATCAAAAGTTTTAAAATCAACTTTTTTAATATCTTTACTTCCTTCCAAAAAGAACAAATCTTCTGGAATATTACTGGGACAGATTATTTCTATTTCTTTACCCATATTTCTAAGTATTTCCGCCATGGATAAAGCGCTTCCTACAGTATCTGAGTCTGGGCCCCTATGGCAATTCAAAAGTATTTTGTTTGCCTTTTTAATTTCCTCTAAAATTAATTGTGATTCAGGATAATTCATTGGGTGTGTATCAATTTATATATTATAACACCGTCGACAGTCCATTGATTCTCGATTTTACTCCAACCAAAGTTGGCAACTTCAGCTTTTGGTGAATGTGTCGGATCACATTTTTCTTGAGGCATCTCACAAATAACAATTAAATTATCAACTATGGTTTTTTGATCCCATCTGTCCGCATGCATAACTTGTGCACCACTAAGTTCCATAAAATACCTATAACCGTCTTCATAATTTCTTTCAGCCAAAACTGCCAAATTAAACGGGTTACCTTGAGCAATCTCAAGAACTTTAGTTGAGACATTTTTTGCTCTCTGCATCTGATTATTGGGATAGTTCCTAATTGGTGAATTAATTAAGTTAATTGAAACTAAATATCCCAACATTAAAACAGAAAATATTTTGTATTTACTTTCGTATATTTTTGACAAAAAAGCTCCAGTAAATAAAAACGGTACAGGAAATAAAAAACCAAAATAGTGATCATAAACAGGCTGTTTATAAATTCCAAAACCAACCAATCCTACCAATAACCACAAAGTGATTAGTGAATATTGATTAGTGAATAGTTTTTTATTTTTAAAAAAAGAAAAAATAAGAAAAGACGATAGTAACAAAGTAATTATTTTACCAAAAATTATATTCTTAGCAATTAAAAGACTTTCATTGATTTGTTCAAAAATAGGGAAAAGCCTAGGAATTACTGTCCAAGGTTTGATTGATACCGTTTCCTCTCTAACTGTTATAAACTTATAAAGTGCCTTACTATTCATAAAATCATGACGAAAGTCAAAAATTACTAACGGGGACATTAGAAATAAAAATACAAATAATGGAATTAGATTGTATTTAAGTGGAACTTTTGCTAAAAACCAATATATCAACAAGATAGGTCCAAGAAGTAATCCTAAATAGTGAGACTGAAGCACAAATGCATATGAGACAGAACAGATCAAAAGCCATTTAAATTGCTTTAATTTCCAAACCTTCCAGATTGAATACACCGATAAAAGTGCAAAAAAAGGCATAATGTTTGGATTCCAAGATGAATGAGAAAAAGTAATTACTGTAGGTGAAATTGCGTACAATATCGCTGTAAACAATCCTGTTTTTTCAGAAAACCAATCACGTCCTGCTTTATAAACTAGATAAATTGTTGCAACGCCAAGTAAGGCAACACCAATAGCAGGACCAACTGGAGAAAAATTTGCTAATAATAAAAAGGGTGCCATGAAGTAATAATAAAGTGGACCTAAATACATTCCTCCAACTGAAGTACCTGGACCAATTAAAATTGGATCAACATTAACTAGTAAATTTCTAACAATTATAACGTCCCTTCCCTCGTCTCCTAAAAAGGTCATGTACGAATCAATTTTATAAAGCCTAAGAAATGCGCCTACTAATAAAATTGCAATTAAAATCCAGTTTTTTTTAATAAAATTCACTTTAATTTCCTCCAGAGCTTAAATAAATCAACAAAACTTTGTAATATCACTTTAATATTTCTACCAGTTCCGCGACCAACAATTCTCGGTAAATGGGTTACAGGAATTTCAACGATTTTAAATCCCTTTTTCTTGGCTTTGATTAATAATTCAGAAGAAATAAATGCCCCCCTTTCGCTTTCTAATTTTGGAATTTTTTCAATTACCTCTTTTCTAACAAGTTTAAATCCGCAATCGATGTCATAAACATGTAGGCCAAAAAGAATCATAACAGAAATTTCCCACATTCTTGATGTTATTATTTTAAATTTACTCACCTTTCTTTTTTTGTAGTAGCCAATTACCAAATCTGCGTTAGTTGCTTTTTGTTTTTGAAAGAAACTAACTATTTCACTGAAATCAAATTGCCCATCTGAATCAGTAAAGGCAATCCAGGGATATTTACTGTTATAAAAACCAGACTTTAAACTTGCCCCATAACCTCTGTTATGTTCGTGATTTATCACTCTAATCCTTGTATCTTCTGTTCCTAATTTATCAGCAATTTCTTTTGTTTTGTCTGTGGAACCGTCATTAACAATAAGTATTTCCCAGTCATGAACATTTTTTAAAAGCACATTCTTGGCTTTAATAACTGTATTTTTGATATTTCCCTCTTCATTATAAGTAGGAAAAAAAACCGATAGAGAATCTATGACCATATTTATGATATTATCAAACTAATGGCTAAGATTAAAGGCTTGATCCCAATTATACTTTTAAGTTTGATCCCAGTTTTACTAATCTGGACTCCTTTTCTACTTCGTTTTAAAACATTTTGGACTATACCGCTACCACAGCAGGGCATGGCCACAATAGTTGCCAATTTTGATGGACCATTATACTTAGCAGTTGCTAAAACATTTTACAATCCAGAAGAATTAGGATCAAACTATCAGTTTCCATTATCAAATGAATACTATTCAGCACATTTTCCATTATTTCCTCTACTTATAAAACTTTTTGCGCACATCTTTGGATATCCATATTCAATGCTTTTTGTAACCTCAGTATCTTCAATATTTGCATTATATTTTTTCTACCAACATGCAAAAAAATATCTTACAAAAGAAAATGCCTTTTTTTTGACTGCCATATTTTCATTCTTTCCTGCTAGATGGTTAATTGTCAGAAGTGTTGGATCACCTGAACCCCTTTTTGTGGCTTTAATTCTTGCTTCAACTTACTTTTTTAGTAAAAAGAAATATTTATATGCAAGTATTGCTGGTTTTTTTGCTACCATGACCAAATCTCCAGCAGTTCTTTTGTTTATTGCATACTGTTTACAGATTACGATTCCACATTTACGTAGTTTTAAACGGATTGATAATAAGCAAAGCTTACTACTTCGTAGTCAAAAATATTTGCCGATACTACTTATTCCTTTAGGCTTACTTGCAGTTTTCTCAATTTATGGTATAAGGTACGGAGATTTTTTTACTTATTTTAAGTCAGGAGACAATATTCATCTTTTCTTCCCTCCTTTCCAAATATTTAACTATTCTGCCCCTTGGGTGGGAACATTTTGGTTAGAAGAAGTAATTTTTATATATACAATTGGAGTTTTGGGGCTTTTCAAGCTATATCAAGAAAAAATGAAGACTTATTTTTACTTTACATTAGTTTTTTTTGCCTCACTTTTATTTGTAGCCCACAGGGATTTACTAAGATACGCTCTCCCCATTGTTCCATTCATACTTATAGCTTTTAGAGATACTCTTTTAAAGAAAGAGTTTAAAATTGCAATACTTGTAATAATTATTCCAATCTATCTTTATTCTTTGGCCTTCATCTCTCAAAATGTCATGCCCATTGCAAACTGGACACCATTTTTATAGATTCCATGGGTTTTTTAGTTTTCTTCAGACTAACTATATGCTGATATGGAAATTCCAAGGCATTGGAGATTAAAAAAACAGAGGTATGCGCTTGTTGGTGAAGTGTGTCCCCACTGTGATACCAAAATCTTTCCCCCAAGATCAAAACATCAAGGTTGCCAAGATGATGAAAAACCAATTGAAGTAAGGGGTGAATCAACTATTTTTTCTTCCAAATCACCTTCGTATACATTAAGTAGTTATACGGAAGTACTACAAACACAATGATGAAAGGTAATAAAAGCTGTCTCTTGTCTGGACCTAGAAAGTAAACTCCAATTGTTCCCAATACTGTTTGAATCAAAAGTGCACCGAGCGAAGTAAAGTTAAATTGTAAAAACTTCTTTACAATATTTCCAATTCCCTTAATTTCATCTGTTTTAAATGTCCAAAGATTGTTCAAGGTAAAATTGTTAATAATTGCAAGTTCAGTAGATAATCCCCATGATGCCCATTCAGGAAAACCTGATTTAGAAAAGAAATTCAAAAAGAATGCATTAATTAAATATCCAACAAAACCCACAGTTCCAAATTTAATTAACTTTTGTTTATCCTTAATTCCTAAAATTACGGCAACTTTAAAAGTAGAAACCATTTCTTTAGGGTTAAATTTCGATTTCTCCATTGTTCGGGAAGCAAACTCCAAAGGCACCTCAACTGTTTTTTTAGAAAGTTTTATAGATTGGTACAAAAGATCAACTTTATAAGCAAATCTAGTCGGCTCCATTAAATGATCTAGATCAATTTGATCAAGAACTCCCTTTTCTCTTGTCAATCTAAAACCTGTTGTTAAATCATGGATCTTAAATTTAGTCAGGACAATTCTTATAAACAAATTCCCCAAAAAACTAATCGCCTTTCTAAAAAAAGCCCACTCTTTGGGGACAGATCCACCTTTTATATAGCGACTACCAATACAATAGTCCGCTCCTAATAAGTAAGCTTCAACCATTGGTTTAACGAATCTTGGAGGATGTTGGAAATCTGCATCCATTTCCATAACTGCATCTGCTTGTAATGTATTTACTGCATATTGAAAGCCTCTTATATACGCCCAGCCCAACCCTTCTTTTTGTTTTTGCAACAAATGTAGATTTTTGTATTTTTGCTGATATGTTTTAACTACATCACCTGTTTTATCTGGAGAATAATCATCTACAACAAGTAAGTGCATCTCGGTATCTTTTATTTTTGGAAATTCTTCATTAAACAAAGCTTCAATCATCTTGCCAATGTTTTCAGCTTCGTTATAGGCAGGCATAACAATAACTATTTTACTCATGAATTAATGATACAATATCGTTATGCAAATTGATATATTAACTCTTTTCCCAAAAATGTTTGTGGGTCCAATGACTGAATCAATCATGTGGAGAGCGCAAGACAAAAAGTTTTTAAAACTTAACATTGTTGACCTTAGGCAATTTGGAATTGATGAGAGGAAAACTGTTGATGATAGACCGTATGGCGGAGGAGCAGGAATGATAATTAGAGTTGATGTTATAGATAAAGCTTTAAAATCGATCAAGGCAAAACCAAAGACAAAGGGTACAAAAATTGTAATGACTGATGCTGGGGGAGAAAAATTTACTCAGCAAAAAGCACAAGACTACTCAAAACTTAAAAGAATTGTTTTAATTTGTGGACATTATGAAGGAATAGACCATAGAGTTCATGAAAATTTGGTGGATGAAGTAATATCAATTGGCGATTATGTCTTAACGGGTGGTGAAATCCCTGCAATAGTGATTGTAGATACTGTAACAAGACTTATACCTAATGTCATTAAACCAGAGTCATTATTAGAAGAATCTCACTCAGAAATGAATGCAGAGTATCCCCAATACACAAGACCACCAATTTACAAACCTTCGTTGTTAAAAAAAGCATGGAAAGTCCCAGAAATTTTATTAACAGGAGACCACAGAAAGATTAAAGATTTTCGACAAAAGAATCAACCATTTCTTTCCAAGTCCTGAATTTCATTCCCAATTTTTGTTGTGTTATATCAGTTTTTAAACCACCAAGCCTTGGCCTAGGTGTTCGACCTGGTGTTTTTAAAAATTCTTCCATAGATCCCTTTTGTACAATACCTTCTACATTTCTTGCTTTAGAAAGTAAATATTCTACAAAATCAAACGGAGTTACCACATCACTTGAAACAATATGGAAAACTCCTTGTAATTCTTCTTCCAAAATCTTTGAAAGTGGGGCAACTAAATCTTCTAGATAAAGTGGGGTTATTGTTTGATCTGTAAAGATAGGAAATAGTTTTCCATCATCGTATAATTTCAAATAATTTTTGGCATAGTCTAATTTCAAATCATATTTTCCAGAAGTAAATGGATATGCAACCCTAACAATTGCGCTTTTTGCTCTAGCATTTTCTATTTTTACTTCTGCTTCCTTCTTTGTCCAGCCGTACCAACTAATTCCTTCCATGTTGTCAGGTAATTTTTCATTTTCATCATATGGGCCTGGATTTTGAACAGTCCCCTCGAACACAAAGTCTGTTGAAATATATACCAAGAATTTATTATGTTTCTTAGAAGCGTATGCAAGATTTTCAACCCCAATTACATTTAACTTATAACAAAGACCCTTAGTATCATTCCTTTCCTTTTCAGCTGCATCAACATTTGTAAAAGCTGCAAAATTTAAAACAGCATTCAACTGCGTTGTAGAAAAATATTCCTCAACTGCTTCTTTGTTGGTAATATCTAGAATATTTTCATCAACAGGAATAATTTCAAATTTGCCATTTGCTAATTCTACAAATCTAGAACCAATAAGCCCTGTTGCACCAATAACAAGTATTTTTTTCATGAGAACTTTTCTGGAAATAAATCACGCAGTTTTGGATTTGTTTTGTCTCTTTCAGAAAGAATTGGATCTTTAATTGGCCATTTGATATTTAAATCTGGATCATCCCAGGCAACACCCTTTGCCTTAGTATCATCCCAATATTCATCAATCAAATAAAAATAATGCATCATTTCAGTTCCAAGTGTACAAATTGAGTTACCAATTCCTCCACTAGGCAGAAATAACGCCTGTCTTTTTGAATCCTCTTTTGTATTATCAATTGTAATGTACTCTACTTTACCAAAAGTTTTACTTTCAGACCTTAGATCTACAATTGGAGCATATAAAATACCGGTTACAGGATAAACAAGTTTATTCCAATTCTCACTATGAACTGCCTTAATAACTCCTGGTTTAATATAGGCATGTGTCCATTGGACAGGATTAAATTCAATTCCTGTTACTGCTTTTAATTCCTCTTTGTTATACGGTTCATGGAGAAATCCTCTTGCATCCCCCATAATTGGTCTTTGAATCAAAACAACCCCCTCAATTCCTGTTTTAACTATATTTTTCTCCGGGTCAAATCTCATCATACGTGTAGTATATGACAAGCTTCACTTATCATATTAAAATGATATTAACATTTTCTATTTTCTTTTACTACTTCTAATTTGATTAATTAAGACTTCCATAGCTTGAAACTCATCCCATCCAGCCGAAAAAGGTTCTACTTCTTTAATTCTAAATTTCTCAGCTAATTTCACATATCTTGCAGCATAATTCTTTCCGTATTCAGACCGTAATAATTCAGCATCTGTTAAAATCTTCTCTCCTAGACCTCCACTAAGTGCCAATTGCTTAGAAATGTTTTCTGGTACCAATCCAAATTCATTTTTTATACCAAAATTTTCAGATAAATAAAGTGCAATTTCTTGTTCTGTAAAACCACCGAGAGTAAACCATTCAGGAACAGGATTACCTCCATCTACATACCAAACAGGTTCACCTTTTTCATCAAATTTAATAAATGTATGCATGTAATTAACCATACTATCCGTAGCAAAACCTGTGGCCGTAAGTAATTCTGATCTGTTTGGATCATTCAACCACGACTCAAGAACTCTTGCATGTGAACCGACAGCAAACGAATTATTATAATCAGTATTTTGTAAAAACAATAATCCACAATCATGACCTAAAAAATAAACAATAGCACGGTGATATCCCTCTCGAGCTTCTAGATTTTTAATTACACTTAAATCCTTTTCAAAACATAACTTATATTTTTCATTGTTTAATTTTAAATTTTCAATTTGATTGAAAATTGATTGTTCATCAAATAGACCTTCAAACTTCAAGTTTACCTTATCAGGGTTAACTTCTGGTAACAATTTTTCCGAAGCCAATATCGAAATTGATTTTTGTAACACTGCTATATGTTTTTCCAAATTTGGATCGTTCGGATTCATAAAAATAGTCATAGATCCTAAATAATTAATATATGTTGGATAATCTATTCTCAAAATAACTCTATTGTCACCGTCGCCGATTCTCACAAAGAAAGATGTCTCATCCTCGAATGAGTAATCACCTATACTATGGTGTATTTCCGTTTCAATAGGATCTAAAGGTGTTAAATTCTCAATTTTTTCTCTTACTGCTTTCAAATCTCCATTTTTATCCCGAGTATTAACCTCCTTAACTGTTAGGCTCTCATTATCATCTTTCCAATAAATATTATGCTCCATTCTCAAATAGCCAAGGCTTTCATTAAAGTCAGTAGATCTATTTGAATATTTTGCATCTACACCTACCAATAAGATTTTGTTAACAGTTAAATCTTGAAATCTAATCCCTTGTTGTTGAAGTACATTACTATTCATTCTTCTTGAAATCTCAGATGAAGTAATCCTTGTTCCTGCTTGTGATGTGAGGGCTTCATTTTGTTCCATAAACTTATACTACCAACTCCTCCCTTTTAATCCTCAAAAACAAAAGTGGAATTAAGAAGAGTATACCAGAAACTATCAAAACATAGTTTATATTCACATTCGCTAGATAGCCCACAATTATAAGTAATGGAATATCACTTATGTTTTTAATTGTATTCAAAGTAGAAGTAGCTGTAGCTCTATTGAATGATGGAATACGAGCTTGCATTTGAGCTAAAAATAACGGATCTCTGATAGTTCCAACAATTAATAGTAAAACGCATGCAGAAAACAAAATAATTAAATTCGAAGTTAGAAGTGAGGCAATAATTGCAAAAAGACCCAAAAGTTGAGGCAAAAGAATAAAATTCATTTTACCCAATTTATTTTGTACTTTTTCAGTATTCCAAAACATCAAAAAAAGTATCCCTTGAAAAAATGTATAAACTAATCCTAAATAAACAGTTGGCATGTTAACATTTTTTAGAAGTACTTGGTAAACCCTCCAATAAACAAAAGCTGCTTGAAAGATGATTATTTTGTTTAAAGCAAACTTTAATAAAATCTTATCGGATTGAATCAATTTTAAACCTTCTCTTAATAAATTAGATTTTTGATTTTGTCGTTTTTTTATTTTTGGTTCAGTTATAAAACTGGCAACAATAAGGGAAATTATTGTGCCAACTAAATCAATTGCAATTAATATTAAAAATTGTGAAGGCAATAAACTTTTAGCAATAAAGCTACCCACAAACGGCATAATAACTTTGGGTAAACTCGCAGATGAAAAGTATTTACCTGCCACCCTATTAGCTCCATTTTCATCGCCAACTTCTTTTAAAGAATCATACAAAATTGCATGATCTGCACCCATAAAAAATGAGTAGCCCGCTGCGCCAATAATATAAGTTAAAACAAAATAAGGAAAACCTGTAGCAAAAAATAGTAAAAATGTAGAAAGTGAAGTCAAAAAAATACCGGCTATAATTAATTTTTTTCGACCGAATTTATCAGCTAAAAAACTTGAGGGAACATCGCAAAGAAAAGAAGTTACAGTCCAAACAAGACTTAAATAAATTATTTGACCAAGATCAAGCCCTCTTGAGAGATAAAAAAGTTGAATTACTGCATTTAGAGTTTTTAGTTCTATAAAAAACCTCGTCCCAAACATCAGTCTTTTGTTTAGCTTTAAACCTTTAATTCGTTGTTCCATTTGACTTTTTAGTGTATAATAAATTCAAACCGACTCGAAAACTGACCGTATAGGCAAGCTGTTAGCCTAAAAACTATCTAGAGTCTTCCATCCCCGCAAGGGGATGGTGTTTTTTCTCAAACTTCTATCAAAATCTTAGATTTTATTGCTTTTCTAAAGATTCGTGACAAGTCATCATTTTTATTTTGCTCAATTACGTCTCTTATCCACCCACAGACTGAATCGGCAAGCCTAATCATAGAATTATTCTCATCCTTAATTACTCCTTTTATTTTTTGAGTACGAACACCAAGATTTCTTAGTTCTTTAGCATAAAAATGTCGTTTATTCTTAGCCAAACCATCAATATAAATTAAACTTTTATAATCTTGTTTATTAGTTTTATAATGAATTGTTTTAGAAATAGTTTGAATAGTTGCTAGATCAAAATCCATAGTTTTATACTTTGAAAAACATATCAAATATTTACATGTTTTAATTAAGATTAACTTTTTTAGATAGCTAATTCTTGAAGAATAATTTGTTTTTCCCCATTTTGATCTTCTTTTACCTGATTCTATTTCAACCTCTTCAACTGCTTTTTGAAATAAGTCTTTATCTTTTCCAACTACAACTATACTAACAATAAACAATTTTCCTTTTGTATCCTGGCCAGTTTCGTCAACATAACAATAAATTTTCTTTGTAACCATGAAAATATTTTAGCATAATGCTATACTAATGATATGAATTTTGAAGCAATCAGAAAAAAATATAAATTATCCTTAATTTTAATGCATGGATCACAAATTACAGGGAAAATACACCCTGAGAGTGATACAGATATTGCTTTCGTGAGAGAAAAAACCAAAATTAAAATAAATTATTTAGAATTATTGGTCGATCTAACAAAGTTAATTAAAAAAGACAAGATAGATTTAGTAGACATAACTCACGCTAACCCACTATTATTGTTTGCTATTACGAGTAAAAGTAAACTACTTGCAGGAAGCCTTGATAGTTATAATAATTTATCTCATAAAGCTTTTAATCTGTATTCGGATTATTTACCATATTTAAAAATGGAGGCTGAGTTTGTAAAAGAAAGAATAAATAGTTATGCCAAGAATTGATATCCAATTAATAAACAGGAAAATAAAATTAGTTAGTGAAGATCTTGCCATACTAAAAAAATATAAGGATTTAACTTTAGATGAATACTTAAATGATCCTGAAATTAAACTTATTATTGAGAGACTTCTTGAGATAATAACAGGTCAAGTAATTGATATAAATTATCACATTTTAAAAGAAGAATATGAAAGTATTCCAACAGATTATTACAATTCGTTTATCAATATTGCAAAGAATAAAATAATAACCGAAGAATTTGCAGAAGAAATTGCAAAATCAGCGGGATTAAGAAATGCCCTAGCACATAATTATGATAAAATTGATGATGAGTTAGTTTTTAATTCCATAAAAATTGCCATTATTCAAATTCCTCAATATCTATCAAAAATTCTTGAGTTTCTAAAATAGTATACTTATGACCCTCGAATTTCAATTTTCAAAGTTGAAATTACAGGATTACCACTCCCAACATTTTGCCAAAAAATGGGAGTTGTCAAGGGGGGTTCATTTGAAGATTTGTTCTTGCCGTGCAGTGTTTTTTATTTTTTGAATTTAATTGTTTTATATAAAACAAAAAAGGTAACCAGAACTGAAACTACTGCCAATAACATTAATCTTGGATCAGCTTCATTTGGCATATTATTTATAGTTTCTTCTACCAATAAATGAGACAGTTAAAATAAGCACTACAGAACTAATCACAACAGCTAATAAGTATGTATTTGCAAAATTCATATCAATCGCTTTCTAATTTTTCCCGCGTAATATATTGAATATATTCCAAAAAATATAAACATTGAAATACCTAAAATTAAGTATAGCACAAGGTTGGTTAAATCTGTATTTTCGAAGAAAAATGGAGATACAATTCCAGCAGTAAACCAGGCGACGGAAATATTACCTAAAATTTCAGAAACTGTTTTGTATTGATCAGCAGTTAACTCCATCAAATTAATAATAACATAATTTTGAAGATATTTTTGTTCCCTAGTACTTTTTTATAAGTATAGTTGCTGTTTAGGTAGGACTAAAGGTAAAGTCTAATATCAGAAAAGTACTTATTTGATGGTTTGTCCTTCCCGTGCAGTGATTTTCTAATTAATAAATTAAAAAATCTATTTACTCTGACCACTCTTTAATTAAAGCTGGAAGTCTTACTGCTTGCTCGTTCATATTTTCTATACTCACGGGGAAAAGACTTCTCAGCCCTGCAATAGCAACTACCCCTTTACCCATATGTTCTCGTGTTGTCATTAGGAATTCTTCAACAGGCATCCAATTACCTTTATCAATTTCCGGAAGTCTTGTTCCACCTTTTACAACTGTCAATTCATATACTATTTGTGCCAATTTATCATCTGGACCCACCAACCTAGCATCATTTGCCAGACCTCTTCCTAAATCAATATCTTTATAATTTGTTACTTCGCCTCCTTCGGCCAGAATTTGTGTTTGCTCTTCAGGCCTACTCCAAGCTTTTCTAAAAGCCTCTGCAACAACCCCATTGTGTCGTTGTTTATACTGAACAGCGACAAAAGATTTACCTTCTGCATCCACACAAATCAGAGGTTGAATACCACCAACTGTTTTGGTTTCAGAATCTAAATCATTTTCTACAAAAACAAGCTGTTTGTAAGGTGGTCCTTGATGCATATAGGCACTATGAATCTTTTTTGCCGCATTAGGATCACCTTGTACTACAGTCGTATACCACTCAGATTTCTCAGGATGTAAGGGATCAACACGCAAGAACCAATTGTTACCTGTATCAAGTACAACCATCCCGTCTTCAGAAATACTTTCAGTTACTTTCGCAATTGCTTGTTTCTGTAGTTCATTTAATTCATTATCTACTGCCATAAAACGTATTTTATAAGAAGAAGAAGAAGAAGAAGAAGTCAAGTAACTACAGGATGTTTTTGGTGAGGTTGAGGCGAGTGAGGGCGGAGAGGAAGTAGGCATCATCACATTTATTAATAAGGTCTGCCAGTTTATCAATTGGCCAGAGTACAATTCCCTCATCTTCTTCAAATTTATCTCCTTTTTTAACGTCTTTATAGAGTTCATCTGAAAGATTAACAATAACTGCATAAAGATTTGGTTTATTATTTGTCATACCTGAATCGGGATTTAATCTTCCTAGGGAAATTATTTGGTCTAAACCTACGTCATTTTTAGTTACACTTAAGTTCAAATCTTTTTGAATTGATCTAATTATAAAGTCCAAGACTGATTCATTTAACTTAGGGAAACCTCCTGCTAATGTATATTCAACAGATCCTGTTGGAAATTTTTGTTCTCTTTGTGTTGCAAGATGAGTAATTTCCCCATTTCTTTTGACCAAAACTAGAAGCTTTGCTCCAGACTTTGGTCCCCAACCCCAAGAGTAATATCCTTCCATTCTCTTTTCTTTTTTCTTGTTTTCTACTTCAAACCAAGATCCAATACCATATATTCCATATTTAGAATCTGCATGTTCAATTTTTTCCAATTTTAAAATTAAATCTCCATTAATATGATCTTCCCTACCAGCGAGGTCCTCTACATAACCAAAGGTGGAAGGGTTTATTCCTAATGTCTTAATTTCATTTTTAACTTCATCAGAACTTGCTTTGTACCATTTTTTACTATTTAAATTTTTCATTACAATTTCATACCTAACCAGATTTTGTTCCACGAAGTGTTTATCTGCATCAAAGACTGTTTCTTTTTTCTCTACCTGCTTCTCGATTTTCCCAAAAACAAACTTGGTTTTACCCGATTCTCTATCAAGTGATATATAGGCTGAAATTGACTTTGAAGAATCCATAATCATAGCTTTTCTTTTAAGAAGTGGTCGCCACCAGCCTTGATTTTCTTTATACCAAGCAATTGTTTCTTTTAATCCTTCATTAAATTTATCTCTGGTAATTTCAGGTTTCCAACCTAATTCTTCCATTATTTTTGTAGCATTTATGGCATATCTTCTATCATTACTGTGCCTATCTGAAACATGCCTAATTACAGTTTCGTTGGCTCCAAAAAGATTAACTACTTTTTTAGCAATGTAACTATTGCTTCTATCGTTATTTGATCCAACAAGATAAGTTTCTCCTGACTTACCTTTATTTAAAATTAGGTCAATTGCTGAAGAATGATCTCTTGTGTGAATCCAGTCTCTAACATTTCTACCATCACCATGAAGCGGAACTTTGATTTTATCAATTAAGTTAGTAACTATTATGGGAATATATTTTTCTGGAAACTGATATGGTCCATAGTTATTTGAACAATTTGAAATAGTAATATACATTTTTGTTTTTTGGTAGAAATCCAAAACTATTTTGTCTGCCTCTGCCTTTGATAGGGCGTATAAATTATCAGGTCTCGGAGAATATGGAGTTTTTTCAGTAAATTTAGCATCAGAATCTAAAGGAAGTTCACCGTAAACTTCATCCGTTGAAATATGATGGAATCTGGGTACGCCTGCTTTTTGTGCTTCTTCAAGTAAAGTCAATGTTCCATGAACATTTGTTTGCCAATAAGTTGAAGGATCAAAAATTGCGCGATCTACATGACTTTCAGCAGCAAAATGAATAACTGCATCAACTCTTTTTAATGCCTGACTAATTTTTGGTCTGTCATTAATATCAGCCTCAACAAATTCAACTTCTTTTTTTACAAGAGCTAAATTTTCAAGATTACCTGTATAGGTTAAAGCGTCAACTACTGTTATCTTGTCTTTTGGATATTTTTTAACCCAGTAGTGAACAAAGTTTGCCCCAATGAACCCAGCTCCACCCGTTACAAGTAACTTCATTTTAAATCTAAAGAAGCCAAATATTTTTTAAACTCACCGTTTAGGTCTTTATGTTTCAGAGCAAATTCAACAACAGTTTTTAAATATTCAAGTTTGTTGCCTGTATCATAATATTTACCACCTTTAATTTCGACTGCCAATATTCTTTTCTTATCCGCAAGCATTAAATTTAAAGCATTATTATAATAAAGCTCGTTTTCATCTTCCAAAGATTCTAATGCTCTGTCCAAATATTCAAAGATGTCAGGTGTAAATAAAAATCCAGAAACATTTGCAAGGTCCGACGGAGAATTCTCTTTACCAGGTTTTTCGATTATCGTTTCGACATCGATTATGCTTGGGGTTAGATGTTTACCACCAGCAAAGCCATAATGATCATAGTCAGAATCTTTTTTAGCCCTGATACTGCCCAAACAAGTGCAACCATACTTTTCATATGTAGTTATTAATTGTCTAAATCTGGAAGGCTCAGCAACAATAAAATCATCACTCCAAGTGTAAATAAATGGTTCATTTCCTATTAAATGCCTAACATTAAGTAGTGGTGTGCCATTTCCGTATGGCCCCTTTTGTCTGACATAGACAAAATTAGCCAAGTTTGAAATCTTTTCCACTTCTTCTAATAGATGTTTCTTCTTCTCGCCAGCCATCCGAAGGTTTTCAATTAGATCTAAGTTTGGAGCATCAAAATGATCTTCAATAGTTCTTTTGTGATATCCTGTAACTATAAAAATATCCTTGATCCCAGCTTCAACAAGTTCCTCTACCACATACTGAATAACGGGTTTATCAACAATTGGAAGCATCTCTTTGGGCATTGCTTTGGTCTGAGGAAGAAATCTAGTTCCGAAGCCTGCTGCAGGTATTACGGCCTTAGTTACTTTTTTCATAGTGTGAAAAGATTATACAGAGTTTAAGCCCTAAAAATCAAGGTCAAGACCATTATTAGTCCTAAAATTGAAACTGCAATGTATTCAAATATAACAGTCCAGCAAATATCTTTATGTGATGCGTGGTGAATAACTCCCCAAGTTACATAAGATGCCGAAAGTGCTACAGCTATCCCAACTCGAAAATATTTATCATATGAAAAAACATAAAAACCAACAAGTCCTGCTAAAAATATGGCAATTAGTGACACGTAATGTGGTAAATGTTTCATTAAAGTATTTTTCCTGATCTTAATATTAATATAACAGTTAAAATCATCCCCAAAAACGCTACATGTGCAAATGTTCTTCCCGCAACCCTAATAATTCTTCTTCTTGAAACCAAAAATGCATCAAGTACAAACACAAATAAAAGAAGTAATACAACGGCAATTGAAGCAAAACGAGTTGTATTAAATGGAGAAATCAAAACTTGTTGATTTGGTTGAGGTGATGTTATCTCAGCCTGAACTTGTGGTAGATTTGTAGTTACAGGAACAATAGTTGGTGCCAAAGTTGGAACTGGAGTTTTTACTTGTTGTACCTGAGCCACAGGCTCCGATACTTTGTCTTGATAAGTTGCTCCAAAAAATTGCACAACAATAGTCGTGTCAATACCTGCAAGATCACCCTCAGTCACGCCAATTCCAATCTCCTTGTACTTAGAATTTAAAATATTATCTCTATGTGTTGGTGAGTTCATCCAAGCATCAACTGTTGCCTGAGCACTACTAAAGTCACGTGCCAAATTTTCTCCAGCATATTTATATCTATAACCAAAATCTGTGAAAAATTTCCATGGCTGAGTTCCATCAGGTGCTGTATGGGCCCAATAATCTCTGTCAATCATGTCTCTTCCTTTGGTATATGCAGCCCCAGCAAGTGTTTGATTGTAAGTTAAGGCTGACAGACCTGCCTCGGCCCTTTTTTGATTTGTGAGTCTAGTTACCTCATCAGGTGAGATTTGAGAAGCATAGCCTAATATGTTTGGTCCAAATCTTGGTAAAAAATTAATTAAAGCCTGAAATACAACAAAAAACGACGCAATAACAATTAAACTAGAGGAATGCAATATTTTAGCTTTGTGATTATTACTCTGCCTTGGTATAAATAAATGAATCAATTTCTCCATTAATTTATATTAACATATATAAAGATGCAGTTGACAGAGAAGCTACCTCATTTGATAGACTGATTGATATTGTTTTTGCTGACCGCAATCGGAGGCAATTATGAATTTAACTTTTAATCACAATTACTTCAGTAGATTAAATCCCTATTTTTTGACTTCTAACTTATTGATTTTAAGTAAAGAAAGGGGGTGATTAAAATATGAACAAATTTGCAAAAAAATTAGCTACAGGTGTTGTTTCTGCTACTGTTGCTATGATGTCCTTTGTCCCAATGGTATTTGGGGCTAATTTGGAGATTATTGACAATGGCGTGGGTTCGGATAATACAATAGTTGTAACAAATTCAAGCTCATGCACAGTTTCTCAAAAGGCCAATACTAATGTAGATGCACTAATAGGAGCTTCTGCTAGTACTGGTGGAAATACTGCCAATGGAAATACAGGTGGAACAGTTGGTATAACAACTGGTGATGCCAACGCAGCATCAACAATGACAGTTACAGGAGGTAATAATTCAGCAACAGATCCTTGTTGTTGTACTCCTCTTGCAGTGCCACCTACAACAGAGATATCTGGAAATGGTGTCAATTCAACAAATAATATAGTTGTAGCTAACACTAAAGACACTACTGTTCGCCAAAGAGCACGAACTAGAGTAAGCGCTTTAGTTAAAGCCAAAGCAAAGACAGGCAAGAATACTGCCAATGGAAATACGGGTGCCGGAACTACAGTTAGCACTGGAGTATCAACTTCAACAAGCGATCTGACAGTCACTGGTGGCCTAAATACTCTTAATTAAAATGAGGAACCCCTTGATTTAACCAAGGGGTCCTCGCGTATAGTTTTAATCACACAGTGATTTATATTTTTTTGGCTACAACAATCAATCTTTCAATATCACCAAAGCCAGTACAAGTGTAAAGAGTCAGTGTCTCATCGCTTGTAGGGGCCACAACTTCAATTTGAAATGGTTTAACATCTTTAATTTCTTTGACTTCGTAGGCATACGACTTTTCATTAGTTAAAACATAAACCTTTGCGCCTATTTGAATATCTGTCAGAGGTAAAAATAAACCACTTCTTTTGTGGGCAAAAATTACTTGATTACCAATCCGCCCTGGAATTCCTGATTGATCTCCCCATGCTGCAGAATCTGAAAATACTTGCCAATAACCATTTATAATCAGTGCTTTCTTGACTGATGTATCAATTGATACAGATGGTATTATAATTCTTGTTGGAAATGAGTTGGAAAATGACTTTTCGATCGTATAACCATTTGCAGGTGCCTCAATCCTTGTAAGAAAAAACCCCAAAGCAAACCCTATTAATAGTATGACTAATCTATTTTTCATTCTGATGAAGTCGCAGAAAGACCTAATATCGCAGGTCCTGCTGATGAGGAACTACCATTGGAAGATCCAGAACTACTTGATGTTGTAGAAACAGGGTTACTACCTCCGACAACAGTTGGAATATCAGGATCGTCTGGATCGCTAGGATCATCTGAGTCATTTGGATTATCTATACCGCAACAGCCAACATCAACATATCCTATATTTCCAGCATTTGAAATTAAAAAATCGAAAAAAAAGTTACCAGTTTTGATAAAGACATTTCCTCCAGTATTACCATTAGCGATATTTCCACCAGTATTTAAATCCCAGTCAACAAAATTGTAAGCTAAATAATAATTTTTTGCATCAATTTGGTTTGATCCACCTAAATTAGCTTCTATTTTATTAACAGAATCCGTTCCGTTTGCTGAAATTGATGCCAGAAATCCACCATTATTAATTGCTGATTTTATAAAATAAGTATTAATTGGACTATTGTTAATACCCCCCATAACTTTAATATCCCCCGTATCAATTATTACGTTCCCACTCGTATTATTGGCTGTATTATTTCCTGTATTAGCACTTCCCTCTACTTTATTTCCAATATCGGCAGACTGCGTAATGTTGATAACATTATTATTAACATCCATTGTAACTAAGTTTTGTGAATCCTTTCCGTTTGCTGTGATTAAAACCGATGAATCGTTGGCATCACAACAGGAGTTTTCTACTATTGAATTATTAAGAGAATTATTTAATACAACATTTGTATCTATATCACCCGTTACCACTGATACATCTGATCCAGTATTACCATTTACTGTATTATTTCCAGTATCGACTGAGGGTGTAACAACATTTTCGACACTTGCGGTATTTGTTTGAGTTACTGTTGTCGTATTTGAAATTGAGACTACGGCAGTATTATCTGAACCTGATCCATTGCCTAAAATAACTATTTCCTCGGCAAGTGCTAAGGAAAGAAAAGGTCTTACACTTGATACTAGTAGCATTAACACAAGAAACGATGCTAATATTCTTTTTATTGCTAACCTTCTTCTAAAAATCATGGAGAATATTCCTATTGGAAACAAGATTGCAAGAAGCCAAGCAAAGTTGATATTAACCACCTTCTTTTGAGCTACATCTATTGCTGATCCTAAAGTTTCTGGTAAATTAAGACTAATTTTATTACCCAAAACTCTTGCACTAGAATTTCTAAATACTGTAGGAATTACAATGCTTGCAATCTGCGGTGAACTTGCTTGAAATACAGTAGTTGTTTGTTGATTACTATTGCTACCACCATTATTATCATCAGATTCTTGTGAATTTACATCAGCACCTCCAATCCCGATTGAATCGGGGCTAGTTGCCAGTTCTTCTTGCTCAAATCCTGGTCCTACAAAATCTCCAACCCAGCTTCCAAATACATTAACTACAGCAACAAAAAGTTTTCCTCCGCCTGTAATATTATTATTTACAAAATTAACAATATTGGCAATAATGCTTGCATCCCCAGTAACAATAGAGGAGTTTCCATTAGTATTTTTTGATGCTGAGTTTCCCCCTGAGTTAGCTTCAAGATTTACATTATTTACTATTTTTGCATTATTAACTTGTGTTAATTCATTGTTATTAGTTTCATTGTAGACGGCAGTATTTGTTGAATCTGTACCATTTCCAGCATTAGCTACAGTTACTCCGCCATTTTCATCAACCAAAAACTCAAAGTCATCACTTCCTCCAAAACTTGCGCCATCTGAGGTCCCTAGAATCTTTCCTATCCATTTGCCTGCCTCATTTACTATAACAAGCCAATAATTTCCACCAGCAAGGTTATTATTCGCAATATTAATAAGCCTAGCGTCAATATTAGTATCTCCAGTAACTATTGATGAATTGCCTCCTGTATTTCCTTTAGTTTCATTGCCTCCAGAATTTGCATCAAATATTAAATTGTTCTCAATTTCCAAATTATTGATTTGAGTAGCCGAATCTGTTATCTCATTCGAATAAGAAGTTGTGTTCGTAGAACCTGTACCATTATTGATATTAGCAAGAGCTGTATCAAAAACCCCACAGCAGGAAGCAAAAGACCCTTCAGGAAAAATTATATCTCCAATTAAGTTTCCGAAAATATTAACAACTGCATAGACAACATTTCCTGCTAAGTTGTTATTAGCAAATGTTAGTAAATTTGCAACGACATTAGCATCCCCTGTTGTAATTATTGAATCTCCACCTGTATTTTTGTTTGTATCATTATTTCCTGAATCTGCAAAAAGGTCCATATTATTGACTATAATTGCATCATTTAGTTGATCTGTTAAATTATTATTTGTAACATCCAAACTGCTTGTATTTATTGAATCTGTACCATTACCTGTATTTTTAATTACAGCGTCAGCCAGAGATCCGCAGTTTGTAATACAAGTATTTCCAAAATCAAGAATAATATCTCCTGTTGTGTCTTCCAATACATTAAATTCTGAAACTGCAACTCCTGCCACATTTGTATTTACTGAAGTGATAATAGTACCCGTTACATTTGCGTCTCCTGTAGTAATTATTGAATCTCCGCCAGTATTTTTACTGGCTGAATTATCTCCCGTGATAGCACTTTGATATAGTCCGTTAACAATATTTGCTGAATTAGTTTGTCCTGTATTATTATTATTTATAATAACGGCTGATCCAGAATTTTCTGAACTCTCTCCATTTCCTGAATTGATAATTCCAGCACTTCCCCCTGATTGCGACCCAGAATCTCCCAAAACTACAGAAAGATTAGAATTTACATCAACTATTAATGTTCCATCTGTAGTTGCATCTCCTGTGTCAATAGAACTTGATCCCATTCCAGCATCTGAGTCCTGACCTCCTGAAACAGTTGATTCAGTTATAAAAGATTCTGAAGTAGGTGTAGATATTGGCGAATATGTTGGTGTTGACACAACGGGTGGAGGCGTTGGTGCCAATGTTGGTATCATTGTTGGAATAGGTGGCATAGTTGGTGCAGGAGGTGGAGTAGGAGCTGATGGTGCAGTTGGTGCAGGAGGTGGAGTAGGAGGCAAAGCTTGCGCAAAAATAGATACAGTATTTCCTAATACTATTGCTATTGTAAAAATTAATATTAATATTTTTTTCATATTTTAATTTCTTCTTGGCTTCTAGAGCGCTTACCGAAGTGTAAGTAAGTCGCTCTAGCTTCCTAAGATTGGCATTATAGCCCCATCCATCCCAATAAATCGCTCAAATCGAACGAAAAATTGAAATCGAAACCCAATTCTGGAAAATCCCAGTCTGGGGTTCCGCCATAAACATTGGAATTGCCAGAATTCTCTAGCATTACCTCTGTTGTTGCATCACCTGTTTCAACTGAAGGATCACTACCAGGATCTCCTGTGTTATCCTTAGCTTTATTATCTCCAGTGTCTGCATCAGCATCGATAAAATTTTCCAATCCACTACCTGCTACATTACCTTGGAAAACCGTAAGGCCTTGTCCAAGTCCTGCAGTTATATCATTTTGGGTATCGCTACCATTATCAGCGATTTTAACTAGTACATCTTCTAATAAGCATCCACAATCTGCGTCTGCCCAATTGAAGTTGACACTATTATCAACACCCACAGTAACATCGGCGTCTCCTGTTTCAATTGAAACTTCCCCACCTGTGTTATCGTTGGCTTTGTTTTCGCCAGTTTCGGCATCGGCATCAACTCTGTTATTAACAGCAGCATAATTATCCTGTTTTATCCAAAGTGATCCACCAAAATCTAAGTCAATATCATTATCGCTACCTGTACCATTTCCTAATATTCGGGCTGACAATAAACCAGCACCTCCCGTTCCTCCACCAATTTGGGCGGAATTTGCGTTAGCTGTGGTTGATAATGAAACATCAACACTTGCGTCTCCAGTTTCAATTGTTACATCTCCACCTGTGTTATCTTTTGCTTTATTATCACCAGTTTCTGAATCAACATCGACATTGTTATTAACTTTGGCATTATTTGATTGAGTTACTGTTATACCGTCTTCTTCTCCCAATGACAGATCAATAGTATTATCACTATCAGATCCATTACCTGAAATAAGTACATCTGCTCCTGTTGCGCCACAGCAGTCAACACTAGCTGAATTTTGATTTAAAGTATTCTTTATATCAACGGTTACATCAGAGTCTCCAGTTTTAATGGAAACATCTCCACCTGTATTATCACTAGCTTTATTTCCTCCTGTGTCAGCATCAGCATTTACTACATTTGTAACATCTGCATTATTGCTTTGAGTAACAAAGGTACTTTGAGTAACAGCAACAGTTGCTGTATTACCAGAACCTGTTCCATTACCTGAAAGTATAATTGTTGTTTGAGCAAGAACTGGCATAAATCCATTAATTAAAAGGGATCCAGCAGCTAGTGCAGAGGCTACGACTTTTTTATATTTGTTCATTATATATATTCACCCCCAATCTATTTTCCCCCCCCCGATTAAATCAGGGTTTAAGAGGCACTTCATCCCTATTTTCATTTAAAACGAAAACAGAGGCTTCTTCTCCCCAGACTCCTGAGAAAAAAAAGCCTCCGTTTGCGGTCAGCTTACTATTCTATAAATTATATATATACATTACTTTCACACTTGTCAAGACCTAGCTTTGTCCATTTTTATTTCTAATCGTTTTTTTAATTTTTCTTGTAGTAATTTGACTAACAAGTCCATTTTCAACATATATTTCCACACTTCCATAATCAGGAACACTTTCTAACGCACGTTTAAGTTCTTCCAAAAGAAAGGGGGAAACATTTTGAGTTGAATAGTCATTCATATATTTTTAAAATTTCACAGGAAATTCCTCTTTTTCTCCATTTATTTCTCCAACTCTTAAAATTAAATCTTTGTCAGATTCATTGATAGCAAAACCTACTTTTATATATTTGGTGGAAATAGCTTGAATTCCAGCTGGATCACTGTGAATATCAGGAGCTAACCAAACATCTTTATTACCATTGACAGATAGTCTGATATAATCAGTCGTCTGAATCTCTATTTTTTGTTTAAAATCGTTAACAACTTTTAAATTTAATATAAAGAAAATTCTTCCTTTAACTGATCTTGCTTTTTGTCCCTTCACAACTATTTCACTTCTTAACTCCGCAGATTCAATTGTATATTTAATTCTACTAACCTCATTTCCTTTTTCATTTTTAAGAGGAAATATAAATTCCTTACCAATAACTGTAACTGCTTTGGCTGGAGCTACTTGAATTTGTGAGGAATTTATATCGTTAGTTTTAGTAATAAGTTTATATACACCAAAGATTATTCCAGATACTACTAAAATTCCAATAAATGCAAAAACTGCAATTGGTAAATTTTTCTTGACAAATATTCTTTGAACTAATAAGCGCAGGAGTGGGGTAATTTTAAATCTTAAGTTAATAATAATCTCTTTTATTTTATTCATCTCTTCTTAACAAAAAAGGCCCCTTTTAAAGGGGCAGTCTTAATGTTTTTGTATGTTACACAAGCAGAAATGATTTGTCAAGCCTACTTCCAATACAAAGTAGTTACTGTCCGTGTAGAACCGGCGTCTTTTTTAATTTCTACTGTTAAAATCCTACCATCTATTGTTCCTGTTAGTTTATTAAAAACATTTCCATTTGTTTTGGTTGTAATAAAAGATTTAACTTTTGAACCATTTTTATTAAATAAATCTTTGTAATAATTAGTAACAATATCAGGATCCTCTTGGCTTTCAAAAGTCTCTATTGGCTTATTGGTCGGTGTACTTAGAGGGGTGGGTAAAGATGTAATTGTCGGACTAGGTATTGATACAAAAGGCGTTGGGCTGGGTTTCGAAACAATTGGGAAAATCATTGTTGTTATCAATAATATAATCCATTTAGTTATGATAGCCATTTGGATGAGTATTATGCCAAATAAACGAAGATTTAACAATATCTTTTAAGTTATATTTCGGAATCCAACCTAATACTTTTTTTATTTTTTCATTTGATGCATATAACGAATTAGCATCCCCCACTCTTTTTGGTCCGTATTTTATCTTTAATTCTAAACCTGTCACTTTTTTAATCATTTCAATTATTTCTTTATTTGAATAACCTTTGCCAATTCCTAAATTAAAAACTTCACTTTTTCCATTATCTAAAAACTCCAAAGCCAAAGAGTGAGCTTCAACCAAATCCAAAACATGAATATAATCTCTAATACATGTTCCGTCAGGTGTATCATAATCACTACCAAATATTTCAATTTCTTCTCCCTTAATAGCTTTGGTTATAATATTTGGAATTAAATGGCTTTCTTCAGAATGGGCTTCCCCAATTGAACCGTCCAAGGATGCCCCTGCTGCATTGAAATAACGAAGAGAAACAAACTTTATTTCATATGCACCATCATAATCTTCCAAGATTCTTTCCATTATATATTTTGTTTCTCCATATGGGTTTAGAGGATCTTTGGAGTCGTTTTCATCAATTGGAAGTCTTTCAGGATTTCCATATACTCCAGCCGAAGAGGAAAGGACTATTTTTTTACAATTTCCCTTTCTCATTGCCTCCATTAAATTCAAAAAACCAACAACATTATTTAAATAGTATTTTGCAGGGTTAACAAAAGATTCTCCCATTTGGATAAAAGAAGCCATATGGACAACTGCCGAAAACTTTTCATTTTCAAAAAGATCATCTAACTTCTGAGTGTCTGTCACTAAATCAATTTTTTCTAAACGAAAATCTTTAACTGCTTCTATGTGACCATATGACAAATTGTCTAAAACGACAACTTCATAATTTTTCTCCGCCAGCTGACGGACCATGAAAGAACCAATATAACCCGCTCCTCCAGTTACAAGTATTTTTTTGCCCATATTCCTCCTAGTGAACTACCTATTGTATCAAAAACCACATCTCTAATATGTGGTCCACGGCCAGGGATAAATGATTGATGGATTTCATCACCTATTCCATAAATTAAACAAACAATTATTGAGATGTAAAGCGCCTTTGTCCTAACGATATTTTCTGATAATAAAGCACGATAAACCAAGATCCCCAATACTGCGTAAAAGAAAACATGAGAAAATTTTTTAAATGCAAAATCACTTAAATAAGTTGGCCCAACTGAAGGAAGTACATTTGACGAAAGTCTAAAGATAATAATAGCCCAAAGGATGGGAGGTAACCAGAATTTAAGAAACTTCATTAGTTTTACCATGCTTATTATTATATATTAAATATCCTCCATATCCCAAAAACATAATTCCAGCGACTATAAAAAAAATAGATAGAAATGGAAATTTTTTGGAAGTTGACGCACCAGCGACAATACCCTCTGGTGTTGATGTTTTAATATCTGAGACTACAAATTCTGGGGTCTCAGCTTGCCCCGACTCAGTTGGAGTAGATGTTGTGGTTGGTTTTGCTGTTGCGGTTTTTGTGGGTGTAGACGTCGCAGTTTTAATCGGAGTTGATGTCGCAGTAGCCGTACTTATTGCGGTTACGATTGGTGTTGAAGTAGTTGTTGGTACTGGTGTCGAAGTTGGAAGTAAAATATTTGTATTAAATTCATTACTTCCATAAGAACTACTACATGAGGATGTTAACCTATGAGCCTTGATTGGTATCGTACCAGTGGAAATATCGTTTTCCTCTCCAATTTTAATTTTTAAAATTGCAGATGTGGTTGCTTCACTAATTTTAAAATAATCACTACATTCACCACTTAGAGCGCGCAATTCTACCCAATTACCACCATTATTTTGAACATAACCTACATAACTTGATCCAGATTTCCACCCTGCCCTAAAATATGAATCACCAGACGGTAAATCTTCAATTTGTAAAGTCACTTCAACTATTTGCTCTTTATCTAGAATGTCAGTAGGACTTGCACTTGTGATCGCTAGTGAAAATGCAGCTTTTACTGTGAATGGAAAAATAAAGAATAACATAAATACAATTAAGAATAATACTGTATCAATGAATTGATTCATTGATACTAGACTACAAAATATTTTGTTTCTTCTTTCTGATTTCATTTCGCAATTCAAACCAACCTGCTGATTTTGCTCCCCCAATTGCACCAATATCGGCAAATCCTTCAACGAAATCCAAAAACATTTCTTTTGTTTTAATTTTACTTAATATCTTATCAACTATTTTTCGATATGAAGTACCGTGTTTATATAATCTAGCAAAGTTTCCTACAGTTGCAGTACTTACTTTTAGAACCTTTGAAATTTCTCTGTACTCATAACCTCTAGCTAGCAAATACCCAATAGCTAGTCTTTTGGATAACATTATTTTTTCAGTTGGAGTTAAAAATTCACTGAAAAACTCCAAAACTTGCTTTTTTTGAGTTAAATTTGCAACAGTTTGGAAAAAAATATCTGAAATCTGATCATTTACTTTTTGAGATACTCTATATTTTGATATCTGCGTCATATCTCCTTCATTCCTTCTTGTATCAATGAATCAATTCATTGATACAAAACTATTTAATAGTTTATATGTAAATACAACGTGTCTAGATCGCTATCATCATGATCAACACGAACATATTTAAGTCTACACCCGACATTATAACTTCCTTGATATAATTTACCTGATTTAACAGTTTTAACCTCGCTTGACGATTCACTATTTATATCAATGCCGTTATGAAAATTGTAAATTCTTCCAACCCATGTATTCCTGACTGCCCAAGTATTTCCATATCCCTGATTAAACTTTATATTTGGCTGTATTGGCCAATTCCATGAACCGCTTGGATTAAAACTATCACCATCACTACTACCACACGATGATCCCGAACAATTTTGATATGAAATACCAGTCTTTAAGTACATAAACGGATTATCTGTTGTACTATTTTGATTTCTAACAATAAAATGTAGATGACTACCACCAGAATTACACGATGATCCTTGTATTATATTAGCAATTCTCTGTCCCTCTGAAACTAGACCAACTTCTGTTTCAGTTCCCTTTCCTGCAATAATAGCTTGTATGGCCTCATATTCCGCCCGTGCTTGTTCAAGTAATATCTGATATTTTTTCTCATCATTTTTGGTTGCCGATAGAAGATGTGCTTTAGCCGCTTTTTGATTATCTAAATTTTTCTTTTGGCTTGCTAATTTATTTTGTAGTTCTTCTTGATCTACCTTTTCTGCATTATAAGTGTCTTTTGCTTTTCTTAATCTTTGTAATAAACTTCTGTCTGATTCTTGTATTTTTTTCAAATATGAAAATCTATTAAATGCTTTACCTAAATTGCTTGAGGAAAGAATTAATAAAATAGGATCCTCCACCCTTGTCATTTTATAAGTTTCCACAACTCTTCCTGAAAATGCTTTGGTCAGATCATCAAGTGAACCTTCCAATTGATCAATTCTTCCAGAAAGTAAATTTATTTGTTCTTCTGTCTGAGCAATTTTAAGTGAAGTTAATTTAATTTGAGAATCAAACTGTAATATTTGACTTGATAAAGTTTCACCTGAATCTTTAAGTTTTGCAATGTTGGCTTCATAGCAGTTAATTCTTTGATTTAAGTCTCCACTGCAATCCTGCGCATTTACTTCATAGCTAAAAATGAATAGAAAAATTAGAAGTAATGTTAAAAATATTATCCTTGTCATCTTGCCTTTTTCACAGACCTGGAAACAGCCAGTAAACTGCCTGTTAAAGATATAATAACTCCCAAAAGGAGTTCAACCCCCAGGATTGTAGCAAAGAGAAAGAAAAATAATATTGGATCCCTTGGAATAACTGGAATCTGACCAAAGTAAGAAATTACTGAAGGGGAAGCATAAAGCCACAAAATTAAAGCTAAAGTCCATCCTGATAAGACTCCTATAATAGAGTAAATTACAGCTTCTAAAACTATTGGACTTCTAATAAAAGCTGGTGTTGCACCAATCAAACTTAATATTTCAATTTCATTTTTTCTGGTAGTCATTCTCATACTTATAATTACCAAAAGAACTAAAAATGAAGACGCTCCCAAAATTGCAACAAAGGTAATTCCACCAATTCTGACGTAAGTACTTATTGATTTAAGTCTCCCTACCACATCTGATAATGATTTTTCTCCTCCAATATTGGCAGTAAAACCAACATCAGCCACAATTCCTTCAGTCTTAACATCAGTTATAACTTCCTCGGCCAATTTTAAGTCAGTTACTGAAAACTCTAATGAGGCAGGAAATATGGAAGGACTAACAAGCTCAGCCAAAAGTGGATTGTCGCTTGTTGCTTTTTTATATATCTCTAAGGCTTCTACTTTTGATACATACTTAACATTTTTGATTCGAGAATTAGATGATAATTTATTCTGAAGTGCGGAAATAAGCTCGGGAGTAGCTTCATCTTTCAAAAAGGAAATTATTTGAGGTCTAGTTTCAAAGTAAGTTAAAGTCTTGTCAGTTGCAAAAACTAAAATTGCAACCATTGTGGCTACAAAAAAAGTTAGTCCCAAAACAAAAATTGCAGAAATTGCTTGAAATGGGGATCTTTTTATTGAATCTACTGCAGTTTTTGTATGTATGCTCATGTTTTAATTATTTTACCATCATCTAGTTTAATTGTTCTATGTTTGGCATGTTTAATTATACCTTCATGATGTGTAGCCATAATAATAGTTTTCCCTTCTTTATTAACTTTTTCTAAAAGCTCCATTATCCCCCCTGCAGTTTTCCAATCAAGGTTTCCAGTGGGTTCATCAGCTAGAATTATTTTAGGGTTAATTACTAAGGCTCGAGCTAAAGAGACTCTTTGAAGTTCTCCACCCGATAGTTGGTTGGGAAAGAGGTTTGCTCGTTTATCAAGACCTACAAGTTTTAAAACATGATTAACTCTTTTGTCCCATTCATCTGGGGGCACATCGGAAACTGCTAAAGCTACTTCCACATTCTCAGAAACTGTTCTTTCTGGTAAAACTTTAAAGTCCTGAAAAACAATTCCCATTTGTTGCCTTAGACGGGGAATATCTTTAACTGACAATTCACTTAAATCTACATCATCAAAAAGGACCTTACCTGAATCAGCTAAAATTTCGTGTAGAATTAGTTTTAAAATAGTGGATTTGCCAGCTCCTGAAGGGCCTGTCAAAAAAACAAATTCTCCATCTTTGACTTCAAAAGTAATATCTTCTAAAGCGTTTATGGAACCAAAGTTTTTAGTTACATTTTGGAAGGAAATCATTCTATAACTTTAATTTTACCTACATCAATTAACCAACCAGCTTTCTTGCCTGACATTGTTTCACCCCAAACTTTTACCTTTTTACCAATAAAAGGGTCCATATCTACCATACTTGAAGTTAAATAGGCATACTGAGAAGGACCAACGCCCCTAACAATATGGTGAGTTCCCTCGCCTCCAATTCCCCCCTCTTCCAAAACACCCTCAGTATTAGTTGAAAATTTTGATTCATCTGAAATACCTGCCTCATTTTTATTTACTTTAATCTCTCCAGTTGTGCCAATTTCAGCTGTTTTCTTACTAGTACCTGAAAGTAAATATCCAGTTCCAATTCCAGAGACTACAACAATTAATGAAACTAAGCCTAAAATAAAATTCTTTTTTACAGAAGTAGTTTTATCAAACTTCTTAACAATAGGTGTGGTAGATGGTGTTGATACAGGATTTAATGTACTTTCCATACTTATAAACTTACCACAACGTGATGAACCAAACAAGTAATGAAATTAATTTTTAAATACCGTCTTGTGTAATTTCAAAAATGTTGTATCAAAAGTCTCCAGAAATCCAAGTCTACCTAAAAGTGGTGGTACCTCATCACTATCAAAAAAGGCAAGTGGTACTTGACGTAAGAATTTACCAATTTTTGCCTTTATTTTTTGTTTATACAAATATATTTTCTGCTCTCCGCCAACACCAACAGTTGTATCCAAAATACAATCGTTTTCTAATGAAATACCAAGGTCGTTTGAAACATATCTAGGTAAAATTGTAAAATCAGCCCCAGTATCAACTACCATCCAAACATCTGACCAAAGTTTCCCTATTTGAGATTTAAATGAAACCTTTGCAACGGGGCGAAAAATTTTACCGAAATAACCTTTTCCTGAAAATTCATAATTAAATTTTACATCCATAATATTAAGGATTGGGCTTTAGGAAGGTAGGCGATTTCTGGAGTTTGGTTTGGATATTTTATCCTTACTTTTTGTAATATTTCCCCTGCACCTTCACCGGTTTTAGCGGTAAAAATCTTCCCACCCACAAGAACAATATGTTTTCCTCTAAATTTAGGGTTTTTAAAAATGTCCATCATTGTAGTTTTACTTGTCATGAATTCATTATATCATTAATCTGCAAGGTAAAATTAATTTGTAAATTTGAAGGTGGAAAGGATTTGATCGAGTAATAACAATTTATTTTGATCAAGATTTGTTGGGGTGTAATAAACTATTCCTGTGATACCAGTTTTTGTCTCAAAAATACCAAGATAACCTTTTTTACCATCAGTCCCCAGATTATCCATGGCGCGACACACTCTGAACGAGTAATCAAAACTATTTCTTTGGTATCCGTATTGGCTTAATTTCGATATTGCCTCTTTATTTCTCCTTAATTCTTTTCCAAAAACACCTGTCAGACTAACAAAATCTCCAAATTCGTCTCTCCCAGGACCAGTAAATTCATCGCCTGTTGAATCATCAAACTTACAAATTATGCCTCCATAACCCGCAGTGGTTGTATTTAGTTGTAATTTATAATCTTTATTTACTACGCTGAATAATGAAGATTCAAATGGTTGCGTCTTTGTCTCTAGTGATACGTCCCAATCACCTGGATATTTAATTTCAAACCCTAACTGTTTACTTTCGTAAGTTTCCCAGTCTGCGGTTGGATCAGTTGTTGCAACTGGAGTTGGTGTTAGTGTTGCTAGATTCTGATTTCTAGATTCTAGTAACTCTTGTGTTAATCTTTGTGTTTGACATACAAAGAATCCTGCAATAACAAGGGAGACAAATAATAAGACTGAAAGTAAAATAACAAGAAAGCTGTTTGATTTTTGAATTACTGGTTCACTAGGTAACTGATTTATTGGGTTATTTTCTTGCATATTGAAATAATACTAACACATATTTAAACTTCTGTTAAGGTCAGACCTTTTTACTGATTTTACTTTAAAGGTCTGACCTTGCAAGTCCTTTATAATTTTAATTCTGCCTCGATGAAGTCATCTAAGTCTCCATCTAATACTGAGTCTGGGTTTCCTGATTCTACTTCTGTTCTTAAATCTTTAACCATTTTGTAAGGATGTAAAACATAACTTCTAATTTGGTTTCCCCAACTTGCAGGTTTATATTCTCCTTTAATATCTTTAAGATTATTTTTTTCTATTTCTTGTTGTCTAATCCAGAGTTTTGCACGAAGCAGTCCCAGGGCAATTTTTCTATTTTGTTCTTGGAACCTCTCAGTTCTGGCTGTAACTACAATTCCAGTAGGCAAGTGCATTAGTCTTACTGCTGTTGAAACTTTATTTACATTTTGCCCTCCATGCCCCCCCGCCCTTGTAAATTGCCAGTCAAGTTCTTCATCTTTGATCTGAATTCCAGGCAGATCAGTTGCCTCAAGATCAGGTAATACCTCAACTAATGCAAATGAAGTTTGCCTTAGATTATTTGCATTAAATGGAGATTGTCTGACAAGTCTATGTGTTCCAGCCTCTCCTTTTAAGTAACCATAAGCATAAGAACCTTTAATTTCAAAGGTAACACTTTTAAGCCCCGCCTCTTCCCCTTGAGTTGAATCTATTGTCTCTGTACTCCACCCTTTTCTTTCGCAATAACGTATATACATTCTAAAAACCATTCCCGCCCAATCCATAGCCTCTGTTCCACCCTGGCCAGCATGAATTGTAATAATTGTATTTTTATTATCATATGGACCAGCAAGATAAGATTTAAGTTCTAGCCTTCCTAAGGCTTTTTCAAATTTATTAATCTCTACTTCATCTTCTAAGTGATTTAAAATTTCAAGAGTTTCAGAAGCATCTTTAATTTCTTTTATCTCGTCTTTAAGACCTGCCAGGTTTTGCAAAACACTTTTTGCATTTTCTTGATCATCCCAAAGCTTAGGATCAAGTGAAAGTTCTTCTAACTTTGTTAAGTCTTCTTCCTTTTTAGGAATATTCAAAACTTCTGTTAGTTTCTTCATCCTTTGGTTCAGATCTTCAATTCTCACTTTAAAATCATTCATAATTAACGAGTATACACTTTATTGTGGCCTCCAATTGCTAAAAACCTTACTTTTTGTTTGCCTAACCATTCATAAACAATTCTGATATCTCCAGTTATACTAAACGCGTATTTACCTTTCATTCTTTTTCTTAAAGCATGATTATACAATCGAGAATCATCTGGATTTATTATAAAAAGATTAATTAAATACTGAATTTTGTCTAATAATTCATTATTATCAATTTCTTGAAGCATCTTAGTGTATTTACCACTTCTTACAATTTTAATCACTGCTATTTATTTCTTGCTTTTAATTTTTTAAAATATGCATCTACATCATTTGTAGAATTCCACGCAGAAGATTCATTTATTGGTTCCTTAGCTGCCTCTAAAACCATATTTTCAAATTCAGGTGTAAAACCGTTTACGGTTAGGCCTGAGGGGTATAAAATCTTTCTCAATGCACACCTTATTAATTCACTAATGGAAGAATAGCCTTCCTCTTTGGAAACTAATTTTGCATCTTTATACATCGAAACAGGTAAAGAAATGTTAATTGTTGCTGTATTCATACAATTATTGTATCAACTCAATACAATAATTGTCAAGGAGTGCATATTATAGTCTTAATTAAATTAGCCTTTCCAATATCAAGTGCTGTTTTAATTGGTTTAGGAGCATTCTTCCAGCCCAATAAAGCAGTTATCGCAGTACTTCCATTAACTAACAAAAAACCTTCAATAATAAGTGTCAACAAAACTCCAAAAAAAAGTCCAATTAAACCTCCCTTAAGCGACCACTTGACAAAATGGTGTCTAAATTGAGCTAAACTTATAACTAACAAAAATAATAAGACAATAATTGCTCCAGCTTTAATATAAGTAGGTGCAACAGAAAAGTTGTTAACAAAAAAAATTAATTTTTGAAATAAATCTTGGATAACTTGCATATACTAATTATATACCAGTTGGTGTAGGAGTTGCAGATGGGGAAGCAGATGATACTGCAGTTGCTGATGGTTTGGGTGTTCCCGAACTTCCTGGTTTTGTTGTTTGACTTGACCTTAAACCAGTAACTATAACTACATCAGACTTTTGGGTTGTAGAAGTTTTAACGCTAACTTCTTTATATATTTTTTCAAGTTCTTTTTTGATCTCATCTTGAACTGTTTGGAAAAGTGTTTTACTAAATGTAACTGTAGTTATTGTGTTATCTGTTGAATTAGCATTCCCTGCTGTAATGTCTGAATAACCCAATGCCTTAAGCTGTGTTTGTAAATATGCAGCTTCACCTGGAATACCTGTACCATTTTGAATTTCAATAGAAACTTCACTTTTCTTAACAGGTGAAGGTGAACTTACTGGTGTTGAAGTAGCAGTTTCTGTTTCATCAATAGGAGTTGTATTAAAAGATGGTGTAGGTGTTGCAATTGCTTCATTCCTAGACCTTGTAAAGAAAAATATTCCAGCTCCACCCAAGATTAGAAGACCTATAAAAATAAGTATCCACTTTGACCCATTATTCTTTTCTCTAGGTTCCACGGAAAATGAAGTAGACTGTGGTGGCGTGACTTGAGTCTCTTGTGCTTCTGTTTGTACTTCTTCCATATTAGTGGGCCGAGTATACCTATAACAATAGTAGTTTGTCAAGCCCTCAACTTTTCAATGAGCATGGAGTAAAACCTGAGGTTATGAATTGTAACTAAACGCCCTGCAGTAAAATCTTTAAGTTTAAACAAATGATTGATATAACTTCTTGTATACCTTGTACAGGTCAAACAATCACAGGCTGTGCTTATTGGATTATCATCATCTTTCATTTTTCCTTTTGTTAAATCTAAAGTTTTAGTGTTTGTTATACATGCTCTACCGTGTCTGGCATCTCTAGTTGGTAATACACAATCAAAAATAGAGTAACCCATTTTGAACAGTTTTATTATTTGCGTTGGTTTCCCCACACCTAGACCATAAAGTAGATAGTTTTTAGGAGTATTGTCTGCGATTGTTTTTGCTGACTCATAATCAAAGGTGTTATTGTCATTAATTGGCCATCCACCGTAGCCCAAGCCATCAAATCCGATTTTTAGTAAGTTTTCAATACAATACTTTCTTAAATCTTGATAATACCCACCTTGAACCACACCAATTATAAGCGGTCTATGGTCTACAGCTAACTGCTTTTGGCTACAGATTTTCTCAAACTCATGTTTACTTCTTCTGGCCCAATTAATTGTTCTCTCAACTGAAATCTTAGCTTCTTCATGTGTAGCTTTTGGATCAGTGAAGTCGTCCAAAACAACAACCATATCACTACCTAATTCCATTTGAAATTCAATTGACTTTTCAGGAGTTAACATGACTTGTTTTTCTCCTTCTGGTTTAAACAGCACACCGTTGTTACTCACATGACCCTTTGTGGGATTCATCTTAATTAAACTTCCCACCTGAAAACCACCTGAATCTGAAATTACAAACCCTTTCCAGTTCATAAACTTTTTTATTCCACCTTTTTCTTTAATAAACTTTATACCCAAATCTTTGTAAAGATGATAAGTATTAACTAGTAAACCTTGCGTTTTTGTGCTTTCAATATCAGAAGTATCAAGTGATTTAATCAAACCACGGGTAGCATCAGGGAAAAATACAGGAAATTCAGATAATTTCATTTCTCGCCGAGGGTAATAACAATGTCGTACTTACTTGAACTAGTGAGTACTTTAGTATCTTTAGAAACTGTGTAATTTTTAGACAGATCAGTTGTCAATGTATTCAAAAATTCTTTAACACTATCCTTAATTTGAATCTCCGTTTCTGCAAAATCAGATGAAATTGCATTACCGGCAACGACATCTTTATATCCTAAACCCTCAAGATATGTTTTTGCTTTACCAGCAAGTCCTGAGGTTCCACTACCGTTTAAAATCTGTAACTTAATTTCACTTCTTTTCAAACTTGTTGCAACAGGTGTAACTGATGGACTAGCTTCGGGCGTTATAGATGATGCTGGACTTGGCGTAGAAAGTGAATCTGAAAGTTTTGATATACCAGAAAAATAAGTAATTAAACCGCCAACTAATGCACCAACCAATAGAGCTGTTGGTATTATTATCCAGAGATAGTTTGGTTTTTCATTCTCAATTGCGGTAGGCACTTCGCTTGTATTTTCTGCTATTGCTTCAACTTTAGGTTCTTCCGTTTTTGGAGTTGCAACTTCTTCAACCTCTTCAACTACAACATTTTTTGACATTAATTAATTATACATCATTTTTAAAAACATATATTTATCCAAAACCTTCTCTGCCCAATATTTTCTTTCCTTTTCCGTAGAGAGATTCATTTTGGGAAAAGGTATCTGTGTTTTATCAATTAAATCTAAACCTATTTTTTCAACCCCCGTTGCAATATAATAAGCAGCTCTATAAAGATTTGCAATCCGATCGTCATCTTTTGAAAATTTATTTATAACCATAATTTTTTAAAAAGATCTTCAATTAGTTTAATAAATAAATTCCTTCTTTTAGGGTCCAAAATTTCCATACTATCGTTACTTAATCTTGACCTTATATTTAATACTGCGGTTGTTGAAACTTTTTTTGATATAAAATCAATTCCTCCACCCCAAATATCATCATTTAATCCACCCTTATCTAATAAAATCTTTTCACCATCAGCGTGAAGTTCACAGCCAACAACAATTCTTTCGTTTTTAAGATCTGCAGTAATTTTTACGTAATCTCCATACTCTTTGTGTATCGACTTAATATCACCATCATTTAAAGTGGAGTCAAAATACTTCATAGGCTAATATTATCACAAAGATGATTTTTATTTAACTTCAAGGAGCTCTACTTCAAAGATTAAGGTGGCATTAGGAGGAATTACACCACCTGCACCTTGCACACCATAGCCTAATTCTGGAGGAATTGTTAACATTCTTTTTCCACCAATCTTCATGCCAGTTACACCCAAGTCCCAACCTTGAATAACTTCTCCAGCACCAAGATTAAACTCAAAAGGAGTTCCCCTATCTTTTGATGAATCAAATTTTGTTCCATTAGTTAAAGTTCCTGTGTAATGAACAGAAACAACTTTACCAGAAGTAGCTTTAATTCCTGTCCCAACAACCAAATCTTTAATTTCTAATCCCTTTACCGCATCATTTTGCATTGTGTTATTTTCTACTGGAGCAGAATTTTCTGCAACTGGCAAAATTTCTTTTCTGTTCAAGAAGTAAATAAGTCCCCAAGTAACAAGGCCAATAACTAATAAGTATCCTAAAAATTTCATTTATAAATATTACCTAATTTTTTCCCGTAACTCAACATGAATATCGTGAGATGAAAAATTATCTATACTTTTTCCAAAGTTTTTGTCCACTTCATTAAACCACGAACTTTGTCTACTTGGGTTATCATGATCGACTTCATAAACATCAAAAAAATAGACAGACTTTTTTAAGTCGTTAAGTGAAAATGATTTTGTCATTTCTGGTAAAAACTTATATTTATTATTGGCATAAGTTAAAAATAAATAGTCCCAAGGGTAATCTTGAAAATATGGAATTGTGTAAATCCAAAGGGAAAACTGCTGGCTGCTGGCCTTTTTATACATCCAATCTATAACATTTTTTCTATCCTGAAGTGTGATTATATTAGCATTTCCTATTGGAATTAGGGCGTTACTCGGTTTGTAGATATTTTTTAAAAGAAATATGTTTACAACGATAATTGTTAATATCAACAAATATCTAATAGTCTTTAGTAAATTTAATATTCCATAAACAACAACAGATAAAGCAAGAGGTAGTGATGCAATATAAAAAAAGCTAATTGCCCCTCGTTGATAAAAACTTAAAAAGATAAAGGGTATTAAAAAGTAAGTGTAAATTAAAAGTTTTTCCTTTTTAATTTTTAATAAACCATAGATAAAAATTAAACAAGATATAAAGATATAAGGATATAAAGTAAGGTGGTTAACCTCTTTCAAAAAAATCATTAAATTATTCCATGGCACGTTGAAGCTAAATCCTAAACCTGCTGAAGTACTCGAATAATTCATCACGGTTTTAATAGTTATAAAATCATGTCTAAATTGAAAAATAATTAAGGGAATTGCTGGAATTAAAAAACCTAAAACAATTAATAAAATATTTTTAATATTTAATTGTTTTTTGTAGTGAAAAAATAGAAACGGTAAATAAAAAACTCCAACGGCTGCGTTAGTTTGAGAAATCATTCCAACTAGAAGTGAATTTATAAAAATGCCTTTTTTGTAAATCAAAGTAAAGAGAAATAAATTGGTTAGAGGTAAAATAAAAGGAACTGTTATAAACCATCTACTATAAGAAATTAGACTATATGATATTGCATAAAAAACTAATGTTAAAAAGGCTGTGTTTTTATCAAATAATTTTTTAATGGCCAAATACAAAAAGGGCAGAGAAAACATTTCAAATAGAATTTGAAAAACAGCAGGGTAAACTATATCCCCTTTTCCCAACCAATAAAAAGGGGTTAATATCCAATAATAGACAGGTGAGTGAAAAAGTCCATCAACATCAGTTGGAGCACCAATTAAAGAAATCTTTTTCTCATGCCAAATTCTATAAATATCCATCGCAACCAATCCCTGATCCCTGTGATATAAAAGATCAGTGTTAATGTGATAAACACGCAAAAAAAATGCCCAGACAACAATTATTCCCAAGATTAAATATTCTTTAAAAAAAAGTTTTTTGAGCATAAAATCACTTTAACAGATATTAGTAAATAATAGAAGATAATCTCAACTGTACGATTTTAGCGTACATTTGAATTCCAATCTTACCAAAAATCAATAGGCCTATTTAAAGTTTAAATTGTTCTCTATTTTTAATCTCTTCAATTATTTTTTCAATCATTTTTTGATATGTATAAATTGGCAAATTTAATTCTTTTAGTTTATTAATTTCCTTTTTCTCTGAAAAATGTGCATTATCTTTCGCGTCGAATGGTTTTACTTCAATTCCAAATGGGGTCAATATATCTTTTGCTGTATCGAAACGAGATTTTAAATCACTAACCGCAACAGGAATTGTTTCATTGTTTATATTCCTCGTTATCACTTCTTTTATAACTTCGGAAATATGCCCAATGTAAGTAGGTTGGAATTTCCACGAGATATCATATTCAGCTGGAACACCGTCTAAATTTTTGAGCAGTCTATTAAACGGCCTATCATTTATAATATTTGGGCTGAAGCCAAGAATTAAGGATGGTCTTAGTATTATCCAGCCTGTTTTTGTATTTTTTACAATTTTTTCTGAATTATACTTAGTCTTGGCATATAAATTATTGGGTTCAAAAGCTGCAAAACTTGAGATGTAAATAACTTTTGCTTTAATTTTGTTTGCTAAATCTACAATATATTTGGTAGCAGTTTCATTTAATTTGACTGCCAAATCAGGATTTTCTTCACACCACTTTGAACTAGCATTCGCAGCCACATGAACAATAACAGAGGGTTTAACTTTTTCAAATATTGCATTTATTTCATCATTTTTTGTAATATCTAATCTTAAAAAATTGTCAATCAATTTCGAAGTATTATATGTACCTACAACATCAAAATCCTTTAACAAATCAAAATATAATCTTGCTCCCAAATAGCTACTAGCTCCTGTAATTAATATTTTTAATTTTTTATCCATATTGTGGGTAATGACAATGTTTCCATTTTTTTCCTGAACCACAAAAACATGGGTCGTTACGGCCTAACTTGCTATTAGTCTTTGGTTGTTGGCTATTTGCTAAAGACGAATCGCTATCAGCCGCTAGCCCAGTTGCATCTTTTTTATCGATATTTTCCCTCATTCTGGAAACTGGGATTTCTTGTACATTTTGATTAACTCCAATTCTAAATAAACGTCTGACAATTTCTTCATCAATTCTTTTTAAAAGTGCGTCAAACATTCCATATGCCTCACCTTTAAATTCAACAAGTGGATCTCTTTGACCGTATGCCCGAAGTCCAATTGCATCACGAAGGTCATCAATTGTATCAATATGATCAATCCAATGATGATCAATTGAAGAAAGATATGCATATTTTTCAATTTGACGCATTGAAGTTTCTCCAACTTGAGCTTCTCTTGATTTATGAGTATCTTTAAAAACCGCTTCCAAAAACTCTTCCAACGCCCGAAATGTTGTCCTTTTTTCAAGCTCTTTTTTAAACGCATTTGTGGAATTTTGATCAAAAGGCACAACTTCCAAAAATCCTGCAACTACAGCTTCATAATCAATAATTTCTGCTTCACTTTGAGAGATTCTGCCAGCGTGAATCTCAAGTTTTTCCAGGATTTCGTCTTTCAAATTATCACTTTCTAAAACTTTTTTTCTAGTTGTATAAATTATCTCTCTTTGTTGATTGGCTACATCATCAAATTCGACTAAGCGCTTTCTAGTATCAAAATGAAACCCTTCAACCTTTACTTGGGATTGTTCAATTGCACGACTGACAAGTGGATTTTCTATTGACTGATCCTCTGGAATATTTAACCTATCCATTAAGGATTTAATTTGTTCTCCTCCAAAGATTCTCATTAAATCATCTTCTAATGAAAGATAAAATTTAGATGACCCAGGATCTCCTTGACGACCACTTCTTCCTCTTAATTGATTATCTATTCTTCTTGATTCATGTCTTTCTGTACCAATAACATGAAGCCCACCCGAATCTAGCACCTCCTGATGATTTTTCTCCCAATCAATAATCTGCTTTTTACTCACCTTACCTTCAGGTTTTGCGCCACCCAAAATAATATCAACTCCCCTGCCTGCCATGTTGGTTGCAACAGTTACTGCTTTTAATTTTCCAGCATTGGCAATAATTTCTGCCTCTCTTTCATGATTTTTAGCATTTAAAACATTGTGTGGAATTTTTCGCCGTTTCAAAAGAGACGAGATCATTTCATTTTTCTCAATTGAGGTAGTACCGATTAAAACGGGCTGACCAAGGTGATATTTTTCTGCTACTTCAGAGGCAATAGCGCCATACTTACCAGAGAGCGTTTTATAAATTGCATCTCCAGTATCCTTTCTTATCATGTCTCTATGTGTTGGAATTGCAACAACTTCCAGTTTATAAATCTTTTTAAATTCTTCCGCCTCAGTAATTGCAGTTCCAGTCATTCCTGATAAATGATCATACATCCTAAAGTAATTCTGAAATGAAATTGTTGCTAGAGTTTTACTTTCTTGTTGAATAGTAACTCCTTCTTTTGCTTCCACTGCTTGATGAAGTCCGTCTGACCATCTTCTACCGTTCATAAGTCTGCCTGTAAATTCATCAACTATAATCACTTGATTGTCTTTTACAACATAATCTTTATCTTTAAGGTATAAACTCCTTGCTCTTAAAGCATTTTCAATATGATGTATCGTCTCAAAATCCTTTTCATATAAATTATCAACTCCTAGTACTTTTTCAACTTTATTAATTCCTTGTTCAGTAAGTGATGCACTTTTACTCTTTTCATCAATCTTAAAATCAGTATCGAACTGCAGTTTATCTACAATACCTGCAAATTGGTAATATTTTTGTGTCGGTTCAGTGTCAGGGGCTGAAATAATAAGGGGGGTTCTAGCTTCATCAATTAGAATAGAATCAACTTCATCAACAATTGCAAAATAATGTGAGCGTTGGACCATTTCAGGTAGACTTTGGACCATATTATCTCGAAGGTAATCAAATCCAAATTCGTTGTTAGTTCCATATGTAATGTCGCAAGTATAAGCTTCTTTTCTAGTGCAAGGTCTTAAATGGGAAAGTCTTTCATCCCCATGAGTATTGTCGGTAAACTTAGGATCATAAACAAACGATTTGTTTTCTTGAATGATGACTCCAACCGTTAAACCTAAAAGCTCAAATATAGGAGCATTCCAACCCGCGCCGAGACGCGCCAAAAAATCATTAACTGTTACAAGGTGAACACCATTGCCTGTTAAAGCACGAAGATATAGGGCAGGGACTGCTGATAAAGTTTTCCCTTCACCAGTTTTTTGTTCTACAATTTTTCCTTCAAAAAGTGCTGTAGCTGCCATTAATTGAACATCATAATGGCGTTGTCCTAAAATTCTTAAGGAAGCTTCACGAACAAGTGCAAAAGCATCTGAAAGTATTGCTGTAAGCTGTAGACCGTCGACTATAGACTTTCTTAATTTTTCAGTCTCTTTTTTAAAATCTTCTGTCTTAAGCTTTTTATATTTGGCTTCTTGATCATTAATTCTGACAACAGTTTTCTCAAGTCTATCCACCTCTCTTTGATTAAGATCCAAAAAACCAAATACTTTATTGAATAATCCCATAAGCCTAACTATTGTAGCAGAAAAACATCACATTGGCCGTGGGATAAAAGATTTCAACTTTTTTAAATAGTTTTTTTAATTTTTCACCAAATTTTAAAGCCTCCTGTTTTTTATTACCATAGTAAAGTCTATTAAAAATAGCAATATTTGTTCTCACGGGTTCCGAACCCGTAGTTTCAATATATGAGTCTCCTAGATAAGTATCAACTATTACTAAATCATAATTATTAATTTCAAATTTTCTTGCATCTGCTATTTTAATATCAATATTATATTTATCTAAATCTAAATATTTTTTACCAAACTCAATCATAATCGGATCAATTTCAACTCCAGTTATTTTTGCATTTGGATATTTTTTACGAAGTAATTTAGCTACCGTTCCTCCCCCTAGTCCTAAAATTAATATATTTAGGATTTCGGATTGAATAACCCCCTTCGTGGTAGGATTTCGGATTTGACGAAGCGTACTTCGCCATATACTTTCAACAATACCACCCGATTGAGTTAATCCGTTACACTGAATATATGTTCCTATTCCAAACGTCTTAATAACTTTCACATGACCATTATATTTTGACTCTCTTTCTTCCAAAATTGTAGTTCCAAACATACTTAAATTGTACTGCAATATTGAAAACTTATGACTTATGAAAAATATGGAATTACAAAAGCTAAATAAGTATTTTAAAAGTTAGTTTTCTTTTCCAAACGGTCGAGGACTCTCATTCCTATAAATTCCAGGGGTATCAAATCTACCCTCTTTTACGTTGTCATCTTCTAAGGGTTCAACCACTTCTGCCCCCCCCAAAGCTTTCTTCTCCAGTTCATGAAGTTTGTCTTCATTTGTTTGAATAGGTGCTTGAGTTGTCATTTGTTTTGTATTTTACTCTTCCCCATCCATTTTTGCAAAACTGATGGGATATTTATACTTCCATCTTCATTTTGATAATTTTCCAAAATTGCAATAATTGTCCTTCCCATTGCAAAGGCAGTTGCATCATTCATATGAACAAATTCAGTTCCATTTTTAGTTCTCACTCTAGTATTTAATCTTCTTGACTGATAATCTGTCATGTAATCCGAGGTGTGAGTTTCTCTATACTTTCCCTGTCCTGGCATCCAGCTTTCAATATCCATCTGCCTAAAATCGGGACCTCCCATATCGCCTGTGCAAATTGCAACAACTTGATATGGAATCTCCAAGGCCTGCATTAATTCTTCTTGAATACTTACAAATAAATCTTGTTCTGCTAACCCCTGTTCTGGAGTTGAAAATGACTCCATTTCCAGTTTATCAAATTGATGTTGTCTTAAAATTCCTTTGGTATCTTTCCCGTATGACCCAGCTTCTCTTCTAAACGCTGGGGTAAAAGCAAAATATCTTAAAGGCAAATCTTTTTCATTAAAGGTAGTATCCATATGAATGGGACCTAGTGTGTGTTCAGCGCTTCCAATTAAATATTGATTGTCTCTTTCTATTGCATATCTTTCTATCTCAGTCTCAGGCGAAAGTCTTGCCATTTTTGTATAAACATTAGGATTAATAAAAAGCGGAGGAAGAACAGGAACAAAACCCTTTTTAAGTAAGACAGAAAGCGCAAATTGATATAGTGCGTTTTGAAGTAAAACGGCATCTCCAAAAAGATAAGTAAATCTGGTTCCAGTTACACGCCCTGCAAGTTCACAATTTATAATTCCTAATTTTATTCCCAATTCTAAATGATCTTTAGGGGTAAATTTAAATTCTTTTGGCCTTCCCCAACTTCTAATTACTTTATTCTCACTTTCATCTTTACCAATGGGGGTGTCATTAGAAACTATATTTGGTATTTTGTAAATTGTAGCTAGAAATTCTTTCTCTACTTCAGATAATCTAGGCTCTAATTCTTGAAGTTTTAACTTTGTTTCTTTACCTTTTTCAATATTTTTCTCCGTTGCATATTTATTTTTTAAACCCCTTAATTCTTCTACTTCCTGAATCAGTTTTCTCTTCTCTTCATCAACTTTTAATACATTATCAACAATTGAAGAATCAAGTTGTTTGTTTTTGACTGCTTGCTTAACAAGATCTATATTTTCTCTAATAAACTTTATATCAAGCATAATAGATATTATAACCCAAGTTCTGGAGAAATGCTTTGCATTGAGGTTAAAACAATTTGAACAAAAGCAGGTAGTTTTATTCCTAACTTTTCTTCACATAATTCTATATTTTTTCTATCTACTCCTTTGGCAAAATCAAGTTTTTTCCACTTGGAGAGAATATTATCAACTGTAACTAGTGATAACTTTTTTTCAGGCCTAATCAAAGTTACGGCAACAATTAAGCCTGTTAATTCATCACAACAATATAGACTCCATTCAAGTTTTGTACTCGGCTCTCTTGTGAATCCATTAAATTTCCATGCGTGTGCTTCAATTGCATTTATTATTTCTTCATTTACATTTTTGATTTTTAAATTTTCAATTAATACTGAGGGGTGTTTATCTGGATATTTTTCATAGTCTGCATCATGAATTAGACCTATTGTTTTCCACAGCCCTTCATTCTCTTTGAAATGTTTTGCTAATCCCCCCATTGCAACCTCAACTGCAAACATATGTTTGATTAAGTTTTTATTTGTAGTCCAAGAAGTAACTAATTTTAAAGCTTCATCCCTTGTCATGAATTCATGATGTTAATTTCCTTTGGTCGTAGAGTAGGAAAAGGAATAACTTCTTTTATTGATTTAGCATTGGTTAATAACATTACAAATCTATCAATACCGATTGATATTCCGCAAGTTGGTGGAAAACCATGTTCTATAGCTTCTAAATAATCGTAATCAGTTTGGTGAGCTTCATCAAAACCCGCTTTCTCTCTTTTCTTTTCTTCAATAAATCGTTTATTTAAATCTTGTGGGTCGTTCAACTCCGTATAGTTATTACCAAGTTCAGATCCAAATGCAAAAAATTCGAACCTTTGAGTAAAACGTAAATCATCACATTTTTTGGCCAAAGGCGATACCTCAATAGGATAATCGTAGATTATTGTCGGCTGAATTAATTTTTCTTCAACAAATTCCTCAAATGTAAATGCTATGCATTCACCGATTGTTTGAATTTTATTTAACTCTTTTTTCTTTTCTTCTTTAATACCAATTTTTATAATTGCTTTTTTTGATTCTTCTAATGTACTCCAGTCAAGTGGGTCGACTCCGGTAAACTTTTTGATAGATTCTACAAGACTATACCTATTCCACGGTTTTTTTAGGGATATTTTATGACCTTGATATTCAAAAGTTGTTTTTGCTAAAACTTTTTTTGCTGTATATTCAAAAATGTCTTCAATTAAATCCATTCCGTAATAATAATCTTGGTATGCAATTTGTGCCTCAAACATGGTGAATTCTGGGTTATGATCAAAATCGATACCCTCATTTCTAAATACTTTAGTAATTTCAAAGACTTTTTCAAAACCTCCGACTATCAATCTTTTTAAATACATTTCATCAGAAATTCGAAGATAAAAATCTGTATCAAGTTTATTGTGATGTGTTGAAAATGGTCTAGCAAATCCTCCACCATAAACTGGTTGGAGGGTTGGTGTTTCTACTTCTATAAATCCACGATTAGTTAAAAAATCTCGAATTGAATCTATAATTTTGCTTCTGGTTGTCAATCTATTCTTAACCTCATTATTTAAAATAATATCCAAATATCGTTTTCTATATCTCTCTTCCACATCCTTTAGACCATACCACATTGATGGAAGTTGTTTAATGGATTTAACTAAAATTTGAAATTCACTTATATCGATTGATATTTCTCCAACAATAGTCTTAATTACTTTACCTTTTACGGCAATAAAATCTGCAATATCGATTAGTTTTAAAATTTTGAACTGATCATTTAAAACTTTCTTTTGAAAGAAAAGTTGAATCTTTCCAGACTCATCAACTAAATCAGCAAAAATAACATTTCCATGGCCCCTTAAGCTTAATAATCGTCCCGCAACTGCAATTTCAGATCCAAAGGAATCCAATGCTGTAGATATTAATTTTCTATCAAATTTAAGTTTTGATGGATAAGGATCAATTCCTAAATCTTTAATCTTTTTGAGTTTTTCTAGTCTATCATCTCGAACATTCTTTGTTTCATCCATTTGGAGTAATTATATGGCTAGAGTTAATCTATAGCAATAACTTCATACAAAATTTTCCCAACAGGAGCTTCAACTTCAAATTTTTCTCCCAATTTTTTACCTACCAAGGAAGATCCAAGAGGAGAAGTGTGGCTTATTTTTTTCTGTGTTAAGTCTGCTTCCCAATCACCAACTATTTCAAATGTCGTTTTGACTCCATTTACCCTAACAGTAACTTTAGTTCCTACTCCAACACTATTTCCATTTCCATCACTGTTAACTACTTTTGCGATTTTAATTACTGCTTGAAGTTCATCAATTCTTCCTTCCAAAAATTCAAGTTCTTCTTTAGCATTTTGATAGTCAGAATTTTCAGACAAATCTCCTTGAGAACGGGCATTGGAAAGTCTGTCAACCAATGACGGTCTTTTAACAGCCAATAAAACTTCAAGCTCCTTTTTTAAAGCTTCTAATCCTTTAGCAGTAAGTTGTATTTTTTTTGTCATATAACCTTTCTAAAACTAATAAATCCCTCCACATGAGGAGAGAAATAAATTAACGAGGTCTTGATTCTAACCCCGAATACTCCGCTTGTCAAGAAATCAGAATATATCAAAATATATGGTAAAATAGGAAAATTGGCCCTGTCGTCTAGTGGTCTAGGACACTTGGTTCTCATCCAAGAGATCGTGAGTCCAAATCTCACCGGGGCCACATGAGTATTTATACAACTATAGGTAGAGGGATAGAGAGAAAAATTGCTTATACCCATAAAGAAATTCCTATGGGGGGGTTTTTAGGTAAACTTGGTCTCAATAAACACTGGGATGAGGATATTGAATTACCAGATATCCCTGACGCTATTTTCCAAGCTGGAGCAAGGGAAAGAGACAGAAGGTTAAAGGGAAATGACATAGTTCATAGAAAAGGCTTTCACGGAGAAAGTATTGCGTTTAGTCAAAGTTCTTTTCAAGAATTTTTAGAATATGCCTCAAATGTTGGGATGTCAAAAGAGCAAATAGACAAGATTCTCAAAGGTTAGCTTTGACAATTGGCCATTTGGTGAGGGCAACCTTTAAAACATCCTCTATTTTTTCTGCAAATACAAAATTAATATCTTTTCGTACCTTTTGAGGAACTTCTTCCATATCTTTTTTATTTTCTTTTGGAATAATTATGGTTTTTAATCCCGCTCGATGCCCTGCAATCGTTTTTTCTTTAACTCCCCCTATTTCCATTACATTTCCTCTTAAGGTAATTTCTCCAGTCATTCCGGTATCTCTTCTTGAAGGAATTTTTGTTAATGCAGAAACAAGCGCAGTCGTAATTGAGGTTCCTGCAGATGGACCATCTTTAGGTACAGCACCTTCTGGTACATGAATGTGAACATCCATCTTTGATGCGAAATCGGGTTTTAAACCTAATAATTTATAATTTGAACGGGTCCAAGTAAATGCAGCTTGAGCTGATTCTTTCATGACATCCCCAAGTTGTCCTGTTAAGGTAAGCCTGCCTTTACCTGGCATTAATGAAACTTCAATAAAAAGTATTTCTCCACCTGCGTTTGTTACTGCTAAACCTGTAGCCATACCCACCTCATTTTTCTTTTCAGCAATTAATGAAGAAAACTTGTGAGGACCCAAGAATTTTAATATATGAGTTGAGTTTATAACTTTAGGAAATATTTTTTTCTCTGCTTTTAATCTAGCAATTTTTCTCATTATAGTTGCTATATTTCTTTCCAAATTCCTAACTCCAGCTTCTCTAGTGTAACGATTAATTATTTCTTTTAAAGCCTTATCTGAAATAGTAAGTCCAACCTCATCTAATCCATGATTTTTTAATTGCTTGGGCCAAATAAACCTTTCCCCTATTTCAAATTTTTCTTCTTCTGTATAACCTGCAAAATTAATAATTTCCATCCTATCTTTTAAAGCTGAGGGTATAGTATCAACAACATTTCCTGTTGCTATAAAAAAGACTTTAGATAAATCAAAAGGAACCTCTAAGTAATGATCAGAAAATTCATGATTTTGCTCAGGGTCCAGTGCCTCTAAAAGAGCTGATGATGGATCTCCTCTGAAATCTGCCCCTACTTTATCTATTTCATCAAGCATAAAAATAGGATTTTTGGTTCCTGCAGTTTTTATTCCTTGGATAATTCTTCCTGGGAGTGCACCTACATATGTTCTTCTGTGTCCTCTTATTTCTGCTTCATCCCTAATTCCTCCAAGGGAAATTCGTGCAAATTTTCTACCCATTGCTTCTGCTATTGCTCTTCCTATTGAAGTTTTACCTACTCCTGGAGGGCCAATAAAACATAGAATTGTTGGCTGATATCTTCCCTCTTTGCCTTTTTTCTTTTGTTCTTCTAGAAGTTTCATTACAGAAAGATATTCTAAAATTCTTTCTTTGGTTTTCTTTAAACCATAATGTCTTTTTTCCATAATCTTACTTGCTTTTGGAATTGAAACATTGTTAGAAGAAACAACGCTCCATGGAACTTCACAAAGCCAATCTAGATAATTTCTTAAAAATCCTGATTCTGGATTATAGGAACTCATTTTAGAAAGCTTATTAAGTTCTTTTAGGGCCTTTTCTTCAACATCCTTGGGCATCTTGGCGTCAGCTATTTTTTTCTTATATTCCTTGACTTCTTCAGTAGCAATTTCTCCGTCTTCTCCTCCAATTTCACCCAATTCTTTTTCAATTGCTTTTTTTCTTTCTCTTAAAATGTTTTTCTTCATATTGTCATCAAATTGCTTTTGAGTATTTGAAGAGATCTTTTTCTCGATTTCTAAAACATTAATTTCCTTAGTTAAAAGTTCCTGTACTTTCTTCATTCTTTCAATTAGGGGAAAAGTTTGCAAAAGAATTTGTTTTTCATCTAATTTTAAATTAAGTGTAGCTGCTATCTGATCACTAAGCTCAACAGGATTGGAGTTTTCTGAAATCAACTTAACAACAGTTAAAACTTCCACACTTTTACCAAGCGTTAAAGCTTTTTTAAATAGTTCTGACAAACTGTTTGATAGAGCTTGAACTTCCGAAGAATTATCAACAACATCGGGAATTTCTTCAACTGCTCCAATTAAATATGGTCTATCTGCTACTATATTTGACAACTTAACCCTTACTTGGCCTCTGACTAACGCGTGAATTCCATCATCAACTGACATCATCTGAGTAACCGTTGCCAGGGTTCCATATTGGTATAAATCATCCCTTGTAGGATTTGCTATCCTACTGTCTTTTTGGGTAAAGATTGCAACCAATCTATCTTTATTAAAAGCATCTTCCAATGCACTAACAGATTCTTGCCTAACAAATGAAAGTAAGGTGTCAGTATGAGGAAAAACGACTGACCCTCTAATTGGTGCAATAGGTACGCTTCGTATCATAAATTTTAATTATCGATTTAGCAGTCTAACAAAGTGTTTGCTAGAAGTCAATCCTGAGATTAATGTTCCAATAATTGCTCCGCCAATTATGTCTATTGGGTAGTGAACATAAGCTAAAATTCTAGCAATTCCAATTAAACCTGCCAAAATTAAATAAACAACGCCAACTTTTCTATCGTGCCTAAAGATAGTAATAGCTAGAGCAAAACCTACAGCAGTATGACTTGATGGAAAGGCACCATCTAAAGGAGTTGTTAAAGTCAAAGGTAATGCACCGTTAAACTGAAAAGGCCTTAAAGTCGGAAAAAAAGTTTTAATAAGTTCTGTTATTCCATATGCTACCAAACAGGAAAAGATTGCATGAATAACAGTCTCTTTCTTAATCTTTCCATCAACTACCCACAAAACAACTAAACCAAAAAACATTAACCAAATAAGAATACTTGCTAGAAATGTAATCATATATCAGTTAATGATATACTAAAAATTGACATGATTGATAGTTTTAAATATGCACTAAATGGTATTAAAGAAGCTATAACTACAGAAGATAATTTAGTATTTCATTTCATGGCCTCACTTTTTGTTTTAATCTTTGCCTATTTTTTTGAATTTAGTCTGATAGAATTTTCAATTGTAGTAGTTGCAATTTTTTTTGTCATTATAACCGAAATAATAAACACTGTAATCGAAAAACTGTCAGATATTGTGAGTCCTGAAAAGTCTGAAAAAATACGAATAATTAAAGATATGTCATCAGCTGCAGTACTCTTGAGTGCAATTTGTTCCGTTGTTATTGTTATGCTTCTGTTTGTTCCCAAGTTATGATTAGAAAATTAAAAAAAATTATTAAAGGTTTTACTTTGGTTGAAATATTAGTAATTTTAGTAATTATTGGTTCTGCAAGTATTTTTAGCGTTATTCAAATACCAGTACAGCTTCAAAAAGCAAAAGATGCTGTCAGAAAAAGTAATCTGGATTCAATGAAAAAAGCAATTGATGAATTTTATCAAGACTCAAACTGTTATCCACAAACAATACCTGCTTGCAAAAATGCATTGGTTTTAGGAAGTTTAGTAATAAAAGATAATCTTCCCTGTGATCCAAAGACCTCTCTTTCTTATACCTATGTCCCTGAAATATCAGAATGTCCAAAATGGTTTCAACTTTATGCAAATCTTGAATACACAAATGACAGGATTATTGACAAAATAGGATGCCGCTTTGGATGTGGTCCTAATTGTCAATTTAATTATGGAGTTGCTTCACCAAACCAAAATTTAAATCCATTCTGTGAAGCTGAAACCCTATCTGACCCGATTTCATCCCTAGAATCTTCACCCACACCAATTCCAGAACAATTACAATATGTATGTTCGCCAAGTGGAAATTGTGAAATCTACGCCAATCCAGAATTATCAGGCTGTCCTGATGTTTATTTAAACGATTCGCTATGCCAAAGGGCATGCTCGGAAAGAGAAAATAGATGTCATGATGCAAGGGGTAAACTAAACTAAGTTATTTGGTTAGAACATATATAAGTCCGGTTAAATCATTCCCATTTTTCGAAAAATCTATTAATATTTTCTTTGAGGTTGCCTTAAAATTTTGATAATCATATGCATATCGTGATATTAGGCTAGATTCGGCAACATATAAGTAATTATTATCAAAAGCCAATCCAAATGGATTATCTAGGCCTGATAAAATTACAGTATGATTATCAGATTTTAAATTATGATCATTATCATGAATCGCCAGAATTTTACCCTGTTTTGTAATTGATGCATATAATGTTCCATTTTTGTCAAAGGCTAACACTTTAGGTTTTTGATTCTTGAGATCAGCAAACAAATCCATTTTGTAATCAGAAAAAATCTCCATCGGAGAAAGTGTTTCAGAATTTAACGGCAAATACTGCTTTATATTTTTACTTGGAGGAACTAAATCCGAAGCGTATCTTTTTAGCATATAAAAAGCTAAACCCCCAACTATTCCAATAAACAATAAAAAACCAATTGATTTTCTCACTTTAGTAGACTTGAAACTTTTTGCCAATTAACAACATTCCACCAAGCATCAATATATTCAACTCTTCGATTTTGGAACTTGAGGTAATAAGCATGCTCCCAGAGGTCTAGTCCTAAAACCTGTATTTTACCAGTAAGAAGAGGTGAGTCTTGGTTTGGAGTAGTAATAACTTCCAATTTTCCTCCTGCTTGCGCAGGTAGGTCATTTTTAACAATCCATGTCCAACCGCTACCAAAAAGTGTTAATGCTTTTTGATTAAATTCATCCTTTAAAGAATTAATTTCATCAGGAATTGTTCCGCTACCAGCGGGGCCAATTATCTGCCAGAAAAAAGAATGATTATAGTGCCCCCTCGCCATATTTTTAGTTTCAGGAAGTAAACATAATTCCTCAAGTGTTTTGTCTTTCAAATTAGGGTTGGCTTCAACTATTGCATTTAGTTTATCAATATAAGTCTGGTGATGTTTGGTATGGTGAATTTCCATTGTTTTGGCATCAATGAAAGGTTCTAGCGAATCATATGAGTAATCAAGTTTTGGGAGAGTAAACATCTAATTTTATTTTAACACAAAAACTCATTTTGTAGTAAAATAGGTTGAGTTAACAATCAACCTTGTCTGGTTTTGTTCTTTAAAATGTAAAGGGTTCTGAACTTGATATATATATTCATATATCATAAAATATAATAATGCCTTATAGGGATATCTTTAAACGGAGAGCTGCACATAGAAGATATTATCAAAAAAATGTGCAACTATACATTAACAAAAATAGTAGAAGAAAAAAAGAACTGGCAAGTTTTGTTAACTCCTTAAAACAAAAATCTTGCTCAGATTGTGGCCACAAATATCCATATTATGCTATGGACTTTGACCATCGTGACGAATCGCAAAAACTTACAACTATTAATCGAATGGTAAGTACACATAGATATTCAAAGGACAAAATCTTGAAAGAAATTGAAAAATGTGACCTAGTTTGTGCAAATTGTCATAGAATTCGAACCTACAATCGAATCAATAATGCCCGATCGGCTAACGGCAGGCCAAATGATTCTGGATCATTTAATCTTCGTTCGAATCGAAGTCGGGCAGCAAGCTTGTACGATACTCAGGCTTTAGGAGTACATCATACGGTTCTTTGAACCCAAAACTGAGGTTTCCATCCTTCAAAATTAAGTTCCGACCTACATCCAAGATTAAATCTTTCTTTTCTTGTGGATTACCCTTTTCCATAACTTCCCGAACCGAAAATGCGTTATTGAGGTATTTCGTACAAAGTTCCAACCAATTATCAGCTGAGTAGTCATTATCTTTAATCTTTTCCTCAAAGTCCTTTTTCTCTCCCAACAGTTCTTCTTTTTGTTCCATAAATTCCTCTTGAGTGAGTTCCTTTCTTGCCCTCATTCTGACCAATTCACTCAACTGTTCTCTTGCTGATTTAAACTGATTTTGTAAATATCTAAGTTTCTTATTAAGTTTACCTGATTCTTCGTCGTGTTTAGCCTTAAATAAATCCATTCCAAGATTCCATGTTTCCTCGTCTATTGATATTTGAGCCATGTTTTTAATCAACATCTCATCTAATTCTTTCCCAGTAATAGCTTCTTGCTTACACTTACCTCTACGATGTGTGCATTGATGATAAGTATAGATAGCTGTTCTATTGGTTCTTTTATAAAACTTTTCTTTAACTGAGGTACTGATTTGACAGCCACAATCTCCACAGGTGATTAAACCATTATAGACATGCTTCCACACATTAACTTTAGGCTTGGAGCGATTCTGCAGTGCATCTTGAACCTTATCGTAAAGTTGTTTAGTAATGATAGGCTCATAATTACCTTCAAACAGTTCGCCGTTGTGATAGAAGTATCCATAATAAGTCGGGGTTTTTAAAATGTTGTACATATGGCTTTTACTAACTCTCCTACCTTTTCTTGTTCTCAATCCCTTTTTATACATGACTTCACTTATCTGTTCCAACGACATTCCTCCAGTTGAAGCAAGATTAAATGCTTCTTCAATAAACAATCTTTGATAAGGATTGGGTCTTATTTGTCTTTGTCCTATTAATCCATAGCTTTCATAGCCAATTGGTGCAGGTCGTGGATATTCGCCTCGTTCACATTTATGAACCAGCCCACGCCTTACATTTTGACTTAAATTTCTTAAGTACTGATTTGCCATACCAAAATGAATCTGTAATATTAAATGGTCGCTTTCTTGAGTGTAAATATCTCCACTTGAAGTTCTTATCTCCTTTAATAATCCGTCTTGGAGCATCTGTAACACTTTCCCGCCTTCTTCAGGATTTCTACATAATCTATCAGGCTTCCATGTGAGAATGGCGTTTACTTTGAATGTTTGGATAAGTTCAATCATCTTGTCAAATTCAGGTCTATTATGGGGCTTAAATGCCGACTTACTTTCCTGTAAGTGTTTAATTATATTTAGACCTTCTCTGACTGCATATTTAGTATTTTCGGATTTCTGGTCACCAATTGATAATGCCTGTTTTTCTTTTGACTCAGATGACTTCCTAGCATATTCTATATATTTAAAATTGTTTTTCGTATCCATATTCATATATTTATATTATTTATTGTTTAAAGCTATTTATCCATACCCAACCTATTAACAGATTTAAACAACTTTATATTAACTCTAATCTACCCTTATAAGAAACTTAAAGCTTTAGCGTATATAATAGCCTCAAATCTATTGCATTTATTCAATATTGTAAAGCGATTTTGCAAGTTCATCTTCTGATTTTGCATAGAGTAGTTGCGAATCTGTCAACCTTTTCTTAATTAATGCCTTTACTGTGCCAATTTGAAACATATTGAAGTTTTTAATATAAGTAATACCTGATATCTGTTCTAGCAATCCCACGGATATTAGCTTTTTTCTACTTCTACAGATTGTAGATGTATTGCAGTTCCACAGATTCGCCAAGTCTGTATCGTTAGGCAATATTGCCCGATAATGTGAATGTCTGCTATCCCAATCTGCTTGTAACAGAAAGCATAGATATGTTCCCAATAACGTGAAGTTTATATTTTCAATTTGAAGTAATTTTTGAAAATCACGCATTATCACTAAATATCCTGACTCTTTTAATTTATATTTAATATTCATATTACATCTCTAGTAAAAATTACTTTCGGGCAAATAATCTGTCTTTAAGAGTTCTAAGGGCGTCGCTAAAAAGTTTAGCCGATACAATCAACTCCCCAGTCCAAAACTTATTGCTTATTTCTAGTGCTTTATTATTTTCAAAAACAAAATAGCAAAACCCCTGTGCTTGGTCTAAACGAATTAGTTTAATACTACTTGCTAAGGGACTGTCGCCCAATTAGCCTTGTAGCCTTAAGTTGTATGTGATACAGTTTGTATATGTCTTCTGCTCAAGATGGTGGGGTTTTAATTTCTGAAGAAGAATTGTTTTCTTCTGTTATACTACCTGA